>Ga0335079_10000703_pt1 | contig 38139 bp, 36 predicted proteins | sample Lox_Sample_33_FD_206719 | JGI IMG/M metagenome (GOLD analysis project Ga0335079, IMG submission 206719) | Soil microbial communities from Loxahatchee National Wildlife Refuge, Florida, United States - Lox_Sample_3.3 | ecosystem: Environmental > Terrestrial > Soil > Wetlands | place: USA...
CTGAATTCGCGAGCCAAGGGCCGAAGCTGGACAGGGCGATAGACGTCGTTCTCGCCGGCGGCGTCAAGGAATGCTTGTTCCTCCCAACCGGCCGCAGGATCACTACGGTCGTCGGCAGACTCGGCGATGAGTTCATTGACCCCGAGAAGCCGTACTGCTCCTGCAGCAATTTCTATTTTCGCGTCACGGGAGGCAGGGAAGAGACGTGCTACCATCTTCTGAGCTACAAGGTCGCAGTCAAGACAGGGAAGGTTGACGTGGTGGAATTCAGCGACGACGAGTACGCTCAGTATTTGGTTGCGGTAGTTCGCGACGTCTTCGAAACACTGCGCAAGAGTGGGAGCTGATATGTGAAAAGAGCCGCGGGCGAGACTTCCGTGCCCTTTGCAATTCGATCTCGCGACCCCCTGCTCTCCTTGGCCAGGATACAAGGCAGGTGCTCTAACCAGGCTGAGCTACCGCGGCACGCACTGCTCGCTCCGAACTCGCTTTATCACCTTTTGTTGCGATAATTCGCCTGGCAATTCCCAAGGCCGCCAGCGTTGGTCACATGGAGCAAAACGCATCTTCAGTTTCTGTCAGGTTCGAGCAGTCAGAATACGACCAGATTGCGAGCAGTTAGGGCACATCTACTCAGTCGGCAGAGGGTACAGACAGTTCACGCAGCAATTGTACGACAATTCAATCCCATTGGTGGGGTCTAGGACATTGTCGCACCACATGCACCGCCTGCGCTCAGAGACTACTTGCATCACGTCCGAATGAAGCAGTTCAATATTTAAAATCGGCAGGAGGCCAATTAGAAATTCGTCATCTATCTAATTTCACGGGTGAATCAGCTCAGCGTGTAATGTGGTGCATCCTGACGAGATCCTTCTCGAACTGCTTGAGGTTCGCTGGGATTCTCGTACTGATGGAATCCTTGAGCGTCAGCCCCTTGTCCTTCTTTGATTTCCACACTTGGGCGTTGAATTCGATTATGCTCTGGCTCACTTTCTCGCTCACGTCGAACCTTTCAGCTTTGGGAAAAGCTTCCAAGTGGATGCTATGAGCGCCGTAGAGTTTTCTCCAGGTGTAGTCCGTCATGTAGGGGACGATCGGCGCGAGCAGCAGTAGCATGCTCTTCACCACACGGTGAAGTGTGTACCACGCCGCTTCCTGCTCCTCCTTTGTCGCTCCGTCTCCATACGCCCTCCCCTTCGCCATCTCTAGATAGTGCGAGGCAAAGATGTTCCAAAGGAACTCCCTCACCTTGGTTGACACGGCGAACATATCGAACCGCTCGTAGGCCTCGACGCACTCCTGAGTAAGCTTCCCAAGCTCATTGAGCATCCACTTGTCTGTCCAAGTCAGCTGAGCGGTTTCCGGCATTGGGAATGAGCTGATGAACCTGCAAGTATTCCAAAGCTTCGTCAGGAACTTACCGGTGCCTGCAATCCTCTCCTCACTGAACCTGAAGTCGTACCCGAGGCCAGCTTCCGCTGCGCCCCAAAACCTGAACGCATCGGCCCCAAATCTCACCAGGATCGGTTCAGGGTCGACGAAATTCCCCAGGCTTTTTCTCATCGCCCTTCCCTGAGAATCCTGTCCCAGACCCCCTATCCAGGCATGCTTGAAGGGCTCTTTCCCAGTTAGCTGGTAGCACTTGAGCAGGGTGTAGTACAGCCATGTCCTTACGATGTCCTTGCCCTGCGTTCTGATTGTAGCAGGATACGTCAAGGCATGGAATTTGTTGTTCTTCATGTACTTGGAGATGTAGAGTGGTGACAGGCTCGAATCCATCCACGTGTCGAAGGTCCTGGTCTCGCCGATGAATTTCGTGTTCCCGCACTTCTTGCACTTCTTGAACGGTGCTTCGTCTCTCCAAGGCCTATAGTAGACTCCTGCCTTGGGGAGGTGGGGAGTGTTGCACTTGCTGCAGAACCAGACCGGAATCTCGGTGGAGTAGTACCGGCGCCGGGAGATCGGGTAGTCTGTGGTGAGCACGTCTATCCAGTCAAGAAGGATCTGCCGATGCATCGCTGGATGAAACTCGATCTTCTTGACCGTCTTCTTCAAGGCCGCCTTGAATTCAAGCTGCTTGAGATAGTACTCCTCCATGGGGATGATTTCAATGGGTGTGTGGCTTCGTTCGCAGAGCGGAGTCCTGTGCTGAATCTGCTCCACCTTTACGGCGACGCCTGACTCTTGCAGGTCCTGGATTACCTGCGATCGCGCATCCTTGATCGACACCCCGGCGTACTTGCCAGCCGCCGCGGTCATCTTCCCATCCATGTCCACGGCGACCACCTCCTTGAGTTTGAATTCCCTGAACAGCATGACGTCGTTATAGTCGCCATAGCTGCATACCATCACAACCCCACTCCCGAACTTCGGGTCTACGCTCTTGTGCGCCCTGATCGGCACTTCTCTGTTGTACAGAGGGACTGTGGCCGTCTTCCCGACGAACTTCTTGTATCTTCCATCAGCCGGATTCACGACCAGCATCTGGCATGCCGCTAGGAGCTCGGGCCTCGTCGTGGCCACCGGCAGTTCGGCTTTGCTGTCCTTCACTTTGAACGTGTTTGTGACTAGGAAAGTGGGGAGCTCCTCGTATTCGATTTCTGCGTCAGCTATGGTTGTGTTGCAATCTATGCAGTAGTTGTTGGGCCTATTGGCGAGGTATATCAGCCCCTTCTTCCAGAGTTCGATGAATGACCACTGCGTGAGCTTCCTGTAATCCTCCGAATCTGTCCTGTACTTGTTGTAGTAATCCCCAGAGATTCCCAGTGTCTTGAGGAGGCCCACCATGTATGCCTCGAGGTCATCGAGGGCATGCTTGCAGAGATTGATGAACTCCTCGCGCGGGGTCTTCCTCATCTGTACTCGGTACTTCCTCTCGGCGAAGATCTCTACGGGGAGGCCGTTCCTGTCTATGCCCACAGGATACAGGACGTTGAAACCCCTCATCCTCGCCGCCCTTGCAATCATGTCAATCTGGGTGTACTGAGTCAGTGCTCCGGGATGCCACGGCTTGCCGGAGGGGTAAGGAGGGGGCGTATCCATCACGAAGTTGCGATTCTTGCTATTCGATGGCTTGAACTCGAATATTCTTTCACTGTCCCACACCTGTCTCATCTCAGCCTCGAGCTTAGGGTCCCATGAAGTGGCCTCAAGCTTCGCTGAGAACTGTGGCTGCAACTACTACAGGCTGTCCGACTTGAGAGTATATGAAGTTAAGAGGGGTTATCGGTCCTCAAGATGACGTTTCTCCTCGTTGCCCTGTCCACGGCCTTCAGGAGAGGATAGCCAAGGACCCCAATGGCGATTACTTCACTGGTCAGGAATTCGGCCCAGCCCACCCAGAGGGGGACCTCGGGGGGAGAAGTCAGAGCCACAAGGTAACTCCCTACTATGACCGTTACTGAAGCGACCTCCAACGAAATAGCCGCCAGCCATGACCCTCTGAACTTCCTTCGGCCCACGTACCAAGCCAGAGTCGCGGCGACAAAGTTGGCGATGGTCCCCCCGACGACATCGATGGGCCCGAAGGGGCTCCCGAGAAGGTTTCCAATGAAGACACCTAAGGTGAGTCCGGCTATGGCGGGGGGGCCGAAGAGTACCGAAAGGGGAAGCAGGGCGTCCACCACCCTCACCTGCACGACTTGGAAGCTCGTAACTGAGAAGTAGAAGACGTAGGCTCCATACAGGGCAGCCAGCAAGGCAGTAAGTGCAATTCCACGCGTGTTCCAGGTTGTTCTCTTGTCCAATTCCTCCCACTCCGGGATTTGTATGGCGGATCGGGTGGAGGTCACTCACCCGCCTTAGGGGACTTCCCCCTAGGCCGATTTAAGTCATCGATGAAACTTCTGGTCCGGCTCCACCCTGTCCTGGGCAGAGAGGTCCCGGTCGCTCGCCACGTTCTCTCTGACATGCGAAGCCTTCGACACGCGCGGGAATGGAACACCCCGGGTTCCCATGCCAGCCACTACAGCGCTACTGGGTCTCCGTTTTCCCATATCTCGCGCTCACGGAATCGGGCCTCTGGTCGGAAGGGAGCTCTCCGTGGCCAAGAGTGTAGTGTGCCAGCAGAGCAATCTTCTCCTTGAGGGAAGTGTTAGGATCCTCCAGCTGCTACGAAGAGGGTTTCCTGGGAGCTGACTCTGCAGCGAGCACCTCCTTGGGAAGCAGCCAGTAAATATCCGGGTGCTCCGCCTTGAGTGTCGCAAAGGTCGGCGGAAGGAGTCCGTTCCTCCTCGCTCTCCGGACGTTGTATTCGACGAAACGCCTCATAGCACTCGTTTCACCCGCGGCGGCCACGAATGCGCGGATCTTCTCAATGGCAGCTTCATCATCCAGTTTCTTCACGTTTACGAGATAGGGTGCCAGGACGAGCCAAACGAGCCTGTGGCGACCGTCGGAAACAGGATGAGCGAGGAGGTCTTCAACGTAGAGGTACCCCTTGTTGGTCTTCGGCCTCGGTGAGGGGACGTACTGGAGAACATCGCTCTTCACCCCCTGCAACTGCTTGGGAAATGGGGCCTTGCGGAGGTTCCTCACGCCTTCTGTAATGGCACCCAGGGCACAATCCCCGAAGAGGTCGTTCAGTTGGTTGTCGCTCATTCGAATGACCCCTCTGGCGAGCTCCTGCCTGGCGAGCTTCCATTGGGGGTTCTTCTTCGCCAATTCATACTTTGAGGCAAGTGCCAGGTAGCCCTCGAAGGGGAGGGAGTAGCTCGCACGGCCCTCCTGTCCCTCGCCGAGTTGGATTCCGACACCGAAACACTCTGCCATAACGAGGGACTTCGCTTTTTGTTCCTCTCTGACGAAGAACACCTTAGCTCTTTCCGCTTCCTTCTTCGCGTATCTCGAAGTCAGGGTCGGATCTTGGCTGGCTACCAGCGCAGCCGCAAAGAAGCTGGAGAACTCTACCAGCTCTGAGATGCTCGGTTCGTACTTCGTTCTACCTAGCACCCCTAGGAGCCTGCTCTCTGTCTGGGCGACCACATCTCTGCTCGAGAGTCCCTCCTCCACGGGTATCGACTCAAAGAACTTCCTGGACCTGGGAGCAAAAGGATACCTGAGTTCGAGGTCAGAAAGCGAAGGCCTTCCATATGACATCTTCTCCACCGTGCATCCTGGCCTCTGGAGGCCTTCTTAGCTTTCCTTCGCCGTCGACACTATCGAGAGGACGTCTCTGTCTCTCAGCACGTAGTTCGTGGGGAGATGCAAGCCTGTCCTTACGTCGACGGCGTACAGCAGCCCTTTGACCAAATCTGTGTGTATGTCTCTGGCCAGGTCTTCCACGGTTGAACCGCTGGGAAGGAGGTAGACGTCTGGGAGTACCCGCCCGCTCTTGTCAGAGAGCTTCTGGGGATCTTGAACGGGATAGACAGCGTTCTCCCGGAGCAACTTGAAGATGACCGAGTTGAGGGCGAACTGCACTCCTGTCCTTAGATATTCCCCGAATACTTTTCGCCTGATGTAGGCTAGGGCACTTTTCTGGGCATCGTTGAGGTCCTGCGGCTTCAAGATCTCAAACCTCTCCTCACCAGGGACATACCTGATGAGCCCCTTCGACTCTGCCCTCCTCAGCGTTAGCTCCGCTTCCCCGCTTGTCGGGACGACGATGAGCCCCTTGTATTTCTCGCGGAGCTTCTGGAAGTTCTCGGCCGCGAATGGAAGGTCCATCTTATTCGCTATCAGGAGAGTCGGCTTCGAGTATTCACGCAACGACCAGCAGAAGTTCTGGATTTCCTTCTCACCCCAAGAATCGAACGGCTTGTCTTCAAGTAGGGAGTCCTTCATCGCCAAGACCACGTGTTCCCTCCGAACCCCTATCCCATGCATGACCTCCTCCACCGCCAATGGAATCCCATAGCCTGGTGTCTTCGAAAGCTTCGAAATTTTGGGGAGATTCTGTGTGAAGAGTTTCGTATACCAGAGGACCAGCTCAAGCTCCACGTCCGCGAAATCCGCCATGGGGTCCCCCGTACCGGGTTCAGAGATCTTCCCATCCTTGTCGACGCTTCCCGATGCATCGACCACGTGCAGGAGGGCGTCGGACTGGGCCGCGACGCTCAGGAATTGGTTTCCCAACCCCTTCCCCATCCACGCGCCTTTGATCAGACCCGGGAGGTCGGTCACCTCGACCGGGATGAATCTCCATCCGTCTTCACACTTGGAGTTCGCGGGGTTATCCACCACCCCGAACTCCTTGTGCACACAGAGCGTGACAACGGTCGCTACCCCAGTCTCCGGAGCCTTCGTCGTGAAAGGGTAGTTGGAGACCTCTCCAGTGAGGAGTGTCATCGAGTTGAAAAGCGTGGTCTTGCCAGCATTCGTCTTGCCGATCAACCCTATTCTGATGGGCATCGATAATCCCCGTCCTTCCAGACGCACCAAGGAATAATAACAGTTGCTGGTTCGAAGCGCCGCCTTCGATTCTAGCAGGATTGAGGGTGTGGGTGCCCCAGGTTAGCTCCGGTACCTGAGGATGGCTCCTACTCCTCCGAACGACTTAAACATGCTACCCTCTTCCGTCCCAGATGAAATCACTTCGACTTTGGCGCCGCCCTGGAACGCCATTTCTTCCAACACATCCACGATGTCTCTTTCTGCCACATCGTAGTCAGTGGCACCGCACTTGGTGCATGGGGTGGATGACATATCCTGTCGTTGCTGAATCTTCCTCGAGGCTTCAATCGTCTCACTCTTCACGGTTCCACACTTCTTGCACCTGGCGTCGATTCTCACCATATCCAGGTCGTCTGAAACGAGCACCACCTCAGTGCTCGCCTTCTGAAGTGCTTCGATGACCCTCGGCAGCCCATATGTCGCCAAGCCTCCCTGCTTGTTTACCTCCAGCAAGAACTTCTGGACAAAGCGCTTCTCCTCCACCAGCCTTACATCCTTGAGTATGTCTCCTGCCTTCTCCACGAGTTCCCTGACCCCCTCTCTCCCCGAGTAGCCTAGGTCGAGGACGGCGAGGACCTTCTTCTGCAGCTCGTAGTGGAGATACCCTCCTTTGAGGAACTCGTCCTTGGTCGGCCCAGGGCCTCCTACTATCATCCCTGTCACCTTGTTGCTGTCTATGAAGACGCGAGTTGCATGCTCAGCTACGCGGTTGAAGTAATAGGTTAGCTCCATCTCCCTTCCGCGCTCGTATCTCCTAGCTGACTGCCCTCCCTTCCTCGTCTTCCCCGAAATGCCCGACGTCAGTATGTCTGCAACCTCCAGCCTGTCCCCGCTAAGAATCCCCATTCCTGCCTCACTCGAATCAATCGCGAGAATCCCGTAGACCTTCTCCTCTCTCAACATGTCCTTGAGCCACTCAACATGGAAGTGGTCGTCGCACTGGTACAGGTACTGGGTGACAGGCTTGGGGGGTACGATTTCGTACACGTTCACCACTTCGCTCCCTGGCCCGTTGGTCGGAAGGGCGCCCGAGAAAATTACCAGCCCGGTGTCTGGGGGTGTCCTGTAGAGTTTGAGCCGCTGCATCGTCTTGGTGAGCGCGTCCTGCACGTGGTTCCTCGTAGTGTCCGACTTGATGTTCCCTGCCGTCCCCCACTCTTCGCGGAGGTTGGCGATTGCTTCATGGATTGGCTTCTTCGGAGGGATGTAAAGAGAGACGAGCTCAGTCCCTCTTCCCTCCTTGTTGCTGAGCTCCGAGATTAGCTTCCTTACCTTGTACAGCCTAACTGAGTCTGTCTTTGACAATGAAGAGCTACCCCTGCGTCAGGCCGGAAGAGCAGAAGCGGAAGCAGAGGCAGCAGCCATGAGAACAAAGAAGAATCCCCCTCTCCCATTTATAAAACCTATCACCCTACTAGGAGCCAAAGAGGGGGCTGGCCACGAAGGTAGTGCTTAGAATCGGTGGGTCTGTCCACGGCGCTCCCCCCTCGGCGAAGATTGTCAACGCTTACGCCCAAGTCATCTCCGAGTTGAACTTCGAGGGCCACTCGATAGCAGTCGTGGTCGGCGGGGGCCAGGTCGCACGCGAGTACATCAGGGCCGCTGCTGAGATGGGGCTGTCGCCATACCAACAGGACACCGTCGCGATCCACGCCTCCAGGCTCAACGCGCGCCTCGTCGCCATGAAGCTTGGAGGCGTAAGCAGTGTCCCAACTTCGATAGACGGAATGCTACAGAGGCTGGCAAGGAATAGGGTGGCAGTCATGGGGGGCCTCAAGCCTGGCATTACAACCGACACAGTGGCAGCCCTGGTCGCTCAGAGGTGGAGGGCTGACATGCTTGTGAAGGCTTCTGACCAGAATGGAATCTACACGGACGACCCGAGGACCAACAAGAAAGCGAAGAAGCTCGACAGGATGACCTACGAAAGAATGAAGCAGATCCTGGGAGGATCTCATCGCCCGGGTATCCACAGCATCGTGGATCCTGTGGCGGTTGACCACCTGTTAGAATCGAGGATAAAGTTGGTCGTGCTGAACGGCTCTAACCCCAAAGGCGTCGTCAAGGCCGTCCATGGGGAGAAGATAGGAACGGTAGTCAGCTGAGTGGAGAGCGGAGCTTAGAACAACCGGAAATGGTCTCCGCAGTAGTCTACGCCTCCCTTACATTGGCCACCATCATTTCCTTCTGGTCCTCTCTGGTCGAAGCGACTTACCTGACCCTTCGCCCCTTCTCCCTCAGCGGTTCAATGGGGAACGGCTCGACCAGAGCAGCAACAGCGCTCGAGATAGTAAGCGAGAAGACAAGGTTAGTGAGTGTCACCACGTTCATCGACACGTTTTCCAACGTCGTCTTGGCTACAAGTATCGGCCTCGTCCTCTCTGATTACTTCGGTCCCATCGGCTGGGTCTACAGCGCCATCGGGGGTTCCTTCGTGATAATGATCCTCCTCTACCTCCTCCCCAAAGCAATAGGCATAGAGAACGCCCTACGGATGTCCCTCATCCTCGCCCCTTCCACGAAGATGCTGATGTCGGCGCTCGCTCCGCTGACTGTGCCGCTGACGAACTTCGCGAGAACCCTATCCGAGATGCTGGTGGGTAAGCCCGGGTACAAGGAGGTCGACCTGGCAGCCGAATTCGAAGACGTTGTCTCAATGCTCGAGAGGGCGGGCCACATCGAACCCGACGCCGGAAGGCTCCTCCGCACCGCCCTGGCTTCATCGAAGGTCAGCGCCTTCGATGCCATCACCCCTACCAAGGATATTGTCTCCATTGACAGCGGCGCAACCGTGCTCGAGGCGCTCCGGTCCATGGGGCAGACAAACCATCCCCGCATGCCAGTCTACGATGCGAAAAGGAGCATGTACATCGGTGCCGTCACCTCCAGGACGATTTCGAAGGCTGTATCGAGGGACCACATCGACATGGGCATTCAGGAATATATGATTCAGCCTGCCCGGGTCTCCAGAGACGACGGCCTCGCCACTGTGATTGACAAGATGCAGGACGCCGGAGCGACGATTGCCTTTGTCTTCGATGACGACGAGATGGTGGGGATGATCACCCTATCGGACATAATCGAACGGCTGCTCGGAGTGAAGGTCTAGGCAGGCCTCCTCTTTCGGGGGACCGCCAAGGAGTTGAGCTCGTCGAAAGTTATGGCCCCTTCGACCAGAGCACCATAGGTCCCCCTCTCGAGGACCTCTCTGGAGGCTCTTTCCAAGAGCCCCATGGCAGCATAGGATGCGCTCGGCCCGAAGCTCACCCTGGCCACCCCCAGCCGTTGTAGTTCAGAAACCGGAGGGAGGCCTTTCCGCACCATTACATTAACCGGGAAATCCAAGGCCTTCACGAACCTCCCGATCGAATCTGAGTCAGTCAAACCCATCGGATAAACGCAGTCTGCCCCAATATCTCTGTACGCCTTTGCTCTGCGGATTGCCTCATCGAACTTCGCATCATCATCTCCTTCACCAAACCTAAGGGCGTCTGTGCGTGCGTTGATGACAAATCGCACCCCCAGAGACTTCTGGAGGCGGACCAGCGCCCGCAGCCTAGCCATCTGCTTCTCGACGGGGAGGAGCTTCTTGCCGCTGTGCACGAAGTCCTCGATGTTTATTCCAACGGCGCCTGCGCCAACCGTCGCTTTCACAGTCCTGGCCACGCCTTCAGGGGTCCCCCCAAAGCCCCCTACGACATCTGCGCTCAGCGGAACGAAGAGAACCCTCGCAATTCTCCCAACAGCAGATACGAACTCGCTAAAGGGGATCTCCTCTCCATCAGGGTATCCCAGCGACGTCAGCAGCCCCGCACTAGACGTTGCCACAGCAGTGAAGCCCTCATCTTCAAAAACGCGAGCGCTCGGAACGTCCCAGGCGTTCGGTAGGATCAGCACACGCCTCCTATCGTGAAGTCCGCGGAACTCCTCGGCCTTCTCGGCCTGTCTACTCAAGCATCAATCCTCTCTGGTCCATTCTCGGCGGCAGCTTCATCACGCATAGCTTCCCATTACCTGTCCCAGGGCCTTCAAAGGAATTGCCCCGTTCCCCAGCAACACGTCGTGGAATCTGCGCACATCGAACCTGCTTCCCAGGCGCCCCTCCGCCTCTTTTCTTAATCTGAGCATTTCAAGCTGTCCCGTCTTGTAGGCGAGCGCCTGTCCTGGCCATGTGATGTACCTGTCTACCTCGTTGACTATGTTGTTCTTCGCAAGCGCGCTGTTCTCCATCATGAAATCGATGGCCTGCTCCCGCGTCCATCCCATTGCATGCATCCCAGTGTCGACCACCAGCCTGCAGGCTCTCCAAGCGTCGAAGGAGAGGATGCCTACCCTGTCCATGTCGGATGAATAGAGTCCCATCTCCGCGGCGAGGCGCTCGGAGTATAGTCCCCACCCCTCGACGAACGCCGTGACCCCTCCATTCTTTCTGAATTCTGGAACCCCTTCAAGCTCCTGTGCGATGGCTATCTGCAAATGGTGTCCGGGGACAGACTCATGGAAGGCGAGGGCCTCCGCTTCGTACTTCGGCCTGGTCTCTGGGGCAGACGTGTTGATGTAGTACCGGCCGGGCCTCGATCCATCCATGGACGGTGGCCTATAGTATGCTATGGTGGAATGCTTCTGCTCGTGTTCTGCCATCTCGACGACTTCGCACGAGGTCTTCGGAAGCCTCCCGAACCACCTGTGAATCACCGCGTTCGCTCTAGCGAGTGCTGCTTCGGCCTTGGCAAAGACCTCCTCCCCATTCGAGAAGTAAAGCGAGGGGTCAGTCCTCAGCCGCCTCAGGATCTCCCTTCGGTCTTTCGACCCGAACATATTACCACCCAGCTCTTCAAGCTCGTCGTTGATTCGTGTGACCTCGAAGAGTCCTTTCTCGTGGAGCTCCTTGGGTGTAAGGTCAAGGGACGTGTGTACACGAATCAGCCTAGCGTAGGCTTCGGCGCCTCCAGACACGTGCATGATACCCGGCTTCTCCTGAGGACGTGCCATCGGGAGTATCTTCGACCTTAGGAACCCGAGGTAGCGTGCAAAGGCGGGTCGGGCCGACTCTCTCACCGCAGCCTGCAGCCCTACTCTGAATTCTTCTCTGTCTTCAGACATCCATTCAGGGTGCCCGACTGCGAGAGGCCTTAGCAGAGCCCACTCTGAGTCAGGTTTGTCGAGGAGGTCGTTGAGCTCGTCAATCACTTTCTCGACCGCGGCACTCACAGCAATCTTACCCACCGAGGCGCCGTAGTCCAAGTTGGCGACGTGCTGGTCGACATACGGTCCTATCGCGTGCCAGCGTTTCACCATGTCACGAGCTTGGGCGACCGTACGGACAGGCTGGTATGATTCGACGTTCATCAACTCAACCTGGGGTCCCTGAAGAGGGTCGACGACCCAATCGTCAAGGTCACATGAGTAGTACTCCAGAGCCGACCCAACATCGACCAACAATGCGGTCCGCGTGAGCCTATCTTCACTCGAGAAATCTGCCTCGGGGATTTCTCTACCCCGCTCGAGGAACGCTTCGTACTCCTCCCGGATGAGTGCCCTCCCCTCGGGCGAAATAGCGGGGAGTTTGCTGTCGAACCTCCTTTCGCCGATGGCGGTCGCGAAGAGTGGTTCATTGGACATCCTTGCTTCCCAGTATTCCTTGGAAAGCGCGGCCAGAGACTCGGCAGGTGCGGCTGTAGATTTCATCCCGACACCGAGGTAGCCTAATCAGGTCAAAAAACTGTCGTTAAGTGCGTTGGTCGGGGGTCTTCGCTTCTCAGTCGCCGGCCAAGGTCAGTTCTACCTCGTCCTCAACGGGGAGGCTCACCGAGCTCGCAAAGACTCTGCACCCCCTGTGAATAGGGAGTTCGGGGGAGTAGATCGTCTGACGGTGCGTCTGGCACCACATGAAATCAAGACCTTCAAGCGACCGAACAACAAAACACTCCTCGGTGGGTTTGTCGGAGAATTCGGGGCACCGGAAATTCCTACTGGATGGGTTATCGCACTGACCCACACGAGGCATCAATTCGAACGGCAACCAGTACTGGCAGTCCAGACAGGTTGTCCGCCCGGCGCTACCTTGTGCTGTCTGTCTGTAGCTCCTGCTCAAGCTATTGTCGGACCTCCAACGGAGCATTTTCCGCATTCCAGAGTAATGAACATTCGCTATGTTCTTGTGAGTATAATATTCGGTGACTCTCATTACCGTCTGACAATCTGAGCCAACCTCCTTGCGACCTCCTCCTCGTCGCCTTGGATGAACTCCCTGCGCCTCTCCGGCGCACGCATCCTGCCCAGGCCAGTCACCTCTGTGCGCGACCCTTCCAGGCCCACCTCCCCTGGGGTGAATCCCAAGTCCTGCATACCCATCACCCTGACCTTGAACTCCTTGTCGGCCCACCTCTTCCTTCGAAAGTCGGGAAACCGTGGAGAATTGCAACCGAGCTGCAAGCTCACAAGTACCGGGGGATTGACTTCGACTACCTCGTGTCCGTCAGTGATATCCCGCCGGGCACGCACCGCGTCTCCTGCCAGGGACAAATCGCTGGCGTAGCTTACATGGGGAATCCCTAGCCATCCAGCAATGCTCGGGGGAACTTGTTCGGTACTGCTGTCTGACGACGCTTCCCCGCATAGTATGACATCATACGAGTTCAGCTTCTGTATCCCGGCTGCCAGGACACGCGAAGTGGCGTATGTGTCTGCGCCCCCGAAAGCCCTATCGCTCAAAAGGACGGCATCGTCCGCGCCCATCGCCACAGCCAGCTTGAGGAAAGGCTCGAAGGATGGAGGCCCCATGGAGAGGGCCACGACCTTCCCCCCCGATGAGTCCTTCAGCTTCAGGGCTGCTTCAAGGGCATTCTTGTCAGCGTCGTTGATCTCGTTTTCCACTCCCTCCCTCACTATCGTCTTCTTCTGCTCATCGAACCTGATCTGTTCGATTTTTGGAGTCACCTTCATACAGACCACCAGATTCATTTGTTTTCGCCTCCGAGTTCAGTTAGCAACCGGGGGACCACCTTTGATGCGTCCCCCACCACGCAGTAATCCGCGTGCTTGAATATCTCCGCGGCAGGGTCGGAGTTCACCGCTACAACCGTCTCGACGTTCCTCAGTCCAGAGGCAAAGTGCGCTGCTCCGCTGACTCCCACTACCACCACCAGCTTTGCGTTCAGGCTCGAGCCCGTCGAGCCGACGACCAGATTCTTTGGGGCCAGCCCCTTGTCAGCCAAAGGCCTCGATACCCCGAACGTCGAGCCTGTAGCCTCGGCCAACTGCTTCGGCAGAGCCAGAGCGTCCTTGCACCCAAGCCCCGCTACAACTACCCTCTCCGCCTTAGCGACGCTCGCTCCGTGCGACACCGCCCTTTCAACGACCCGGCATTTCACATCTTCCGGTTTCAGCCCTACGTCAACCTGTTCGATGACACCCTTCTTCCCACCAGGGCGCGCGACCACGAACACGCCTGGTCTCACGGTGGCCATCTGCGGCCGCCCCTTCTTGCACCTACACACAGCCACAATGCTTCCCCCGAAGCCTGGGACCGACCCCAAAAGCATCCCAGTCCCCGCTTCTACCTCCAGGTCAACTACATGTGCCATCAGTCCCGCTCCGAGGTGTACGGCAACCATCCCTGCCATCGCCGTCCCATTGTGCGTCGCGCCGATCAGAAGGATATCGGGGTCGCTCTCCCTTACAATTCTTGCCATCACCCTTGCATAGGCCTCCGCGGTGAAGTCCTTCAGGAGCGGGGAGTCTGCCACGAGAACCACGTCAGCTCCTCTTTCTGCGCACTCCTCGGCCAGGCCAACTACGCCCGCCCCGAGTAGTACCCCTACGAGAGGAACCTCCAAACGGTCTGCTATCTCTCGTCCTTTGCCGAGTACCTCGAGTGCGGAGTCCTCCACAACCCCATCGACTTGCTCCAAGAAGACGAAGACCCCACCTGTTGTCGGCATGGATTCACACGCCTCCGTTCCCAAGGCTGCCTGCGATGATTTCAGCCACGTCTCTAATCTTGACGCTCGAGCCGACCGTCCTGACGCCGTCCTCGAAGTTTAGGACGCAGAACGGGCAAGCTGTCGCCATGACCGCCGCCCCGGTCTCCTCGGCCTGTGAGACCCTCTTGTGGCTCGGCCTCACCCCCTCCATTTCGACATACATCCCGCCTCCCCCTCCTCCGCAGCAGAGCGCATCTGTCCTGTTATCGTCCATCTCGTTGAGCTTCACTCCGGGGATGTTCTCGAGCAGCTTCCTCGGCTCTTCATAGACTCCACCGTATCTTCCGAGGTAGCAGGGGTCGTGGTAGGTCACCACCAGTCCCTCGCCATCTGGACTCCGTACTGGCTTCAACCGTCCAGCATCAAGCAGTTCCGCAAGGAACTCAGTGTAGTGAAGTACTGGCGGGAGGCTCCCGTAGGTGGGATAAACATCCCTGAAAATCCTGTCGCTGTGAGGCGAAACCGTGACGATGTCCTCAGCACCTACCGCCCTGAACAGCTCGATGTTTGACTGTGCCAACTCCTCAAGGAAGCCTCCTTCCCCGATTTGATAGACCTCATCCCCGGAACTCTTCTCCTTCTCCCCGAGAATCGCGAAGTCTACCCCAATCTCATTGAAGATTCCGACCAGGGATTGGGCGATTCTTTGCGCCCTCGGGTCGAACGACGCTGCATCGTCGAGGTATAGAAGGTGCTTGGCAGGTCCCCCCACCTTCACCTTGAGCCCCTCTGCCCACCTCGCCCTATCGACCTTCTTCCCCTCCCAGGCTGTCCCCTCTTCGTAGACCCGCCAGAGGGCTCCCTCGAGCTTCGGAGGTACCTTCCTCTCTCTGTAGCTCTCTTCTCTGAGCGAGTGTATCACCCCTACGATGTCCACTCCCCGTGGACACGCTACCTCGCACTGCCTGCAGGTGGCGCACTCCCATAGCCCCCGGCTGATTGCCACCTCCTTCATCCCAAGCTGGGCGGCACGCAATATACTCCTGATAGGCACGTTCAGCGGGCAAACTGCAGTGCATGTCCCACACTGATAGCACTGAGAGGCCGCCCCTCCCATCATGCGCCTGAATTCAAGATTCGGTGCCTGTATACCCATCTTAGGTTCCCCTCACCTGCACCCTTGCGGTCGTCGACTGCAGCTCCTCAGCCGGTAGCTTGGCTACTAGTTCAGACATCTCCTTCGCTTTGTCGGCGAAGCGCCTTGCCTCGGCCGCGCTGACCCACCAGAGTTGCAGCCTGTCAGCGTCGACCCCCTTCGCCTTCAGCTGGGTCCTCCACCTCTCGACCCTCTTCTCGGTCTGCAGGTTCGCAGTGATGTAGTGGCAGTCTCCGGGGTGGCATCCCGTCACGAGGACGGCGCCCGCGCCTTTCGAGAACGCATACATCACTAACCTCTGAGACACCCTTCCAGAACACATCGTCCTGATGACACGGGTGTTGGCAGGATACTGGATCTTCATCACACCTGCCAGGTCGGCACCAGCGTAGGAGCACCAATTACAGGCGTAAATCAGGACCTTTCCCGCCGCCCCCTCTTCCAGCGCTGCATCAACCTGAGCCGTAATCTGCCGATCTGTGAACCCTTCCTGGGTCAGCGCGCCGTCCACCGTGCACTCAGCCACACAGGCGCCGCACCCTTGGCAGGCGGCAGTGACGAACTCGATATTCTTCCTCACTTCCCCCAATATCGCGCCGTACGGGCAGACTGGGATACATCTGCCGCACTTGGTGCACTTCTCAGGGTTGACGACCGCCACGAACGGCTCCCTTTCGATTTCATTCTTCGATATGATGACTGACGCCTTGGCGGCTGCAGCCAGGGCCTGAAGGGCCGATTCCTTCACACTCTTCGGGTATTGTACCGTTCCCGCCAACATGACCCCTTGCACGGCTGCCTCGGCGGGCCCAAGCTTCGGATGGCTTTCGAGGGCGAACCCTTCCTGGTCAATGGATACCTTGAGCTGCTGGAGCACGTCCCCCTTCTGCTCGGTCATTCTTGCCCCTTCCTCCTAGTCAAGCCCACATTGAGCACCGTCAGGTCTGTCTGAAGTGCCACATCACTGCCACTCAACTCGTCTTTCACAACGAGCTTGCCATCAACAGGATTGATGGAGTTCTGGGGGGCCGCGTCCTGGGGGTATCGGTAGAATCTGACGCCTAGTCTCCCCGCCTTCTCGTATTCCTCCTCACCAAAGCGCGAGAAGGTCCTTATGTCCTTGTAGAGGACGTTCACCTCGTTCCCCTTCTCTCTCAGCCTGATGGCCTGGTCGATCATCGTCTGGCAGCAGAATCTCGAGCACCCACTGGTTGCGTTCCTCGAGCCAACGCACGAGATGATGGAGATGTTCTTCCCCTTCACATCCTCAAGCATCCCTTCAAGCTCCAGACTGGTCACAACGCTGGGGTCCTTGCCGTACTGGAATTCTGTGGGAATGTAGGGCTCCGCACCGGTAGCCACCACCACAGCGCCTGCCCTGAGACTTGTGCCGTCAGAAAGATGGACGTCGTAGCTTCCGACGAAGCCCGAGATGGACTCCACGGTGGTCGAAGTGTGGACTTCCACTTTGCTGTCTCGAAGCTCTTTGAGAAGCGAGGTCAGCAAATCCTTGGACTCGACCCCCAGTGGGGCTATCTCGGTCAGGGAGTTGAGGAGCCCTCCGAGTACCTGCTCCCTTTCAACCAGGTGGGTCTCAAACCCTTGGCTGGCAAGGTTAGTGGCGGCCACGATTCCTGCGACTCCGCCCCCAACTACCAGGGCGGTCTGGGTGACAGGGAACTTCATGGTCTGCAGGGGCTTCGTATTCAGCGCCCTCAGCACCGACATCCTTACCATGTCCTTGGCCTTTCGAAGCGCCCCTTCCCTATCCTCCTTGTGCACCCACGAGTCCATATTCCTAATGTTGGCCATGTCCAGGAGGTACGGGTTCAGGCCCGCACGATTCAGTGCACCCTGGAACGTTGGGGAGTGTGTTTTCGGGGAACAGGCAGCAACCACAACGCGGTTGATCTTCTTGTCCCTGATCACTCCGCTTATGTCATTGAGGGTGTTCGCGGCGCACGAGTATGTCTGGTCTTGGGCATGGACAACATTGGGGAGGGTCATCGCGTACTCAAGCAGCGATTTGACGTCGATTACACCGGCTATATTGGAGCCACAGTGGCAGACGAAGACCCCAATCCTTGGCTCGCCCTCAGTGCTGATTTGGATTACTTCTCCGGGCCTCGGCCACGACCTTGACTTTACGAGGGTGAGTGCCTTCGCCACCGCGGCGCCCGCTTCGATTACACTGTCCGGGATGTCCTTCGGCCCGGTGCTACACCCGGCGAGATAGATTCCCTCCCTTGTGCTGGTGTTGAATCCTCCATCTTTGTCCGAAGAGGCGAAGAATCCATCGGGCCCAAGGCCGATGCCAAGGACCTTGGCCAGTACCTCCGTCCCCCTTGATGGTACTACAGCAGTCGCGAGGACCACCATGTCGTATTGTGCTTCCACCTTCCCCGAGCCTGTTTCGGTGTTCTCGAAGAATACCCGAACAGCCCCACCATCAGAGGCCACCTTGGCGGGCCTGCTTCTGACGAAGCGCACTCCGGCGGCCCTCGTCCTCTCGTAGAATTCATCGAAGCCCTTCCCAAAGGCCCTGATATCCATGTAGGCGACATCCACTTGCTTCACGCCATGGTCCCTGAGCTGGTACGCCTCCTTGATGCTGTACATGCAGCATATTCTCGAGCAGTACCTAACCAGCCTCTCATCGCGCGACCCAGCGCAGAGCACGAACAGCACCCTCTCAGGGTGCTTTCCGTCTGAAGGTCTCACAATTTCGCCCAAGCTCGGGCCCGACGCCTGCAGAACGCGCTCGAGTTCCATTGAAGTCAACACGTCGGGATGCTTGCCATACCCAAACTCTGACAGCAGGCCGGGGTCCAGAAGATCGAACCCGGTTGCCACCACTACTGCCACAACTTTCCTCTCTATCACCCTTGGCTGCATGTCGAAATCAATGGCATTCGGTCCGCACACGTCACTGCACCTGCTGCACGGGAGAAGATTGGGAGGGTCGTTCAGGCAATTCTCAGAGTCTATGACGTACGCCCCAGGTACTGCCTGCTCGATGGGAGTGTAAATCGCCTTCCTAGCCGCCATGCCGAAATCGAATTCGTTCTTCACGACTACAGGGCAGACTCCTACACACTCGGCACACCTGGTGCACGCGTCGGTGACGTACCTGGCCCCCTGTCTGATTTTGGCTACAAAATTCCCAGCCTCGCCCTCCACTGATTGCACCTCGGCCATCGTGAAAAGCTCGATGTTGGGATTGAGGGCGACCTCAGACATCTTCGGCGACTCGATGCAAATAGAGCAGTCGAGGGTCGGGAAGTTCTTGTCCAGGACGGACATCTTCCCCCCGACCGTGGGACTCTTCTCAACCAGCGTGACCTTTGCGCCGGCGTTTGCGGCGTCGAGTGCACCCTGTATTCCTGCTATGCCTCCACCTATGATCAGAATCCTATCATCAGTCAAGGCTTTTGACCCCCTCTTTGGCCTCCGTGGCAAGCTCCACCCCCGCATCCAGGGCCCTGATGTTCAGTTCAGCGGCCTTCGGGAACCTGTCGGACACGGCTTTCTTCAGCGGCTCCAATGTGCGCGGGGAGGAGAGTGCGACCATCGCCCCGAGCATGATTATGTTCATGACAACCTTCCTCCCCAGCTTCTCAGCCATCGCCGCCGCAGGTATGGCGAAGACACGGCTGTCCCCGACCACTTTGGATAGGTTCACCATCCTCTGCTCGGCGACCACCACTCCGTTCGGCTTGACCATCTGCATGTTCAGGTCCAGCCCGTCTTGATACATCGTCACAAGTGCGTCGAGTTTCGAAACGAGTGGAAAGTCGATGGTCTCGTCCGAGACCACAACGTCTGCCCTAGACCACCCTCCAGTAACGTATGGGCTGTACCCCTCTGTGACCACGACCTGTCTCCCTTCGTAGAGCGCTGCCGTTGTCCCGAAAAGGTGCCCCGCAGTGATTGCGCCCTGGCCGCCAACCCCGGTAATCCTGACCTCATACTTCATTTCTTCGACCCTCCCTGAGAGGCAACCCTTGAGCGAAGATCGCCGAGGAGCTCCTGATAGGAGGGCCTCCTTCTGTCAACGAAATTGCCGACTACGACCTCGTCATCCGGGTGGGCAGTCACCGCAATCTTGCTGAGGTCCACGTTGTCGTCTACGACCGACTTGTCCCTGAAGTATCTCATCATGTCCAACGCTTCTGGGAATCCATTGAACTCCCCGAAGGTCGGTGGGCAGGGCGAAAGCACTTCCATGAAAGCGAACCCTTCCACCTCCATCATCCTTCTAATCGCCATCGAAAGTTGCCGCACATGCATGGTAGTCCAACGCGACACGAAGGACGCCCCGGCGGCGGCGACGAGGTAGGGTATGTTGAAGGGCATCTCGACGTTTCCATAGGGGGAGGTGTGGGTCTTGGCCCCCAGCGGAGTCGTCCCGCCGTGCTGACCTCCGGTCATTCCATAGTTGAAATTGTTCACCATGATTACGTTGAGGTCGACGTTCCTCCGAGCTGCGTGTATCAGGTGGTTCCCGCCAATGACACCGATGTCCCCGTCTCCGGCGATTACAGTGATTTCCAGGTCCGGACGGACCACTGACATTCCTGTCGCGAAGGGGATAGCTCTGCCGTGGGTGGTGTGGTATGAATCAAGGTTGAGGTAACCCGAAACGCGCCCCGTGCACCCTATTCCAGACACGGAAACCTGCTTCTCGCGGGAGATTCCCGACTTTTGAATCGCCCTCACGTAAGCTCCAACGACGATGCCTATTCCGCAGCCAGGGCACCAGATGTTTGGCAGCCTGTCTGACCTTATCACATCATCGTTGATGTGATGCTCGACCTTCACCTCGGGTCCGCCTACCCTGACCGTTGGGGAAATCACGACGCCACCACCGCCTGCATCGCATCGAGAATTGTCGCGGGTTCGATCAGCGTTCCCGGAGCCCAGCTGGCCCCGACCACAGGACAATGTGAATTCTCCCTGACAGGGTGAATCATCTGTCCATAGTTTATCTCGGCGACGACGAGCCCAGTCAGCCTCTTGCTTATCCTGTCGATGACCTCATCGGGAAATGGCCAGGGAGTGACGAGTCTTAGGTACCCAGCCTTGACCCCCCTGGACCTCGCGCTCTTCACTGCCGCGAGGGCAGACCTCGACGCGCTTCCATAGGAGACCACAGCAATCTCGGCGTCGTCAAGATAGCGTTCCTCCCAGCGCCAGATCTCCCTGGCGTGGTCCTTGACCTTCCCAGTCAGGTGCCTTGTCATGCTTTCGGACACCCCATGGTCTATGCTGGGGTATCCCCTCGAGTCATGGGTGAGGCTGTCGACGTTCACCCTGTTCCCCCTTCCTGCGATGGGCATCGGAATGAAGTCGTTCGCGTAGTCGAAGTAGGGGTGCTCTCTGTCCATGACTTCCATGGGGTCCAAGACCTGCCTCTGGACGACCTCTATCTGGTCGGCCGCGGGGACACGCAGGCGCTCCCACATCATTCCCACCACTTGGTCTGCTAGGACGAAGACCGGAGTGCGAAACTTCTCTGCGGAGTTGAAAGCCTGGATGGTGAGGTCGAAGAATTCCTGGACACTGTTCGGGGAGTACACAATCGTCTCCAGGTCCCCATGGCTCCCCCATTTCGCCTGCATCATGTCACCCTGCCCTACGAGGGTCGGCACCCCGGTGCTCGGCCCCGCCCTCTGGACGTTCACCACAACGCAGGGTGCCTCCATCACATACGCGAGCCCGATGTTCTCCATCATCAGACTGAACCCCGGCCCCGATGTCGCAGTCATCACTTTGGCGCCGGCAAACGACGCCCCCACCAGCGCGGCCATGCTTCCCACTTCGTCCTCCATCTCAATGGCGCTCCCCCCTACCTGGGGGAATCTGACGCTGGCTCGCTCAAAAATCTCCGATGAAGGCGTTATCGGGTACCCTGCGTAGAACCTGCACCCGGCTAGAATCGCCGCCTCAACGCAGGCGAAGTTCCCCATCATGAAGTAATCTCCTGGAGCCAACACACCCACATTCGTCTTGCTCATTTTCTAGGGGACCTCCTGGGCGTAGATTGCGAACTCAGGGCACACGGCGGCGCACATCCCACAGTTCACACAGTCGTTCTCCTTCCCCGCCTTCACTCTTGGGTGGCGGTAGCCATTCACATTGATCTCATCGGACATTTCCAACACATCGTTGGGGCAGAACGTCCAGCAGTAGTTGCACTCCTTGCATCTATCCGGGATTATGTACACCCTGGCGAGAGGTTTGACGAACTTCTCTAGGTTAATCGGTTCGCGGGTTATGGTCCCGGGTCCGACGGGCCTGCGCTGGACCACGACCTGATTTCCGGGAGCCAAACTTTGTATTGTGACGCGTAAAAAGTATAATTCGATTTAGTAGCCGAAATAACGTTGAAATCGTATATTCGACCAAGGCGAACTAATTAGGGATTAGAGGTAAATGAAAGACGGTCCCAAGAACGCGCGGGGTTGGATTGAAAGTCCCACTAGCGCTCTTCGGCTCATTCAAACCGACTGAATGGAACGAGGAGGCTTACACCAGGCACCCACCGTTTGTGGTCGAGACGGTCTCCGGCCGCGTGTTCATGGTACCAAGAGACTACGAAACTGAGGCGGCCCTTGACAAGATCTCGTCACCCCTCGGGCTGAAGAAAGTCCACCAGGGTCACATCAGCTACCTGGTGCACAGAGGATACGCAATCAGGGCACTGAGAGACTTCGACTGGTACGTGCGGAGGAGCTGGCGCAACAGCGAGCTCAGGGCATTGTGGGCCCTGGCGTATCTCGGTGAAAGGGGAGATTGGGCGCAGAGCAGCGCGCAGGTCCAGGGGTTGGGGGAGCTCGCGGGGCTCACCGCCAAAGAGTTCAACGAGGCCTTGCAAAGGCTCTTCCACTCGAAGGGAGAGAACGGTTCGCCCTATGGGCTATCCGAGATTGCTTCCGACAGGAGGCTGATTCAGCAGATGATCGAGAAGAAGATTTCAGAGCTCCCAATATGGACCGAGGAGATGGTCATGTCGGTCCTCTGCACAGGCCCAGGAGGTTCTGTGGCTGAGCTCTACGAGGCCGTGCTCGCCCAAGGGCTGAGCATTGGCGCAGTCTACAAGGTCGCAGAGCGCCTAAAGACCGCAGGGTACGTCTACCCTCTCAGGCACTACAGGGTGAACGAGAGGGGCCCCATGAGGGAAATGCTCTCGGCCGACTGCAGAAACTGCTTCTTCGGCTACACACATCCTGACTCCTGTCTTGAGGATACCCTCCGCCAGATCGAGGACGTCATCGAACGCGACTACGGCAAGAATCCCACCACGGAGGAGAGGGCCGCGCTCTATGGGTCGGTGAAGCCGATTCCCTATGCGTCCAGGACCAACAGACGCGTACTGGCGTCACTCAAGCTCATGCACGAAATCGACAGGATGACAAGAGAGGGGCGAGTCTCAAGCATGCTGAAGAAGATCGAAGAAGGCTACGGCGTGGATCTTCCAATCAAGATGCCCCCGGAGACAGGACAATAGCCCACATCATCCCGCATTGGCCATGCCCAGGTTCACTTGAGTAGGTCCTTCACATTTTTCTCGACCAAGCGGACGGCTTCTGCAATCCGCTTCTTCTTCGTCTCAGGCTTCTTGGCTTCCGACACCCACAGGAAATAGCGCTTCCGGTGACTTGGAGCCATTTTCTGGAAATTGGCCCAGGCACGTCCGTTTCTCCTGAGCGCGGCTTCGAATCCATCGGGAACAGCGACTTGGCCGGCATTGAACCTCTCGAGAGTCGATACCTTCCCTGTCCGCTCGTCAAAGGCCTTCAACCCCCACCAGGTCATCTTCCCCTGGCTCCGAAGTCTCTCCACCCTTTCAATGTTGGACTTCGACCAAACGCTCCCCTGCCGCCTGGGTGTGAACTTCCTCGCGTATTTTCTGTCGTCAACCTTCTTGATTATGCCGTCAATCCACCCGAAGGCCAGGGCCTCCTCCACGGCCCCTTCGTAGGCAATCGACTTGACTCCCGACCCACTCCTGTGGAAGATCAACCATACTCCTTCAGAGTCGAGGTGGTGTTCGCGGAGCCATTCGCGCCAATCTTCCGCTCCGCCTACATCGAGAGCCTCCAGCACCGGCATCGGGCCGCCTTGCCTCAAGAACCGCATTTAGTGGTATCGCATCAACACGGCACACAGATGAGAGCAGACAGAACTTCCGGAAGCAGAGTGTGATGTTCAATGGCACACAGTACTCCGTCAGCCACCTGTGCATAGGGCGACCGGCCGCGAGGACGTCGTTCCGAGCAGGCCGATTCTCCGCGCCTAAACGAGTTAAATCCCATCTCGACCCCGATGGCACCCGTGCACAACAGCGAGGATTCTCCTGCACTCGCCCTCGGGCCTTGCACCCTCGAAGGCAGATTCGTCCGCCTCGAGCCACTGCGCCGCAAGCACGCCAAGGGCATGTTCGAAGCTACGAAGTCCCTCGATTGGCAGTGGTTCCTGTCCCCTCTTCGGACCAAAGAAGCAGTGAATCGGCGGATCGCGGAAGGGCTAAGAGCCGAACGAAGAGATGAGGCCTACGCCTTCGCGGTGAAGCTCAGGAAAGATGGTCGCATCATCGGGAGCACCTCGTACCTCAATGTGGTCTCAAAGCACAAGCGCTCAGAGATCGGCTCCACCTGGTATTCCCAGGAAATGTGGGGGACCGTTGTAAACCCCGAATGCAAGTATCTCCTCCTCAAGCACGCCTTCGAAGACTGGGGGGCAGTTCGGGTTCAACTTGTGACCGACACAAACAACACGCATTCCCAGCGCGCCATCCTGAAGCTGGGCGCCAAGCTCGAGGGAAGAATGAGGAATCATGGGCTGAGACCTGACGGCTCCATCCGCGACGCCCTGCTTTACTCGATTGTCCCCCGCGAATGGCCTGAGGCGAAAAGGATCTTGGAGGTGCGCATCACGAAGTTCGGGGATTAGGCCCCACGGTCGTTGTTTTCATTGACACCCAGATTCTCGAGGAAACGCCTGAAATCCTCCTCGGACACCCACTCGACCTTGAGATATTCGACCACCTGCTCCTCAGAGAGACCAAGCCTGCGGGCCTCCTCGACCACGGCTTCGTAGGCCTCCAGTTCAGTGGGCCTGTCGACGTACTTGTACCTCTCGTCCCAGAGCTCCTTCCCTTCCTTGTGCTGCCGGATATGGACCAATTCATGGATCACATCCAAGTAGATGTGGACCTCGTCACCATCTCGCAAGTACTTCGAGTTCACCATGATCGAACCTATCTCGTCGTTGATGCGCAGGTACCCGCGTCCTTCAGCAATCTCGACCATCAGCTTTGCAAGCACATCCTCAGTCTTGGCTCCGAAGATGGCTCTTACGGCATCCACACGCTCGAACCCTCCGAAGATCCTTGTGAACGGGCTCAAACCTAGGGTCGCGTTCCTCGTAATGCACACCCCCAGGTCCAACTTTGGGACCCAGGCCCCGGCGACGCTTTTAGCCTTCTGTAGGATCTTCTTGGAATAGAGCGCGGCGAACCCTCTTTCCGCATAAAAGATCCCCGCCTCATCCGACGACAGGGTCTGGAGAATCAGCGTCCTCCCCTCGGATTCCGCAATCTCCTTCGCCCTCGCCAGCAAACCGCTCGCTACGCCCATCTCCCTGAACTCAGGAACCGTCCCGACGCAGTAGACGCCCGCGACTTTTTCAGTCCTGAACAGCGCAAGAACCCCTGCCGTCTTCCCCCTGATCTTCGCCTCGAGCAGTGTGGTATCCTTCGATTTCAGCAATCTGGCGACAATCGGAGTAATCGTGCTCGCGAGGGCCTCGCTTCCATAGAATGCTCGGAGGTAGGCGCTCGCCCACCTCTCTGCAGCCGAAGCGACCGCCACACTCCATCCACTCCCCCTGCTCATGATTTGTCCCCTCGAAATCAGAACCGTCATGGTGTCGACTACCTGGTACCCCGATGCGAGGAGGGCCCTCTCTCCCTCGGCACACGAATCGAAAATCACGACGGTGGATGCCATTTCGTGGGTGAAGAGGTTCTTTTCGGCCCAGGCCGCAGCCCTGGCTGCCCCCTCGCATGAGAGTGTGCCTGCGCGATTGAAGAAGGGCTCACTTAGGGTCTCCGAGGTCAGGAGGTAGGTCTCCTTACCCACCCATCGGACTCTGGCCCACTTCGACCACCAGTGTACCTCGTTGAGTTCCAAATCCCGCCTGCTAGGCACTTCCAACCAAATCTACTCCCAAGATTCTCAAGGCATTCACAGCCGACCAGGCAAGCTCGCCTGCTTTCCTAGAGTCTCGCTCCTTTGCCGCCGCATCCAACCACCTCTCCACCAGAAGGATTGCTCTGGGACTGTCGAAGTCATCGTTGAGTGCATCTTCGAAGGACCCCAGCGGGTAGTCTCCGCGGTACCTGGGTCTGGCGAGTCGCTTCGCAAGGCCGCGCAGCCTTGCCAGCCGCCTCTCGGCTCCCGCAATCCCGGCAAGGTCACTCTCCTTCCTGTAATGCGTACAAAGGAAGTAGAACCTCAGTTCTTCCGCCGAACACCGTTTCAGCGCCTCCCTGACGGTTACGACATTTCCGAGGGACTTTGACATCTTCTGCCCCTCCATGTTGAGCAGATTCGTGTGCACCCAGTATCTGACGAGGGGACTTTTCCCGGTGAGCGATTCGGCTTGGGCTATCTCAGCTTCGTGGTGAGGGTAAACAAGCTCGTATGCTCCTCCGTGTATGTCATACTGTGTCCCCAAGATTGGTAGGGTCACGGCAGTATCCTGAATGTGCCAGCCAGGCGACCCAAGTCCCCAGGGGCTTTCCCATCTCCCCGGCACAAGAGCCTCCGGGCGCCAGAGCCCGAAGTCTGTGAGGTTCCTCTTGTTGGGGGATAACTCGAGGGGGCGCAACGCCAGGTCGCTCTTGGACTGATGCGACAACCTCCCCCACCGCTTGAACCTGGCGGTGTCAAAGTAGACCCAGCCGTCCGCCCTGTACGCGAACCCAGCATCCAGCAAGGAGGAGACCTGCCGTATTACCTCACCCACGTGGTCCGACACCGGTTCGATTCTGGATACCGTCTTGATGTCGAGGGAGGCCAGGTCTTCCAGAAAGGCAGACGCCATTCGGCCCGCGTATTCAAGGGGGTCCTCCTTCTTTTGTTCCGCTACCTTGCTGATCGTCTCGTCGATGTCAGTGATGTTCATCAGGTAGAAGACGTCGTAACCAAGGTGCCTGAGGTATCTTACCAGCGCGTCATAGAAGATGTACGTTCTGGCGTGGCCCAGGTGCATCTTCGCCTGCACTGTCGGCCCACACACAAACATGGAAACTCGGGGCGGTTTGCGCGGATGGAACGCATCCTTCCTGCCAGTCATGGTATTGAAGAGCCTGAGCGTACTTCCCAAGGCGCAGACTCGATGCGGTAGGAGGACGGGTATTAGCTTTTGAACCAGGGCTTCTGTCCGAGCCCAGAGTTGTTCTACGAGAAGAAAATCTCCTCTTTCCCCGCGCTATCGAGGGCCCTCCGCGTCCTCGACGAGGATTCGGGCGTCAGACTCCTGGGCACGCTTGCAGGGAAGAAGTGCATGGTGTTCATCACGAGGTTCGGCGAAAAGTACACAATCATGACATACAGCACGAAGAAGGGGACCGGTGCCCCAGGAGAAAGGCTGGAAACCATTGAGACCGATTCTGTTAGAGTGTTGGAAGAAGCCATCAGGAGGATCTCTCCTCACTCCGTACGGGCCTTTGTCTACTGAGCTCTTGTCTTAGGGCGCGCGATTAATTAGCATGCAGCCAATCACTCAAATCAATGGAGAAACTCAAGGCAATTCACATCGTCTATGCGAACTGGTGCCCCCACTGCGTGCCTACAACCGTCGACCCCCTTAGGAGGCGCGCCGCCGAGCTCGGCATTCCCTGTCTGCTCCACGACATAGACATTCCCTCCGAAGAACTAGACGCCGACGAGCTGGTGAAGAAATACGGAGACTGGTCGGCAGACTATCTAATCCCACAGGTCTTCTTCGAGTACGCTGACGGCAGGTTCCTCCACGCCATGACTGGAAATCCTCAGGGGGTGATACTCACTAGAAGGGCCGTCGAGCAGCTTCTCGCCAGCAAGGCTTTGGCAGTTTAGCTCCAGCGGATTAAATAACATCGCTATCACGGGAGAGACGTGCCAAACGATTCTCTGGAAGAGCTCTACACCAAGGTGGCCAAGAAGATTCTGAACGAAACACTCCACGTCAAGAAAGGGGATGCTATCACCGTGGAGGCCTGGAACAACGGTATTCCTTTCGCAAGGCGTGTGACGGCCGAGGCCCGGGCATTGGGGTGTACCACGATCATGGTCCTCGAAGACGAGGAAGCGTACGTCGAAGGGGTGCGGAGGGCTCCTAGGGAATCGGTCGGGATGATGGGGAAGAACGAATACGGACTCCTCGCAGGCAGCGATGCCTACATCTTCATCCCGGGACAGGCACTGGGGGTATACTCAAAGACCCTCAAGCCTGAAGAGCGCGACCACTCCACCAGATACAACTCCTCATGGTACGAGGCCGCAGATAAGGCGGGGCTGAGGGGAGCGAGGCTGACCTTTGGCTACGTAGGCAAGGACCTTGCCAAGCTCGTCGGGAAGAAGATTGAGGACATCGTTCGCGCTCAGCTGAGGGCATCACTCGTCGATCTCAAGGGAATCTCGAACGCCACCTCAGGGGTGGCCAGAATCCTCACCGACGGCGCAGCGGCGGAACTACGATCTGGACACTCTACCTTGAAGTTCAAGCTGAAAGGCGAGCTCACCATCGATGACGGGGTTGTCGACATCAACGACCTGAAGACAGGAAACAACATGGCATACGCTCTCCCGGGCCTCGTGACGAAGGAGGTCGACCCCGGAAGCGCTCGCGGGAAGGTGACCATTACTGATACTCTCACCAAATATGGCGTGATACATCGCGCCGAGCTCGAATTCAAGGGGGGCCGCCTCGTCTCCTGGGCTTCAAGGGAAGCCTCAACGATCAAGAAGCTCGTCGAAGAAGTTCCCGCCGAGAGGAGGACCCTGAAAATCCTTGGAATAGGGTTCAACCCGGCCTTCGGGTTCGGTAACGGGCAGGACAGGTTCGTCTATGGTGCCGTGACCCTCGGCGGCTTCGGATTCACCGCTCTGGTGAAGAAGGGAACTCTCAGCGTCGAATCCACGAAGGTGGTAGATGGAGGTAGCCTGACCCACTCAGCCTGAGAATTTGTTCGGGAAGAGGGAGGGCAGCGATCTTTGTGGGCCCTTTGCAACCCTCACTATTGAACGAGGCTCCAGGTTCTTCTGTCAGTCAGAATACGATGGTATGGTATTCAAGTCTACACCCCGCTCGTGGCGGGAATTTCCGGGGGGTTGCGCGGTGACGCTCCTTCTTCCTGGCCTTTCGGTGGTTCGCATTCCCTAGTTATTAAATTGCCAATTACTTATTCAGATGAGGTCCCGAATAACAACCCCGAGTGTCAGGATGGGCTCGCCCGAAGGTCGAGCCTCCGGAGCCCGAGATAGCTCGTATCACACTGCTTACCAAATTGAATTCCGCAAGTCAAAAGGGAGAAGGAAAAGAGGGGCGCGTTCCGGAGGATGCCTTACATACACCGTCCGCTTCGTCCCAAAGTATGGCCACTGGTAAACTCTGGATAGGGTCAATCGTAATCGATTGTAAGAAGTTCGACGCGATGATCACATTCTGGAAAGCGGCGCTGGGCTATGAGCTGCGCCGCCCGCCTTCTGAGGACTGGGCCCTGCTCTACGACCCCAAGGGCTCAGGACCCAACATCGCGTTCCAGAAGGACCCCGACGGCCCGGGCGAGGTCTATTGGTATCACTTCGACCTCTACTCATCCGACCCTGAGGAAGAGGTGAAACGACTCATGCGGCTCGGGGCCACAATGAGGCAGCCCGCACGGGAGGGGTTTGACTACGTCACCCTCGCAGACCCTGACGGAAACCCATTCGACATCGTGGAGGCTCGCGGGTTCAAGTTTGGTCAACGCTTGGGCTGAGCGAAGTTCCATCAATCACTCTGACGAGGTCTTTGAGAGGACAGCCCTAGGATGCGGGGGGTGGGATTCGAACCCACGAACCCCTAAGGGACGGGATGCCCCATCCGAAGCAAGGCCGGATCTTGAGTCGGGGAACTCTGTCCCGCACGGTTGACCAGGCTTCGTTACCCCCGCGCCATGGACACCTCCTCCAGGTTCCGATAAAGAGTCTATTCCTGCTGCACCGTCGCGACCCTGCTTGTCTTCCTCAGGAGCCTGTGCGACGCAATTTCGATTATGATGTTGCAATACCTCGCGACCTGCCCGAAGTACGACACGAGGACCCTCGCGTACCCGAACTCTCCTGACTCCAGCAGCTCGTCTGTCACCTCCTTCTCCAGTCTCATGGTCTCCTCGACCAGCGCCGAGGATCTACCGATGAGTTTGATGTCAGGGGTCAGCAGGCTCTCCATGGTTGTGTTGAATGCCTCCCCCGCCTTGGCCGCCAACCTCCTGATACTCGCGACCACCTTCGAGTCCATCTTCGTCTCCAGCCCCCTGAGCCTGACAAGTTCCTCTACCATGTCTTGGATAATCCCTCCAATCTCGTCCAGCGTCTTGGCCGACACCCTGTCCCCGGATGCGTGCAACGGGGATTCTATCCCAATTTCCGACGCCAGCTCCCTCCTGTTAAGAGCCACCAATAGCTGTCGGAGTATGAGCCAGTACAGCTCGTCGACCTCCTCCTGCACCCTCGCCACCTCGTTGAGGCTCCCTGTTTGCTTCATGTCGAGCGAATTCATCACATACTCGAGGCTTGTCGACACCAGTATCTGCAGTCGTTTCAAGAGAGAATCCACTGGGAACCGTGTCGGGTCGATGAAGCTCTGGGCGACGATGCGCCTCTTGTCTGACTCCACAACCTCCAGCCCTCTGAGCCTCTTCACGATTCCCCTCACGCCGTCCACAGTGGCCCTCTCAAGGGGCTCCTTCCCCACAACCTCGATGGTGTCGTAGCCCAGGGCATATGCGCCCACAATCAGCTTGGTGAGCATCTCTGCACTCCCCGCCTGGTCGGCCTTCAAGGTGGCACGGGCGGCCCCCTTGGCCTTGGCTGCAGGTATCAGCCTGAGCGTCCCATCCGAGTCCTCCTTGAACAGTATGCTGTCTCCTGCGGCGAGCTTCATCTTCGCAGCATACTCCTTCGGGATTGAAACCGACAGCGAGCTGTAGCCGACCTTCTGGACCCTTCTGGATTCGCTCATGGATTAGAAGTCTGTAAATGCCTGTAATGACTATAAGAACTATATTCTTAAACGGCAGAGTATGACCTGAAGACTCAGGCAGTTTCGCATTGAAGAGAGACGATCTTTCTTGGATGATTGGAGGCGTTCAGGGGAGCGGCGTAGACACTTCCGCCAACGTCTTCGCCAGGGCAGCGGCTGACGGAGGCCTCAACGTCTTTGGGAAAAGGGAGTACTACTCTAACATCAAGGGGGAGCACAGCTACTTCCAAGTCAGAGTGTCGAAGGGTCCGATTCACTCTCACGTCGATACCGTCGACCTCCTGGCGACCTTCGAGGAGGAGACGATATTCAGGCACGCCCCTGAGGTGCGCAACGAGGGTGCGATAATCTACGACCCAGACCAAGACGGCACACGCCTGGACGAGATACCCACAATCGAGCGCCCAGTCAAGGTTTCCCTGACCGCCGAGCTCACAAAGGCAGGTCTCACAACCGATGTCAAGGGAATTCTCGAACTTTCACGCAGGCGCGGCGTGCACATCTACCCAGTGCCATATAACGAGCTACTGAAGGCAGTCGGTGCCAAGTTCGGCGAGACCTCACTCAGCACTCTTCAGAGGATGCTCAACGTAATGGCGGTCGCCTCCTCCTACGCACTCCTCTCCTATGACGAGGACTTGGTGAAGGGCGCAGTGAAGCGACACTTCAGGTCTAAGCCCAAGGTGGCCGAAATGAATGCCGAGGCTGTGGGCGCGGCCTACGATTACATTCAGCAGAAGTACGCCGGGAGCTTCGCCTACAAGCTCTCCCCCGCCAAGGCCGAAGGGGTCAGGCTCTTCGTCCGCGGTAACTCCATCGTCGCCATGGCCAAAGAGCTCGCGGGATGCAGGTTCCAGACCTACTACCCAATCACCCCCGCCAGCGACGAGAGCGAGTTCCTTGAGGCTCACTCCGAGATCCCGCTCGACGGCTCCACCGCCCAAGAGAATCCCCAGGTCGCTGAAGCCGCAGCGATCCAATCGAAGGGGAGCATCGCCGTTGTCCAGTCCGAGGACGAGATCGCCGCAGTCACCATGGCCATAGGCGGAGGTATCGCAGGCGTCCGCTCTGCAACTTCGACCTCCGGACCGGGCTTCTCACTGATGGCCGAGGGCCTCGGCTACGCGGGCATGAACGAGGTCCCTGTTGTTGTCACTCTGTATTCCCGTGGAGGCCCCAGCACCGGCCTTCCTACCCGCCACGAGCAGGGGGACCTTAGGTTCGCTTTGCACGCGGGGCACGGCGAATTCCCCAGGTTCGTACTAGCCAGCGGCGACCTCGAGGAGGCATTCTACGATACCGTCCGGGCCTTCAACTACGCCGAACGATACCAGACCCCCGTAATCCACATTGTAGACAAGGCCCTGGCCAATTCCGACGCCACCCTCCCAATGCTTGACGTCAACAGGGTCAAAATCGACAGGGGTCTCTTCCTGAAGCAAATCACCAACGCGGTCAACGGCGAGTTCGAACGCTTTGCGCGTTCCCCCAACGGCATCTCCCCCCGCCCCCCGGTCGGCACCAAGGGAGGCGTCTACTGGCACACCGGTGACGAACACGACGAACATGGTCACATCAGCGAGGACCCTTCCAACCGCGACTACATGATGGAGAAGAGGATGGGCAAGATCGATGTCGCAGATAAGGAGATTCCAATCTCCGACAGGGCCAACTTCTTCGGCCCTGAAAACGCTGACATCACTGTGATAAGCTGGGGTTCTACCAAGGGTGCCATCCTCGACGCCATGGCCTGGCTCGAGGAAGACGGCATCAGTGTCAACTTCCTCCAACTCAGGCTGATCAACCCTTTCCCAACCAAGTACGTCAAAGACATCTTGTCTAAAGCGAAGACGATAGTTGGAATCGAGATGAACTACTCAGGTCAATTGGTCGGTGTCGTCCGCGAGCGGACGTGCATCCCCGTGGAGCAGCTTGTCGTAAAGTACAACGGCAGGCCTATGTCGTCCGAGGAGCTGTACGACGCCATCATGGCGATACACAGCGGAAACGCACCAAAAAGGATAGTGTTGAACCATGGCGCTTAAGCTCACAGACCTCAAGACGACGGCGCACAACGACTGGTGCCCTGGCTGCGGGGACTTCGGCATCCTCAACGCCGTCCAGATGGCACTCGCAGAGATTAACGTCGACCCCTCCAACACGGTGGTGGTTTCCGGCGTCGGCTGCTCGTCGAAGGCACCCCACTTCATCAAGACCTACGGGGTCCACACCCTGCACGGGAGGGCGGTCCCCTTCGCCACAGGCATCAAGCTGGCCAACCCCAACCTCGAGGTCGTAATCGAGGGAGGAGACGGCGACGGCCTGGGCATCGGCGCGGGCCACTTCGTCAACTCCGGCAGGCGCAACATCGACATGCTCTACATCGTCCACGACAACGAAGTGTACGGCCTCACCAAGGGGCAGGCTGCCCCCACCATGGGCCTCGGCATGAAGACGAAGTCGCTCCCATCCCCAAACATCAACCAGGGGATCAACCCAATCATGCTCGCCATCGCCTCAGGGTACACTTGGATCGCCAGAGGGTACTCCTACGACGTCCGCCATCTGAAGGAGCTGATAATCAAGGGTATCAGACACAAGGGGTATGCCTTCCTCGACGTCCTCCAGCCTTGCCCCACCTACAATGACGTCCTGACCAAAGAATACTGGGCGGGCGAAGGCCACCTCGACTCTGCAGGGAAGATGCAGCCCAGGACCTACAAGCTCGAGGACACGGGCTACGACGGCGTGGTGCACACACACGACGAAGCAGAAATGGAGCAGAAGGTCCAGCAGGCCGTGCTGAAGTCTTTCGAATTCGGGGACCACACCCCCATCGGGGTCTTCTACCAGAACGAGTTCGTCCCCACCTACGAGGAGAGGCTCGCAGGCCGCAGCCCATCATACAAGACGAACCCGCCAGCCGCCCAGGAAATCGCCCGCCCCGACGGGACGCCCCTGGCAAACATCAACAAACTCTTAGAAGAGCTGCGGGTGTCCTAGAGACCCACCCTGACCCAGAAAACTTACAAACCATCATCGGGAGTGCACCCTCATGATTTGCCCCAGCTGTGGCAAGCAAGTTGCCGACGGGAACGCCTTCTGTCCGAGCTGTGGAAGAGACCTCCGGGTCGCGACCTCAAGCCAGGGCTTCATGCTCCTGACTTCCAACTACGCCCCTGGATACAAGGTCGATCGGGTCATCGGCCTCGCCTATGGAATTACAGTTCGGTCGCGTGGGCTTGGGGGGAACTTGATGGCTGGTCTCAGGTCGCTGGGGGGAGGCGAGATCAACGAATACACGGAGATGGCGCACCAAGCCCGGCAGCAAGCCTTGGACAGACTGGCTGACCATGCCAAGGGGATGGGGGCCAACGCGGTGATTAGCGTGATGTTCGATTCGACAGAAATTGGCTCGACCATGGATGAGATTATCGCCTTCGGAACCGCGGTCGTGCTCTCACAGGTGTCAGGGCCCCAGGAACTCGTCAAGCTGAGCTAGATCTTCACGACCTCTCCTCGCCACGTGGCAGTCGCCGTAGGCACGAAGAACCCGGTCAAGGTTGAAGGGGTCCGGCTCGCCTTTTCCAAATACTTCACTGGCGTCGAGCTCCACCCAATCGATGCCTCGGCCGTCGCCAAGGCCCAGCCCAAGGGCCTCAGGGAGATGAAGGCGGGGGCCACAGCCCGGGCGAAGTTTGCACTTTCAAAGCAGGGAGGCGACTTCGGCGTCGGCGTGGAGGCTGGGATATTCACCATCGACGACGTGTACTTCGACAACCAGATAGCAGCAATCGTTGACCCCTCTGGAAAGGTCTCCCTCGGCCACTCTGCGGGCTACATGCTACCAACGCGGGCGATGGAGCAACTCTTCGTCGAGGGGAGGGAGCTGGAACGCTGGGCCGAAGAAGTCAGCGGCATCAACCAGGTCGGCGACAAGGGGGGCCTGATCCAGCACCTGAGCAAGGGGAAGATGACTCGGGCCGAGCTCTCCGAGCAGTGCGTCCTCACTGCCCTCATCCCCTGGCTACATCGCGACATCTACGGCTTCTGACCTCCAACTCTGAGAATAGTGTTCCTCTCTTATTACACCTAGACGCAGCCGCCCTGTGCAAAGCCTATAACGAAACCAGGGCTCCCGACGCCCGTGGACTTCTCTCACCTTTTCCCCGAGAAGCCAATCATCGGCATGATTCACATGCCCCCTCTCCCCGGGGCTCCGAACAACAGGCTGTCGATGAAACAGCTCACAGAGTTCGCCCTCTCCGAGGCCAACAAGCTCGAGCGCGCGGGTCTCGACGCCTGCATCGTGGAGAACGTCGGGGACACCCCTCTCCTCAAGGAGAATCTCCCTCCCTACTCTGTCGCTGCCATGGCCACCGTGACGAAGGAGGTGGTCGAATACACCAAGATGAAGGTGGGAGTCAACATGCTGCGCAACGCCTGCGAGGAGGCTCTCTCTGTCGCCCACGTCACCGGCGCCCAGTTCATACGATGCAACATACTCATCGGAGCCTACGCCACCGACCAGGGGATAATCGAGGGGTGCGCGGCCCGGGTCGCCCGCCTCCGCAGGGCCCTCAGATCCGAGGTCTTGGTCCTCGGAGACGTCCACGTCAAGCATGCTTATCCCATCTTCAATGTCGAAATTGAATACGCCGCCCAAGACCTGGCCGAGCGCGGCGGTGCCGACGCAGTCATAGTCTCAGGCCCCCGCAGCCCAATCCCGCCCACCTTTGAACGGCTGAAGAAAGTCAAGGACGCCATCAACAAGCCCGTGCTAATTGGCAGTGGCATCAGTCTCTCCAATGTCAGGCAGTTTTACACAAGGGCCGACGGCCTGATAATCGGGGAGCCAGACTTCAAGGTCGGGGGCCTCTGGGGAGGCCCAAGCGATTGGAAGGCCTACGCCAGGGCGGTCAAGATCTGCAGAGGCTGAGCGGCTCCAATCTTATATCCAGAGACTCCTTCTACCAATCCCTCCTTGTACGAAGTCGCGTTCAGGTTCCAGCACAGGTGCCCCTTCAACGAGTTCTCCAAGAAGTTCCCCAAGGCGAGAATCGCCGTCTGGGACAACTTCCAGAGGGAGTTCATGGATGTCCGGGCGCCCGACCGCACTGACTGGCCCCTCATGAACAGAGAGCTCGCCTCCTTCGCAAGGGCAAAGGGCTCCAAGATTCTCCACAAGGTCTCCGACGGCAGGAGCTACAGGCTCCAGATAATGACCTGCACCTGCCGGCGAACCGGCTCGACCCCTGACCTGATAATGAAGAACGACTGCCTCTTCGTTCCTCCGATAACCTACTACGACGGCTGGGAGACGTACCACGTCATCGCCTTCGACAAGAAGTCAATCCCCCGCCTCCTCTCGAAATTCTCTTCCAGGGGGAAGGTCGAACTAGTATCCAATAAGAGGATAGAAGTGAACTCCCTCCACCAGTCCTCGGTCATGCCCCTCCTCGACCCTCTGTCCAGCCTCACCTCCTTGCAGCTCAACGCCCTCATCACTTCGATGGCCCTAGGCTACTACCACCAGCCCCGCCGCACCTCCACGGGGAAGATTGCCTCCACCCTCAAGGTCCCGCGGACCACCTTCCAGGAGCACAGGAAGAAGGCGGAGAGCAAGCTGATGTCCGCTCTAGCCCCATATGTCCTGACCTACGTGGAACGAAAATAGCTCGTTTACTAGCTGGAGAACTGCACCGTGAAGTGGAGCACCCCGGTCACCCGCCCCTGGGGAACCGTCACCACCAGGGTCACTATTGCGTTTGCCCCATAGCCGGTCATGTTGACGGGCAGCGGATGCGGTTGCCCATAGGACGCGAAGCCGAAGGTGGTCTGCGAAGCGAGCACGTCGGAGACAGCGAACCCATCTTTGTTTGTTATCGATCTGACGTATATCGTCGTCGGGTCGGACGGCCGCTTGAAATAGTCAAAGAAGAAAGTCACACCGATCTTCTGGCCGGTGAAGAAGACGAATGTGTTGTTCTTGTACATCTTCTCCCCTCCGAAAAAGGCAAGGCCGCTTGTCTGGTTTGTGATGGCCGCCCAGGTCTCAATGGTGCTCGCCCAAGAAGTCCCGTTCAGCATGAAATGGACGCTGGGGTCGAACCTAGTCGCCACGCCGGAAACAGCGGGGACTTCGACTGCCCTCAGCGACACCCCTCCCGCCACGTCGTCGTAGGCCAGCTTCGTCACTCCCTGCCCAAGCGGCATCTCAAAGGCTACGAACCCCACCAATCGCTGCCCCTGCGCCAGTTCAGCCTTCCCCAGAAGAACGGTCATATTGTATGCTGAGACAGATGGGTAGGTTGCCGATGTGTTGCTGGTCGCGGTAAAGAGCGATGGGTCGAAGTGCCAGACCACGCTGTCCGAGTTCGACGCGTTCACCTCAGCCAGGAAGTAAACCATCCCCGAGGGTGCATCTACTGCGTCGAGGTATACCCTATCTACCTTGACGGCCCGCGACCCTCTTCCTGCGACCGGCAGCCCCAGTCGCTCCTCGAAGACAAATTCCCCGGCAATGAGAACCACCACAATGATGACGCCGGCCACTATCTGAGGCCGGCTCAGTATGGGGCCGCGACCGACAGAAACTGTAAGAAGCATTTCCAATCATAACAGAGATTCGGCGTAGGATGAATGTTGTGCCGTCAGTAGACGGCATGCCCCTCCGGCCTGTCAAGCGGCATCTTCCCTGGCAAAACCTATCAGCCGCCGCTTGGGCGCGCAGGCCGTGAGCAGAACCAAGAGCTCCCTCGACAGTGCCGTCAGGGTGGTCTTCCTGATACTGATGGGCCTCGTCGCCCTCGTCCTCACTGATTCCCTCTTCCTGCTGATTTTTGTCCCCATCGTCGCGTGGTTTCTCTGGCGCCTCAACGACAGGGTACGCGAGATGGAGAGGAAGCTCGCCACGCCCGACGAACCATCAGATGACGAGCCTCACAAGAAATAGGCAGCTCGTCACGCCTGCTTCGAGCAAACCCTATCCTACCGAGACGATTCTTTGAATGAGCGCCCTCCCTCGGGGTCAGGGCAGAAGTTACCCTCCCGCACGGTCGGCTCCGCGCCTTGTCAAACGCCTGAGAATCCTCTGCTCCCCCCTCCCTGGCCGTTGCTTGGAAGGTGCCGATTTCACACGGGAATGCATATATACGAACCCCAGACCGTGGCCCGTTCTGCGCATTAATTGGCGGCGTCTGCCTCGAGCAAAGGGCCGAGCCCTAACGCCATGAAACGCACGACCTCCAGATGCGCGTACAAAAGTGGAGATCTGACTTCGGTTAGATCTGACGTGGGTTGTGCTTTACACCTCGCAGAAATGCGTGGTCGTACTCCTCGATAATCGACTCCGGTTGATCCTGC
>Ga0335079_10000704_pt1 | contig 38091 bp, 34 predicted proteins | sample Lox_Sample_33_FD_206719 | JGI IMG/M metagenome (GOLD analysis project Ga0335079, IMG submission 206719) | Soil microbial communities from Loxahatchee National Wildlife Refuge, Florida, United States - Lox_Sample_3.3 | ecosystem: Environmental > Terrestrial > Soil > Wetlands | place: USA...
CGGCAAGGTCACGGTCGTATTCCAGGACGGCACCAAGCATCCGGCGAAGATCATCGGCCGCGACGAGAAGACCGACCTTGCCCTCATCAAGATCGACGCGCCGAAGCCGCTGCCTTACGTCGAGTGGGGCGACAGCAACGGTTCGCACGTTGGCGATTGGGTGCTCGCCGTCGGCAACCCGTTCGGTCTCGGCGGGACCGTGAGCACGGGGATCATCTCGGCGCGCGGCCGCGACATCCACGAGGGCCCCTACGACGACTTCCTGCAGATCGACGCCTCGATCAATCGCGGCAATTCCGGCGGCCCGACCTTCAACCTCGACGGGAAGGTCATCGGCATCAACACGGCGATCTATTCGCCCAACGGCGGCTCGGTCGGCATCGGCTTCGCCATCCCCTCGGGCCTCGCGAAGCCCGTCATCGAGCAGCTGAAGGAGCACGGCAAGGTCGAGCGCGGTTGGCTCGGCGTGCAGATCCAGGAAGTGACGCCCGAGCTTGCGAAGAGCTTTGGCCTGCCCAGGACCGAAGGCGCGCTCGTCGCCGACGTGACGGCGGGAGGGCCCGCGCAGAAGGTCGGAATCAAGCAGGGCGATGTGATCCTGTCCTATGACGGGCACGACATCGCCAAACTGCGCGACCTACCGCTCTCGGTCGCCGAGACGCCGGTCGGCGAGACGGCGAAGGTCGAAATCTGGCGCGACGGCAAGGAGCAAAACTTGTCGCCTGTGATCGCGGCGATGCCGGCTCATCCTGAGCAGGTGGCGGAAAACGGCGAAACCGGGCAGACGACGATGGGGCTGCGTCTTGCGCCGCTCACCAGCGAGATGCGCGCGCGGCTTCATGTCGGCAAGGACGTGAAGGGCGTCGTCGTGACTGGCGTGTCCGAGAACAGCCCCTTGACGACGCTCGGCATCCAGCAGGGCGACGTGATCGAGCAAGTGAACCGCCATCCCGTCGCAACGCCGGAAGAGGCGGCGCACGCATTCGACTCGGTTAAGAACGAGGCCGGTCCCGACAAGAGCGTGATGCTCCTCATCAACCGGCATGGCATCAACCAGTACGTTGCGATGACGGTTGAACAGAACGGCGGCAACGGCTGATAGGGCTCGCCGCTGCCACGGAGGCTGGAGCCTAGGGCGAGCGCGCGTCGCTCGTTCTGGGCTCCCGCTTGCGTCCCGACGCAGCCCCCGCGAGCCCGCGCTCACCGCGCGCGTCAAAGCGGCGCGTAAGCGTGCGCAGGAGCCCGGCCAATCCTTCCGGCATCACATACATGAAGACAATGAGCACGAGCCCATAGATCGCCCAGGGTGCGGCATCGGAAATAGCGTCGGCGACATTCGGCACGAACTCGATGAAGACCGCGCCGAACACCGCGCCGGGGATCGAGGCGATGCCGCCCACGGCTATGCCGACAAGGAACGAGAGGCTCAGGAAGATCGGGAAGCTGTCGGGCGCCACGAATTGCGTCACGATCGCGCCAAGCGAGCCCGCAATGCCGGTGAACATGGCGCTGATGCCGAACGTCGCCGATTTGTAGAAGGCGGTATCGATCCCCATGGCGGAGGCCGCCAACGGGTGATCGCGGATCGCGACGAGCGCGCGGCCCGTGCGTGCCCTGAGCAGGTTCCAGCCGACGACATAGACCGGCACGGCGATGACGAGGCAGAAGAAATAAAGCCACTGGTCGCTGTCGAGCGGGATATGGGGCGGCGGGTCGGGCTTGGCGAAGGTGATGCCCTGGACGCCGCCGGTCCACTGCTCGATGTGGCGGTATTTGAGGATCTGCGGCGTCGCGACCGCAAGCGCGAAGGTAGCGAGCGCGAGATAGAGCCCCTCGAGCCGCAGCGCCGGCAAGCCGAACAGGAACCCCGCGACGAGGCAGATGGCGCCGCCCACCGGCACCGTCGCCCAATAGGGGATGCCCGTCTTGTCGAGCAGGATTGCGGTCGTGTAGGCGCCAATGGCAAAGAACGCGCCGTGGCCCAGCGAAACCTGGCCGTTGTAGCCGGTGAGAATGTTGAGCCCCAAGAGCACGATCGCGTAGACGACGACCTGGGTGAGCTGGAACACGTGGTAGCTGCTCAGGACGAACGGCAGCACGACGAGGACCAAGCCCAGCGCCGCGAGCCATAGGGCATTCATCTGGCGCCCGCTCATACCCGCGTCACCAGCGTGCGGCCGAAGAGGCCGGAGGGACGGATCAGCAACACGCCGACGATGATGACGAGCGCCACGGTGAGCTTGATCTCGGTGCCGACGACATAAGCGCCCGCGAGGTTCTCGAGCACTCCGACGATGAAGCCGCCCAAGGCCGCGCCCCATGGGTTGGTGATGCCGCCCAAGAGCGCCGCGGCGAAGCCGTAGAGGAGCACGCCGCTCATCATGTTGGGGTCGAGATAGATGATCGGCGCCGCCATCATGCCGGCGACCGAGCCTATGGTACCGGCAAGCCCCCACCCGAGCGCCAGCATCCAGCCGACACGGATGCCAACGAGCCGGCTCGAGAGCGGGTTCTGCGCCGCCGCGCGCATCGCGAGCCCCAACGGCGTGAAGCGGAAGAACAGGAAGACGAGGAGCAGCATCACGAGCGTCACGGTGATCATGCCGACCTCGTGCGGCGACATATAGCGCCCGCCATACCACGCGTCGGACGGGAACGGGCTGGGGAAGCTCTTGATGGTATAGCCGTAGATCCAGCCGGCGATGCTGTTGAGGATGACGAGCAGCCCGACGAAGACAGTGACGATCGCCATTACCGGCGCGTTCTCGATGGGCCTGATGATGATGCGCTCGATCAGGACGCCGGCGACAAACGAGATGGCAAGCGTCAGCACGAAGGCGAGCCAATAGGGCATTCCTGAGTCGATGAAGGTCCAGGCGATGTAGGTCGAGAACATCGCGAGCTCGCCCTGCGCGAAGTTCACGTGGTGCGTCGCCTGGTAGATCATGACGAGGGCGAGTGCGACGCTCGCATAGATGCCGCCCGTGGCGAGGCCCGAGAGCACTTGCTGCAGGAATGTATCCACGGGGCGGGCTCCGTCCTCAATAGCCGAGATAAGCGCGTCGGACCGATTCGTCGCGCCCGATCGCATCGGCCGGCCCCTGCATGACGATGCGGCCGGTTTCGAGGAGATAGGCGTGCGACGCGAGATCGAGCGCGACCTTGGCGTTCTGCTCGACGAGCAGCATCGAGACGCCCTCTTCGCGGTTGATCGTGCCCAAGATGGCGAAGATCTCGCCGACCAGGATGGGCGCAAGGCCGAAGCTCGGCTCGTCTAGGAGCAAAAGCCGCGGGCGCAGCATCAGCGCGCGCGCGATCGCCAGCATCTGCTGCTCGCCGCCCGAGAGCGTGCCGGCCTGCTGGCGCCGACGCTCGGCGAGGCGCGGAAAATAGCCGAAGACGCGCGCGAAATCCTGTGCCACGCCACGCTTGTCGCGGCGAACATAGGCGCCGAGGCGCAGATTCTCCTCGACCGTAAGGCCGGTGAAGGTGCCGCGCCCGTCGGGCACATGGGCGATGCCGAGCCGGACGATGTCCTCGGTCGCCTTGCCCTCGATCCGCTCGCCGGCGAAGCGCACCTCGCCTGAGAGCCGCACCATCATGTTGCAAAGCGCGCGAAGCGTCGTCGTCTTGCCGGCACCATTGGCGCCCAGGAGCGCGGTGATGCCGCGCTCCTCGACCGCAAGCGCGAGCTTGGTGAGCACCCGGGTTGGCCCGTAGGAAGCGTCGAGGTCGTGCGTCTCGAGGATGGCGGCCATCATGCGCTTCCGAGATAGGCGCGGATCACTTCGGGATCGCGCTGCACGAGCGCGGGCGGCCCTTCCGCGATCTTGCGGCCGAAATCGAGCGCCACGACGCGGTCCGAGACGCGCATGACGAGGTTCATGTGATGCTCGACGAGGAGAATCGTGAGGCCGAAGCGGTCGCGGATCGAGGTGATCAGCGCGCGCAGATGGTCGACCTCCTCGTGGTTGAGGCCGCCCGCCGGCTCGTCGAGCAACAGGAGCTTAGGCTCCGACGCGAGCGCGCGGGCGAGCTCGACCCGCTTCTGTGTCGCGAATGTGAGATCGCTCACGCGCGTGTCGGCCTGCGGCCCGAGCTCGAGCTCATCAATCAATGCCTCCGTGCGCTCGGCGATGCGGCGCTCCTCGCGCACGACCACCGGCAGGCGCAGCGCATTCGCGAAGAATCCGCCCCGCGCACGGCAATGGTTGCCCACCATGATGTTCTGGCGCGCGGTCATACTGCGGAAAAGGGCGAGGTTCTGGAACGTGCGGCCGATGCCGAGCGCCGCGATGCTATGGCGGGGCGTCGCGAGCAAATCCCTCTTCTCGAACAGGATCGCCCCCTCCTGCGCCTGGTAGAGCCGGCTGACGCAGTTGAAGAGCGTAGTCTTGCCGGCGCCGTTGGGCCCGATGAGGCCGCAGATCGAGCCGTGCTCGACTTCGAAAGAGACGCGGTCAAGCGCCACGATCCCGCCGAAGCGGACGCTGACGTCCGCGACCTTGAGGAGGGGCTCAGCCACGCCGGCTCCGGCCGGGCGCCGCGCACGTCGTTCGAGCGGCAGGTGCCGCTCGTGCTCCTGCGAAAGCCAAACCTCCCCGCTTTCCGCGCCCTCGTTAGGACTGGGGCCGCGGGGCGCATGATAATGGAACGGGGCCGGACGGAAAGGCTATTTTGACGAGAAGGTGACCAGAAAAAGGGTCAAATTGCTCATAGTCGCGCGAGGAAAGCCGCGCGCCAAAGGGCGCGCGGCTTAATGGTTAAAGGGCGCTGGCGACCGAGTTGAAGGTGCTGTTGAGCGAGGTGCCGACCGAGGTGGCGGCGCTGATGATCGCCATCGAAATGAGCGCGGTGATGAGCGCATATTCGATCGCGGTCGCCCCGTCCTCATTCGTGAGGAACGAAAGAACGGACATGATGCGGCGCATTGCGGCCTCCAAAGCTGCGGGCTGAGTTTGGCATCAGCACTTAAACGCTTCGTTACGATCCCTTAAACTTCTAGCCATTGGTTGCGGGGAGGAGAGTATTTCATGGCCAGTAGGCTGCCTTTGACGCTTGCTTGCGGCGATTACGAGATTGTCCGCGCGCTGAAGGAGGGCGAGGTCGAACCCGATGGGATCGACCTCACGATCCTGACCGAGATGGATTCGACGACGCGGCACTGGCGCTTCCTGCGCAATCGCGAATTCGACATGGCCGAGGTGTCGGCTTCCTCATACGTGGTGGCACGCGGCTTGGGCCATCCGTTTCGCGCCATCCCGGTGTTCCTGCATCGCCGTTTCCGCCACGGTTTCGTCTTCATCCACACCAAGGCTGGCATCCGCAAGCCGAGCGACCTCGCCGGCCGGCGCATCGGCGTCAAATCCTTCCTCGTCACCGCGGTCCACTGGTTGCGCGGCATCCTCGAGCACGAATACGGCGTGCCGCACAAGGGCGTGCACTGGTTCGCCGAGCTCGACGAGGACATCGAGTTCACACCTCCCTCGGATCTGAAGCTGACACGTTTGCCGCACGAGAAATCGGTCGAGACCATGCTTGCCGAGGGCGAGCTCGATGCCGTGCTCCATTCGGATTTCATCAAGCCGTTCGTCGCGGGCGACCCGCGCGTCGCACGCCTCTTCCCCGACTACAAGGCCGAGGAGCAGGCCTATTTCAAGAAGACCGGCATCTTCCCCATCATGCATGTGATGGGGATCAAAGCCGAGATCGCCGAGCGCCATCCGTGGGTCCCGATCAACATGTTCCATGCCCTCAACGCGGCGAAGGCGATCGGTATGCGGCGGGCCGAGAATCCCCGCCTCGTGCCGCTCGCCTGGTACCGCGAGGCGTGGGAGGAACAGGAGGCGATCCTCGGCTCCGACCCATGGGAGTATGGCCTCACGCCGCGGAACCAACACACGCTCGAGACGCTTGCGGCCTATTCGCACGAGCAGGGTCTGACCCCGCGCCGCCTGTCGCTCGACGAGCTCTTCCTCGACGTGTCGCAGGGCAGGAAGCGCGGCGACGAGTTCCGCATCTAGGGCGAAATGAACCGCATCGAGGATCCGGACCTGCTGCGCGGGCGCGCGCACTTCGTCGACGACATCCATTTTCCTGGCATGGCCGAAGCCGCCTTCGTCAGGAGCCCCCATGCCCACGCCGCGATCCATTCGATCGACTGCGCTGCCGCGCGGGCAGCGACGGGCGTCCATGCCGTCCTCACGCTCGCCGATCTGCGCCCCTATCTGCGCCGCGAGCGTCTCGCCGTGGGGCTGCCGAGCCCCGCCTACCGCCAGCAGCGTGATCGCCCTGTCCTCGCGGACGGGGAGGTCGTGCATGTCGGCGAGCCGGTGGCGATCGTCGTCGCCGACAGCCGCTACCGGGCCGAGGATGTGGCAGCGCTCGTCGCGGTCGAGTACGAGCCGCTGCCGGCGGTAGCCGACTGCCGTGCCGCGCTAGTCTCCGATGCGCCAGGCGCGCACCGCACGGCGCCGCACAACCTCCTCGCCGAGTTCACGATGCAATACGGCGATGTCGAGCGTGCCTTCGCGGGGGCGCCGCATAGCGTGGCTCTGTCGTTGTGGCAGCATCGCGGCGGCGCCCATTCGATCGAGGGCCGCGGCGCCGTCGCCTACGTGGATCCGGCTGATGGCCGGCTCACGCTCTGGAGCTCGACCCAGACGCCGCACGCGGCGCACCGGCTCCTCTGCGATCTGCTCGGGCGGCCTGAGCATCTCGTCCGCGTCGCAACGCCTGAGGTGGGTGGCGGCTTCGGGCCGAAGCTCGTCTTCTATCCCGAGGATGTCGCGACCGTGCTGGCTGCGGTCCACCTGCGCCGTCCGGTCAAGTGGATCGAAGATCGCCGCGAGCATTTCGTCGCGACGACGCAGGAGCGCGATCAGTATTGGGAGGCGGAGCTGGCACTCGATGCCGAGGGCCGCATCCTCGGCCTGCGCGGCACCATGATCCACGACCACGGTGCCTACACCGCGCGTGGGGTCAATCTGCCTTACGAATCGGCGCAAACCGTCACCTTGCCCTACGACGTGCCGGCCTATCGTCTCGACGTGCGGCTTGCGCTCACCAACAAAGTGCCGGTAACGCCGGTCCGCGGCGCCGGTCAGCCGCAGGGCGTGTTCGCGATGGAGCGCCTTCTCGACCGTGCGGCGCGCACGCTCGGCCTCGACCGCGCGGAAATTCGCCGGCGTAATTTGATCGGACCCGAGCGCATGCCGTGCACGAAGCCGCTCGTCGCGCGCGGTGGCCAGTCCGTCGTGCTCGACAGCGGCGACTATCCCAAGGTCCAGGCTCTGGCGCTCGCCGAGGCGGGCTGGGCCAAGTTTCCCGCGCGCCAAGAACGCGCGCGGGCGGAGCAACGCTTTATCGGCATGGGCTTCGCGAATTTCGTCAAGGGCACCGGGCGTGGGCCGTTCGAGAGCGCGCGCGTGCGCATCGGCGCCGCGGGCGACGTGCACGTCGCCTCGGGCGCCGCCGCGATGGGGCAGGGCACGAAATCCATGCTGGCGCAAGTGGTGGCGGAGATTCTCAACATGGACCCGGCAAAGATCGCGGCAACGACGGGCGACACGGCCGCGATCGCGCTCGGTATCGGCGGCTTCAACAGCCGCCAGGCCGTGCTCGCGGGCTCGGCCGCCCATCGCGCGGCGGTCGCCGTGCGCGACAAGACGCTGACGCTCGCCTCGCATCTCCTCGAGGCCGCGCCGGACGATCTCGAGATTGCGGAGGATGAGGTGAGGGTGAAGGCCGCGCCGGGAATGAAGCTCGCGCTCGCCGATGTGGCGCGCGCCGCCGCCGGCACGGCCGGGTTCGCGCTGCCGGGCGGCCTCGCGCCCGGCCTCGAGGCGGCGGACGAGTTCATGGCCGACGCGATGGCGTACGCGAACGGTACCGCCGTCGCCGCTGTCGAGGTCGATCCCGAGACCGGGCTCGTCGCGGTCGAGCAACTCGTCATCGCGCATGATTGCGGCCGGATCATCAATCCGATGATCGTCGATGGCCAGATCGAAGGCGGCGCCGTGCATGGGCTCGGCAACGCGCTTCTCGAATGGATGGGATTCGACGACGGGGCTCAGCCGGTGACGACGAGCTTCGCCGAGTACCTGCTGCCATCGGCCGCGGGATTGCCGCGCCTTTCGCTTCTCCACCATGAATCGCCGTCGCCGCTCAATCCGCTGGGCGTCAAGGGCGTCGGCGAATGCGGCGTGATGGCGGTGCCGGCGGCGATCGTCGCGGCGATTGAGGATGCACTTTCGCCGTTCGGCGTCGAGATCGCGCAGGTGCCGATCCGCCCGCACGAGATCGCGGCCCTCGTCAGTCGCAGCCGCAGCAGGAGCTGAGCATTACGTCAAGCGTGCGGCCCGGCGTTGCGGGCGGCGGGGTCTGCCGGCTCCGCCCGTCGATCACGGGCTCGCCGTCGACGAACACATGCGAGATGCCGGGGAGGTCGCCATGCGCGATCGTTTCGGCAAGCGTCGATCCGGCCGAGCCCTCGACCGGGGCCGCGAGCACGAAATCAGCCGGCGCGCCTGGCCGCAGCACGCCGACATCGAGCCCGTGGGCGCGCGCCGTGTTGCCGGTCGCGATCGCGATCGCCTCGGCGGCGCTGAGGTCGCACACGCCGGCGAGATAGCAGATGTTGCGCAGCATGCCGCGCGGGATGACGCCGGTGCCGCCGGGCGTGTCGGTGCCGAGCGTGAGCCGGTCGAGCCGGCCCAGCTCCTTGAGACGGCGCGCCGCCAACAGGGTCGAGCGGTCGTTGCCCGAGCTGCAGATCTCGAGCGCGAAACGCGTCTCCTCGATCGTGCGCAGGAGGTCGCGGTCGCTCATCGGGATGGGGCCGCCTGAGACGTGCGCCGCCACGTCGGGATCGAGCCAGGCGAGAATGTCGTAGCCGCACATCTGTGACAGGCCCGATCGCGACACGCCGCCCGTGTGCACCTTGACGCGGATGCCGCGCGCGCGGCAGTCACGCACATAGCGCTTGGCCTCGTCGGGGTCGCGCGCCAGCGGATAGAAGATGAACTTCGCCTGCCGCACGCCGGCGCGGAAGAGGCGGTCGAAGTGCGCGTCGCCCATGCCTGGCACGAGCAGCACGGTGCCGGCATGAAGCTTGACCCCGCTCCAGCGCACTCGGCCGGTCGTCGCGCGCGTCACCTCGGCGAGCGATGTGACGAGATCGGGCGTGAGGTTCGCGTAATCGAGCCCCGGCGTGTGCAGCTCGCCGGCCGAAACCATGGTCGTGGTGCCGCCGTGGAGGTAATTCCCGATCCAGCCGATCGCGTCCTGCGTCGGCGTCCATTCGCCGAACACGGGATGGACATGCCCGTCGACGAGCCCTGGCAGGATCGCCCCGCCGACGGCGTCGACGACGCGCTCGGCAGTCGCGTCCGCGGGCGGATCGAGCGCGCGGATGACGCCGTCCTCGACCAGCAGCGACGTGACCGGCGCGACGGGCGCGGCGATATCGCCGGTGAAGAACTCGCCGATGTTGCGAACGAGCGTGCGCATGGTGCCGGGGTGTTCTTGCATTCTGCAATGATTACTGCGCCTGCACCTGCGCTGGTTCGCCGAGTTGCGCTGCCGACCCCGATGCGATGACAAGATAGCGTGCCGGTGCGCTCGTCTCAGGGCGGACGACTTGGCGGATGGGCCCAACCGCGTTGACGATAGCCGAGCCGGCCGGGTTGGTCATGAAGCCTTGCAGCGGCTGCAGCTTGCCCCCGCCATCGGCATGGTCCGACAGCGCAAGCACATAGGGATGCTTCGGCTGCAGCCCGGTGGCCGCCACCTGCAGCACCTGCACCAACCCCTGGTCGAACAGCGTGACGCTGGTCGGTGCGTTGTCACGCGCCGTCGTTTTGCGGCCGGGCGGAAGCATGGTGAAATGCGCGGCCTGCCCCGCCACGCCGAGCGGCTCCAGCCCGGTTGTTCCTGCGCCTTCCGGCACGGCGTCGGGCACGTAGACCACGGCCTGGGGCGCCTGCCCGGTCGCCACGGTCGCGATCATCCGGTTCGTCATCGTATCGATCGCAATCATCTTGTCGTCGTTCTCGAGCCCGACATAGACGCGCGAGCCGTCGCCCGACGGCCACAGGCCATGCGGCAGGTTGCCGACCGGGATGGTCGCGACCTTCATGAAGTCGTCGGTGCGGAAGACCTGCACTTCATTGCGGCCGCCGACCGTGACATAGGCGAACTGCCCGTGCGCGTTCCGCACGATGTTGACGTGGTTGGTGATCGGGCCGGTGTCGAGCGTCTTGAGCACCGCGAAAGGCGGGTGCGCTTCGAAAACTTGAGTCTTGCCGACATCCTTCAGCGTGAACCAGACCTGCGTACCGTCCGGCGTCGCCGCGATATTGGGGCAGAACGGGCTCGCCTGCGGCACCGTCCCAACGATCTTGTGGTCCGCGACCGAGACGATGTCCGTCTCCGGATTGAAGGACGAGCATACGTAGCCGTACTTGCCGTCGGGCGAAAAGATCTGCATTCCCGGGCCGTTCGGAAGGACGATCCGCGCCTTCTCCTCGTAGCTGACGCCGTCGAGCACGGAAACGTAATTCTCGCCGCGGACGGTCACCCACACTTCCTTGCCGTCGGGCGTGAAGAACGCCTCGTGCGGCGCCCGGCCGACATAGGTGACATGCTTGATGGCATTGCTCGCAGTGTCGATGAAGGTGACGGAGTTCGAACCGATCGAGACGACGGCGATCGTGTGATGATCCGGGGAGAACCCCATGCCGTGCACCAGCACCTGCCCGGCATAGAGCGGGCTGAAATTCGTCGGGGTGGGATCGCCCAGGCGAATGAGGCCCAGCAGCTTGTTGTTCGCAGGATCGATGACGGACACCGTGTTGGAGAACTGCTCCGCAGCGTAGACGCGGTCGCGATGGCTCACGGGCACATCGGGATCGGACGCGGTTCCCGGGGCTTGGCCCGCCGAGGCGACATGAATTGGGCAGAGACTTGGTGCGGCCAAGAAAGCGGCCAAGAGAGCGGCATATCGCATCTCAAGGCTTCCCACGACCATCGATCGACGGCTTAGAGGCAAGAGGTGCGCCAGGCTGATCGGTCGCGGGCACGGACGCGGGGAGCGGCTCACCGACGGCCAGCCGCAACGCCGCGATTTCCTGCTGCTGCGTTACGATGATCTCCTGCGCCAGGCGCGCGAGTTTCTCGTTATGGCCGAAGCGCAGCTCTGCTTGTGCCATCTCGATCGCGCCCTGGTGATGCGGCACCATCATCGCGACGAAGTCCTTGTCCACATCTCCCGAGGGCCTGATCTCCATGCCGAGCATCATTTTTGTCATCGCGTCGACATTATCTAGAAGAAACGGACCCTCCATTGGAGAAGGCGATCGGAGGTTTGCGGAACAGATCGCCCAAATATAGGCGGCGAGCGATGGCGCTTCGCGCGAGCGGAGCGGCACCGCGCTCGCGGCGACGATCACGGCAAGGGCAGCAAGGGAGGCTTTGTGGCGCACTACGAAGCCGATTGGGGGATACATCGCGGGCCTCCACCGTCAGCGATCCGGCAAACTCCTCTAGGTCGGCGAGCGCCGCCATCGAGCCATTAAAGGCGCTCCGCGACAGCGTGGCCGGCCGTCGCGCGGGCGATGGCTGGGCAGTCGCGGTTCATGCGGTTTCCGCGGCACGGATCGCGCGGAGGATGCGCGGTGGCGTCGCCGGCGTTTCGCCGACCTCGGCCGCGAGCGGGCGGAGCGCGTCATTGATGGCGTTGACGATGGCGGCGGGCGGCGCGATCGCGCTCCCTTCGCCCACGCCCTTGATGCCGTGATCGGTGTAGGGCGAGGGGTGCTCGGTGTGATAGACGCGGAAGGAGGGCGCATCCAAGGCGCCCGGCATGACATAGTCGGCCAAGGTTGCCGCAAGCGGCTGTCCGTCGGCGTCGTAGGGAGATTCTTCGTAAAGCGCGGTGCCGATTCCCTGCGTCGTGCCGCCCATCGCCTGGCCTTCGACGATCATCGGGTTCACCATCGTGCCGCAATCCTCGACGATGACATAGTCGAGAAGATCGACCCCGCCCGTCTCGCGGTCGACCGCGACGACGGCCGCGTGCGTCGCATAGGAAAAGGCGCCGGTGTCGACCTTGGGCTTGTAACCGATCGTCGCCTCGAGCCCGCCGACATCGACCTCGGCCGGAAGCTGCTCCGGCCGCCGGTACCACGAGTTGGCGATCTCGCGGATCGAGACCTCGCCGCGGGACCCGCGGACGAATCCCGCCTCGACCCGCACGTCCTCGGGCTTTTCCTGCAAGAGGTGCGCGCCGATGCGCGCCAGGCGCTTTGCCACCTCGCGCGCCGAGCGCGACACGGCGCCGCCCGCCATCACCATCGAGCGCGAGGCATAGGTCCCGGTCGAGAACGGCGTCATCGCCGTGTCGCCATGGACGACAGAGATGTGCTCAGGCGCGATGCCCAGGATCTCGCATGCGACCTGGGCCATCGTCGTTTCCATGCCCTGGCCGTGCGAATGGACGCCGATGCGGATTTCGGCGCCGCCGTCGGGCGTCACGCGCACGGTCGCCTGCTCGTAGCCGGGGATGATCGGCGTCCCCCAGTGCGAGAATTGCGAGGTGCCGTGCGCCGATTGCTCAGTATAGACGCCGAACCCCACGCCGACGAGCCGCCCGTCCGCTTCGCCGCGCTGCTGGCGCGCGCGAATCTCCGAGAGCCCGATCCGCTCCGTCGCCATGCGCACGCTTTGCGGATAATCGCCGCTGTCGAAATGCTTGCCGGCGACATTGGTGAAGGGCATCGCCGCGGCCGGCACGAGATTCTCGATGCGCAGCTCGGCGGGCTCGCGCCCGACCGCGCGGGCGAGCGCATCGATCGTCAGCTCCATCGCGAAGCACACGCCCGGCCGCGCCACCGCGCGATAGGGCACGAAGGGCGGCTTGTTGGTCGCGACCGAATATGTCCGGCAGCGAAAGGCCGGCAGCGCATAAGGGCCCGCGAGATTGCCGCCCGCCATCGCGCCTTCGAGCCCGGCAGTAAAGGGCCAGACGGAATAGGCGCCGATATCGACGGTGATCTCGGCATCGACCGCGAGGATCTTGCCGCGCGTGTCGGCATAGGCGGTGACGCGGTGATGATGCTGGCGCGTGTTGGCGCCGGCGGTCAGGTGCTCGCGCCGGTCCTCGGTCCAGCGGACGGGATGGCGCCGCGTCAGCGCGAGCCACGCGACGCACAGCTCCTCGGGCTGGAGCACGACCTTGTAGCCGAAGCCGCCGCCCACGTCGGGCGCGACGACGCGGATGCGGCGCTGCTCGAGCCCGAGGAACTCCGAAAGCCCGGCGCGGATCATGTGCGGCGACTGGGTCGAGCTCACGACCACGAGCTGGTCGTCGTGATCGTCCCAATAGGCCAGCACGCCCTTGCCCTCTAGCGGCGCCATGCATTGCCGGTTCATGCGGTATTCGCGCCGCACCACGACGGGCGCACGCCGCGCGATCTCGTCGATGTCGCTCCCGACGGTCGTCGTCATGAAGAGATTGTCGCCCCATGCCTCGTGGACGAGCGGTACGCGCGGCTCGCGCGCCGCGAGCGCGTCCGTCACGGCGGGAAGCGGATCGAGCTCGATCTCAACCCGCTGCGCCAGGTCTTCAGCCTCGGCGCGCGTGCGGCCAAGCGCGAGCGCGACCGCCTCGCCGGCATAGCGCACCTTCCCGCTCGCAAGCGGCGGATAATCCGATGCCTTGAAACCCGGGATGCCGGAGAGGGCCCGGATCGGCTTGACGCCCGCGAGGTCGTGCGCAGTCAGCACCGATGTCTCGAACCCTGGCGGTGCTTTGATCGCCTGGATGCGGGCGTGTGCTGCGGGGCTTCGGACGAACGCGACTTCGATGAGGCCCGGCATGCGGATGTCGCCGACATAACGGCCGCGCCCTTGCAGCAGCCGGAAATCCTCCTTGCGCTTAAGCCGCGCGCCGATGCCGTTCTCGCCCATGGCCTGCATTCTAGGCTAGGATCGGAGCGAGAGAAGGAGGGAACGATGGCGCTCGTATCGCTGTGCCAGGCCGGGAATTTCGTCCATGTCTACGACTTCCGCGTCAAGGCGGGACGGGGCGATGAGTTCATCCGGCTCTTCGACACGTTCGACTATTCCGACGCGAACCCGATGCACAAATCGAAGGCGCAGGCGAAAGACGGCGTGTTGTGCCGCGACATCAACGATCCCGACCATTTCTATCTCCTCGGCGAATGGCGCGACATCAAGGTCCATGCCGAGATCTTGGTGCAGTTGGCGGCCATGAAGCCGGAATTCGTGGGGTTGATCGAGGGCGGCCCGCAGAAATTCAAGCCGATCTACGCCGAGGTCGTATCCTCGACGCCACAGCATCTTCTCGACAAGGCGTCTGCCGCGGAATGATCAGGCGCTGGCGCGCTCGTACTTGCGCGCCGGCGTGTTGACGGGTGCTTCGAGCGGCGCCGCGCGATTGGAGGCCGCGATGCGCTCGGGCGTGGGCGTGCCGTAGAGCGTCGTGCGCTGGCCCGGCTCGCGACCGGCGGCGCGGATCAGCGCATCGAGCGCCGCGGGCGACATCTCCTCGCCGAAGACGGCGCCGGCCGAGCGCGTGATCGTCTCGTTCATGAGCGTGCCGCCGACATCGTTGACGCCGGCCGCGAGGCATTGCGCGACGCCCTCGGGCCCAAGCTTCACCCAGGATGCCTGGATGTTGGGGATGACGGGGTTGAGCGCGAGCCGCGCCACCGCGTGCATCAGAAGCGCCTCGCGCCAGGTGGGCCCGCGCCGCGCGCCGTGGCGGAGATAGAGCGGCGTCTCCATCGGCACGAACGGCAGCGGCACGAACTCGGTGATGCCGCCGGTGCGCTGCTGCAGCCGGCGCAGATGGAGAAGATGGCGTGCCCACGCGGCCGGCGTCTCGACATGGCCATACATGATCGTGGCCGTGCTTTTGAGGCCGATGCGGTGCGCGGTCTCGACCACTTCGAGCCATTGCGCAGTCTTGATCTTGTCGGGGCAAATGACGGCGCGCACCGGATCGTCGAGGATTTCGGCCGCCGTCCCCGGCAGCGAGCCGAGCCCCGCGTCGCGCAGCGCCTCTAGGAACTTCGCGAGCGAAAGCCCAAGTGTCGCTGCACCCTGCCACACTTCGAGCGGCGAGAAGGCATGGACATGGATCGCCGGCGCCGCCTCCTTCACCGCGCGGCAGATGTCGAGATATGTGGCACCCGTATATTCGGGATGGATGCCGCCCTGGAGGCAGATTTCCGTGGCGCCACGCTCCCACGCCTCGGCGACACGGCGGCGCACCTCGTCGAGCGCAAGGTCGTAGGGCCGACCGCGCAAGTTGGCGCTAAGCTTGCCCTTGGAGAAGGCGCAGAACTTGCAGCGGAAATAGCATACGTTCGTGTAGTTGATGTTGCGGTTGACGACATAGCGCACGGAATTCCCGACGCGCTCGGCGCGCACTTTATCGGCGGCGTCGCAAACCTTGTTCAGCTCGGCTCCGCGCGCGGCAAAGAGACGTACGATCTCGTCTTCGGCAAGCTCCGCGCCGTCAGCCGCGCGCGCGAGAACCTCGCTGAGCGCGGGATCGGCGGCGGGCGCGCGGCGCGACCAGGGCGCGCGGGGCGGCGGCGCCACGCCTGCGCCTGCAACCCATCCGTCCGGCCGCGCCAGGCCTTCGCCATCCATGCAGTCGAGTAACGCGGCGTTGAGGCCGGAATCGATCCAGCGCGCGCGCTCGAGCGCGTAGGCCGGATAGATCGCCAGCCGCTCGACCAGAAGCTTGCCTGCACCCGCCGTGGCTGCGCCGAGCGCGTCGAGCTCGGGCCAGGGCGCCTCGGGATTGACGTGATCGGGCGTGACCGGCGAGACGCCGCCCCAGTCGTTTATGCCGGCGCCGACGAGGGCCGCGAGCGCATCGGGGCGCAAGTTGGGCGGCGACTGGATGTTCATTTCCGCGCCGAACACGAGGCGCGCCACCGCGATCGTCCAGAGCTGCTCGTCGCGATCGGGCTCGGGCGCGCCGGCCATGCGCGTTTCCGGCTTCGCGCGGAAATTCTGGATGATGATTTCCTGGATGTGGCCAAACTCATCGTGGAGCGCGCGCAGCGCCAAGAGCGCTTCGATCCGCTCGCGCCTCGTCTCGCCGATGCCGATGAGAATGCCCGACGTGAACGGGACGCGCTCCTTGCCGGCCGCGGCAATGGTCGCGATCCTCGCGGCGGGTAGCTTATCGGGCGAGCCGAAATGGGGGCCGCCTCGGCGCGCGAGCCGCTCCGACGCGGTTTCGAGCATGAGCCCTTGCGAGACCGAGACGGTGCGGAGCCGCGCGACATCGGCCTCGTCCATCACGCCGGCGTTGATGTGCGGCAGAAGCCCCGTCTCCTTCTGCACGAGCGCCGCCATCTCCGCGAGGTAGGAAAGCGTCGTCGCGTGGCCCAGCTTCTCGAGCGCCTGGCGCGCCACGCGATAGCGCAGCTCGGGCTTGTCGCCCAAGGTAAAAAGCGCCTCCTTGCAGCCGGCGCGCGCGCCGGCGGTTGCGATCGCCAGCACGTCCTCGCGCGAGAGATAGGCCGCCTCGCCCGCGCGCGGCGGCCGCGCGAAGGTACAATAATGGCACGAATCGCGGCAGAGCCGCGTCAGGGGAATGAATACCTTGCGCGAATACGTCACGATGCCGCCGTGCCCGATGTCGCGCATGCTTGCCGCTTCCGACATGAGCGCGCCGAGATCGTCGCAGTCCGCAAGCGCGAGCGCCGCCTCATCGCTAAGGCGCGCGCCGCGCGAGATTTGTTGAAGAAGCGCAGCCATGCTTGCTCAGCCGAACGCGCGGCGGAGCCGCGGCAGCACGTCGCGCGCATAGAGCGCGAGGAAGCGCTCCTGGTCCGGGCCCGGCGCGTGAAACACGAGATGCCGGAACCCCATCTCGACATAAGGACGGATCGCCTCAACCTGCTCCTCTGGATCGCTCGACACGATCCAGCGTGAGGCGGCGCGCTCGACGGGCAGCGCATCGGCGAGCCGCTCCATCTCGCGCGGATCGTCGACCGCGAGCTTTTCCTCGGCGGTGAGCGCAAGCGCCGCCCAGTGGCGCGTCTCCTCGCGCGCGCGGTTACGGTCGGTGTCGTAGGAGACCTTCATCTCGATCATGCGCTCGACACTCTCCTGCGCGCGGTTTCCGGCAGTGATGCCGTCCGCGAGGTTCGGCAACAGTTCCTCGCGGTAGAAGGACCAAGCCTTGCCGCTCGTGCAGATGAAGCCGTCTCCGGTGCGGCCGACGAACTTCGCCATCTGCGCGCCGCCGGCGCTGATATAGATCGGGATCGGTTCGACGGGCCGGTCGTAAATCGTCGCGTTCTCTGTGCGGTAGAACTCCCCGGCGAAGCTCACGCGCTCCTCGCTCCACAATTTGCGGATGAGCGTCAAGGCCTCGCGCAGGCGCCCGAACCGCTCCTTGAACGGCGGCCATTCCATTCCGGTCGCCGGCACGTCGTTCAAGGCCTCACCGTTGCCGATGCCGAGGATGAGACGGCCGGGATAGAGGCTCCCGAGCGTGCCAAAGGCCTGCGCCACGATCGACGGGTGGTAGCGGAAGGTGGGCGTCAACACGCTCGTTCCCATCAGCACGCGCGAGGTGCGCGCGCCGAGCGCGCCAAGCCAAACGGGCGAGAAGGGGGCGTGCCCGCCCGTGTGACGCCACGGCTGGAAGTGGTCGCTGACGAACACGGAATCGAAGCCTTCGCGCTCGGCGGCGCAGCCGAAACGCAGGAGGTCCCCGGGCCCGAACTGCTCGGCCGACGCCTTGTAGCCCAGTCTCAGCACCATCGCTTCTGCTACGCCACGCCGGCCGGCAGCAGATCGCGCTCGCCCAGAACATCGGCGCGGTAGATGTCGGTGATTGATGCCCAGCGCAGCTCGACCGCCTCTTGCGCCACCTTGAGCGCGCGCTGGCGCAGTTCGGGGCTCGTCAGGTGCTTTGCGCAAAGCTCGAGCTGGCGGCGGCTGTGCTCGATGTCGGCGACCGCGTGCTCGGCGAAGAATTCGACCTCGGGAGCGCTGCGTTTATAGCCGTAATGCTTCTCGAAGGCCGGCAGCACCAGCTCATCGTTCAAGGCGGGCTGCTGGCCCTCCTGGGTCGACTGCATCGCCAGCACGACGCCCAGGGGCTCGGTCGTCGTGACGGTCGCGTAATGGAGCGAGCGTGCCCACCACGCTGGCGTCATCTTGATGTTCCGCACCTCGTCCGCCGAGAAACCCGCGGCCTTGCAGAAGCGGAAGATCATCTCGTTGTGGTCGTGCGGCTTGTGGCCCTCGCCGGGAATGGCCTTCAGGCCTTCCTCTTCGGCGATGTTCTCGGCGATCGCCTTCCTCACGTCCTCATGCTCGTAGACGCGGGCATAGAGTACGGCAATCGATGGCAGCGCGCGCGAGACGAACTGATAATGGAGGGCGAGATATCGCCCCAGCGACTTGAGCGGCAGCTTGCCCTCGCCGAAGGAGCGGAAGAACGGATGGTTCTTGGTGTGCCAGCGGTCGCGGATGGCCACGATCTCGTCCGTCACCGAAGCCATGGATTCTCCTCCCTTGGGCGCCAAGCCGGCGACACTCTACGGACGGCTGGGGTAGAGTGTAAATATGGCGCCCCTGCGACGGCACCTGTGCGTGATCTTCAATCCGACCGCGGGCGCGCGCCGCAAGCGCCGCCTTGAGCGCGTGCTTGCCGCCCTGGATGCCCTGGGTGCCAAGCCCGTGCTGTTGGAGACGCGCGCGGCGGGCGATGCCGAGGTCTTGGCGCAAAGTGCGGCACGCCACGGCTATGACGCGGTCGTCGCCGCCGGCGGCGACGGCACCGTCAACGAGGTGGTGAACGGGCTTGGCGACGCCGACATACCGCTCGGCATCGTACCTCTCGGCACGGCGAACGTTTTGGCGGCGGAACTCGAACTGGCGACCGAGCCCGAAGCGCTTGCGGAGGTCATCGCCTGCGCTCGTGTCGTTCCCGTCTTCGCCGGAAGCGCCAACGGCCGGCGTTTCCTCATGATGGCGGGGATCGGCTTCGACGCCCGCGTTGTCGAGGGGATCGATCTCGCCTGGAAGCGGGCGGCCGGCAAGGCCGCATACGTCGCGAGCGCGCTCGGATGCCTCGCGCGCCTCAAGGCCGCACGCTACGAGGTCGAGATCGACGGCGCGGTCTACGGCGCCGCATCGCTCGTCATCGCCAAGGGGCACTATTACGGCGGCCGCTTCATTGTCGCCGCGGGCGCGCGGCTCGAGGAGCCCGTGTTTGAGGTTGCGCTTTTCGAGCACGGCAGCCGCTTCGACGTGCTGCGCTACGCGGCGGCATTGGGCGCCAACCGCGTCGCGGCCCTCGACGACGCTCGCATCGTGCGCGGAACACGCGTGCGTGTCACGGGTCCCGTCGGCGAGCGCGTGCAGATCGACGGCGACCTCGGCGCCGCGCTGCCGCTCGAAGTCACCATCGCGCCGCGCCCGCTTTCCCTCCTGCGCTAGTGTGGCGGATTTGAAGTTCCTCTTGGCCGACCGCTCCGAGAGGAACTTAAAATCCAAAGCCACACTAGCAATCAAAGGGTTGCTAGTGTCCCACTGATTCCGAAGTTCGCAAACGAGCGAGCCGATTGAACGTGCGAACTTCGGAATCGGGACACTAGAGAGGTTCGCCATGAGCGCCGACATGACCATCCGCTCGATCCGCACCACGATGCTGCGCATCCCGTGGTTCGAGAGTCCTTGGCTCAAGGGCCATGCATTCGGCGACATGCGCAACATTCTCGTGCTCGAGGCCGAGACCGCGGGCGGCATCGTCGGCATGGGCTATCTCTTCACTTTCCGCCCGATCCTCAGGACGCTCGCCGCTTGCGTCGAGGAGACGGTCGTGCCGCGCGTCATCGGCAAGGACGCGACGGCGGTCGAGGCGATCTGGCGCGACCTGTGGCAGTGGAGTGCCACGTACGGCCGTGGCGGCATCGTGGCGATGGCAATGTCGGCGCTCGACATCGCGCTCTGGGACGCGGTCGGCAAGCGCGCGGGACTGCCTCTCCATCGCCTGTGGGGCCATTACCGTGCCGAGCTTCCCACCTACGGCAGCGGTTGCTTCCGCGGCAGCGGTGGCGACGGCATGATCGCCAAGGCGCTGCACTACAAGTCGCGCGGCTACAAGGCGATCAAGATGCAGGTGGCGCACGGGCCGAGCCTTGCCACAGACCTCGACAATGTGCGCCGCATGCGCGAGGCGGTCGGGCCCGAGATCGACATCATGATCGACGTCAACATGGGCTGGACCGCCGATATCGCGATCGAGATGGGGCGAAAGTTCGAGCGTTATGGCGTCTACTGGCTCGAGGAGCCGGTTCCGCCCGACGACTTCGCCGGATATTTCCGCATCGCCGAGGCGCTCGACTTGCGCATCGTCGGCGGCGAGACGCATTTCACGCGCTACGACTTGAAGCCCTTTTTCGAGCGTCCACTCTTGCCGATCCTGCAACCCGACCCGATGCGCGGCGGCTTCACCGATCTGCGCAAGATCGCCGCCATCGCCGACACCTGGGGCATCACGATCGCGCCGCACCTTTTCCCCGAGCTCAACTGCCAGCTCCTCGCCGCGATTCCGAACGGGCTTTGGGTCGAGGACATGGGCCTCTCCGAGGACCTGTGGATCGAGCCCGTACCAGTCGTGAACGGCATGCTCCGCGTGCCCGAGCGCCCGGGCCACGGCCTCGCCTTCCGGCCCGAGATCTTGCGCGACTGCGCCGTGCGCTAGGCGTCGACCTCTTCCGGGATCGGCAAGACCTCCTCGAGCGGGTCGAGCTCGCGCAGCTCCATCCAGCGCACGATCTCGAGGTGGCCGTCATGGTGCTCGACCAGCGCCGTGCAGCTTTCGACCCAGTCGCCGTCGTTGCAGTAGAGCACGCCATCGAGGTCGCGGATCTCGGCATGGTGGATGTGGCCGCACACGACGCCGTCGACGCCGCGCCGGCGCGCTTCGGCCGAGATGGTGTCGGCATAGTCGCTGATGAACTGCACCGCGTTCTTGACCTTGAACTTGAGATAGGCGGAGAGCGACCAGTAGGGATATCCCAAGCGTCGCCGCGCGACGTTGAAAAGGTGATTGAGCCGGATGGCCGTGTCGTAGGCCCAGTCGCCGAGCAACGCCAACCACTTCGCATAACGCACGACGCCGTCAAAGGCGTCGCCGTGGATGACGAGGAGGCGCCGGCCGTCGGCGGTCTCGTGCACGGTCTCGCGCAGGAGCGTCACGCCGCCGAAATGCGAGTCGCAGAAGTCGCGCAGGCCTTCGTCGTGGTTGCCGGGGATGTAGCAGAGCCGCGTTCCCTTCCGCGCCTTGCGGAGCAGCTTCTGCACCACGTCGTTGTGGGTCTGCGGCCAATACCAGGATTTCTTGAGCCGCCAGCCGTCAACGAGATCGCCGACGAGATAGAGGTAATCCGACTCGTTCCAGCGCAGGAAATCGAGCAGGAAGGCCGCCTTGCAGCCGCGCGTGCCGAGATGAACGTCGGAAATGAAGATGGACCGATAGTGACTGATGCGCCACTCGTGCTTCACGCGCACTCCGCGGAGGAAGAGAGAGGACCAAGGCTCATGCAGAGATGCTGCATCGATAGGCTCACTAACATGCGCATCGGGACAGTTTTGTAACGCTCCCGAGTCAGCTGTGTGACAGCGCGGACGACTCGGCACGAGTCGCGCGCCAAGCGCCGCCGTGCTATGGCAGCCGCAGGGAGGACATGCGATGGCCGAACGGTTCCCGGAGCTCGCGCCCGCGCAGTGGGATGCGGAGCAGCGCAAGGTGGCGGAGACCTTGACCAAGGGGCCGCGCGGCGCCGTGCGCGGGCCTTACGTGCCGCTCATCTACAGTCCGGAGCTCGCCGAGCGCATGCGCCATTTGGGCGACTTCATCCGCTTCGCCGGCGTGCTGCCGCCGCGCGTCAAGGAAATCGTCATCTTTACGGTCGGGCGGCACTGGTCCGCCGAATACATGTTCGGCATCCACCGCCAGATGTCGCAGGAGGTGGGCATCGAGCCCGCCCTCATCGACGCAATCGCCGCCGGCCGCCGCCCGGAGCAGCTGACGCCGCCGGAATCGGCCGCTTACGACGCGGCGCGCGAGCTCCTGCGCGTGGCGCGGTTGAGCGACGCGACCTTCGCCGCGCTCAAGGAGCATTTCGGGGCGAAGGGGGCGATCGAGCTCGTGAGCTTCGTCGGCTATTACACGACGCTCGCCATGGTCCTAAACACGGCCGACATCGCGCCGCCCGACGGCACCTCGCCGCTGCCCAAGCTCGGGCGCTGACGCTCACTCCGCCGCGCGGCGGCGCTTCGGCCGCCCTTCGAGGCCGCGCTTGTGCTCCTCTGCCTTGGGTCCGCCGGGCGTCATCGTGAAAAGCGATTCGACGCTCGTGTAGTCATGATATCCGAGCCGTGCGAGCGGCCGGAGCTTCAGGATATCGATCTTGCCCTCGGGCGTGATGACGTCGTCGCGGATGTGGACGCCGACGACGCGGCCGATCACGACGTGATGGACGGCGTCGAAATCGTTTCCGGGTAGCGCCACGACGCAATGGAACTTGCATTCGAGGTGGACCGGCGAACGCGCGACGCGCGGCGGCTTGACGAGGCGCGAGGGCAGCATCTCGAGCCCGGCCAAGGCCGCCTCATCGATACCAGCGTCGACAAATTGCGAGGTGATGTTCACTTCCTCGCGCAGTTCCCACGTCGCCATGTTGCACACGAACTCGCCGCTGTCGGTCGCGTTCCTGACGCTGTCCTTGCGATGGCCCGACTCGGGCTTGGCGTTGCCCGAGAACATGACGAAGGGCGGATCGTAGGCGAGATTGTTGAACTGGCTGAAGGGCGCGAGATTGACGATGCCGGCGCGGTTGACGGTGGAGATCCAGCCGATCGGGCGCGGCACCACGATCGACTTATAGGGATTGTAGGGGAGCCCGTGATTGTCCTTGTGCGGCTCATAGAACATTGGCGTCTCCCGTACGGGACTCAGCGGGCGCCGCGCGGCTGGCGCGTCAGCCGCGCCGCGACGAAGAGGGCGGCGACGAGGACCACGGCCGTCGCGAGCGCCGTCCAGACGAGGACGGGCCCGAGCGGCCGTGCGAAATCACTTGCGGGCGCGATGACGCCGACGTCGATCAAAGGCGCCGCCCGGCCACGCCACTGCGAGACGAGCGCGATGTAATCGCGCCCCTGTATGCGCGTGCGCGTGACGCGATTGATGTTCGTCCCTTGCGACAGGTCCGCGAGCCTCTGCAGGATGGGGAGCCCGAGCGTGCGCATGTCGGACATGAGCTTGCCGGTCGGCACGCCATTGGGGCCGTCGGGCGCGGCGGCCAAAAGATCGAGCGAATTGTCGAAGATGTAAAGCGCGCCGTTCGCCGAGACCGGATGCTCAGCGATGAATCGGCTCAGGTCGCTTAGGAGGAAATCCACCCCGAACACGCCGTGGCTCGCGGCGAGATAGCGGACGGCAGTCACACCCATGACGGGCATCGAGCTGAACACGTAGGGGCGTGTGAAGACGGGCGCGTCCTGATTGAGGGCGCGCTGATACCAAGTCGTCTGGCGCGGATCAAAGGCCGGACTCGGATCGGAGCGCTCGCCCAGCACAGCGCCGGCGGAATCGAGGAAGCTCCAATCCTGCGTCACTTCGTGGCCCTCCTCGGGCACGACCGTGCGGATGACGCGAACAGTCCCGTCGGGCGCGCCGAGCGCCTTCAGCACCTCGGGATTGCCGTGCGTCGCGATCACCTCGATAAAGCCACCGTCGGCGAGGCCGTAATAGGCGGCGTAGATCGACGGCGCCGAATCGACGGCGGCGTCGAGAAAATCGAGCGCGGGATGCGCGCGTCCATTGTCACTCACCGGCTCCCCGATGCCCTTTTCGCCGGGCGCCTTGCCTGCAAGGTCAATGGCGTGGTCGACGAGCGTGTCGATCTGCACGTCGGCGCTCGCGGCGCGTTCGGCGAAGAGGCGGCCGGCCTCGTCCTGGGCGCGCGCTAGGTCGCTCGAATATTCGGAATAGAGGATCGCGGCGCCCGCGACGAGAATGACGGCGGCTATCCCCCCGAGGAGCGCGAGCCGCGCTCCGATGCGCCATTCGCCCGGCATGTCTCGCGCCATCGTACCGCACGGCACTGCGCCGTGCGAGGATTGGCTCAACCCGGCTCGAGACGGGGCACGCCGAGCCGCCCGATCCCCGGCAGAAGCACTCCGGGCTTGGCGAAATCGATGCCGAGATTGAGGCCCAGCAGATTGATCTCGAACCCTTCCGCGCGAGCGACGAGGATCCCGGCAAGGCCAAAGAGCGAGAGCTGGAAGCCGGTGCCGGAGGGCGCCGCGGCCATGAGCGCGCCGTCCGGAAGATAGTCCTTGCCGATCGCGTTCGAGGGCAAAGCAAGACCCAGTTCCGGCACCTGGCGCGCGATGAAGGCGATGAACGTGTTGCTGTTGGGACCGGGCCAGGCGCGGTACTCATGCGGATAGGGATAGGCCGCGACCGCGGCGCGGACCCTGGCGATCAGCTCGTCCACACCCGCGCCGCGCCGGTCGAGCACAATCTCAGGCCGTGCTCCGAACCAGTAATTGTCGGGGCCGGTGCGGTCGACCCGGACCGCCGGCGCGCCGCTCGCGACGCCGAAGCCGATCACCTCGTAGCGCGTGAAGCGCGGCGCTCCTGCAGGCTTCACCACGATCCAGGTATGGACGGCAAAGGCGCCGCGCCATGCCACGGCGCGCGCGGCATAGACCTGGATCACCGCTTCGGGCATCGACGCCGGATCGGGCGCAAGGCCCGTCGCGTCGCGCCGCGCTTCGTACCAGGGAACGCCGCCATCGCGACCGAACATGCAGGAACTCACCAAAACAGGAAGGAAAAGGACGAGGACTAGCGCGCCGGCAAGGCGCCAGAAACGCCTCGACCTGGCCCGCATGCCCGTTATAGGACGCGCGCCTGCCTTCCGTGCCATCTTGTACGCTCGATGGGACGCACCAGCGGTTTCGCCTTCTCTCCGCACACCCTAGCATGGTCGCGCGATCGATCGAGGAACATCATGGCATCGCATCGGGCCGAGGTGATCGTGCCGTATGGACGCGCTGTGGCGCAGGATGCGGGCCCCGCGCTATCCGTTGCCGCGGGCGCTGCGCTGCGCCTTTCCGATGGACCCTATCCTTTCGCCGAGCCGCCCGATCTCGTGCGCGCGACGAGCGTTGCCGATCGGCTCGAGATTCTGCGCGAGCAACTCGCCTCATTGTGCGGGCCCTGGGACCGGCTCGCGGCTCTCTTCCTCGATTGCTACGTCGAGTGGATCGCGGCCACGCTTGCCACAGCCGATGCCGAGCTACGCGATCTTTCGGCGCGCGCGGGTGGAATCTTTGCGCCGGAGGACTGGAGCTTCTCGGCGCTGCGCCCGCTGCCACAAGCGCATCTGCCTGCGGGCACGGCGAGCGTGCGCGCAGACTTTGCCTTTTGGACCGGAACCGGATTCGTCGCGATCGATCTCCAGGGCAACACAACGCCGCGGCGGCAGCGCCGCGCGGAGCTGCAGAGCCTCGCGGATGCGGGCGCGCATCTCGTTGCGGTGCCGGGCGCGGCCCTGCAACAGGAGCGCATAAGTCTCCTCGGGCGCGTCTTGCCGCCCGAGCTGCAGCGTTTTTGGGCCGGCGTACTGCTGCCGGCGAGCCCGTTCGGCCCCAGCGCCGAAGGCTTTGACCTGCCGCCTTAGCCCCAGAGCCGCTTCGAGGCGATCGCCGCGCCCTCGGCGAGGCATTTGAGCTTCGCCCACATGATCGTGCGGTGGACGCGGCCGGCGAGCGGACTCTGCGAGAAGCCGCAATCCGTTCCTGCCATGACGCTGTCGCGGCCGACGCAGTCGGCGAAGCGCAGGAGCCGCTCGGCCACGAGCTCCGGATGCTCGACGATGTTGGTCGAATGCGCGATGAGGCCGGGCATCAGCACTTTTCCCGTCGGCAGCTTTACGTCCTTCCACACGCGCCACTCATGCTCGTGGCGCGGGTTCGCCGCCTCGAAGCTGTAGGCGCCGGCATCGACGCGCAGCACGAGGTCGACGATGTCCTTCATCGGCACGTCGAACATGTGTGGCCCGTTCCAGCTGCCCCAGCAGATATGATAGCGCGTCCGGTCCTTGGGCAGGCCTTTCAGCGCGTGGTTCAGCGCGTCAATGCGCAGCGATGCCCACTTACGGTATTCCGCCAGCGTCATCGGCGGCACCATGCGTTCGTAATTGTAAGGGAGGAACGCGTCGTCGACCTGGAGATCGAGGCCGGCGTCGATGATGGCGCGGTATTCGGTTTGGAGCGCCTCGGCAAGCGCGAAGAGATAGCTCTCCTCGTCGCGATAGTGCTCGTTCCGCGCGTTGGGCATCGCGCTTGCCGGCGCCACGACCGGCAGGAAGCCCACGACACCCTTGGTCTTAGCGAGCCCCACCTTGAGGTTCGCGATGTCGTGCTGCAGCTCGGCTTGGCCTGTGTACTTGATCGGCCCCGTGACGATCGGCCGCCCGACCGAACGCGCGTTCGAGAGCACGCGCTTGTCATACTCGCCGTAGAACTCGGGGAAGGCCTCGCGGTCGCGCCCGCTGATGACCGCGGCCATCGGGTCCTTCAACTCCTCGTCAGTGAAGGGCCGCCATTCGAGCCCGCTCAAACGCCGGTGCACATAGAAAGCCCAGTTGACCGACTTGCCGAACTCGCCGTCGCTCACGACATCGATGCCGGCCTCAGCCTGGAGCCGCACGGCCTCGGCGACGGAGTCCGTGAGGCAGCGCTCGAACGCGGATTGATCGTAGGGCTCCTTGTCGCGGATCTTCTCGAGATAAGCGACGAGCGCCGGCGGCCGAACGAGGCTTCCGACGTGGCTCACGACAACGCGGTGATCGGCTCTCTGCATGGCGTTCTCCCTCTCCCTGGCGCGGAATTGCGCTCTTGGCCCGCGCCATTGTCAAGGAAGGCGAAAGGTGAAATCCTCGATGGCAAAGAAAGGGAAGGGGAGTGCCATGCGACGCAGCGACACGCGTATCCTGACAAGCCACGCGGGAAGCTTGCCGCGGTCCGACGACTTCATCGCCGCCAACGCCAAGCGCGAGAAGGGCGAGATCGACGAGCCGACATTCCAGAAACTCCTGACGCGCGGCGTCGCCGATGTCGTACGCCAACAGAAGGAGATCGGCATCGACGTGCCGGGCGACGGCGAGTACGGCAAGTCGATGGGCCACCGCGTCTTCTTCGGTGCGTGGTGGAGCTATTCTTATCAGCGCCTCGGCGGGCTCGACCTGTCGCCGGCCGAGCCCGACATGCCGGTGCGGCGCTCCGCGCCGGGCGAGATCGTGCTGACGAGCATGGCCGACCGGCGCGACCGCGTGCGCTTCCGCGAGGCCTATTCCGATCCGGAATCGGGCGCTTCGACCGGCCCTGTGGTGATGCGCCGGCCCATCTGCGTCGCGCCCATCAAATATGTGGGCCAAGCGCTTCTCAAAGCCGACATCGACAATTTCAAGGCAGCGATGACGGCGGCCGGGTGCGAGGAAGGATTTATGTCGTCGATCGCGCCGGGCTCGGCCGCGCGGCTCCGCAACCAGTACTACAAGACCAACGAGGAGTTCATCTTCGCCTGCGCCGATGCGATGCGCGAGGAATACAAGGCGATCGTCGATGCGGGCTTCATCCTGCAGTTCGACGATCCTTCGATCGCCGAGAACTGGGACCAGATCAATCCCGAGCCGAGCGTCGCCGACTACAAGAAATTCACGATGCAGCGCGTCGAGGGCCTGAACCACGCGATCAAGGGCCTGCCGAAGGACCGGCTGCGCTTCCATCTGTGCTGGGGGAGCTGGCACGGGCCGCACACGACCGACATCCCGATGGCGGACATCGTCGACCTCATGCTCAAGATCGACTGCGACTCCTATTCCTTCGAGGCTGCCAACGTGCGCCATGAGCATGAATGGGCGGTGTGGAAGGACGCGAAGCTTCCCGACCACAAGATCCTCGTGCCGGGCATCGTCAGCCACGCGACCAACGTCGTCGAGCACCCCGAAGTCGTGGCCGCGCGCATCGAGCGCTTCGCGAGCGTCGTCGGGAAGGAGCGCGTCATCGCCGCAACCGATTGCGGATTGGGCGGCCGCGTCCATCGGCAGATCGCATGGGCGAAGCTCGAGGCGCTCGTCGAAGGCGCGGCGCTCGCCTCGAAGCGGCTCTGGCGGCGCTAGACTTCAAAGCTGTCATTGCGAGCGCAGCGAAGCAATCCCCGGCAGATTGCTTCGTCGCTCTCGCTCCTCGCAATGACAATGGCGGCTGCTACAAGGTCATCTCGAGCGTGTAGAGCCCGCCGGTGAAGCGGTCGACCGCATAGACGATCTCGTTCTCGTCGACATAGCAGTCGTTGATCTGCACGAAGCCCGCGGGCGAGCCCTTGGGCGGGTCGGGCACGAAATACGCGACCTCCTTGGGCTGCAGCGGATCGCTGATGTCGTGGACGCGGATGCCGCCATTGAAATAGGTACCGAAGATCAGGGTCGAGGAACGGAAGGACGGGCCCGGCCGGTTCTCGTGCAGATTGTGCGCGCCGAAGCGTCCGCCGAGATTGCGGTGGGCCTCGATCGGCAGCGGCAATGTCGAGACCGGCACGAGATTGTCCTCGCGCCGCATGTCGAGGATCCACACGAGCTTCGGCCAGTCGGCACCCTTCTCGCGCACGCACTCATCGCTCGCGACCAGGATCTCGCGGTCGAAGAGCGGCATCGCCGTGTGCGTGAAGCCGGGGAAGGGCGGATGCGGATTCCAGTGCCCGACCATCTTCGGCCGCGCCTTGTCGGAAATGTCGAGAATTATGACGCCGCCGTCGATGTAGCCGAGATAGGCCCTGTCCGGGCGCTCGGGATAGACGTTCGTATTGTGCGTGCGGAAGCCGCCGTCGAATTTCGGATGGCGCGGCGGCGGCGGCTCGTTGTCGGTCTCGGCGAGGCCCGGGAGCCACCAGCGGCAGATCTCGCGCGGCTTCGCCGGGTTCTTCACGTCGATCGCGCGATAGAACTGGTCGTCCTTCAGGTTGCGCGGCGAGAAATCGGCGGCGCCACCGGAAAAATGCACGGTTTCGCCATCGATGAACCAGCATTGGTGCACGCCGCGTGACTTTGGCCCCGAGCAGTCGAAGAGCGAGATCGAGCGCGGCGTCTCGGGCTTCGAGATGTCGAACAGTTCGACGCCCGCCGGCTTCATACCGTGCTGCTGCGTCTGATAGGCGACGGCCATGATGTCGCCGCACACTTCGAGCGAATTCGAGCGCATCTGCTTGTGCGGCAGCTCCGTCTGCGTAACGACCTTGGGATTGCGCGGGTCGCTCACATCGACGCCGGTGAAGTTCTTGGGCGCGGATTCGTGCGCGAGCCAGAGGATGCGGCGCCCGTCCTTGGCGAGCTGCATACTCATGCCCTCGCCGACGCCGCCGAACCCGGCAAGCTCGTTCTGCGCCAGAAGCCGCATGTTCAACGCCTGCGCCATTGCCATCCCCGCGTTATCTGTGTCCGACCCCTCTATGCCCCGGGTGCCGCGGGGGCGCAAGGGGCCGGTGCCGCGCCTGCGCGCGGCAGAAGGCCCTCGTGGTCAGCTGGAACGCGGGTCAGACGGTCGTCGGCTCTTCCGCCTCGGGGTGCCAGATGAGCAGGCGCTTTCTCAGGATCGCCATGCCCTTGACGACGCAGAAGCCGGCGATCGCGATCTCGATGATGCCGGCGAAAACGCCCGGGGAGTCGGCAAAGCGCGAGGCCGCGATCATCGAGCCGCCGAGGCCCGGCCCGCCCATGATCATCTCGGTCACGATCGCGATGATGAGGGAGATGGGCAGCGCGATCTGCAGGCCCGTCATCACCGTCGGGAACGAGGCCGGCACGATGATCTCCCACAGCAGCTGGCGTTCGCTCGCGCCGAGCATGCGCGCCGACCACAGCGTGTAGCGGTCGACGCCCTGTGCCGCGGCAATCGTCGCGGTCAGGACCGGGAACGTCGCGTCGAAGATGATGAGCGCGATCTTGGACGTGTCGTAAAGCCCGAACCACAGCATGAAGATCGGCAAGAACGCGATCTTCGGCATGGGGAACCCCACCGAGATGATCGGGTCGAAGAACCAGTGCACCCAATTGTTGCGCGCGATGAGGATGCCGAGCGCCACGCCCGCGACCGAGGCAACGGCGAAGCCGAAGAACGCGCGGTAGAGCGTGAGCCCGACATTGAGCACGAGATCGCCCGAGGTCACGTCGCCCCAGATGCGGTCGGCGATCGTGACCGGATTGGGCAGCAGGAACGGCGTCGTGAATGGATGGTCGAGGCACACGCTGGCGCGCAGGCAGGTCGCCTGGTCCCAGATCACGAGCACGAGGACGACAGGGAAGACCGAGAGCAGCGCGCGGCGGCCGAGCTCGGCCCAGCGCGTGAATTGCGACTCCTCGCCCAGTCCGACGAGCGTGCCGGCAGTCGTCGTCATTCGCGCCATGACAGCACCCTCCGCATCAGCATGAGATAGCCGCGGTCGGCGGCAAAGCCCAAGGCCGCCACCGTCAGCGTCACCGCGAACATGGCGTCGTAGACGCCGCCGTCGCCGAGCCAGCCGATCATGTAGCCGAGGCCCGAGCGCGCGACGATGAGCTCCGAAGCGACCATCAGAATGAAAGAGAGCGCGAGCGCGGTGCGGATCCCCGCGAGAAGCTCCGGCAGCGCGTTCGGCAGCACCACTTCGAACAGCGTGCGCGTGCGCGAGGCGCCGAGGCTGCGCGCCGACCAGACGAGGAACTGCTCGCAGCCGCGCGCTCCGTTATAGGCGGAGAGCGTCACCGGCAGCATGCAGCCGATGAAAATGAGCACGATCTTCGACCAATGACCGAAGCCGAGCCACAGCACCGTCACCGGGATGAGCGCCGATTTCGGCATCGGATAGAAGACCTGCACGATCGGGTTCAAAAGCATGTCCAAGGGTCGATACCACGCCATCAGCACGCCGATGATCGTGCCGATCGAGATCGCCATGCCGAGCCCGGCGCAGAGCCGCCACAGCGAATCGAGCCCGTTGGTGATGATGTCGCCGCTGAAGAACCAGAGAAGCCACGGTAGGAGTCCGCCCGCGATCCCGGGCGAGGGGTCGGACGGGACGAGCAGCCCGAACCACGACTCGATCACGCTCGAGAGGCTCGGCAGCGCGAGCTGCGACACGAGGCCGGAGCGCGCCGCCCCCTCCCACACGGCGGCGAGAATGAGGAGTGGCAGGTAGCGCCAGAACGCGGTCGCGATCGCACCGCGCTCGGGCGGTGGTTCGTCGCGGAATGTTGTGCCAGTTTCCGCAGCGGCAGCCATGTCATCCTCCTCCGTTCGCGCCGTTGAGCCGCGCCTTCGCCTCTTTGATGAGGGAGAGATCGACGTAAGCCGGGGACAGCTCGATGCCCTCCTTGAGGATGCCGAGCTTTGCCGAATCGTCGATCTCCTTTTGCGCCGCCTTTAGGTCGGGAACGCCATCGGGATCGCGGTAGAAATCGTCGTGCGTGAAGAAATACTGGAGCTCATCGGGCTTCTGCTTCGTCACCTGCGCCGCGATCGCCACCGCGGCGTCGTGATGGGCCGGCTCGAGGAACCAGTGCAGCGCGCGCAGATGGTCCTCGAAGAAATCGACGAGCGCTGCGCGATGCGCCGCGATGAAGGAGGCGCGCATCGCCCAGGCGACCGTCTCGGCCGGCCCGCGCGCCTCGCCCGCGGTGTAGAGCGTGCGGTAGCGCCCGGTCTCGAACACGCGCTTCATATCCTGCGGCAGGACCGGGATCAGATCGACCTTGTCCTGCTCGATCATCGGGAACATGTTCGCGAAATTCGCCTCGATCGTGGTGAAGTCGCTGTCGGCGATGTTGTGTTTCCTCAGCATGATGCGCATCGAGGTATCGGACGCCGAGCCGATCGCGTTGGTTGCGATGCGCTTGCCCTTGATGTCCTCGATCGTCTTGATCGGCCCGTCCTTCTTCACGACGAACGGCTCGTCGTAAGAGCCGGGCCGGCCGTCTTGGATGAGGTCGGAGACCATGCGCAGATCGAGCTTCGCATTGGTGACACCCAGGGTCATCGACGAGGACGCCATCGAGGCGATCTCGAGCTCGTTGACCGCGAGCGCCTGGATCTCGGGCGTCGTGCCGTTGAAGCGCACCCCGGCGAAGGTGTAGCTCTTGCCGTAGTGCGGGAAGAGCTCGGGATGCTCCTTGACGAGGATGTCGTACATCGGCGTGACATGGCCGACCTGGACCCAGCCGATGCGAAGCGCAACGGGTTCCTCGGAGAATGCCGGCACAGCACATGCCGCCGAGGCAAGAAATGCGAGCCCCGCGGCAATCATCTTCGTGCCCATGTTCCTCCCAGCTCCGCGCTGGGCCCAGCCGCGGAACATTGGCGCGATCTTAGCAAAGGGGCTAAGTTTGCAAACGTGAAATTTGGGTAAGACGGGATTGGAGGCGACCCCGATGGCCGGTGCGGAAATGCTGCCCACGGCATTGATTACGGGCTTCCTCGGCAGCGGCAAGACGACCCTTCTCAATGGCCTCCTGCGCCATCCCGGCATGGCCGACACGGCGGTCATCATTAACGAGTTCGGCGAGGTTGGGCTCGACCATCTCCTGATCGAGACGGCGTTCGAGGACGCGGTGCTGCTCAAGAGCGGGTGCATCTGCTGCACCGTGCGCGGCGATCTCGTCGATACGATGGGCTCGCTCGCCGAGCGCCGCGCCAAGGGCGAGATCCCTCCTTTCTCGCGCGTCGCCATCGAGACGACGGGCCTTGCCGATCCGGCGCCCATCCTGCAGACCATCATGGGCGAGGCGTCCCTCAAAGAGCGTTATCGGCTCGATCGCGTCATCGCCACGGTCGATGCCGCGAACGCCCTGGATCAGCTCGAGCGCCATTACGAGGCGGCGAAGCAGGCGGCGGTGGCGGACCGTCTCGTACTCACCAAGACCGATCTCGTCTCGGCCGATATGCGCGATGCCGTGATGGCGCGGCTCCATGCGCTCAATCCGCTGGCGCCGGTGGCGATCGCCATCAAGGGCGCGATCGATCCCGATGTGCTGTTTGCGCCCGATCCGCCCGATGTGGCGCTGGCGCGCGCACGCCACGCGGCGGCGCACGGATACGATCATGGGCACCATCACGATCATGACCACGGTGATGGGCACGACCACGATCACGATCACGCGCATTCACACGATGACGCGGAGCATCTCTTGCGCCATCACGGCATCAGCACGGTCTCGCTCGTGCACGAAGCGCCGGTCGAATGGCCAAAGCTGCGCGCGTGGCTGACAGCGCTCGCATCCCTCAAAGGACCGAACCTGTTGCGCGTGAAGGGCATCATCAATGTGGCGGGCCGCGAACGGCCGGTGGTGATCCACGGGGTTCAGCATGTGTTCCATCCGCCGGAGGAGCTCCGGGCCTGGCCCGACCCGGACCGGCGGACGCGTCTTGTGTTCATCACCCGGAATATCGCGGCCGAGGCGCTGGCCCAGTCTTTCACCGCTGCCATGACAGAGGGAGCGAAGATTTCGTTCCCGTGAAAACCGACGGGGCTGCCCCTGAGCTTCAAATCGCTCGGGAGCAGCCCCGCCGTGCCTAACGAAGATTGTTGGCTCTTGCCTTACTTCTTCGCCTTCTTGGCGCGCTTGGCGGCCTTTTTCTTGGCTCCGCCCTTGCGCTTCTTTGCAGCCATCGTTTTCCCTCTATGCGTGGGTCCTGCAATCGGCCAATCCGATGCACAACCCGGCGAAAGAACATAACACAGATTCTACACCTAGTGTAGAAAAACTTTAGTCTGGCTAAATCTGGGAACGCAAATACGCCTCCGTGACGGGAAACGCGGCAGCTTTCGGCCGGTCTTTTCTGCCCAACTTTTCTTGCGCGCGCGTGCACGGCGGCCGTCGTGGGACGCGAACCGGCGCGCGTGAAAAGCGATGCTGCGCAACTCGGGCGCGAGCGCGACGCCGCAAGGTCAGAACAGCGCGGAAATGCCGATGCCATCGGGCGTGGCGTTGCATCGCCGGAAGCGCGCACTTATGGTGCCGCCGCAAATTGGGAGGACGAGGATGGCGCTCAAACTGCGGCGCGTGGTGACGGGCCACGACAAGGACGGCAAGGCGATCGTGACGATCGACGAGGACGTGAAGAATGTCGGCTCCGCGCGTCCGGGCGCGCAGGCTTCCGTCGTGTGGTCGACCGTCGGCTTTCCGGTCGACAATGACGGGTCCGCCGACGAATCGACGCGCAAGGTCGGAACGACGCTCGCTGGCGGCAGCGTTTTCCGTGTCGTCGAGTTCAGTCCCGGTGTGCAGCGCCGCATGCATCGTACCGATTCGATCGACTATGCCGTCATCATGAGCGGCGAGATCGACATGGAGCTCGACAACAGCACTGTGCACCTCAAGGCGGGCGACGTGCTGGTGCAGCGCGGCACGATACACAACTGGGTGAACCGCGGCACCGCGCCCTGCACCGTCGCCTTCATCCTCATTGACGCGAAGCCGGCGACGTCGGGCGGCAAGGTGTTGCACGCCGAAGGCTGAGCGGGCCCGCGCGGGCGACGTGCTTCCGCCGCGAGTTGGCGCGGATTAGATTTGTGCCGCCCGGCGATCGGGCGAACGGAGGATTTTGATGGCTGAGACAACGCCGCGGCGCGAGCAGACGGGCGAGCGCGAGTTCCTGACGCTGCACGAGTTCGTCAAGCTCGCGCATATCAAGTTGTCGTCGGGGGCGTGGGATTACCTCACCGGCGGGACCGAGACCGAGACGACTTTGCGGCGCAATCGCCAGGCGATCGATTCGCTGGCGTTCCGTCCGCGCGTCTTGAAGGACGTGTCGAAGATCGATTGCTCCGGCACGTTCTTCGGCAAGCCGCTCCGTATTCCCGTGCTGCTGGCGCCGGTTGGCTCGCTCGAAGTGTTCGACGAGGGCGGCGCGGGCGCGTCGGCGAAGGGCGCCAAGGAATTCGGCATCGGTGCGCTTATCAGTTCGGTGAGCCAGCCCGGACTCGAGGCGACGGCCGAAGCCGCGCGGGGCGGGCGCAACATCTTCCAGCTTTATGTGCGCGGCGACCGCGCCTGGATCGACGATCACATCAAGCGCGCGGTCGATGCGGGCTACGAGGCGTTCTGCCTCACGGTCGACACCGCCGTCTACAGCCGGCGCGAGCGCGATCTCGGCAAGCGCACGCAGCCGCGCGTCCGCGACCGCAATACAGGCCGCGCATTCCAGTCCGCGCTCACCTGGGACGACGTTCGTCGCATCAAGGACAAGTGCAAGATCCCACTCATCCTCAAGGGGATCGCTACATCCGAGGACGCGGAGACCGCGCTCGGCTGCGGCGTCGATGGGATCCACGTTTCGAACCACGGCGGCCGCCAGCTCGATCATGGCCGAGGCTCGATCGAGGCGCTGCCCGAGATCGTCGCGACCGTCAAAGGCCGGGCGCAGATCATCATCGACGGCGGTTTTTATCGCGGCTCCGACGTGGTGAAAGCGGTGATCCTGGGCGCCAACGCCGTCGCGATGGGCCGGCTCTATTGCTACGCGCTCGCCGCCGCGGGCACGGCGGGCGTCGTGCGCGCGCTCGAGATCCTCGAGGACGAGATCTACGAGACGCTGGGCCTTCTCGGCGTCACCAGTATGCGCGAGCTCGACAAATCCTATCTCCATCCCGCCGCGCCGGTCCGCGAGGCGCATGTCTTCAGCGCCTTCCCGCTGCTCAATCTCGACGACAAGGGCTATAGCGGCCGCTGACGCGGACGATGGCAGGGCTCGGGCCCAACGAGCGCTTCATCGGCATCAGGGGAAGCCGCGCGCTTCTCGACACGCCCGCGCTTTTGATCGAGCGCGGCGCCCTTGAGCGCAACATCGCGGCGATGGCGGCGCACGCCCGCGCGGCGGGCGTGGCGCTCCGCCCGCACGCCAAGACGCACAAGTCGCTAGCGCTCGCGCGCCGGCAGGTCGAGGCGGGCGCGCTCGGGATCTGCTGCGCCACGCTGGGCGAGGCCGAGGTGATGGTCGATGGCGGCATTCCTGGCGTCCACATCACCTCGCCGCAAGTGACGGAGGCGAAGATCGCGCGCCTCCTCGGCTTGAACGGCCGGGCGGCGCAGGGTCTGAGCGTCGTCGTCGATCATCCCGCGAATCTCGCGGCGCTCGATGCGGCAGCGGGCGCGCACGGGCAAAAGCTCGACGTGCTCGTCGATTTCGAAGCAGGGCACGGCCGCACCGGCGCTGCCGACGAGGCGGCGCTCGGGGCGCTTGCGCGCGCGGTGCGCGCCACGCCGAATCTCGTCTATCGCGGCGTCCAATCCTATTACGGCAATCTCCAGCACGTGCCCGTGCGGGCCGAGCGCCGTGCCCGCGCCTTGGCGCAAATGGAGCGTCTCGGCGGCATGCTCGCGCATCTCCGCGGCGCCGGCCTCGCCCCCGCGATCGTCACCGGCGGCGGCACCGGCACGTTCGATCTCGATCCCGAGGGACGGATCTTCACCGAGCTCCAGGTCGGCTCCTACGTCTTCATGGACGTGCAGTATCGCGACGTGCTCGCCGACGGGCGCAACGCGCCGCCATTCGAGACCTCGCTTCTCGTCCAGGCCGCGGTCGTGAGCGTCAACGCGGCGGGGTACGTGACAACCGACGCCGGCCTCAAATGCTTCGCAACCGACGGGCCCTTGCCCGAGCTCGTCGCGGGCGCGCCGCCCGGAAGCCGCTACGAATTCTTCGGCGACGAGCACGGCCGCCTCGTGCTACCCCCGGGCGCACAGAAGCCAGCGCTCGGCGCGCGCGTCGAATGCATGGTGCCGCACTGCGACCCGACCGTGAACCTGCACGACTTCTATCACGTGGTCGACGGCGACACGCTCGTCGAGATCTGGCCGATCGAGGCGCGCGGCAAGCGCTGAGCTACTTGGCGGCGACGCACTCCACTTCCACAAGGAAGTCCTCGCGCGCCAAGGCCGAGATGACAAGCAGCGTCGAGGCCGGCTGGTGGCTCCCCAGCGCTTTCCCGCGGACTTCGCGATAGGCGGCGATGTCCTCTTTGCGTGTCAGGTAGTGGTTGATCTTGACGATGTCCTTCAATTCCATCCCGGCGGCGGCGAGCACGTTCTCGATGTTCTTCCACGCTTGCGTTGCCTGGCCGCGGATGTCCTTGGCGATGCTGCCGTCGGGCGCCGTTCCCACCTGGCCCGCGACATAGACGATGCGCGCGTTGGCGCCGAGCTCGACGCCGTGGCTGTATCCGGTCGGCGTCGCGACCGTCGGTGGGCTGAATGCCTTGTTCATCTCTGACCTCCCTCGGGTTGGCGCCGGGGCGTCCGGCGCAGGAAATCGAAATCGCACCCTTCGTCCGCTTGTAGCACGTGCTCGCGGTAAAGGCGCTGGTAGCCGCGCGGAGGCACCGGCGCCGCTGCGGCCGGGCGGCGCGCAAGCTCGTCGGCGGCGACGAGCAGGTCGACCCGCCGTTCGCGCACGCTCAAGCGGATGCGGTCGCCGTTCCGGACGCGCGCCAAGGGCCCGCCGCTCGCCGCGTCGGGCGCTATGTGCAGCACGACCGTGCCATAGGCCGTGCCGCTCATGCGCGCGTCCGAGATGCGCACCATGTCCTTGACGCCGGCGCGTGCGAGCTTTTGCGGAATTGGCAGGTATCCCGCCTCGGGCATGCCCGACGGCGAGCACGGCCCCGCATTCTGCAGCACGAGAAAATCCTCGGGCGTCACATCCAGCGCGGGATCGTCGATGCGGCACGCGAGATCCTCGAGCGAAGTGAACACGACGGCGCGGCCTTCGCGCTCGAAGAGCCGCTCGTCGGCGGCGGCGCGCTTCAGGATCGCGCCCTTGGGCGCGAGCGAGCCGAAGAGCGCGACGAGCCCCCCGGCGCGCTGCAGCGGCTCGGCGAGCGGACGCACCACGGCGCGGTCGACGCGCGCGTTCGCATCGGCATCGAGACGCTCACGCAAGGTCTCGCCGGTGACGGTGAGGCAGTCGAGGTTGAGCAAC
>Ga0335079_10000706_pt1 | contig 38044 bp, 35 predicted proteins | sample Lox_Sample_33_FD_206719 | JGI IMG/M metagenome (GOLD analysis project Ga0335079, IMG submission 206719) | Soil microbial communities from Loxahatchee National Wildlife Refuge, Florida, United States - Lox_Sample_3.3 | ecosystem: Environmental > Terrestrial > Soil > Wetlands | place: USA...
GAATAGAACGGTGATAAGTAGGGGCCATAGAAATAATTGGTCCCCTGCAGCGCCGCCCACGTGGTATAAACCACGAAAGCGGATAGTCCCAGGAAAACGAACAGCGGCGTGACCCACCACAAATCGCGGCGCATGGTCTGGCCGAAGCGACGTTTCTCCCAGGACACCTGGGCAAAAGCCATAGTTGTGATCCCTCCTGCCGGCGGTCAGCCGGCCCCCCGATGATAAAGCGGTTTTCCATGATATCGAGTCGGAGCGCGGTTTATCAACAAATCCGCTCCCGACTCGCGGCTCCGATTAAGCGCTAGGGTTGCGAACGGGGCCGCGATTGTGAGAGTCTGCGCGAAAACTCCGCGCCTCCGCGACGAAATTGACCCGCTATACCATGAGGCCGCGGTTCGTCGCCAACGATGATGCAGCTAAGAGGCGCTGCCGCGGACCGACCTTTCAGTTTCGCCGAGGAGCCGATGACACTCGCGGGCGATCTCCCATTCTTCCTCGGCGTGGATCACGACAATGCGCACTCGCGACTGGCGCGCGGCGATGTCTTCATCACGCGGAGCCCGGCCATTCTTGACATCGTCGAGTTCGACGCCCGCAAAGGCAAGCTGCCGGCAGAGGTGCTCGCGAACGGGCGGCGCATTTTCGCCGATGCCGCCGGTGAAAACCAGCGCGTCCATTCCTCCGAGAAGGGCGAGCATGCCGCCCGCTTCGCGCGCGAGTCGATGGACGTAGATGTCGAAGGCCAGCCGCGCGCGCTCGTCGCCGTCTGCGCGCGCCGCGAGGATGTCGCGCATATCGCCCGACCTGCCGGAAATGCCGAGCAGTCCCGATTGCCGGTTGAGGATCTGATCCAGCTGATCGGCGGTGTAGCCGCAGTGCCGCTGCAGAAAAATCAGGATGCCGGGATCGAGCGACCCGCTGCGCGAGCCCATCATCAGGCCCTCCAGCGGAGTGAAGCCCATGGTCGTGTCGACGCTCTTACCGCTGCGCACGGCGGCGAGGGATCCTCCATTCCCGAGATGGCACAGCAGGAGCCGCAGTGATTCCGCGGGCGCGCCAAGAATCTGCCCGGTGCGGCGCGTGGCGTACTGAAAGCTGATGCCGTGAAAACCGAAACGGCGGATGCCCTGGTCCACCCATCCGATCGGGCCCGGGTAGACGTACGCGGCTGGTTCAATCGTGGCGTGAAATGCCGTATCGAAGACCGCAATCTGCTCCGTTGCGGAGCCGAGTACGCGATCGATGGTTTCCACCGCTTCCAGCTCAAAGTGGTTGTGAGCGGGAGCGAATTCGGCTTGCCGGGCGATGGCAGCGCGAACCTCGGGTGTGAGCCTCGTCGACTCCCGGTACGCCTTGCCGCCGTGAACGACGCGATGGCCGACTACGTCAACACCCGCGTGCTCCACCAAAGCGTGGATGACGTCGCCAAGCGGTTCGATCAGGGAATTGGCAGCGCGGTCAAATTGATACCCGCCCCAAGCAGGGCTCTGGATCCGCACCTCCGCGGCTCCGCCACGCCATTCGACATGCGCCTCCCATTGCGGCTGGGGTGCTTCCACGGGCAACGGCCCCGAACTAACTTCGTGAAACCAGCATTTGAAGCTGCTGGAGCCGCCGTTGACGACCAGGACTCTCATTTCCCCGGCCACTGCCAATCGCGAATCTCGGGCATGTCATCGCCGTGCTTCCGGACGAAGAGCTTGTGTTCGATCAATTTATTACGCAAGAGCTGCTTTTGATGCGCCGCGATCACTTGGACGCGCGGCACGCGATCGATGACATCGCCGGCCAGGTGGAAACGATCGAGATCGTTGAGGACGGTCATATCGAACGGGGTGGTCGTCGTGCCTTCTTCTTTGTAGCCGCGCACGTGGAAGTTCGCGTGGTTGGTGCGCCGATAGGTGAGCCGGTGAATGAGCCAGGGATAGCCGTGGAACGCAAAGACCACCGGCTTATCCTTGGTGAAGATCGAGTCGAAGTCGCGATCGGAGAGCCCGTGCGGGTGCTCAGTCGAAGGCTGGAGTGTCATCAAGTCAACCACGTTGACGACGCGGATCTTCAAATCCGGAAGATTTTTGCGAAGCCAATCGACGGCCGCAAGAGTCTCAAGCGTCGGAATATCGCCGCAGCACGCCATCACCACATCAGGCGAGGCTCCCGCGTCGTTGCTGGCCCATTCCCAAATGCCAATTCCCGCGGTGCAATGCTCCACCGCCGCGTTCATATCGAGCCACTGCAGCGCCGGCTGTTTGCCAATCACGATCACGTTGACGTAGTGCCGGCTGCGCAGGCAATGGTCGGCCACGGAAAGCAGGCAGTTGGCATCGGGGGGCAAATAGACGCGTACGACATCGGCCTTCTTGTTGACCACATGATCGATGAAACCGGGGTCCTGATGACTGAATCCGTTGTGGTCCTGGCGCCAGACATGAGAAGTAAGCAGGTAATTCAGTGAGGCGATGGGACGCCGCCAGGGAATGGTGCGCGTCACCTTCAGCCACTTCGCATGCTGGTTGAACATGGAATCGACGATGTGGATGAAGGCCTCATAGCAGGAGAAGAAGCCGTGCCTGCCGGTAAGCAGATATCCTTCGAGCCAACCCTGGCAGAGGTGCTCGCTGAGGACCTCCATGACACGCCCATCGGGCGCGACGTGGTCGTCGGTGGGCAGAATCTCGGCCGCAGACATCCGGTTCGTCACCTCGAATAGAGCGCCGAGCCGGTTTGAGGCCGTTTCGTCCGGGCCAAAGACGCGGAAGTTGCGCGACTCCATGTTGAGCTTCATGACGTCGCGCAGCATGTTGCCCAGAATGCGCGTGGCTTCGGCGCGAGTGGCGCCGGGTTTGCGGACCTCCACGGCGTAATTGCGAAAATCGGGCATGTGCAAATCGCGCAGCAGGATGCCGCCGTTGGCGTGCGGGTTCGCACCCATGCGGCGTTCGCCTTTGGGCGCCAGGTCGGTCAACTCGGCTACCGGTTTGCCGCTTGGGTCGAACAACTCCTCGGGGCGATAGCTCTTCATCCACGACTCGAGGATTTGAACGCGTTTGGAATGCTGCGCAAACCCTTCGATCGGGACCTGATGAGCGCGAAACGTGCCCTCGATGGGAACGCCGTCGAGTTCCTTCGGTCCGGTCCATCCCTTCGGCGAGCGCAGCACAATCATCGGCCAGTGCCGCCTCCGAGAGAACCCATGTTCGCGGGCATCCTTCTGAATTTCTCGAATGTCCGCGATCACCTTATCCAACGTGGCCGCCATCGCCTGGTGCATCGGCCCCGGCTCGTGGCCTTCGACAAAATACGGCTGATATCCGTAGCCGCCCAACAGGTCTGCCAATTCTTCTTTGGGAATTCGCGCGAGAACCGTCGGACCGGCGATTTTATACCCGTTCAGATGCAGAATCGGAATCACCGCGCCGTCGCGCGCCGGATTCAAAAACTTGTTCGAATGCCAGCTCGCGGCGAGCGCACCGGTTTCGGCTTCGCCATCGCCGATGACACAGCACGCGAACAGATCCGGATTGTCGAACACCGCACCATAGGCATGCACCAGTGAATAGCCCAGCTCGCCGCCTTCATTGATCGAGCCCGGCGTCTCGGGCGCCGCGTGGCTGGGAATGCCGCCTGGAAAGGAAAACTGGCAGAACAACAGCTTCAAGCCAGCGGCGTCCATCGAGACATTCGGATAGAGTTCGCTGTAGGTCCCCTCCAACCAGGCATTTGCCACCATTCCCGGGCCACCGTGACCGGGACCGCAGATATAGATCATGTCGAGATCGTACTTTTTGATGACCCGGTTGCAATGCACGTAGGCGAAATTCAGGCCCGGCGTGGTGCCCCAGTGTCCCAGCAGCCGAGGCTTGATGTGCTCGATCCGAAGCGGCTCTTTGAGCAGCGGATTCTCCCAGAGATAAATCTGCCCCACTGAGAGGTAATTGGCAGCCCTCCAGTAGGCATCGATGCGCCGCAACTCATCGTCAGAGAGCGGATTAGTCTGAATCTTCACATCCGGAGAAGTCGTCGTCGCCATGCTTCCTCCGCTGATTGGATTTTAGCCCGCGGTCGGTTACAAGCGTGTGTCGCGCCGCACGCGTTGGAGAGAAAGGTCTCTACGCAGGCTTGGGGGCGATGAGAGCCACTTTCACAGGCTTCGCTCCGGCTTGGACCTTCATGACCTTACAGATGAGTTGGAGGTGATCGGCGGGCGAAATGACGCGCGTCAGATTGCGCTCGGTGTCGATGCCGGTCAGCACCGCCACGTTCCAGGACGGCACGTAGATCTCGAGCACGCGGATGGTTTCCAAGCCGTTATGCAACAACACAACCAGCTCTTCGTCTTCTTTGATCGCCTTTTGCATGGCCTGAATCTGGCCGAGAATCACGGCACCGACGTTCTCGCCCGAGGCCGCGGCCGGGCGGTTCGTCTTCAAGGATTCTGATACTTGGGCGGCATCGGCAGGACGGAGCGAATCGAGCAGGGCCTGCTGGGCGATCTGCTTGGTCAGAGAACCAAGAGCCATCGGTTCGATCCTAGCACTAAGCGATTCCGCCCCGCAGGAGCGAGGCCGCGGTGGGAGCGGCCACGCCACCGGCCCGGGCCGGCGCTTCCGATTCCGGCACCTTGTCGCCCTCGCCGGGCGCGAGGAACAGGTTGGCGTCGACGCCGTGCTGGCGCGTGTACAGATCGTAATAGCGGCCGCCCAACGCATAGAGTGATTCGTGGGTGCCGCGCTCCACAATTCGTCCTTCTTCGATAACCAGGATCTGCTCCGCCCGGCGAATCGTCGAAAGCCGGTGCGCGATGACAAACGTGGTGCGGCCTTCCATCAGGTACGCGAGTCCGGCCTGGATCGCCGCTTCCGATTCGGAATCCAGGCTCGAAGTCGCCTCGTCCAGAATCAGAATTCGGGGATTGGCGAGGATCGCGCGCGCGATCGAGACGCGCTGCCGCTGGCCTCCGGAAAGCTTCACGCCGCGTTCGCCGACAACTGTTTCGTATTTTTTTTCGAACTTCTCGGCGAACTCGTCGACGCGCGCGATCCGGCAGGCCTCCACAATCTCCTCCTCGGTCGCATGCGGCCGGGCGAAGGCCACGTTCTCACGAATGGTGCCGTCGAATAGAAACGTGTCCTGCAGCACCACTCCGAGCTGCGAGCGGTACGAATCCAGGCGTACGGTCGAAAGATCCGTCGCGTCCACCTGAATCACGCCTTCGGCCGGTTCATGAAACGCGGCGATCAGACTGATGATCGTCGATTTGCCCGAACCGGACGAGCCCACCAGCGCGGTCGCGGTCCCCGGCCGAGCTTCGAAGCTCACGTCATGCAGGACCGGCTTGCCCGGTTCATAGGCGAAATTGACGTGCTCGAAGGAAACGACGCCTTGGATCGGGCCAATGGTCTGGCTCCTGCGGGGATCTTCATCTTCCGGTTTCTCGTGCAGGACTTCCTGGGTGCGATCGAGACCGGCGAGCGCTTCGGTGATCTGCGTCCCGATGCCGACGATCTGGAACACCGGCGCAACCAGGAATGCCAGAAACGCAGTGAACATCGTGAAGTCGCCGAGAGTAAGAGTGCCGGCGAAAATCCGATGTGCGCCCATATACATGATGACCGCGCCGACGACGCCCATCAGCACGGTGGCCGAAAGGCTCATCAGCGACATCGCGGTAAGAGACTTCATCACGTTTTCCAATAGCCTCCGGACACCGCCCGAGAAGACCTCCGCCTCTTGCATCTCAGCGTGATAGCCTTTGACCACTCGCACACCTGCGAGCGATTCGGTGAGCCGCCCCGTGACCTCGGCGTTGATCTTACCGCGCTCACGGAAAATCGGCCGGATTCGCGTGAACGCCTGTCTCAACACCAGCGCAAACGCGGTGATAAACAGTAAGCAGGTTGAGGTCAGGGTAGCGCTGACGCGCAGCAGGATGATAAGCGCAAACAGCGCCGTCAGCACGCCGCCAAAGAACTCCACCAGACCCGTCCCGATCAGGTTGCGCACCCCTTCGACATCGGTCATGATGCGCGAAACCAGCACGCCCGCCTTGTTCGCGTCGTAGTACGAAACCGGCAGACGGCCGACATGCTCCTGCACCTTGCGCCGCAATTGCGCAATCAGGCGCTGGCCCTCTATGGAGAGCAGTTGTGTAAGGGTAAACGACGCGAGACCTTGAATGATCGTGGCACCCACTACCGCCATCACCAAGGGGCCCAGGAGCTGGATCTGCCGTTTGCCGACGATGTTGTCGACCAGAACCTTGGTGGACGCAGGCAGCACCAGCCCAGTGCCGCTCTTGATGACCGTCAGGAGCAAGCCCAAGGCCAGCAACTTGCGGCGCGGCCGCACCAGTTCCTTCAGCAGCGGCATTACGCTGCGCAGTTGCTCGCCGGTTTTCTTCTTCGGTTTGCCCGGTGCCACGAGTTCGCCTTTTCTCCAGGGTAGCGGGAGCGGTTCGTCTCCGCCACTAGCCGGACAGGTAGGTAAGCAGCCGGCCCGGCATCTCCGCTGCGCTATTCACTTCCAGCACGGCAAATCCGGCGGCTCGTCCACTTGCGATTCCATGCGGGGAATCTTCGACTACCAGGGGGGCAAGCACGCCGAGCCGTTGTGCCGCCAGTAGATAGGGACCCGGAGCGGGTTTGTGCTGTTCGACATCGTCACCTCCGACCACGGCGCCGAAATAGCGCCGGAGATTGCAGCCCTCCAAAGGCGGCTCGATCTCAATCCGTGCGCTGGAACTCACCACCGCCAGCTTGTATTGCTTGTGCAGGCACTCCAGCAACTCCGGTAATCCGGGCGCGAACACCGGCTGCCTCATTCTCAGCCGGAACAATTCCTTTTTTGCCGGGTATTGGGCCCATAGCGTGTTCCAATCGAGCGGCCGGTCGGCCTCCGCTACAATGATGCGCAACATCTCGCGATCATCCATGCCCACGTACCGGTTGCCATACTCGTCCCAGGTCAGGTTCACGCCGAGCGGCGCCAGAACTTCAGCCCAACAGGCGCAATGCAGGGGCTCGCTATCGAGCAGCACACCGTCAAAGTCGAAGAGGATGGCGTCGTGCCGCGGCATCGCAAGCCATTCAGCGTAACACGCCGCTTAGGTTGTGCTATCTTACTGGATCAGAACAGCATGCCAAACGAAGCAGACCTCCAGGCCGAAATCGAACGCCTGCGCGCCGAAAATGAAACTTTGAAACGGCCGCGCGGCCAAACGTCGCTGCGGGTGAGCGAAAAGGGTGCGCTCTCCGTGTACGGGCTCGGACGCTTTCCGGTGACCCTCTACCGCGAGCAGTGGGAAAAACTACTGGGGATGACCGACGAGATCCGGCGGTTCATCCAGGAGAACGATCAACTCCTGAAGAAGAAGGAGTAGCGGCTCGGAGAGGCATGGAAGAGCCGTTTGAGGCGACTGGGGTCCGCGGGTTTCTGCATCGGCCTGATCGCGGAAACGGCCATGCCCTGGCGCTGACGCACGGCGCCGGTTCGAATTGCAAAGGCCCGCTGCTGGTTCGCTTCGCGCACGCGTTCGAGAGCGCCGGCTATTTGGTTTTGCGTTACGACCTGCCCTTCCGCCAGCAGCGGTCGAAAGGGCCTCCCTTCCCCGCCACGGCGGAGCGCGACCGCGAAGGCATCGCGAGGGCGGCGGAAACGTTGCGCGGCATGGCTAGCGGCCATGTTTTCCTGGGCGGTCATTCATACGGCGGACGGCAGTCGGCAACGCTGGCCGCGGCGCAACCGCAAATCGCCGACGCCCTTCTACTGCTGTCCTATCCGCTGCACCCCCCCAACAAGCCCGGCCAGCCGCGCACCTCGTTCTTTCCCCAACTGCGAACCCCGGCCTTATTCGTCCATGGCGCCAACGATCCTTTTGGCTCACTCGAACAACTCCGCGAGGCGATGGGCCTTATTCCCGCGCGCACCGATTTATTAGCCGTCGAGGGCGCCGGCCACGACTTGGCCCGCGCTGCCGACCTGGCGCTGGACGTGATCGAACGCCTGCACGTCCTGATCGGTTCCTAGCGGACTGCGCGTCCCGCCTGCCGATGAAACTCCACGCAGGCCGGCAATCCATTCCGCAGAAATGGAACTCCGTCGACCAGAACCGGCACACTGGAACTCGGCGGCAAAGGGTCGCTATGCGCAACAGTCGCGCACGTTCGGTCGGCGAGTGCGGCAACGCTCCCCCAGATCGCCAGATTGTGCCGTAGCGCCGCCACTTGGAAGAGAATCAGCACCGTGCCGACGAGAACCTGCATGCGCCCCGGCACGCTCCGGATTCCGACGGCAAGCAGCATGGCGAAGCCGGCGAGCGGTAGATAAAATCGCCCGGCGCCCCACAGACCTGCGTCGACCAGTAGCAAGTGCGAGAGGGGCAGGAGCGCAAAAAGGGTAAAAGCCAGGCTGAGAAGCAGTTTCTGACGCGGAGCTCGCCCGCAGATAGCAATCCACGAAAGCGCCAGCAGACACGCGACAAGCGCCACCGCCAACCATGGTTCCGGTTGCCGGCTCCAGTTCACCGGAAAATAAAATACCGACCAGATGCGCAATCCAAATCCCTTCAGATAACCAACGAAATTGGGCTGTAAAACATCCAGCGCGCCGGTCGCGGCATCCCGATATCCTCCGATGCTTCCCAATAGCGAGTACCTATAGGCGAAAACGGCTGCGGCCGCGGCGAAATATCCGGCCAGCGCGCGCTTGTGCAACTTCGCCTCCCGGCCACTGACGATGACCGCAAGGAAAGGAAACGAATACGCGATCTCCTTGCTCAGCAAACCAGCCACTAAGCACCCAAAACTCAGGCCGAGGGCCAGGCTGCTCCGCTGGTCCATGTATCGGCCAAACAAAACCAGTCCGGCGAGAACGAAGAAGGCCGCCAGCGCGTCGAAACGCGCAGCGAGATAAGTCGCGGTCAACAGGACTGTGCCATGGATGCCGAAAAGCGCCGCGGCCCACAGTGCGGCCAACCGGTCAGCCAGCAGCCGCTGCGCCAAGAGCCAAACCAGCCCAATGTCGGCCAGGTGCAAAGCGAAGCTCAGCAGATGCCAGCCAACGGGAGCATACCGCGCCCAACTCGCATCCAGGCCGAGCGACAGGTAGCCGAGCGGCCGAAAGAATCCGTCACCGCCCCCGTGCGTCAGGTAGTATTTGGCCATCGCGAGATTCAGGCCCTGACCGTATCGCGCCAGCGTGTAATCGTCGAACACCAGCGGATAACGAAGAGCAGGCGCCAAAAAGACTGCCGCCAGAATCAGAATGCCGGCCAGCCAAATAGTCCCACGTTGCGGTTTGCGATCGAAGGTTGCGCTCTGGAGTATGCTACGGAGCGCCAGCAGAGTAACTACCGATAGCCCGAACACGCTCTGCGCGTTCAGTGGCGAGTTCACCGGCACCGACAGAATCCGAAACGGGCCCCAGATAACACGCCACGCCAGCACCACACCCGAAACCGCGAGAGCGGCGGAGGCCACATACCGGAAGAGGCGATTTGGCAATCACTGCAAGTATACCCGCGGCGCGCGTGCTATTCTGATTAGTAATTTCCCGAGGGATCACCCGAAATGCGCGCTTACCGCTATCAGACTCCTCATGGGATTGAAGTCACGCGCACTGCTTCCAAGGCCAATTTTCGCAAGGGCCTGAGATCTCTTCTGCGCGACCTCGATCGTCATCGGGGAATCTATCTATCTTCGGGATACGAGTATCCCGGCAGGTATTCGCGCTGGGACATCGCCTCCACTCGTCCGCCGCTCGAAATCGTTTCCTACGATCGCGAGATGCAGTTCCGAGCGCTGAACGAGCGCGGCGAGAAGATCACCCGGATACTTCATCCGATTCTGGCGGAACACTCGCACTGGGAAGAATTCTCGGCCGAGCCGCGGCTGCTGCGCGGCCGGCTGAAACCCCTTCCGTTGTTGTTCCCCGAAGAGGAACGCAGCAAACAGCCCTCCGCGTTTTCCATTCTGCGGATGTTGATCGAAGAGTTCGGCGGCGAAGAGGATTCGCGTCTCGGTCTGGTGGGCGCGTTCGGCTACGACCTGCTGTTTCAGTTTGAGCCGATCGAAAAAAAATTGCCGCGCCAGGGCCACAAAGATCTGCACCTGTTCCTCTGTGATGACATTTGGTTCATGGACCGGAAGAAGGAGCAGATCGAACGCTTCCAGTACGATTTCGTCCGCGACGGCATTTCCACCGAGGGGCTGCCTCGCGACGGCGAGGAGGTGGCGGGCACTTCCAAAACAAAACCCGGGCCCATCACAAGCGATCACTCACCCGAAGAGTACATGGCCAAGGTCGAGACGATCCGCGAGGGGATGCGCCGCGGCGACTATTACGAGGTCGTGCTCCGACAGACGTTCCAGACACCCTATTCGGGCAAGCCCTCGGAGCTGTTCGAGCGTGTGCAGCGCGCCAACCCCAGCCCGTACGAGTTTCTGCTGCAGTTCGGCAACGAACAACTCGTCGGCGCTTCGCCGGAAATGTTTGTGCGAGTCGAAGGCCAGCGCGTCGAAACCTGCCCCATCGCCGGGACCACTCAGCGCACGGGCGACCCGTTGCGCGATGCTGAAAACATTCGCGAACTGCTGAAATCGACCAAGGAAGAGTCGGAGCTTACGATGTGCACCGACGTCGACCGCAACGACAAATCGCGCGTGTGTGAGCCAGGAACCGTGAAAGTGATCGGACGCCGGTTGATTGAATCGTACGCCGGCCTGTTCCACACCGTCGATCACGTCGAGGGCATTCTCCAGGAGGGCTTCGACGCGCTCGATGCGTTCCTGAGCCACATGTGGGCCGTTACCGTCATCGGCGCACCGAAGAAAGCCGCCGCCCAAACCATCGAGCGGACTGAGAAAAATGCGCGCGGCTGGTACGGCGGCGCCGTTGGCATGATCACGCTCAACGGGGACATCAATACCGGAATCCTGATTCGCACGACCTACCTGCGCGATGGCATCGCATCTTATCCCGTGGGCGCAACCCTTCTGTACGACTCGGTTCCCGCGATGGAAGAACGCGAGACGCGGCTCAAGGCGACTGGATTTTTCCGCACACTCGGGGCCGGGGAAACGCCGGCGCCGCTGGTCGTCGAACGCGAACCTATCGGCTCAGGCACGAAGCTGCTTCTGGTCGACAATGATGACTGCTTCATCCACACGCTCGCCAATTATGCCCGCCAGACAGGCGCCGAGGTGATCACCTACCGGGCTGGGTTCCCTGAAGAACTGATCGCGCGCGTCGCGCCCAACCTGATTCTGGTTTCTCCTGGGCCCGGCCGGCCTGCCGATTTCGGCGTGCCCGATCTGGTCAGGACCGCGGTTCGGCTGGGCGTCCCGGTGTTCGGCGTGTGCCTCGGATTGCAGGGAATCGTCGAAGCGTTTGGCGGCGAGCTCGGCGTCCTTGACTATCCCATGCACGGCAAACCGTCGGCCATTCGCCACCGCGGAAGCGGAGTGTTCGAGGGCTTACCTTCGGAGTTCCACGTAGGGCGATATCACTCACTGTTCGCGCGCCGCGAGACCTTTCCGTCATGCCTCGAGGTGACCGCGGAAACCGAAGACGGGGTTATCATGGGTGTGCGTCACAGGGAACTGCCAATCGAGGCGGTCCAATTTCACCCGGAATCGATTCTGACGGCCGAAGGAAACCATGGGTTGCTTCTCATGGAAAACGCGGTCCGGCTCGGAAAGGCAGCGAGAACCGTGGCGTAGGCGGTTCTCATGCGAGTTCTCAAATACGTCGGCATTGCCGTTATCGTCCTGCTGCTGATCGTCGTTGCGCTCCCGTTCTTCATCGACGCGAACGCTTTTCGTCCTCGGCTGGAAGCGGAGCTCAGCAGCGCACTTGGCCGCGAAGTCAAAGTCGGAAATCTCACGGTCGCTCTGTGGTCGGGCGGCGTAAGCGCCGAGAACCTCTCGGTCGCGGACGATCCCGCCTACGGCCGCAATCCGTTCTTGCAAGCCCAGTCGCTCAAGCTGAATGTAGAGCTGATCCCGCTGGTCTTCTCACACCAGCTCAATGTAAACGGCCTCACCATCGATCAGCCATCCATCGTGCTGCTACAGTCGCCATCCGGAACTTGGAATTTTTCCACGCTGGGAAGCAAGCCCGGAAGTAAACCCACCAGCCATCCGGCCCCGCCCTCGGCTTCCGAAGCCCCACCGCCGAACTCGTCAAGCCAGCCGCTGGCGATCTCCGCGAAGCTCGTGAAGATCACCGGAGGACACTTCGCCGTCGGGCAAGCGAACAGCCGGGCGAAGCCGCTCGCGCTCGACAATGTGAATCTCGAAGTGCAGGACTTCGCGCCCGGAAGCTCATTCCCGTTCTCCTTCTCGGCTCAGCTTGCAGGCGGCGGCCAACTCAATCTGACAGGTAAGGCAGGGCCTATCCCCGAAAACAACGCGGATCTGACTCCGGTGCAGATCGCCTTGCACGCGACGCAATTGGATCTGGCGCGCTCCGGACTCGTGCAGCCCTCCACCGGCTTTGCGGGGCTTGTTTCGCTCGATGCCCAGGGCAGTTCAAACGGCGAGGTGGTGAGCCTTAAGGGCAAACTCACGGCCGACAAGCTGAAGCTGGCCAAGAACGGATCGCCTGCGCCGCAGCCCGTGAATTTCGATTTCGACGTCGACCATGATCTGCGAAAGAAAACGGGCCGGTTGAAAACCGGCGGTATCCACTTCGGCAGCGCGCCAGCTACCCTTACCGGCACCTATGACCTGCATGGTGAGATTGCGGCGCTCAATATGGCGTTTTCGGGTCCCAACATGGCCATCGACCAGCTCAAGCAGTTCTTGCCTGCGATGGATGTCGTCCTTCCCGCCGGGTCGTCGCTGCAGGGTGGCACCGCGAGCGCCAAGCTTACTTCCCAGGGTCCCGCCGACGCGCTCGTCACCAGCGGCTCGATCGGCCTGAACAATACGAAGCTCGCCGGCTTCGACTTGGGCAGCAAGATGAAGGCGATCGAAGCGTTGGCCGGAATTCCAGGAGGGCCGAACACGGACGTCCAGACTCTCAGCGCCGACGTGCGCATGGCGCCCCAAGGCACGGCCATCAACAATTTTCAATTGATCGTGGCGAACATCGGTCAACTCATGGGGGCTGGTACCATCAGCCCCGATCATACGCTCGACTTCAAAATGCGCGCTACCGTGCACACATCGGGCGCGGTCCTGGCGTCGCTCGGACAGAAAGGTGACACCAGCATTCCGTTCTTGATTGTCGGCACCTCCTCGAGTCCCGCGTTCCGGCCCGACGTACAAGGCCTGGCCGCCCAGAAAGTCCAGCAGCTCACCGGCAATAGCGACCTGGGCAAGGCGGCAGGCAGCGTTTTGAATAATATCTTCGGCGGCAAGAAGAAAAAGTGAGGACCGTCTAAGGATTCACAATCAGCTTTAGGATTAGGAGGACCAAGAGAACGGCGCCACCAGCCACAACCGCGGTGTACGAGCGCGGTTGTCGCGGCTCGAACGCGTCAGCACGCTCTTCGGCGTCCTCCGCCGCGGTCTCGCCACTATAGTTCAAAAGCGCGCGGGCGGCTGACTCCTGTTCGAACGCGCACGTGTCCCAATCGAGCAACCCAAGCTGTTTTTCAGTCTCGGCGCGAAGTTCGTCACCACAGTGGGGAAGTGGAGAGGCGACCTCCGAAGCAAGTGACGCACGAATCTGCTCGTAAGTCGGCCTCCGTGGATCGTTCACCACCGCGAAACCCAGAGCGTTGGCGATACGGCTGGCCGCTACAATCAGACCGAGTAGGCCATATTCCTTCTCATCCGGGCTATATCGACTCGCCGCAGCCCGGAGGTCGTCCGGAAGACTCCACTCCCGACCCAGCCACGCGCCGACGTCGTAGCGGTCGACACCGAACAGATTCCGTTCCTGGTCGAGTAGATCGAACTCCTTCCCCGACTCCCGTTCCTCCGTTGCGATCTGTAGCAATCGCGGATATTCTACGGAATCCGCCACCATCAATCCGAGACAGCCGATGTCGTGCAGCAAGGCAGCGGCGTACGCCGTGTCCTCCGGAATGCCCAGCGGGGAGGAGAGTCTTTCGGCGATCAGGGCGCACGCCACGCTATAACGCCAATATGAGCGAAGTTCGTCCACCAGCAGGATGCCCTTCAGATACGTGCGCATGATGGCGGAAAGCGCCAGCCCACGGATTCTTCGGAGGCCTAGCAGCGTAACCGCTTGATCGAGCGAATCGACATCGGCCCGCAGAGCGAAAAGCGAGGAGTTGGCGCACCGGATAATCTCCGCCGACAGTGCCGGATCCGATCGAAGCAGCCGGATCAGGCTGGTGGCGCCCGTGGTGTCATTAGCAGGTAAACACAACACCTTCGTCGCCAGCGGTGGAAACGCCGGGATTTGCAGGAATGCACTGATATCCATGCCGGACTCCTCCGCCAGACTATCGGCGGCGCGGCCTGGATTGATTAGGGCTGAGACGGGGATGATTCCGCCAGGCTTTCCGCTTGTGCCATCACCAGCCCCGACGGCAACTCCTCGCCGAAAATACGGCCCAGCGTGCGGTCGTCCTCTTCTTCACCTTCCAGCACTGCCAGCAAACGGTCGGCATGCGGCATGGTCTCGAGCTTGCGCCGGACGGTCTCGCGAACCGCCGCCGGCAGATCGCGCGTCGGATCGTCCGTGCGGCGAGCGATGGCCGCCAAGGCATCGGCGGCCGTCGCGATTTTCAGTAGAGCCTCCACCCAGCGTGTCGCAGCAACAGGCGGCACGACGAGGTTGATCGGGCCGTAAAACAGCTGCCGGGCGCCCAGCCGCGAGAGGCACCACAGCTCGCTCTCCTTGAAATCGCCCGCCTTCACCCGTTTGATCAGAGCCTCGCCTAATTCGGTCTTCGTGCCGATCGGCAACAGCTCCAGGCTCGATGCCGTTCGCCACATCTCGCGCTGCAACGCCGCGTTGATCCGCTGCAGTTTCTTGTTGCCGCGCGGCAGCAGAGATCCGGAAACCCGCTGGTAAATGTCGGCCTGCTGATTGCGATTGAGCCCGCCGGCCAGGCGTCCCCAGAAAATCCACCAATCGATCTCGCACTGGACCTGATTCGAGTACGTAACGCCGCCGGCGAACAGCTTGCGCGCCTGCTCGATGCGGAAATCGTCGCCGGGATGTCCGAAGCCCGGACGTAAACAAAATCCGCACAGATTGAGCCAGCGGACCTCATAGCCCGGGCTCTTCTTGCGTCCATCAGCCGCCGCCAGGAAGGCGTCGGACATCTGGCGGATCGCAGACAGCGGCCATGAGTTCTTCCCCAGCCCCATGGTCTGCTCCAGCCGGGAAGGCACTTCTTCGGGAATGATCGGCGATTTGGCGGAAGGCGCAAACACTGCGCTGATCAATTCGAGCGACGCTTTCAGCGCCTGTTCGCTCACCACCGCCGCAGCTTTTCGTTCGGCCTGCTGCTCGGGCGCGGCCTTGCGCAGTTCAAATTGCAAACGCCAGCGATTGTCGCTGATCTTCGATTCGCACCAGGTCTCGAGCGTGCCGATCTCCGTAAGCCGCGCTCCAAGCTTCACCGGGATCAACCGCTCCTCGGCTTTCTTGCCGAACCGAATCACCGCGTTTAGCGGCGCGTGCATGTGCAGGCTGGCATCGTCGCCCGTGAATTCGACCAGATCCCCGAGCTTGTCTTCAGCGCGCGTCAAAGAGCTGTAGAGTCGGAATGAGACCGGACGATTCGCAACCAGTTGCAGCGCGTCGTTGTCGATTTCGACCGCCGCCCCTTCTTCGGCACCGCGCGGCACCAGGCAGACCGCCGAAATCTTTCCGTCCTGCGGCAAGCCGATCCCGATGTAATAGGTCCGCGGCAGGCCGCCTCGGACCAGAACCCCGCTGCCGGTGGCGCGCACATATGAGTAGTAGGCGGCGCCCCGCGCCACCGCCAGATCCAGATCGCTGTTTTCCAGGATTTCCGGCCGCCGCCCGTACCACCGGCCCACCACGTCGGCTACGCGCTCGCGCAAAATCTCGGGGATGAAAAACCCGCCGTTGAACAGGATGGCATCCGGAGCCTGTCCGGCGCCCTCCAGAAACGCGTTTAAGTGCCGTGTGATCGCGGCATCGGAGACATACGGCAGCCCCAGTTCACGAAACAGGCTGCGCTTTTCCTCTTTCGGGCCTTCGCCGCGCTCCGTAAACGGTAGAAACCCTTCCAGCGCCAATTCCAGCGCTTCTTCGCGCCGAATCTCGCTCTTGAGTGTTTTTCCGATGAGCGCCGAGCCGGAACCGAGCACCGTAATCTCGACACTCTGGCGCGCCGGATCCGTCAGCAGAATTTCCTTGGCCGCGGAGCACTGCCGCCGCAACCCGCTTCGCTGCCGAATAGAAAGCTGCGCGCCCAACTTGGTTTCGACCAGCCACGCAAATGTCAGGTCGAGATTATCGCCGCCAAGCAGCAGGTGTTTTCCCACAGCGGTGCGTGTGAAGTTCACCAGGTCGCCTTCGCGCGAAACGCGGATCAGGCTGAAGTCGCTGGTCCCTCCGCCGACGTCGCAAACCAGCACGATCTGGCCATCGAACAGCTTCTTCCGGGACTGCGCCAGATTGTTCGCGATCCACGAATAGAACGCGGCAGCAGGTTCCTCCAGTAGCGTGAGCCGCTCGATGCCCGCGTCGCGTGCCGCCATCACGGTAAGTTCGCGCGCTTCCTCATCGAACGAGGCCGGAACCGTCAGGACAATATCCTGTTCGGCGAGCGGCATGCCTTTGGTCTTGTCCCATTCCTCGCGGAACTTCGCCAGGTAGCGTGCCGATACCTCAACGGGCGAAAGAACCCGTCCCGTCTCGGGCGAGTCCCACGGCAGAATCTTGGCCGTGCGGTCCACATCCGGATTGGACAGCCACGATTTGGCCGAGTGCACCAGCCGCGTGGGAACCAGCGCCCCCTGCTCGCGCGCGTACACTCCCACCGGCTGTCCGTCTTCCAGAAACAGGAACGAAGGCAGTGTGCGCCGCGGCTCCACCCGTCCCGCCGCTACCTGCTGCGGCGTCTCAAAGATGTGCACGGGCGGAAAGTCGCGGTCTTCGGCCTCCCGCTCGTCGATGAAGGCCAGGGCGGAGTTGGTGGTGCCCAGGTCGATGCCGATTTTCATGTCTTAGGCCGCGGCCACCCGTTCGCGCACATTGAATTCGAGTTTCCAGCGGCGGTTGTCCCTCGACACGCACCAGAGCTGCAGAAGACCGGTTTCGGTAACAACTGTTTCAAACGACACCGGCACCACCTCCGACGACGATTCGCCCGCGCCGAATGTCACTTCCATGGGAGACAGCTCTTCGAGTTCGCCGCCGAAGTCCTCGATCAGATCGCCCGGCTCATCGTTTTTGCGGCTGGCCGAGGCAAAGAAACGGAACTCCGCTGGCTCGCCGACCACCAGCCCGAACTCCCGGCCGGGGATGCGCACTTCCGTGCCCTCTTCCATCCCGAACGGCACCACCGTCAACGCCTTGAGGGGCGCCGCAAAGCCCGGAGCGGCAGGCATGGCGCTCTCAATCCCTACGTAATACGTGCGCGGGACACCGCCGCGGATACGAACACCGCGGCCTCGCCGAGCCAATCCGTGGTACGCCGCGCCGCGTGCCACGGCGTGCATCAAATCTTCGCCGCTCAGCGGCTTCGCCGCGCCCACGCCTTCTTCGGCAAGCCATGAGTTCAGGGTCGCGAGCAGCCGCTCGCGCACCAAGCCGGCCTTGAGAACCCCGCCGTTGAACAACACGTGCGTGGGGCACGCCAGGCCGCTCGGCCCCCGGCGCACGGCGCCGTGCTCGGAAGTGGCCGCCTGCTGCCGCAAAAACCGCGCCAGATGCTTGGTGATAGCCGCATCCGCAGCATACGGCAGACCGATTTCCTGTAACCCCGCGCGCCGTTGGCGGACGGGCATATCGCCGCTCGCGACTGCGGGCAGGAATCCGTCACTTAAGATCCGATCGACATCCGCTCGCTGCAGCGAGGCTTTGATGGTTCCTCCCACCAGCCCGCTACCCTTGCCCAAAATCGTGACCGGCTCCTCTTTGGCTTTCGAATCCGGAGCCAGCAGTTTTTCCTTAGCAGTCCGGCAATTGTTCCAAAGCGTCTGCATCTGCCGGCTGTCGAGCCGTGTTCCTTTTTCCGCCAGGTGCTGCGACACCACGCCGGCGAGCGCCAGGTCGATATTGTCCCCGCCGAGCAGAATGTGTTCGCCAACGGCCACACGATCGAGGCTCAACGAGCCTTCGCGCTCCGTGACTGCAATCAGGCTGAAGTCGGTGGTGCCGCCGCCGATATCGACCACCAGAATCAAATCGCCCACTTGCACGCGCTCGCGCCAATCGGGATGACGTTCGATCCATGCGTAGAACGCGGCTTGCGGCTCCTCCAGCAACGTGAGGTTCTGATACCCGGCTTTCTGCGCCGCCTCTAGAGTCAGCTCGCGGGCAACCGCGTCGAAAGACGCCGGCACCGTCACCAGCACCTGCTGCTCGACGAACGGAGCTTCGGGCATCTCCTGATCCCAGGCTTCTCGCAAGTGTTCGAGATACCGGCGGCTGGCCGTCACCGGCGAAATCTTCTCAACCCCTTCCGGCGCGCGAAACGGCACCAGCGGAGCCGTGCGATCCACGCCGGAATGCGACAGCCACGATTTCGCCGATGAAACCAGACGGCCGGCGTTCTCCGCGCCGCGCTTCTGGGCCAGCACACCCACGGCAAAGTCGCGGTCCGGGTCCCAGGGCAGTGCCAGCGATCCTGCGGGGAAATCGGACCCGCCGGGAATATACAAAAATGACGGCAGCAGGTCCTCTCCACGCACTTCGCTGGGATTCGTGAGTTGCGGGACCCCCATCACCTGCACATTCGCCGGCGCGAACGGATCGGCATCCGGCCGGATCTCGGCATACGCCAGCGCCGAATTCGTCGTGCCGAGGTCAATTCCAATTACGTATTTCGGTTCCAATGCGCTCTACTCGACTTCGATTTCCGCGGGAGCCAGCACGGACGCATCCTGTTTGGCGCCAACCGCCGGCAGGTCGATCTTCACGGCACGCCAACCCTTATGCCGCAGAATCCCGCCGGGCGGCGGTGTCGCGGGCACATTACCGATGAACTTCACCAGGTTGGGATCCTTCGAAGGCGCCTGCGTGAATGTGCCCTCGACGCTATCGATCACCGGCTGGAGCGTCACGTAACGCGCCATCGAATCGCGGCACTGGTTGTGCAACTCTCGCACGGCTGCACCGACCTGCTCATCCGAATACGCGGTGATGTCCTCCATCAGGAAATCGATGAGACGCGAGTCCCGCTGGAGGATTCCGAGAATCTGGAGAGCCCCGTCGGACGTCTTCGCCGCCGGTGCTGCCGGTGGCGGAGCTTTGGCGGACGCGGTCGACGACGCGCCCGATCGGCGTGTCAACCCGAGAGCGGTCACCGCCGGGTCCGACAGCCGCCCTTGAAACAGGATGTTGAAGAAACAACGAAACGCAAGAAAAACGCGATTCAACGCTATGGCTCCAGAAACTAGAATAGCGTGTTGACGCTGCTCTAGCTGGAGCGCGCGACCGGCAATCCCAACTGCCCCTGTCGCCGGCTTTCCCAGTACCTCCTCATGCGTTCGGAAACCTGCTTGCGTTCTTCAGCCCCCATGGACTTTCGCCCCCGGCGTCCTGCTGCCGGCCGGGCGCTCGTGTGTGGGGAATCCAGGGCTTCGAGTGCCGCAATACTGTTCTCTACCCTCGCTTTCTCCACCTGGAGAATTCGAATAATTTCACTCAGATTCATAGCGGTATTCGAACAACTTACGTGAGAAACGATACCTTCGGGCCGCGAGGAGTCCCTTTCGGGTCTCTTGGCCTCCCGTCGATTTTGAACGATCGATCGCCTTTTACCTATCGCTCAAAAGAGCTATTTTAGCGAACACTAACGTGGTTCGATGACGGTGGCCTGTCGGAGCTGCTCGAGTTGCCGGCGGGCAATGTCCGCCCAAGGTCCGGTCCGGTCCAGTTTCAAATAGCATTTCCAATGATGGACTGCCTTGAGGGGATCCCCGGTCCGTTCGCAGAGCAGCGCCAGGTTGAAATGGGCGTCAGCGTACTGCGTATTGAGCGCCAGTGCGCGGCGGTAGTGATCAAATGCCTCATTCAGCCGCCCTTGCTCGTCATACAGGTTTCCGAGATTGAATTCAGCCAGAGGATAGCTCGGATCGGCCGTGATCGCCTGTTTGTAGTAGCGCTCGGCGTCGGCAAACCGGCGCTGACGGTAATAGATGGTCCCCAGGTTGACCAGTGCGCCGGCGGCATTCGGATTGAGCTCGATCACCTTGTCATACGCTTCGATGATCGATTCCAAGCTGGAGCTGGTCTCCTCCAGGGCCAGGGCCTTCTGAAACCACGCCTCGGACTCACGAAGACGGTTGGCCCCGCGTTTGCGCGGCGGGAAATCCGCGACATCGCCCAATTGCGACGCCTCAAAATCGAATAGGATTTGCCCGCTTACCGCTTCCATTTTTTGGCCCGCCACGCGCACCGCGATCTTCTTGCCATCGGAGAAGATGCGGAGCTCCGAAAGGGGCCGCTTGATGCCGTCCAATTTGTGGCGAAGGGCATCGACGGCCTCGGCAATCTTGCGCGATCGGAACCCTTTGCCGCGCAGTTCCAGAATGGTGCGGATCGCGATGAGGTCGGAGAAGGAATACGATTTCGCAGCCGGCAGCAACAGATCCTGCTCCCAATTCTTGAGCTGTCGCTCCGTCAGCCGGAACTGCCGGCGGACTTCTTCACGCGAATATTCCTGGCGTGGGGCCTTTGAGAGCACGCGAATATTTTAACGTGCCGCGGTTTGAGGAGACTCGGCGCGCGGCAAAAACGGGTGGGGCAAGCCTTCAGCCTGCCGCCGTCCTTTAGGCGGCACGCACTTCGTCGGCTGTTCTTTATGGCGAAAAGTACTTGAAAATCATCGACAAAAAGGCGTATCATTCAAGTGTGGCCTTGATTCGCCCGATTCGCCCCGGTTCTCCCCCGCCGGTGGAACTGCATGAGCGCGCGATGGACAATTTGCGGTATATCCGGCTCGCCATGGAGCGCGCCGGTTCATTCACCGCGGTTCCCGGCGTGGGCGGCACGGTCATGGGCTGCACGGCACTGGTGGCGGCCGCTGCGGCCGCCCGGCAGCAGAATCCGATTCACTGGCTGGCCATCTGGGTTGCGGAAGCAGCGCTCGCGCTGTTAATTGGAATCGCCTCGGCCGCTCAAAAGTCTGCGCGCGCGCACACCCCGCTGCTCTCGGCGCCAGGACGGCGCTTCGTTGCCGCATTCGTGCCGGCCATGGCCGCCGGCGCTCTGCTGACCTTGGTGCTGTTTCGAGGCGGTGCGCTCCAGTTCTTGCCCGGCACGTGGCTGCTGTTGTATGGCACCGCTGTCGTTTCAGGCGGATCGTCGTCGGTTCGAGTTGTGCCCTTGATGGGCACCTGCTTCATGGCTGCCGGCGCCGCCGCACTGTTGGGCCCCACAAGCTGGGGTAACTTGCTGCTGGCCGCCGGATTCGGCGGGCTTCACATTCTGTTCGGTATCGTGATCACGGTGAAATATGGCGGCTAAACCCAATCCGGCCCGGCGCGAACGTAAACCCGAAGTGGCTCCGGCCGGCTCGCCGGCGGACGCCCCGAAGCTCGACCGGCTGATCCATGAGCGGCTGCGCCTCGGGATCTTGAGCGCCCTCTCGGTGAATGAGTCGCTCACCTTCAACGAGCTCAAGAAACTGCTCGATACCACCGATGGCAACCTCAGCGTCCACGCCCGCAAGCTCGAAGAGGCCTCCTACATCTCCTGCGCCAAAACCTTCGAGGGCCGCATGCCCCGCACCGATTATCGTCTGGCCGCGGCCGGCAAGCGCGCTCTCGAAAGATATCTCGACCACATGGAGGCCCTCATCCGCGCCATGCGCGAGCGGTGATTTTTTTATGGATTCGTACTTTGCATCACAAAGAACTCTTCATGTCGCCATCATCATGGACGGTAATGGCCGCTGGGCCTTGGGTCGAGGGCTTCCTCGTGTCGCCGGACACCGTGCCGGCGCCGACGCCGTGCGACGCGTTGTCGAAACTGCCCCCAATCTGGGAATCGGCACCCTGACGCTGTTTGCCTTCTCCGCCGATAACTGGCGCCGTCCTCCCCAGGAGGTCGGCACGTTGATGGACCTGTTCGCCGAGTTTCTGGCCGCCGAAGCCGAGCACTGTCTTTCCAACGGCGTTCGCCTGGAAGTGATCGGCCGCCGCGACCGGCTCGATCCCGCCGTCCGTTGCGCCATCGCGCACGCCGAAACGCTCACCGCGCCCGCTGACCGGCTGCACCTCCGCATCGCAGTCGATTACTCCGGCCGCGACGCGATCCTGCGAGCCGTGGAACAAACCGAGCGTTCTTCGCGCGAAGCAGTCGACCGCCGGCTGGGCCCTCCCGTCGATCTGCTCATCCGCACCGGAGGCGAGCAGCGTCTGAGCGATTTTCTGCTCTGGGAATCCGCCTACGCCGAGCTGGTCTTCTCACGCCGGATGTGGCCGGATTTCGATTCTGCAGATCTCACCGGCGCGGTGCTCGAGTTCCGCGGCCGCGAGCGCCGGTTCGGCGCTGTCCCCGCCCTCTGCGTGCCGCGCGAAAGTTTCTGGCTCGATTAGTTCGCACGCCACTGTATCACCTCCTACATGCCGTCTCTGGCAGCTGAAATGCTGCTAGCCATACCGTACCCGGACGATCCTATGAAGGAACGTATACGTTCGATACGTTCGCTGCTTGTGACCACCTGCCGGGAATGGGACAGGCACGACGCGCAAACTCAGGGGGCCGCACTATCATACTTTACGGTTTTATCCTTGGCCCCCTTGCTCGTCATCGCCGTTTCCATAGCGGGACTCGCTTATCGCCGGCAGGAAGTGCAGGAACAAATCCTCTATGAGATGAGGCACCTGGTCGGTTCAGGGGCTGATGCGATTCAAGCCATGTTGGCTCACGCCCAGTCCCCCAAAGCGGGGATCGTCGCCACCGTAATCGGCTTCGTCGTTCTCCTGTTTGGCGCGTCCGGCGTGTTCCGCCAACTGCGCCGCTCTTTGAACCGGATCTGGAGCGTGGAACCGCTCCCATCGGCCGGTTGGCTGCCTATGGTCCGGCAACAATTTTCCTCCTTCGCCATGGTGGTCGGAATCGGATTCCTGCTGCTGGTATCTCTGCTCGCGAGTGCATTTCTCACCCTGCTTGGACATTTCGCGGGACAGTATCTGCCACTCGACCTCTTTCGCGCGGCCGACTGGGTCTTCTCCCTCGCGGCGATCACATTCCTGTTTGCGCTGGTCTTCCGCTTTGTGCCCGACCTCACATTGCCATGGCGCCGCTTATGGCCGGGCTCGTTCGCCACTGCGGTTCTGTTCACCGCCGGAAAATATCTGCTCGGGCTGTACTTGGGACGTGCGAGTGTCACTTCCGCCTACGGAGCGGCCGGCTCCCTCGTCGTCCTGCTCCTCTGGGTCTATTATTCTTCCCAACTGTTCCTGTTCGGCGCGGAATTCACGCGCATTTATGCATTGCGGCGCACCGGAGCCGGCCAACCGGCCGCGCTGCCATCGAAACGGCGGACGGGCGCCGGCTCGGAAAATCTCAAACACCCGACGCGCGCTTCATGAGGAGGAGTTACGGATATGCCACAAGGCGCCCCGCGCACTTTCACGCAATTGTTTCAAGATGCGTTTTCAAGTATTCGTGAGATCATCGTGTTCGCGCTGATTTTTCGCTTCGTGCCGCGCCAGGACGCTGCCGTGGCGGCGCTTGTGGCCGGGTTCCTTCGGCACCGCCGCTCTGTTCACGATCGGCAAATTCCTGCTTGGTTTCTACCTGGGCCGCGCCAGCGTCGCATCATCCTACGGCGCCGCTGGCTCTCTGGCCGTGCTGTTGATCTGGGTCTATTACTCGGCGCAGCTTTTTATCTTCGGGGCAGAGTTCACCCGGATCTACGCCTGCCACACCGCGGGCGTTTGCCTGAATGTCGAGCCGTCAAAGCAGACCTCGGATGTCCGCCGTGTCGCCTGATCTCAGGTGAGCCCCAGCCGGCTCTTCACCTCGGCGATTGGCAGTTCGTTCCAGTAACGGTTCAGATTCTCCGCCGTGGTCAACGATCGCGTCTGCATCCGGTCAATATACATCGTGCCGTGTAGATGATCGATCTCGTGCTGCAAAATGCGCGCGTACCAGCCTTCCGCCGCGATTGATTTCGGATCGCCGTTCTGGTCGAGACACTCGACGCGCACACGTGCCGCCCGCGGCACCAGGGCCAACAGCCCGGGCAGGCTCAAACACCCTTCGAAGAATTCAACTGGCGGCCCCTCCAGCGTCAGTACAGGATTCACAATGACGTGAAACGGGACGGGCCCCCGCTGACGCTCTGCCAATTTCTCGGGCGCCATAGCGCGCTGCAGGTCCGCCGGATCTTCGATCACCGCCAATTGCAGCGACAGCCCGATCTGCGGCGCCGCCAATCCCACGCCCGGCGCGTCTCGCATTGTCTCCCGCATCCACTCGATGAGCTGTTGCATTTCCTTGCCGCGGATCTCCTCGGCGGAAACCTCACGCGCGGCCTGGCGGAGCACGGGCTCGCCGGCCTGCACGATCTTCAGCCGCATCCCTTAGTCCTTGATCTCCACGATGGTGGCGCCCGCGCCGCCTTCCTGCTGCGGCGCCGGATAAAACCGCGCGACGTGCGGATGCCGGGTGAGCAGCTCCTGGATCGTCTTCCGCAGAATTCCCATGCCGTGGCCATGCACAATGCGCACGCGGCTGGCTGTGGCCATGACGGCCCGATCGAGGAATTCATCCACGTGGTCTCGAGCTTCCTCCGCGCGCTGCCCGATCACGTTGATTTCCTGATGAACCGGCGCCAGCTCCGGAGCCGGCCGGTAGCTGACGTTTTGCGGCAGCCGTCCTCCGGAACTTCCACCGGTTTCCGGCAAAACCTCAATCACATCGTCGATCGAGACTTGCATTTTTAGAAATCCGGCCTCCACTTCCAGACGATCGGCGCTCAACTTCCGGCGCACGCGCGCCGGCTCCCGCACATCGCGCAGCCGCACGCGCGCACCCTCTTCGATTCGCAGCGGCTGAATCTGCCCCTGGCGCGAATCCTCCTGGGTCGACAGAACCGTGGTTTGAAAATCTTCCCGCAGTTCCCGCTTCGCTTTGGAAACCCGGCGCTGCGCATCTTGTTCGGCCTTGCGGCGTTCTCCGCTCTGGGCGATTTTGTCGAGCGTCTCCTGCGCCTGCTCCTCGAACCGCGCCAGCGCCTGGTCCGTGCGGCGCTCCAACTCCTTCAACTTGGCCGTTTCGCGCTTCTCCCATTCGTGCGCCACCTCTTTTTCGCGTTTCTCGGTTTCGGCGATCTTCTCCCTCAGGGTCTGCTCGAGCGTCTGCGTCTCCTCGATCTTCCGGTGCAGCTCGGCGACGAAACGCGTCACATCGCGGTCGCGGTCCGTCAACGATTGCCGTGCGCGGCGCATGATGTCCTCCGGCATCCCCAATCGCGTAGCGATCTCCAACCCGGCCGACTTGCCGGGCAGCCCCGCATGAAATCGATACGTCGGCTCCAACGTTTCTTCGTCAAATCCCATCGAGCCGTTGACGACACCCTCGGTTCCAGCGCCATACACTTTCAGAGCCATCAGGTGCGTCGATATCAGCGTGAACGCCCCGGCCGCGCGAAAGTGCTCGACAATCGCGACGCCCAATGCGCCGCCTTCCTCGGGATCGGTCGCCGAACCGAGTTCATCCAGCAGGACCAGCGAATCCGGCGTCACGTCCAAAGCCATCTCGCGGATATTCGACATGTGCGCCGAAAACGTGCTGAGGTTTTCTTCGATCGATTGGTAGTCTCCGATGTCCGCCAGCACCTGCTCGAACAGCGGGAACTCTGCGTCGGCGGCCGGCACCGGCAATGCCGATTGCGCCATCAGGCTGAGCAGCCCTACCGTTTTGAGCGTTACGGTCTTGCCGCCGGTGTTCGGACCGCTGATCAAAAGCGTGCGGTGGTCGCGCGTCAGTTCGAGGTTCAGCGGCACCGCTGCCTTCCGCCTGCGCCGCAGGACATCTTCGAGAAGCGGATGCCGCGCTTCGCGAAGCCGCAAGCGCTCCCCGAAACGCGGGATCACGCAGCCGAACTCCACGCCAAAGCGCGCCTTGGCGAAGATCAGCTCCAACTCAGCCATCGTCACCAGCGTTTGGCGAATCGAGTCGCCATAGCCGCGTAGCCGATCGCTCATCTCGAGGAGAATCCGATGTACCTCCCGCGCCTCCTCTTCGGCGAGCCGCACCAGTTCATTGTTCAGGTCAATGGTTTCGAGCGGCTCGATGAACAGAGTGTGCCCGCTCGAGCTCGCGCCATGAATGACGCCGTCGAGCTTGCGCTTCTGCCCGGCAATTACCGGCACAACAAACCGCTCGTTGCGGATCGTAACAAACTCTTCCTGCAGGATCCCTTCTTCGCGGTGCGCCTTCAGAAACCGCTCGAGCGATTCCTGGATCGCCTTTTTCTGCCGCTCGATGTCGCGACGTAGCCGCGCCAGCGCCACACTCGCATGATCGGAGACCGTCCCGTCCGGCAGAATCTTTCCGTCGAGATCCTGCAGCAGCGCGCGAAAATCGCCGATCGTCTGCGCGCGCCGGCCCAGCCGCTGGAAACGTTCCGACGCGGCAGTGAGGACAGACTTGGCATCCGCCGCGCGGTCCAGCAGCATCAGCACATCAAAGATTTCTTTTGGCTCCAGCGTCGCGCCTTCGATTCGCAGCTTGTGAACCGTGGGCTCCAGGTCCGGCAAGCCGCCGAAATCAACCCGGATCGCTGCGCCGCGCGCAGCCGGCTGGGGCCGCCCCGCCAGTCTCAGGTATTCGCTGGCTTCGCCGGTCTCAGCCAGAGCCTCCGTCAGACGCGCAAGATCCGTATCCGGCCGGACCTTTTCCAACTCACGCCGGCCGAGCGGGCTCGACACAAATCGCCCCACCAGTTGCCGCAACGCTTCGTATTCTAGAACTTCCGCGCTGGTTCTCAACAGCCATTCCCCGCGTACTTGTATTTTCGGCGCTCACGAAACGCCTTTTCAATCACGGCCGGCGTCCCTTCGGTGATTTGCAAGCTTTTCAGATCCCGCCGCCGAACCCACTCCACCCGGCTCACGTCATCGCCCGCACACAACGTGCCGCCCTCGATTCGACACAAATAGTCGATCAACACGTAATGGTATTCAACCGCCCCGGCCGCATCGTGCATGATGCGTTCGAAAATCTTGATCACCCCGAGCGGCTGCACGTCGAGACCCGTCTCTTCCCGCACTTCGCGGCGGATTGCGGTATCGAGTGACTCGCCGGTCTCGACCAATCCTCCCGGAATCGACCACCAGCCCTTCAGCGGTTCCCCGCCGCGTTCGGCCATCAAAATCCGGTCCTTTTCCAGGATGAGCGCGCCGACGCCCAGCAAAGGGCGCCGCGGATACCGCCGATCTTCTTTCACTCCTCCGCCGGATGCAAACGGTACACCGTTCCGCGTGACGTTGCGTAGATCGTGAGCGCCTCGCCTTCAGCCACGGTACACGCCGAAACCGGATCCGCCATTTCGATCGTGTGCTGAAGCTGCCCTTGCGGCGTGTAGATGCCGATACCGTTTGCCGCGACATAAAGGCTCCCCTTTTCGTCGACGCACAACCCGCCGGGCACCCCCGCAATCTTCGAAATCAGCACGCGTTCGTTGGAGACCGCTCCGCTGCGATCGACATCGTAAGCCCGAACGTTGTGCTCGTCGGCGTTACTCACGTACAGCGTGCGGCCGTTCGGCGAGAGCGCAATTCCGTGAGGCCGCCCCACCGGCCGCGCCACTACCTCGATCGGCCCTTTCGGCGGTACGTGATACACACCGTAGTAATCCAGCTCGCGCTCGTCGGACTGGTATCCAAATGCCGGATCCGTAAAATAGACGTGCCCCGACTTGCTCACCGCAATGGCGGCCGGCGCGTTGAGCCGTTTGCCTTGCCAGCGATCTGCAATCACCTCGACGCTGCCATTCTTATCCGTCCGGGTCACGCGGCGCGCCCGCGTCTCGCAGGTGTAGAGCCGCCCCTGCGCGTCGAAAACATTGCCGCTCGGGCCGTTCGCCATTTTGCGAAAAACTTCCGCATTCCGTCCCGGCACCCATTTGAGGAGTTGGTCATTCGGGGTGTCGCTGAAAATCAGAAATCCATCCTTCGACCAGGCAGGTCCTTCTGTGAAACGATAACCTACCGCGATTTTTTCCGAGACAAAGTGCGGAGGCTCCTGCCCAAGAACACCTGTGTTCAGAACCAGGGCCAGCAAGGCACAAAAACAGCCGTATTTCATTGCCCGGCGTTCTTGTTTCGAAGAGTGATGTTGTTGACCACCTGCTTGACGCCCTTCACGCTCTTGGTCAACTTCGTGGCGCGGTCCTTCTGCTTTGGCTCCTCAACCGACCCGCCGAGCGTGACAACGCCGTCCTTGACGTCGACCTCCAACGCGCCGCCCTTGACCACCTGGTCGCTCGCCAGCTTGATCCGGACATTGTTGTAAATCATGTCGTCGGATACCGCGTCTTTGGCCAGGCAGACTCCCGCCATCAACAACGTAATCAGGAATACGCAGATGCTAGCTTTCATCTTCCCCGGCCATTGTACGCCAGTCGAGCGCGTCCAGGAAGGCCGCCTTCTCGCGCCACCCAGGCTGAACTCGAATGTGAAGGTTCAGATAGATTTTGACGCCGAAGAGCCGTTCCATCTCCTGCCGCGCCAGCATCCCGATCTTTTTCAGGGTCGCCCCTTGCGATCCGATCACAATCGCCTTTTGGCCCGGCCGCTCGACACGAATCGTGGCGTAAATTCGCGTAATCGCCGGCGTTTCGTCCCACCGGTCTACGATCACCGCCACCGAATGCGGCACTTCCTGCCGCGTCACGAGTAGCACCTTCTCCCGCACCAACTCCGCAGCTAAAAAACGCTCCGGCTGGTCGGTGACGTAGTCCTCCGGGAAATAGGACGGCCCTTCCGGCAATCGTTCGAGAATCACGTGGCGCAGGTCGTCGAGCCCGATCCCTTTCACCGCCGAGATCGGGACATATTCCGCGAATTCAAATGCCGTCTTGTATTGCTCGATCAGCGGCAAGAGCACGCTTTTGTCCTTGAGAAGATCGACCTTGTTCAACACCGCGACCACCGGCGTGCTGGTGCGGCTCACGACTTCGATCGCCCGGCGGTCTGGCTCTCCGAACGGCCGCGTTGCATCGGCCAGGAATAGCAGCAAGTCGCGTTCTTCCAGCGCGGCGTGCACGGCATCCATCATCCGTTTATTGATCATCGAATCGGGCGCGTGAATCCCGGGAGTGTCAACAAACACAATCTGCGCGCGGCCCGGCAGCGTCAGCACCCCTTGAATGGACGTTCGGGTGGTCTGCGGTTTGTCCGCGACAATCGCCACCTTCTGCCCGACCAGTGCGTTCAACAAGGTGGATTTGCCGGCGTTCGGCCGCCCTACCAGCGATACAAACCCCGACCGGAATGGTTCACTCATGAGCGACGGCTTGTGATTTCGTGATGCGCACCTGGCCGACCCGCAATTCATCGCTCGCCAGTACTTCGATACGGATGCCATCCCGATCCACAACCTCACCTTGCTTAGGCACGTGTCCGAGCCATTCGGTCACCAGTCCTCCCACCGTCGTCGATTCGATATCTTCTTCGCGATGGAATGAGTCAAACAGATCGCTCACCCGGTCCAGATCGAAGTTGCCGGATACGATGTAACCGCCGTTGCCGTCTTCGGTGATGTCACTGTCAGGTTCGTGTTCGTCGCGGATCTCGCCGATGATGACTTCGAGCAAGTCCTCCATCGTGGCCAGCCCGGCCGTATTCCCGTACTCGTCAACCACGATCACCATGTGCGTGTTTTCCTGCTGCATCTGCCGCATCAGATCGTTGACCGGCTTGGTTTCCGGCACGAACAGAATCGGCCGCAGCAGCTCCCGCACGGTGCGTTTTTCCCTTTCTTCTTCTTCGAGCTCGAACATATCGCGCACATGCACGAACCCGCTGACCTGGTCGATACTCTGCTCGTAGGCCGGAATCCGAGAATACTGCTCGGTAATGACAAGCTGGCGCAATTGTTCCAGAGTCGCGTCGGCAGCAATGGCCACAATGTTCGGGCGCGGCGTCATCACTTCGCGCACCACTTTATCCCCGAACTCGACCACGGATTGGATCAGCTCCCGGTCTTCCTCTTCGATCAACCCTTCCTCGGTACCGGCGGAGATCAGCGCCTCGATGTTTTCAGCCGGACTCGGTGGTTCTTCGGAAGTTTCCGCGGCGCCCCCCAGGTCCACCAGCGATTGGAACAGCGCCAGCAGCGCCTGGCACGGCCGCGCGATCCACCCGATCCCGCGCAGCAGCGGCGCCAGCGGAAGCAGCCATTCCGCGCTCGTGCGGCGGTAGAGAAGCTGCGGCAGCGCATACGTCAATGCCACCATCGTCAGCCACGCGGCCAGGGCTGCCTGCCAGAAAACCTCCCAATGCCAGGGCTGCCCATCCGCGAACCAGCCGAAATATCCCACCGTCATCAACAGCAGCAGCGAATGTTTGACCAGCGAGAACACACCAGAGCCTTGTTCGGTGGTCATCCCCAGCTTGTCTTCCAGGGTCTCTTTGAAAAATTTGATCGACGGCAGGTCGCGCGTGCGCAGCCTCATGCTTTCTAAATACAGCACCTGCACGAAGCTGACGACCGCCAGCACCGGAATGGAGACGAGCGTCAGAACGGTGACCGCCAACATCATGACCGCACCCGCTCGATCAAGCCGTCGGGAAGGCCGAGCACCGCCCGCCAACGTTTTTCAGCCCGAGCCATCCGGCCTCGATCTGTCTCGTGATCCATGCCCAGCAAGTGCAGCACACCATGCAGCAGCAGAATTTGAATCTCCTGCTCGGTGGTGTGGCCGAACTGGCGCGCCTGCGCCCGGGCCCGCCCGAGGGAGATGGCGATGTCGCCGAGACGCCCGCCTTCGGAAGGAAACGACAGAACGTCCGTCGGCACGTCCTTGCCGCGGAACTCGCGGTTCAGCCGTCGCAATTCCCCGTCACTGGTAACGAGGCAATCGAAGCCGCGCCCCCTGGCGACGCCCGCTTGTAGTTTATGCGCGAACCGTTCGATGGCGCCCCGGCGCAGACTGCCGGGAACGCGCCGGAACGTCACCGTACTGCCATCGGAAGACATGAAGGTAGCGCTCAGGCCTGCGGAGCCGTCTCGCCTGGAACGGCCTCACCGGCGCCATTGCCAATGCCGCTTTCCGTTGCCGGCTCGCTCAGTTTGAGCGCGAGCTGCCGTCCGGCCCCGACCGTTTCGTTGTAACGCTCGTAGGCTTTCACGATGCGCTGTACCAGCGTATGGCGCACCACGTCCCGCTCATCGAATTGCACGAAGCTGATACCTTCGACGCCCTTCAGAACATCAACCGCTTCGATCAGCCCGCTGCGGCGCCCGTTCGGCAAGTCGATCTGTGTGATGTCGCCGTTTACCACCATCTTCGAATTGAAGCCCTGCCGCGTCAGGACCATTTTCATCTGCTCGGGGGTGCTGTTCTGCGCTTCGTCCAGAATGATGAAGCTGTCATTGAGCGTGCGCCCGCGCATGAACGCAATTGGCGCCACTTCGATTACGTTGCGCTCCAGCAACTTCTCCACGCGGTCGCTGTCCAGCATGTCGTACAGCGCGTCGTAAAGCGGGCGCAGATAGGGATCGACTTTCTCCTGTAGCGTGCCGGGAAGAAAACCGAGCCGCTCGCCCGCCTCCACCGCTGGCCGGGTCAGGATGATGCGCGCCACCTGTTTGTTGACGAGCGCCGACACGCCCATGGCCACCGCGAGGTACGTCTTCCCGGTTCCGGCCGGGCCGACCCCGAAGACCATATCGTTACGCTCGATCGCCTCCAGGTACCGCCGCTGGTTTACCGATTTCGGCGCCAGCACCTTCTTGCCGAAATTGCGCTGCCGCCCGCTCTGCACCAGTGCGCGCAGCGACACCTCGGGATCCACTGTCACCACGCGCAGGTATCCGTTCAAATCTCCGTTGTTGAAGACGTGACCTTCGCGAATCAGCGCGTTATAGTCTTCCAGAATGTTTTCGACACGCGTGACATTCTCCGCCTCGCCTTCAATCTCCAGATTGTTGTCGACGAGCTGGGTGTGAACGCCCAGGCCGCTTTCGAGTAATCGGATATTTTCATCGCGTGTGCCAAAGAGGTTCTCGACGCCTCGAGCGATACGAACGCTAGCTTTCATTGAGTGGGTGTTGGATGCCTCCGGACCGAATAAAAAAAGGGGACAGGATTTCAACTAGGAATTGAGAAGGATTCGAACTCGCGCCAACCCGCTTCTGCGGGCGGATCAAAACCATCCGTTACCCATTATACTATTGAACCAGCCGAATTCCGCTCGGTCCCGGGATCGTGCGTACCCAGGAATTCATATCTTCTTCATTCTGCAGAAGATCCCGTAGCGTGGCCTTGCTCAAAACGTGGTCCACCGCGACCTGCACGGCGCGCCACAACGACCGAACCGAGCAATCCACCGACCGCGTGCACACCGCCGCCTGGCCCGCGTGGCTGTCGCAAAATTTGCTCTCAAACAGGCGGCCTCCGAGCACGTCAATCACGTCGCCGATGACAATCGCCTCCGCCGGCCGCGCCAGCGTATAGCCGCCTTCCTTGCCGCGAGCGGCCTTCACAAATCCGCCCTTCCGCAGCACGCGCAGAATCTTCGCCGCGTACGCCGTCGATACGCCTTCCGCCTGGCTGATCTCCGGAATGGTCAAGCTCCCGTTCTCACCGGCATACCCAAGGCGCACCAGGCACCGCAAACCATATTCTTCGTTGGCGGACAGTTTCATCGCCGCAACCTCGCGATCGGAATAATCTCCTCCAGCCCCAATGCCAGCTTCGCCGCTTCCGACATGCGATCCTTGGTCCACGGCGGATCGAAGGTCAGCTCAAGTTTTACATCGGTAACACCGGGCACCGCTCGAACCGCGCGTTCCACATCCGCCGGGAGGCTGCCGGCCACCGGGCAGTTCGGCGCTGTCAACGTCATGCGGATATCCACGCGCCCTTCGGCATCTTCTGAGACCCCGTAAATCAACCCGAGTTCGTAAATGTTGACGGGCATCTCCGGGTCATAGACCGTTTTCAACGCGGCGATGATGTGGTCGTGCAAACTCATTCCGTGGTCGCGACCTCGCCGGTATTGTTCAATGCCGATTTCAACGTGTGCCACGCCAGCGTCGCGCATTTCACCCGCGCCGGATAATCGCGCACCCCGCAGAACACCACCAGCTTTCCCAAATCCTTCGCGGCGGCCTCATCCGTCGTGAGGAGAGTGTGAAACTTCTCCAAAAGCCGCAGCGCTTCTTCCCGTGTTTTGCCTTTGAGACTCTCGGTCATGAGCGAAGCCGAGGCGGTCGAGATGGCGCAGCCGGAGCCCTCGAAACTCGCATCCTGCACGACGTCGTTCTCGACCTTCAGATACAGCTTCAGCTTGTCGCCGCACAGCGGGTTGTAGCCTTCCGCCCGCCGGTTCGCGTCTTCCATCATGTGGCAATTTCGCGGACGCTTGCTGTGATCGAGAATCGTCTCCTGATACAGATCGTCGACCATCAGGCGAAAACCTCCTTCACCTTGTGAAGGGCTTCCACCAGCAGATCAATCTCCGCGCGCGTGTTATAAAAGGCCAGCGACGCCCGCGTGGTGGCTGGAATCTGGAACCAGTCCATCACCGGCTGCGCACAGTGGTGCCCGGTCCGAACCGCGATTCCCATGCGGTCGAGTACCGTGCCGATATCGTGCGGGTGGATGCCTTCCATCACGAACGAGAGCACCGCCGCCTTCTCCCGAGCTGTCCCGATCAGCCGCAAGCCCGGAATTTGCGACAGGGCGTGGGTGCCGTACACCAGCAGCTCATGTTCGTACGCACAGATATTATCGAGTCCGAGGCGCATGACGTAGTCAAGCGCCGCCCCCAGCCCGATGCCGCCCGCGATGTTGGGCGTCCCGGCTTCGAACTTGTACGGCACGTCGTTGTAAGTAGTCTTCTCGAAGCTCACCGAGCGGATCATGTCGCCGCCGCCCTGATACGGAGGCATGGCGTTCAGCAGCTTCATCTTGCCGTAGAGGATGCCGATGCCGGTCGGCCCGAACACCTTGTGGCCGCTGAACGTGTAGAAATCGGCGTCCAGCGCCTGCACGTCAATCGGCATGTGCGGGGCCGCCTGCGCCCCGTCGATCAGGGTTACAGCGCCGGCAGCGTGCGCCATTTCGATCATCTTCTGAATCGGATTGATCGTTCCGAGCGCATTAGAAACATGCGCAACCGCCACCAGGCGCGTGCGAGGCCCGAGCAACAGCTCGTACTGTTCGAGAATCAGCTCGCCGCGCTCGTTCATCGGAATCACGCGCAGCGTGGCGCCCTTTTCTTCGCACAGCATCTGCCACGGAACGATGTTGGAGTGGTGTTCGAGCGCCGAGACGATAATCTCATCACCCGGCTTCACGTTCTGCCGGCCCCAAGTGCTGGCTACCAGGTTGATGCCTTCCGTTGCGCCGCGCACAAACACCAGTTCGCTCTTGCTGCGCGCGTTCAGGAAGCGCTTCGCCTTCGCGCGCGTCTCTTCATAGGCCGCAGTCGAGCGCTGGCTGAGCTCGTGAACACCGCGATGGATGTTCGCGCAATCCACCTCGTGAAATTTCCGGATCGCCTCGATTACCGCGTATGGCTTTTGCGCCGTCGCCGCGCTGTCGAAATACACCAGCGGCTTGCCGTGGATGGTCTGCTTGAGAACCGGGAAATCCTCCCGGATCTTTCCCACGTCAAACCCGGTCGCTAGCATTCTACCCGCCGTGCTCATGGAATTTATCGAAGAGAACTTTTTCCAGCCGGTCTCGTACCGGGGCAACTTTGATCCGGTCGAGGATGTCCTGCGCGAACGCATACGTCAGCAAGTTGCGCGCCTGGTCGCGGCCGACGCCGCGCGACCGCAAATAGAACATCGCTTCCTCGTCCAATTGTCCGATGGTCGCGCCGTGCGTGCAGCGCACGTCATCGGCGAAAATCTGGAGTTCGGGCTTGGTATTGATCACCGCCTCATCCGACAACACCAGGTTTTTGTTCGTTTGTTTGGAATCGGTCTTCTGTGCGTCTTTGCGTACGATGATCCGGCCGTTAAACACCGCCGTCGCCCGGTCGTCGAGAATCCCCTTGTACAACTCGTGGCTGGTGCCGTGCGGTTTGGCGTGATCGATCTCGGTGTGGTTGTCGATGTGCTGCTTGCCGGTAACGACATACAGCCCATTGATGGTCGCCTCGGCGCCTTCCGACAGGGTCGCATTGGCGTCATTGCGTACCAACGCTCCGCCCAGCGCAATCGAGTGCGAGCTGAAATTCGCGCTGCGGCCGAGGTTCGCCTGCATGGTGGCGATATGAAAAGCCCCCGGCGCTTCCAGTTGAACCTTGTAATGATCGACCACCGCGCCCTCACCCGCCACAATCTCGGTGACCGCGTTGGTGAAGTAATGCTGAGTTCCCAAGTATGTTTCCACAACCGTGCACTGCGCGTTCGCCCCCACCACCAACAGTGAACGGGGTTGCGTGTGAGGCAAGTGCATAACCGGTTCGGACCCGACCGTCAGGTAAATCAGATGGATCGGTTCCTCGAAGACCGTCCCGCGCGCCACTTGTACATAGGCGCCGGTGTTCAGCAGCGCCGTGTTCAACGCCACGAAGGCATTTTGGTCGAACGGGGCGTATTTGCCGAGGTGCGTTTGGGCATTTTCATTCACCGGTCCAACATGCACGCCCTTAGGCAAACTGGAGGGCCGGCCCATCAGAACGCCGTTGACGAACACCAGGCGGATTCCAGTCGCGAACGGCGCCACCGCATCCACATCGAGTTCGACCGGAGGCGCGGCCCTAAACACTCCGCGAGCGATCGGCGCCACGCTCGTGAATCGCCACTCCTCGTTCTTGCTGGTTGGAAACCCGAGTTCCGCGAAACGGTGAAACGCCGCGTCGCGCAGCGGTTGCACCCACGATGCCCCTGGTTCCTGCGCGGTGAACTCCGCCAGCCATGCCCCGGTTTGTTCGGAAACCGCCGTCATGCCTTGCCGACCGCCTCCGCTTCGTCGTAAATTCCGAGCGTGGCGTAACCGCCCTCTTCCAGTTGCAGAGCCAGTTCCTTGCCGCCCGATTTCACAATCCGCCCTTCGGCCAGCACATGTACATAATCGGGGACGATCTCGTTCAACAGCCTCTGATAATGGGTCACCACGATCATCGCCCGCTCTGGGCTGCGCATCGCGTTCACACCCGACGCGACCAGCTTCAGAGCATCGATATCCAGGCCTGAATCGGTTTCGTCCAGGATTGCGAGGCGCGGCTCCAGCACCGCCATCTGAAAAATCTCGTTGCGCTTTTTCTCGCCGCCGGAAAAACCGGTGTTGACGGGACGATTGAGCAGCGTCTGATCCATCTTCATCGCCGTCATCTTTTCGCGAATCAGGTTCAGAAAATCCATGGCGTCGAGTTCCGGCAGGTTCCGGTTCTTCCGGATCGTGTTCAGCGCCGCCTTCAGAAAATACATATTGCTGACGCCCGGAATCTCCACCGGATACTGGAACGCCAGAAAGATGCCTTCGCGCGCCCGGTCCTCCGGCGCCATCTCGAGCAGGTCTTTGCCGTCGTACAGCACCTGGCCGCCGGTCACGTGGTACAGTTCGCGCCCCGCCAGAACCTGCGCCAGCGTACTTTTGCCCGAGCCGTTCGGCCCCATGATCGCGTGCACTTCGCCCGCATTGATGCTGAGATCAATGCCTTTCAGAATTTCGCGCTCGCCGACTGTCGCGCGCAGATCTTTGATCTCTAACAATGCCATCCTATCCAACGCTTCCTTCCAGGCTGATCCCCAGCAGCTTTTGCGCTTCCACGGCGAATTCCATGGGAAGCTCCTTAAACACTTCCTTGCAGAAGCCGTGCACGATCATCGAGACCGCATCCTCGGTCGAGATGCCGCGCTGCCGCAGGTAGAAGATCTGGTCTTCCCCAATTTTCGACGTCGACGCCTCATGCTCCACCTGCGAAGACGTGTTCTTCACTTCCAGGTACGGGAACGTGTGCGCGCCGCACTTGTCGCCCATCAGCATCGAGTCGCATTGCGAGTAGTTGCGCGCCCCCATTGCCGATTTCAGAATCTTCACGCCACCGCGGTACGTATTCTGCCCGTGGCCCGCCGAAATGCCCTTCGAGACGATCGTGCTGGTGGTGTTCTTGCCGATGTGGATCATCTTCGTGCCCGTATCGGCCTGCTGATAATTATTGGTGACCGCCACCGAGTAGAACTCGCCTACGGAGTTGTCGCCCATCAAGAGGCACGACGGGTATTTCCACGTGATCGCCGAACCGGTCTCCACCTGCGTCCACGAAATCTTCGAATTCACGCCGCGGCACGCGCCGCGCTTCGTGACGAAATTGTAGATGCCGCCCTTGCCTTCTTTATCGCCGGGATACCAGTTCTGAACCGTCGAGTATTTGATGGTCGCGTTATCCAACGCCACTAGTTCGACCACCGCCGCGTGCAACTGGTTGGTGTCGCGCATCGGCGCCGTGCAGCCTTCCAGATAGCTGACATACGCGCCTTCATCCGCCACAATCAGCGTCCGCTCGAACTGCCCGGTGTCCTTGGCGTTGATCCGGAAGTACGTCGACAGCTCCATCGGGCAGCGCACACCTTTGGGCACGTAGCAGAACGAGCCGTCGCTGAATACCGCCGAATTGAGCGCCGCGAAGAAATTGTCCGACGACGGCACCACTGACCCGAGATATTTCTTGACCAGTTCGGGATGCTCCTGCACCGCCTCCGAGAATGAGCAGAAGATGATCCCTTGCGCCTTCAGTTTTTCCTTGAAGGTGGTGGCTACCGAAACGCTGTC
>Ga0335079_10000707_pt1 | contig 38041 bp, 25 predicted proteins | sample Lox_Sample_33_FD_206719 | JGI IMG/M metagenome (GOLD analysis project Ga0335079, IMG submission 206719) | Soil microbial communities from Loxahatchee National Wildlife Refuge, Florida, United States - Lox_Sample_3.3 | ecosystem: Environmental > Terrestrial > Soil > Wetlands | place: USA...
TCGAGCCGGGTGGCGGCGCCGACCTCAAACTGGCTGATAGGACTGATCTCTGAACCGCCCAAATTCACAATCAACCGGCAATCCGTAGCAAAATGCCGCCGGAAAAGGTGAACCTCACCGGCATAGACCGTTTCGCTGCCCAGTTCTATCAGCCGCACGGCCGGAAACCGATCCTCTGGCGTGAGCAGGCGGCAGAAGTGGCGGAACATGGTGGCCACTGCGAAGAAGGCAGAAATCTGCTTCTGCCGCAGCCAGCTTGCCAGGCGCGCAAGTCCTTCGCGCTTCACATCGAAGGGGATCAGGGTGGCGCCGTTGAGAAGGGCACAGAAAATGTCCCGAACCGCGCCGGCGAAACTCGGCGAGTACAACAGCGCCAGACGATCCACCGGCGACATCCGTCCGCTGTCGGTATAGACCTTGGTCAGATGCACCACGTAGCGATGGTCTTGCATCGCTCCCTTGGGTTGTCCCGTAGAGCCCGAAGTGAAGACCACGTACGCAAGGTCGGTGGGGTAGATTGCCAACTCCGGATTCTCCTCGGAAATGCCAGGCTCCAGTGCGTCGAGATTCAGCAGCGGCACGCCGGAGAGATCTAGCGCCCGGCACAGAGTCCCGGTGAGTTCCGCCTGTTCGGTATCCGTGATCACCAGCGCCGGGCGGATTTCTGCAAGGATCCGCCCGGTCCTCGCCGCCGGCTGCGAGGCATCCAGCGTGACATAGAACTTGCCAGCTTTTAGCACTCCAAGCATGGCTGCGACCACCGGGGCGCCATTTCCCACCAGCAGAGCCACGGGTTCGGATCCGGCGTTGCATACGGACAGAACTCGATGGGCAATGCGATTGGCCAGACGGTTCAGGTCGCGATAGGTGATGGCCGATTCAGAATCCTCTATGGCAATCTGCTCGGGATGCAGGCGCACTTGATACTCAAACCGCGCCGGGATGCATTCTTCTATAGCCTCATCCGAAAAAGGAACAAAAGGGTTCCGGCCAGTTTTGACCGTCTGTTCCGGCGTGGCCATTGGTAGAGCCTTCCGTCAGGCTCGGCAAAGGGCTTCCATTAGCGGGTCCACGATCTTCGCGCGCGAGAGAAAAGCCGCCACCTGGCGGCTCCCGTGAAGTTTGAGGAGGTCGATGATCAAAGGGATTTCCGTACAGCCTGCCAGGATGCCATCGTAGTCTTCGTCTGCTTCGAGGATGTTTTCGAAGAACTGGTTACCAAGTTCCACCGCTCGGCGGTAGTCGAGCGACTTGATCCCTTCGAAAATGGCGCGCATCAACAAAAGGTTCTGCGCATGCGGCGGCTCGGCGAAGGCGATGCCGGCATCGCTCAAAGGCGTGGAGAATACTTTGCCCGCGCGGGCGCCCTCGGTTGTCAGCAGCAGCACCCTTTGGCAGGGCCGGAAGCGGAGGGCCTCCACCGAGGACTCCACCAGCGACACCATTTGCGCCTCGTCCGGGTTAAGTTCATCTTGGAGTATGCGCCAAAAGTAGTGAGCGGAATTACACGCCAGGATGCAACGAACCGGACGGACGGCCGACGACACGAAGGACACGCTCAATCGGACCGCACCGGCCAGTCGTGAAGCCAGTCCACGGCACAATAAGGACTCCCGGCCGTTGCCGCTCAAGATAACTGTCGAGCGGTCAGGCACGGAGCAGGCTTGATAGAGCAGGACCGCCCGCGAGTTCCCGAATCGCGCGCATGCCTGACGGAACGCCATTGCGCCGGCCAGTGGTCCCATGCCTCCGACAATCGCCAGCGGCGGCTTGTTCGAACCCGGCGGGAAAAGGCAAAACGCCTCTTCCGGCTGATCCTGATCGGTGACACGCAAGCATCGCGCTCGTTTTTGCGAGGCGCTTCGGCACAACTCCGTTTCGTAGCCCGCCATCGCCTCGATCGCGACTTCGTATCGCTCGAATCGCCGCACAGGGACCTGATGGAATGCCAGCGATGCCTCGGCCGTGAGCAGGGCAGCCATTACGCGTCTCCGCCGGCGGCCGACAGCCTAGCCGCTGTTTGAGAAGTCAGCTCGTGTTCCATCATCTCGGTCAATCGCTGCATCACTGGCGCAAGGTTTCGGAGATAGCTGCGGAACAGGGAACCGGCGCGCCCGGCGTCGAATTGCGTCCGGGTGGCCGCGCGGTAGCGGTCTAAGGCGTCCACGACCACCAGGAAGTGATCGGCCTCGGTGTCGTCTTCAACATGGACTGCGATATAGGCCATGGCTCTGCTGCGTTCCTCTGCCGGGAGACGAGTGTGCAGCTGGAAATAGGCGTCAGCCGCCGGCAGAGCGATCGAATACTCGCCGTGATTGTAGATCTCCGAGAACATGTTGGTGAGCAGGCCATCGGGGATGGCCTCTACCACCATGTTGCCGTAGACCCATCGCCCGAACCGATCGGCTTCCGCAAGACGGTATCTTTTTAATTGCCAGCAGTCATCGCCCGTCAGGGTTCCCGCGAATTCGTTGAACAGGTCTGCATGTGTCTGGCCGTCATAGTCCAGGCCGAGGTCCTCGTAACTAGTCTCCGCATTCCGCGCCGCGGCAAGATAGAAGTTCCAGCGATCCGGTTCCGCCGCGTTGTCGGCCATTCGTTGTAGCCGGCAGGACAGACCATAGATTGCCAGCATCTTCAGGTGAGTCGCTTTCCAGGAGCCCGCGAACGTGCGCAGCAAGTCATTCGACCATGCCGCCTGCGGAAACAGCGTGAAGAACGCTTCGATACTCCTCACTGCCACCTGCTCTTCAGAGAAAGTTCTTCGCAGGCTATCGCGGAGTTCCGCGTGAGGCACCAGGGAAATAATAGGGTCAACGATGGCGCATAAGGACGAGGGTGTACTCATCAATGGCTCCTTTTCGTGGAAGTCCGTGGAATCACTGGGCTCGGCTAGCGACGGCCCAGATTCGAGGCATTTTACGTGCGCGAATATAGTCGTGGATTGCGCCCGGGAATCACATATTTATTTAGCAGCAACTTACTATTTGATACCCGCCCACCAAATACCCCCAGGCATATACCTACGCTGAATTTCATGTGAAACAGGATTGCTGCCGATATTGACAGCAGCTGTGCAAAGCTCACGATCCCGCCGTTGGACATCGCGCCCGGCTGAAGAAAAGGCTATGAAAACATTCCATTTGCTCGGCGCGGCCGGGGTTTCGGTCGCGGCCATGTGGATGTGTGTTACTGCCGGATGCGGCAATCTGGGGCCACGAAGCGCCGCCCAACCCCTCGCCACGCCGGTGACGGTCCAGACCACAGAGCGTCGCGACGTTCCGATCATTGCGGAACTGGCAGCCCGAATGGAGGCAGCTGCCAACGTAGAAATCCGCGCCAACGTGGAAGGCCGGTTGATCGAAATGTGCTTTAAGGAAGGAAACATGGTGCGGAAGGGGCAGCCTCTGTTTCGCATCGATCCGCGCCACTACGAGGCTGCGGTGCAGGCGGCCGCCGCAGCCGTGGAAAAAGCCGGAGCGGACCTGGAAATGACGCAAGAACAACAGCATCTGGTGAACGCCGAATCTTCGCTGCGGCAGGCCGAGGCGAATCTGCTGCGAGTCAACCAGGACGTGGAACGGTTGAAACCACTGGCAGCACGCAGAGCCGTGCCGGCACGGGATCTGGATACAGCCATCGCGGCACAGTCCTCGGCGGCTGCCGCCGTGGAGGATGCGCGGGCGACGGTGCGCACCACCCGTGTCAGCGACCGCATGGGCCTCCGGCAGGCACAGGCCAACCTGACGGTGGCCAAGGCGGCGTTCGAGATGGCCAAACTGGACCGTGCCGAGACGAACATTCGCGCTCCCATCGCCGGGCTGATAGGCCGGGCGGAGGTGTCGGTGGGTAACTACGTAGGGCGTGGAGAATTGAGCCGCCTGGCGACCATTTCCCAAATCGACCCGATCAACGTGGTCTTCGGCATTTCCGAAACGCTGTACTTACAAACGGTGAACAAGATCGACCGCGCCGCTCTGAATCGCATCCAATTGATACTCTGCGATAACAGCGTCTACGCTTCTTTGGGGCGGTACACGAACATCGGACGGGCGGTGGACGACAAGACCGGAACCCTGCTGATTGTGGCGCAGTTTCCAAACCCGAAAGGCATTCTGCTGCCGGGGATGACGGGGCGAACGCGGCTAACGGTGGGCAACCGGCCAGATGCCATATTGGTTCCCGACCAGGCGGTGTTTGACGTTCCGGGGTCGAAGGCCGTGTACATCGTCACTCCGGAGAACAAGACCGCCATCCGCAGAATCGCGACCGACAGTAGTTACCAGGGCAAGAGAATCGTCACTTCCGGGCTCAGAGCTGGCGAAACTGTGGTGGTGACGGGAATCTCGCAGTTGCATCCTGGCCAGGCGGTTAGCCCTCGCGCGGCTGAACCTGGCACCGGACAATGATGCCCCGCCACCCCAGACGCCGACAGGCAATCCCGGCGGTGGCGGTCGGCGTGGCACTGCTACTGGGAAGTTGTGCCAGTCCCCGGTACACGCGGCCAGAAGTGCCGGTTCCTCCGAGCTATCGCGGCGATGCGGCGCCGCCTCCCGCGGCCAAAAGCGCCGAATCTCGGAGTCTCGGCGAGCTCCGCTGGCAGGAGTTGGTGCACGACGAGGAATTGTCCAAGCTCATCCAGGAGGCACTAGCCCACAACTTCGACGTGCAGATGGCCGCTGCGCGGGTGCTGGAGGCAAGGGCTCAACTTACAATGGCGCGGGCGGCACTCTTTCCGTTGGTTGACGCGCAGGTAGGCTACAGCAATCTTCGGTCCGTCGGACTCGACACAAGCTCCACAAGCCTCTCACCCAGCCTGGGCTGGGAGCTGGATCTCTGGGGAAAGATTCGGAACGCGAGCATGGCCGCCAGGGCCGACCTGCTCGCCAGCGAGCAGGCCAGGCGGGTAGTGCTGCAGACACTAGTGAGCGATGTGGCGAATGCCTACTTTCTGCTGCGGGACCTGGATCTGGAACTGGAAATAACCCGCCAAGCTCTTCAGCTGCGCGAAGATTCCCTTGATCTCGTGAAGCTGCGTGTGGAGAACGGCTACTCATCCGAGATCGAGCTGGCACAGGCCGAAGTGCTGGTAAAAGGAGCCCGTACGTCGCTCACCGGTTTGGAGTTACAGATCGAGCAGACCGAAAACCAGCTGGCTATTCTGCTGGGCCGAAATCCCGGGCCGATCGTGCGCGGCCGTTCACTAGCTGAACAGGAAATGGCTCCCAGCCTTCCGCCGGGCCTGCCATCGACTTTACTCGACCGGCGGCCGGACATCCGCGAGGCAGAGGAGCAACTGATCGCTGACCATTACCTGGTAGCCGCGGCCAAAGCGGCGTTTTTCCCCACGATTTCGCTGACCGCTTCGGCCGGGTTCGCTAGCTCGGCTCTGCTGGAGCTACTCAAAGCCTCCAGCGGCACATGGTTTTTCGGCCCGGCCGCGAGTCTGCCGGTGTTCAACGCCGGCGCCATCCGAGCCGGCGTGCGCAGCGCCGAGGCGCGGCGCCAGCAGTCTTTACTTGTCTATCAGAAAACCGTGCAACAGGCCTTCGGCGAAGTGGCGGACTCGCTAGCCGCCTATCGCAAGCTGGCCGAACTGCGGGCTCAACAGAAGGATCTGGTTGAGAGCCTGCGGAAGGGCGTGGAACTGGCTGATCTTGCCTATAAAGGTGGGGTTGTCAGCTACCTCGAATATCTGGATTCCGAACGCCAGTTGCTGGACGAGCAACTGCTGTTGGTTCAGGTCCGCCGCCAGGAATTGACCAACATCGTCACCTTATATCGCGCTCTGGGCGGCGGCTGGCAATAGCCGGCCGGCATCATCCCACCCGCGCCGGGCGCCATCCAAGAAAAACCGCAAACCCTGAGATAAAAGGTCATGTTCTCCCACCAACTCAATTTGTCTGCGCACGCCAAAGAAAGGGAACGAACAGCCATGACCGAAAAACAAGGTAAGGCATTGAAAACAGTCAAATACTATATGTGGTTGTCCGGCGGGGCTGGTCTGATCCCAATCAGTCTCGTCGACTGGGCCGCGGTGTCCGGTCTGCAACTGAAGATGCTCGCCGACATATCGAAGATTTATGGCGTCCCGTTTCAAGCCAACGTTGGAAAGGCGGCGATCGCATCGTTGGCGGGTTACATTGTGCCGAACGCCGCCGCATTCGGCACGATCGGTTGTCTGCTGAAGACAGTTCCCGGGGTGGGAGCCCTGGCCGGGGCCCCGGCTATGGCAGCGTTCTCCGGGGCTTACGCCTGGGCGCTGGGCAATGTCTTCATCCAGCATTTTGAGTCGGGTGGTACCTTCCTTAGCTTTGATCCGGAGAAGGTTCGCGAACATTTCAAAGCGCAGTTTGCAGCGGGCCCGAATCCTGCCGCGCCCGCTGCGACGTAGGCACAGTTGAAGCGCCTGCCTCAGGCGCCGGCCGGCGGCGGTTCACCTGCGCGACCGCAGCGCCGCAGGACGAAGGAGTAAGTATCCGTGGGTGAGAAAGAGCAGTTAGCCCTGAGTACCGTGAAACGGTACATGTGGCTGTCCGGCGCTGCCGGTTTGATCCCCTTTCCGTTAGTTGATCTGATGGCAGTTTCAGGCGTGCAGCTGAAGATGCTCGCCGAAATCTCGAAAATTTACGACCTCCCGTTTCAGGCGAGCCGCGGAAAAATAATCATTGGTTCTCTGATGGGGTATGTTCTGCCGCGGGCGCTGTCGTTCGGCCTGATCGGCAGCTTGATCAAGGGGATTCCGGTGCTGGGCACGCTGTCCGGCGAGCCCGCTATGGGGCTCTTTTCGGCGGCATCGGCCTGGGCGCTGGGCAACGTCTTCATTCAGCACTTTGAGTCTGGCGGCACATTCCTGAACTTCGACCCGGACTCCGTCCGGGAGTATTATCGGGCTCAGTTCGAAGAAGGCCGGCAGATGGCCGCAAACATGAATACGGTAGAAAAGGCGCAGGCCTGAGTTGCTATTGCGATGAGCCCTGCCACCGTGTTTGCCTATCTGGCGCTGTGTCTCCTGGCGGGAATCGCGGGCCGGCACCGGCGCATCGGCTTCTGGGGCTTCTTCTTTTCTTCGATCATCTTCACGCCCATTATCAGTCTGTTGTTTTTGTACTTTGCTTCAACCCGCCGGCCCTAATCAGACAATGCGCTTCGGAGCGTATGTCCGGCCGGCGGGTGTTTGCTGACGGTTGAGTGACGTGAGGACGAGATGGATCCGTGAATGGGCCTCCGCGCAATACGGGCGGTGGAAGGCCTTTGCCAGGCGTCAGGCGCCGTACCTGATCCTGCTGCTATTTCTGTTGAGCTTCTTGTTGGTCTTCTTTTTCAACCGGATTGTGATATCGGTCGATTCCGGCGAACTTGGGGTCTTGTGGCGCTGGCTGGGGGGCGGCACTCAGATTGACACCGTGTACCGTGAAGGCGTCCACGTAATCTGGCCGTTCAACCGGATGTACATCTACAACGTTCGCAAGCAACAGTTCACGGACAACATCAGCGTTCTTACCGTGGACGGCCTGACGGTGTCGGTCCGCTATTCGGTCCGGTATTTTCTGGAGAAAGACACGCTGCCCCTGCTGCACCAGCGCATTGGGCCCAACTACGTGACTGTGGTGGTGCGTCCCGAGGTCCGGTCGGTGATGCGAATGGTATTCGGACAATACCGCCCAGAAGAGATCTACACCACGCAGAAAGCCATCCAGGAACGCATCAGCATCCTATCGAAGACTCATTTGCAGGCGCGGTTTGTGTCGCTGGATGATGTTCCGATCGAGAGCATCACGCTACCGACCCGCATCTCGGACGCCATCGAAAACAAACTGGCGCAACAGCAGGTGGACCAAGAGTACGCTTACCGGTTGTCGATCGCCACTAAGGAAGCCGACCGCAAGCGCATCGAATCGGCCGGCATCAAGCTTTACAACGACACGGTGAAGAGCAGTCTGACTGCCGAGGTGCTCGCCTGGCACGGCGTACAGGCAACCCAGGAGCTGGCCAAATCCCCCAATGCCAAGGTCGTGGTAATCGGCGCCGGAAAGAGCGGCCTGCCGCTCATACTGGGCAAGGAGTGATCCGTGAGGAAACTGCTTTTTCTGATATTGTCAGCCGGTCTGCTGATGTACGCATTGCGACCCCAGTGGGAGTCCTACGATGCGATGGGACAAGCCAGGCACCAGACTCTCAGCCAGTTGCCGAACGAGATTCTGGTGGGAATCTGCTGGCCGTTTGCCGTCAATCAAGACGGCATGGCCAACGGTCTCCAACTGGCGTTGGAGGAAATCAACGCCGGCCACCTGACGGGCGGCCCGCCGATTCGCCTGGTGATTCGGGATGACAATTTCGACTGGCAAAAGGCTAAGCAGATCGCTGTCGAGTTCTCGCGCACTCCGACCATGAGCGCGGTTGTCGGCTACTACGACGACAGTGTGGCCGTTAAGGCCTCAGCGATCTACGAGTCCAGCCGGCTGCTGCATCTGATCGTGGGAGCCAACAGCACATCAATGACCCAGCGCGGCTTCGATTACATTGTTCGCACCACCGTCAGCACCGACAGAATCGCTCGCTCGCTGGCGAAGATGCTAGTGGACCGCGGATACCGGAAGTTCGCCCTGATCTGGGAAGAGGGCGCCTACGGGGAAGATCTGGCTTATCAGTTCACGGTCAGCCTGAGCAATCTCGGAGCGGAATGGATCTACGAATCCTCGTACAGCCGAGACCGGGCCGATTTCCGGTTGACGGTGAATGAGCTCCGGGGAGCCGGCGCCGACGTGATCTTTTTCGCCGGGCTCGAACCCTGGGCGGGCGACTTCATCCGGCAGGCCCGGAGGGTCGGCGTCAAAACCGACATCGTCGGGGCTTTCAGCGATACGCCCGAAATGCGCCAAAGGGCAGGACCGGCGATCGAGGGCGCGATGTACTTCGACATTTACAGCCATGACTCGCCAAGCCCGGAAAGCCAAGCGTTTATCGGCAAGTACCGCGCGCGGTATGGGACAGACCCCGACACCTGGGCCGCGCAAGGCTATGACGCGTTGAGGATCCTGGCCAAAGCCATCAAAGCCACGGACTCCGCCAATTCCTTGGATCTGGCCTACGCCATCCGCTACATGGACCCTTGGACCGGCGCCAATGGTCTCTACAAGTTTGACAGCCAGGGAGAGATTGACGATAAGCCGATTTACCTCAACGCCTTTCGACAGGGCAGGCCGGTAACCATTCAGACGGGCGTCCCGGCGCCCGCGCCAACCATTCAATGAGCCATTTGGCGTTGATGAACATGTCCGACCTTGCAGAGCGCGATCGCACCTGGTGGCAGCACAAACTGGAGGTCGCGAGGCGCGACTCAGCCGGCGAAGCCTTCCACGAACTTGCGACCGACCATCGGCGCCCGCCAAGTCCCAGCGGACGAGCCGTCGAACCCATCGTCGAACAGTTGGATGCCTGCGCCGCCGCTCGATTGACGGCTTTGGCGAGTACGCTCGACGTGCAGTTGCATGCCGTTCTGCTGACTGTGATGGCCTCCGAGGTGAAAAGGCGCGAGGGGCGGCGAAGCCTGATCGCCGGCAGCCGGACGACAGGCAGCGTGCCGGTGCCGGTGATTCTGACGTCGAGCCATTTGCAGCCGGCGGCGGCGCAGATTCTCGCCACGCAAGCCGAACTGAACCAAGCGGCAGAGCACTTGAAATGTCCCGCTGGCCTGCTTTGCGGGGAGTTTCGCCAAGCTCGCGCGTCGTTGTTCGATGTCGCGCTGACAGGCCTCCCTTTGGACGCGTCGTCCGATGCAGTACCTGCCGATCCGGCTGCTGCTGTCGACCTGGAGTTCAGCTACGAGCCCGCGGAGGACGGCGGACTGAAGCTGAGCCTGCGGTGGAATCCCGACGTTTACACGCCGAGCACGGCGCACTCATGGCTGAGTTCGTTCGCGGCATGGGCACGCTGGCTAGCGGAGGATATCGGCCGGGCCGATCGATCTCTGCCGGCACTTTTGCCCGAGGAGGCGCGGCGGCTGGCGCAGTGGGAATGGGGGCCGGTTCGTACACGGCCGGCGAAGCGCTTTCACGAACTCTTCGAGAACCTGGCTGACTGCCATCCGCATCGCCCCGCCGTCATTACTGCATCGGGCGTGGAGAGTTACGCGGAGCTGGATGGCCGCGCCAATCGCATCGCGCGGACACTGTTAGATCGCGGCGTCACGCGTGAAGAGCGGGTGATTGTGCTGACCGAGTGCTCCGCCGACCTTCCCGCCACCGTGCTCGGCATCTGGAAGGCGGGAGCGGCGTATGTGCCTCTGGCTGTCGATCAGCCGCCGGCGCGGCTGGTCCACATGGCCGCCGATTCGGGTGCGAGGACGCTCATGGTGCTGGACGGGCACCAGGTGCCGCCGCCTCTGGCGGAGGCTGTCGACACGATCGTGCGTCCCGAAGAGTTGGACTCCATCGCCGGTGCGGAGCGGCTTGAGATCGCCGGTACGCCCCGGGACTTGGCCTACATCATCTACACTTCAGGTACTACGGGGAAGCCCAAAGGCGTCTTGATCCAGCATGACAGCCTGGTCAATGCCGCCTATATCTCCGGTGAGACCTTCGGCCTGACGCAAGAAGACCGTTTTTCACTGGCAGCCACTCCCGGTTTCGACGCGTCGCTTTGGGAGTTGGGCGTCTCACTGCTGCACGGCATGGCGCTCGTGCCGGTGTCGCGGGCCTTGCGCGACGATCCGTGGGCTTTGAGGCAATGGTACAAGCAGTGCGGGGTCACGGTGGCGTTTCATGCGCCTTCCTATCTGCGGATCGGCAAGCGAACCCCCTTCGAGGGATTGCGCGTCCTGATTACGGGCGGCGAGGCGCCGAGCCACGACGACGCGCGGTGCTACGCCGACGGTGTTGCCTTCTGGAATGCCTACGGCCCCACAGAAGCCTGCATCTTCGTGTGCGCCGAACATATCCAGCCGGACTTCGACGCGGCCCGCCCACTGCCGGTAGGACGGCCCTTGGCCAATACGCGCATATCCATCCGCCGCGAAAGTGGCGATGCGGCGCCTCCGGGCAGCATGGGGGAAGTGTGGCTGGGCGGGGCGGGCTTGGCGCGAGGTTATCTCAACAACCCCGAACTGACGGCGCAGCGATTCGTGGAAACGCCGGATGGCCGCTTCTATCGCACGGGCGACCTAGGCCGTTGGACCGAAGGCGGAGGGCTCGAACTCGCGGGACGCATCGACCACCAGGTCAAGTTGCATGGGCAGCGACTGGAACCGGGCGAGATCGAGCAGGTGCTGAAGGCGCATGCCGCCGTGGAGGAGGCTACGGTCCTTGTGGACTCCTCCGCCAACTATACTAAGGCGCTCCGGGCGTTCGTCCGTCTTCGCGCTGGAGGCGAAATGCCGGCGGAGGACGAATGGCGCGCTTATCTGGGGGAGCGGTTGCCGTCGTATATGGTGCCGGCCTCGGTGACTTGCGTGGCCGCCATGCCGCTGACGTCCTCCGGGAAAATCGACCGCGACGCGTTGCTGCTCGCCGCGAACCAGCGGAGCGCCGACGCTCGGAAGAACCCGCCGAGCGGCGAATGGGAGACGCGGATCGCCGCCATCTGGAGCGAGCTGCTGAAATGCACTGTCTCGCGCGACGACAATTTCTTCGCCCTGGGCGGCAACAGCCTTCTGGCCGTTACCTTGGCTCACCGGCTGTCGCGCGAACTGCGACGGCCGGTTCCGGCGCGTGAGCTGTTCGCTGCGCCAACCTTAACCGATTTCGCGCAGCGGCTGGCCGCCAGGCATGGCATTTCTGAGGCACCTGTCCGCGCCAGAAGCGATGTGGCCACGGAAGGGCAGCGCGAGTTCAGGACAGCCGAAGCGGCGGGACTGGACACCCGCACCTTTACCATCCCCGTGATGCGAATCGTTGAGGGTGAGATGCCGGGCCACGACCGGTGGAGCGCGGCATGGGCGGCATTGGTTGCTCGACACGAGGCCTTGCGAACCTCCTTTTGCGAAGACGCGGATGGCCGTCTGCGCAGCGTGGTTATTCCGAAACTCGCCAGCGCTATCGAGACCGCAAGTCATCGCGACAGATCTGCAGCCCGCGCGTACGTTCGCCGGAGGCAGACCGAGCCTTTCGTCATGCGTGTTCCGCCGTTGTGGCGGGTGGGACTGGTGGAAGTGGCGGAGTCCGGCGAGCATCTGTTCTGGATGGCACTCCACCACGCCGTGGGAGACGGCCGGTCGGTCGGAATCATGGTGGAGGAGTTGTGCGCTTTGTTGCGCGGCGAGGCACTTCCTCCAATGGCGTGTGCGTTCGCGGAATCGGCCGCAAGCGAGGTGGCCTATTTGAGCGGGCGAGCCTGCACTGAAGACGCCACCTATTGGAGCGATCTTCTGGCGCGGCAACCGGACGAGTGCTTCGAAGAAATACCGCTGGATTTCGCACGCTCTTCGCCGGCAACAGCCGGAAACCATCGGTTCGAGACGCGTCTCGATCGGCGGACGGCCCGGGAGTTGAGAGCCCTGGCGCGTGAGCACGAGGCAAGCCTGCATGCGGTGATGCTGACGCTTCTGGCGTTAGAAGCGCGGCGGCGCACGGGGCGGGAGAGAATGATCGTCGGCACCGCGGCCTCAACGCGGGAGACGGCCGCCGAAGGACCAGTAGTGGGATGCTACGTCAACATGTTGCCGGTGCCATGCCGCGTGCCTCGGCAGATTCCGTTCGGCACGGTCCTGCGCGAGACGCAGCAGATGCTGGCGGCGGGACTGCAGCATGCGCGCTATCCGTTTGCTCGCATGTACCGGGACTTCTGGAACCGGCGCCCGCGGCAGCGCCATCCCGCGCGCTACCCGCTTTTCGATCTCGCGGTCACGGAGAACCCCGGTGTGCAACCGGGCCCGGCAGGTCTTCGGCTCGAGCGGGTTGCCTCGCCCGGAGGCTATGAGCGTACTGGCGCTTCGCCCGGGCAGGACATGGTCTTGAGCCACGAGGACCAGGCTGACGGCGGCCTTGTGCTCGAATGGCATGTCAACGCCGCTCTCTACACCCGCGAAACAGCGGAGAACTGGTTCGAGGCCTTGCGCGGCTGGGCTGAATGGCTGGCGGAGGAGCGCCTGCGGAGACGTGAGGTTCTGCCCGCCCTTCTGCCACGGGAGGAGAGATTGCTCGAAACGTGGGAGCGCGGCGTGAAAGCAGACCGCCCGCCTCTACGCTTCCACGACTTGTTCGAGCGCGTGCTCGATACGGGTGGCGGCCAGTGCGACCGGCCGGCTGTGGTGACGCGATCCGGCATCACCACCTATGCTGCCCTAGAGCGCGAGGCCAATGCGATTGCTCACGCGCTGCTGGAGCGAAACGCCGCTTCGGGCACCGTGGTGGCGGTTCTCACGGGGCGTTCTGCCAATCTGCCTGCCGCCGTTCTGGGCATCTGGAAAGCCGGCGCGACCTACTTGCCGCTCGCCGCCGATTTGCCGCCCGAGCGCCTGCTCTTCATGGCCCGTGATGCCGGCGCGACTCATCTGATCTCGCTGGATGGGCTTGCGGCGCCGCCTGCGTTGGGTGGCGAACTGCCACCTGCTTTGCGCCCGGAGGAGTTGCCTGCTGAATTTCGCCGCGCTCATTGCCATCGCCCGGCGGCCTCTGGCGGCCCCGGCGATGCCGCCTACATTATTTACACTTCGGGCTCTACCGGCCGGCCCAAGGGCGCCCTGATTTCCCACAGCGCCTACGTGAACACCGTGCTTGGCACTGGTGAAGCTCTGCGCCTGGCATGCCATGACCGCACCCTGATGTTCTCCTCGCCATCGTTCGACGTCTCCCTCTCCGATATCGGGCTGCCCTTGGCATTTGGAGCAGCACTTTGCCCGGTCCCTCATGAAGTCCTCAACTCGCCCACCCGTTTCAGGGAGTTCCTGCTGGAGTTCGGCGTCACGGTGGCCGACATCACGCCAACGTATCTGCGGCTCTTCGATGGAGCCGCGCTGCCTTCGCTCCGGATTCTGATTACAGGAGGAGAAGCGCCATTTCGTGGCGATGTTGCAGTCTATGCGGGGCGCCACCAATACTGGAACGCGTACGGTCCCACTGAGAACACGATCACCAGTACGATGAAACGACTCTGTCCGGAGGATCAGGGAGCACTTTCGAGCGGCCGCCCTCTGCCGAACACCAGCGTTCATGTTTGCGATGCGGATGGAAATCCCGTCCCACCCGGCGCGGTAGGCGAACTTTGGCTGGGAGGCGCGGGGCTCGCGCTCGGATACGTGGGCCGGCCCGATCTGACTGCCGCCGCGTTCGCAGAGACGCCCCCAGGAAGACGCTACCGCTCAGGCGATCTGGGCCGCTGGCGCGCCGACGGTGAGATCGAGATTCTCGGCCGTGCCGACGATCAGGTGAAGCTGAACGGCATTCGCGTCGAGTTAGGCGAAATCGAGCATGCACTGTGCAGCCACCCGGATACCAGCCAGGCGGTGGCCCTGTTGGACACCAACGAGGATCGAATCCACAGCCTTTGGGCTTTCGTCCGTCTGACTCCAGGAAGAAGCGCGCCGGACGAAGAGAGCTGGCGCACCTTTTTGGCCGGCCGCCTGCCAGCCTACATGATCCCGTCGGCGGTGATCTCCGTTCCTGAAATCCCGCTGTCCAATTCCGGAAAAGTGGACAAGACCGCTCTGAAGAAACTGCTGGCTGGACGATCGCCGCGGGGCGACGAAACGCCGCCCGAAGGCAGCCTGGAAGCGGAGATCGCGCAGGTGTGGCGCGAGTTGCTGGGAATCGGCGCAATCTATCGCGACGATAACTTCTTCGCTCTCGGCGGCCATAGCCTTCTCGCCATCGCCGGAGCGCATCGGCTCGAAAAGAAGCTGGGTCATCCTGTTCCCGCGCGCGAACTGTTCGCGGAACCGACCTTACGGGGCTTTGCTCGCCGAGTCAGCCAGTTGCGCGCGGCGGAGCCGATCCCGGTCTTCTCGAACCGGGCGACCGAAGGCCAGCGTGAATTCTGGATCAGCGAACGCGCCGGTCTCGATACGCGCGGCTTCAACATCGCCCTGACCCTCGTCTGGCGCGGCCAAGCTCTGCCTGCGGCCCGCTGGCGTGATGCGTGGGCGATTCTGGTCGCGAGGCACGATTCGTTGCGCACCGCCTTCGGTGAGGGAAGCGACGGCGTGCTGCGGCGGTCCGTTTTCGAGCGTGTAAATGCAGACTTGGAGATTTCCGACCAAGTCAATGTTTCCACGGCGCGGGCTCACATCCGCGAACATCAGACCGAACGGTTCGCGATGGATCGCGCTCCCCTATGGCGCGCAGGGTTGGCCCACGTGGGGGACATGGACCAGCCGGTCTTCTGGCTTGCCCTGCACCATTCCGTGGGCGACGGGGTCTCACTGGGAGTACTGTCCGAGGAGCTTTCCGCTCTTCTGCAAGGGGAGACGCTGCCGGCGATCACAGACCACTTCGATCGCCGGGCGGGCCAGGAAGAGGCGTATCTGGCCAGCCCTATCGCGCGCGAAGACGCTTCGTATTGGCAAAATCTCCTGCGCGGTCTTGGCAAGGGATCGGCCGACGGCCAAAAACCGTTTGACGAGTGGCCGATCGATATCCCGCGTCCTCTGGGACGCACCGTGCGGAACGCCAAGGGAGCCCATTGCTTCCGCATCCGGCTCGACGCGGCCGACGCGGCCGGGCTGCGCGGTCTCGCTCAGAAGCATGGAGCCAGCCTGCATGCCCTGATGTTGACGATCATGGCTCACGAGGTGCGGCGTCGCACGGGGAGGACGGAATTCCTGCTCGGAACGGCGGCTTCCGCGCGCGATTCGGTGGTTGAGGCCCGGGTTGTCGGGTATTACGTCAACATGCTGCCCCTGCCGTGCCGCGTTGAAGGCGGCGAGTCCGTTGAACAGCTTCTCTGCGCCACACAACAGACGCTTGCCGACGGATTGCGACATTCCCGGTATCCGTTCTTCCGCATCTTTCAGGACTCTCGTCGCGATCAGAATCTCGCGCCGCATCCGGCGAGACATCCTTTGTTCGATATAGCGGTGACCGAAAATCCAGCGCCTCGAAATACGCTGAGCGACTTCACCCCACTGACGAACGACGGTGCGCGCTATGAACTTCGTGTGAATGTGCCGTCGGGCGACATGCTACTGGTGCACGAAGGGCAGGCCGACGGCAGCCTCGACCTGCATTGGATTGTGAATGCTGCCATCTATAGAAAAGAAACTGCCGAGGCCTGGTTCGATGGGCTGTCCGGGTGGGCTCATTTTCTCGCGCGACCCGAGCGGCTCCCTGGATCGGCTCTGCCCACCTTGCTCCCGGAAGAGGAGACTTTGCTGGCCGGGTGGGAGCACGGTCCCGTGCTGTTGCACGCGGCGCCAACTTTGCCCGCCCAGTTTGAGCACTGGGCCTGTCACCAGCCCGATCGTCCTGCGCTCATCACCGAGCAGGGAGCACAAAGCTATGCGGTGTTGAACGCCAGAGCCAACGCATTAGCGCATGCCCTGCTGGCCATCGGTTTGGCACGGCAAGAGCGGGTCGGAGTTTTGACGGATCGCTCTGCCGCCCTGCCGGAAACTGCGCTGGCCATCTGGAAGGCGGGCGGGTGCTATCTGCCGCTGGTCAAGGATCTGCCGATCGATCGCATGGACTTCATCGCCCGTGACGCCGGCATCCGGATTGTGGTCGCCCTAGACGGGAATGAGCCGCCATCATCATGGGTCGAAACTGGTTGCCAGGTCTTCCGGCCGGAGACCCTTTCGCAGGAGTTCGTCTCCAGTCACGGCCATCCGCCCGAAATTGGGGAAGGCGGCGCGAGAGCCTCCGACCTCGCGTACATCATTTACACCTCCGGATCCACGGGAGTGCCTAAAGGGGTGATGTTGCGCCACCAGGGATTGAACAATCTTGGTGTAGGCATGGCCGCTGTGCTGAATATTCGCAGCGACGACAAGACGTTGCTCATGGCTTCACCCGCTTTCGACGCATGGATTGCCGACCTGGCAATGGCATGGTCGGCAGGCGCGGCGGTGGTTCCCATCCTGCGTAATCAGATGAACGACATAGCAGGCATGCGAGACCGGATGGGCAGGTTGGGAGTCACCGTTGCCACCATGACGCCTGCTTATCTGCGCCTTTTCGAGCAGGCGGACTTCCCGGGCCTGCGCGTGCTGACCACGGTGGGCGAGCCGCCGCATCCTGCCGATGCCGCGCACTATGCCGCGCGTCTGCGCTACTTCAACGGCTACGGGCCGACGGAGAACACTGCCGCCGCCGGGTTCGGAGAGGTGACCGCGGACTCTCCGTACTTCACCGCGGGCAGACCGTTGGCCAACACGTCAATTCATGTGCTCGGCCCCAACGGAGAGAGGGTTCCGCCGGGAGTGGCTGGAGAAATCTGGCTCGGGGGCATGGGAGTCGCTGTTGGGTATTTGAATCGTCCTGATCTCACCGCTGCCAGCTTCGTGGAAACGTCCGCCGGCCGGCTGTATCGCACCGGCGATGTGGGACGTTGGACCCACAACGGCGAATTGCAGTTCTTGGGCCGGTCCGACGGCCAGGTGAAGGTGAGGGGCCACCGGATCGAGCTGGGCGAGATTCAGCACTGGCTCGAGGCCTACCCGGGTGTGCGTCAGGGAGTCGCCCTGGTGGAAACTGAGTCTGGCGGCGCGCAAAACCTTCGGGCTTTTGTTTGCCTGCATTCCGGCGCAGCGGAGCCGAGCCAGGAAGCATGGCGCGAGCACCTGTCCAGAACGCTGCCTTCGTACATGGTGCCATCCGCTGTGATCCCCGTACCGGCTATCCCGATGAACATCGCCGGCAAGGTGGATCGCGCGGCACTGTTGCGTGAAGCTTCCGATTGGAAATTCCGCCACGCCCAACAAGACGGCGACGGCCTTCCCGCTGCTGCACCTGCCGACGGCGTCGAGCGCCACATCGCCGAGGTGTGGGCGGCGCATCTGGAATGCCCGCTCATCGCGCGCGAGGACAATTTTTTCGACCTCGGCGGCAACAGCCTGCGGGCCATCGCGGTGGTGAATCAACTTCGCCGCAGTCTCGATTGCAGTGTCAACGACCTCTACGAACATCCCCGGCTGGCCGATTTCGCCGCCGCCTGCCGGCAGCAGCCCGATTATCTGCGGACGTTGATCCAGTCCGTCGCCCGGCATTGGCGGGCTTACCGGGACGGCCTTGCAGACTATGAAAGGGAGCGCGACGCGGCCCTGACCGTCGCACTTCGCGAGTATGAAACGCGCAACCAGTCTTACCAGCGGATTCTCTCAGGGGAACGGCGGAACTACCGGCAGGTCTTTCTGACAGGCGTGACGGGATATTTGGGCAGCTACCTCTTGCGCGAGCTGATGGCCGACCCAGACCGCGAGATCAGCGTCCTGATACGCGCCGCCGATTCTGTGTCGGCACGTGCGCGCCTGGCGGAAGTTCTGTGCCACTATTTCGGTCCGGAAAAGGGTACAGCCTTGCTTGAGAATCCACGCGTCACCGTGCTGGCGGGCGATTTGCGGCGGGATGATCTGGGCTTGTCGGCCAAGACCTACGATCTGCTGTCGAACAATACGCAAGCGATCTTCCACTGCGCCGCCAACGTGAAGCACTTCGGCCATTACCGGGAATTCCATGCGGATAATGTGGCCGCCACCGGCCGATTGTTGAAACTGGCTGCCCATCGCGCGGCCAACCCGTCGGATTTCCACTTTGTCTCGACGCTCTCGGTATGCGGCAAGGGGCCCGAAGCCGGTTTCCGTCTCTTCACAGAATACGACTCTGTGCCCGAAGTTTTGGACGGGAACTACTATGTCCGCAGCAAGCAGGAGGCCGAGCGGCTGGTAGTCGCGGCGCGGGAAAATCTCGCGAATGCCTGTATCCACCGGGTCGGCAATGTGGTGTATGCGGCGGAAGGCGGACCGCTGCAGCTCAACGTCGGCGGAAACGCCTTCTTCAGGCAAATCGCCGCACTCTTGCACCTGGGAGTGGCGCCGGACGATTCACACCTGTGGCTGTGCCATGTCGATGTGGTGGCGCGCGGACTGGTGCGGCTGGCGGGTGCGGGCGGGCTGAGTAATGAAACGCACCATCTGGAAAATGCTCGAAGAGACACGCTGGCTGCCTTCGTCACCCCAGCGGGGGGAATCCGCACCAGCAGTTTCGGCGGCTTCCTGGAGCGTTTGGAAGCGGCCGTCGACGAACCCGAGATGGGTGCCGCGCTGACGGAGACCCTGGAGAACTTCAGCCTTTATCGCGGCGTCTCGCCGCAAGAGCGAGCGCGGCGTCTGGAGATCGTGTCCGGGCGCACTCAGACCTTGCTGGCCCGGCTGGGGCTTACCTGGCCGCCGGCGCCGCTGGAGGCGCAGAAGGCCATGTTGCGCGAGGCCGCCCGTCATTATTCCGGGCCGCCGGCGCCGAATCTTGCGCGTGGGGCGTCGTATTGACGCCATGCCGAACTACTTCACTGGCTTCGGCATCTTTTCGTTCCTCCAACGGGAAACCCGTGCCCTGGATCGAAAACTGATCATACTGACGATCACCTCCGGCATCGCCAATGCGATGAATCTAGCGGTGATCAACGCGGCAGTGGACGCTCTGAGAGGAGGCAGACCGCCGTGGCAGCATCTGGTCTGGCTTGGCCTGTCCATCGCGCTGTTCGTCTATTCGCTGCGCTACGTACTCTACGAATCCACCAAAATCACCGAGGCGGCCATATGCAGCGTGCGCTTGAGGCTAGCCGACAAGATCCGACAATCCGACCTGCTGGCGCTGGAAGGCATCGGCGAGGCCGACATTCATGCACGCATCAGCCGGGACACTGCGGCTATCGCCCAGGCGACGCGCCCGCTGTTCGCGGCTGCGCAAGGTGCAATCATGATTCTCTGCACCATCGCCTATATCGCCATTGTGTCGCCGGTCGCCATGCTGCTTTGTGTCATCCTCATTCTGGCGGGCGGTGTCAAGTATCTCCGGGACCGCGCCGCTTATGACAAAGGTTTACAGGACGCATCAAAACGGGAAGATGAACTGTCAGAGTCTCTGAGCGGCTTACTGCGAGGATTCAAGGAACTCCGCATCAACAAGGCGAAGAGCGACGACGTGTATGGCGAATTCGAATCGACTGCTACACAAGTCCGCGAAGTGCGCAACCTTGTTATGGTCATGTTCTCGAACAACATTATCTTCATCGAGATGTTTTTTCTCCTCCTGCTGGGAGCCATCGTCTTTGTTCTTCCTGTTCTGGCAACGTCATTCACCGGATCGGCTACAAAGATCGTCGCGGCCATCCTGTTCTTTTTCGGACCGCTGAGCAACGTCGTGAGCATGGTCCCTGTGCTCGCGCAGGTGAATGTGACAGTTGACAACCTGCAACGCCTGGAGGCGACATTGGACCGGGCCCTGGCGCAATCCGCGGGACACGAAACGTCACCCCGGGTCGACATGAGCGCATTCAACGCCATCCGGTTCGAGGGGGTTTGGTTTACCTATCGCGATCCTGACGGCAATGCCACGTTCGAGTTGGGGCCGATCGATGGCGAGGTGCGCCGGGGTGAAGTCCTCTTTCTGGTGGGTGGCAACGGCAGCGGCAAAACGAGCTTTCTCAAATTGCTCACCGCCTTGTATTGGCCTGCACACGGAAACATTCGCGTTGACGGAGTGCCGATCGGGCCGGCGAACATCCAGTCCTACCGCAACCTCTTTTCTGCCATCTTCTCGGACTTCTACCTGTTCGAAAAGCTCCACGGGCTGCGCAACGCGGCGCCGGAGCGCGTCAACGCCTTGCTGGCATCGATGGATCTGTCCCACAAGACAACGTTCAGCAACGGTTGCTTTTCCGATACCCAGTTGTCGACGGGGCAGCGAAAGCGGCTTGCTTTGGTAGTCGCGTATGTGGAGGACAAACCAGTCTACGTTTTCGACGAAGTGGCAGCAGATCAGGACGCGCACTTCCGCGATTACTTCTACGAAACGCTACTACTGGAATTGAAGAAGGCCGGCAAGACGGTGGTAGTGGTTACTCATGACGATCGGTATTACCACATCGCGGATCGGGTGCTGGAGATGGATTACGGCAAGCTCAGGGAGTTTTCAGCGGTGGCTAAGAGCGCTACGCCGCGAAAGCGCCCGCCGCGAAAACCCTAATGTGCCGTAGGTTCAGGCCAACCGGAGCAAGACGCGGCGCGAGCGATTTGAGCCTCGCGCATCCATCTCACACACAAGAAATCCGTTCCCAACAATCCTGGAAAAGCAAAGAACCTCCAAGCACTCGCTTCGGGCCTGAACGCGCCCGTTCACTGTTGGCGAACAGAATCACCGCCGGCTGGCGACCCGCAACCGGCGGCATCCGTTGGTCCGGCATTTTTGTGAGAACTTGTTCGCCGGCAGGAACCACCATTTGTACATGAAACTTCATCTTGCCCGGTGCGTCACGCTGGCCGCGTTATGCGTACCCTTCCTAGCCGCTCAACGACCGGATGACACGACACTCAAGCAGGTCATTATCTTCGGCCGCCATGCCGTACGCACCCCCGTGGCCACCGTCTCGCAGATGAATAGTTTCTCGGCCCTCCCGTTCCCAACTTTCGCCGCTTCGGGCCAAGCCGTGATCACTCCCAACGGTCAGACGAACGAAACGCTTCTCGGCAGCTACTTCCGCCTCTGGCTTACTCAGGAAAAACTGCTGACGGGCAACGACAACTCCGACGCTGCGTTCGTTTACGTCCGAGCCAATAACGCTCCGCTCATTGTGGACACTGCCCAGGCCTTCGCCGCGGGCCTGCTTCCGGCGGCAGCGATAACCGTCAACACCGCGCCCGTCCCCGACCCGCTGTTCGACCCTATCGATGCCGGCGTCGCGAAACTGGATGCCGAAATGGCAGTCGCCGCCGTCAACGGGCGTCTCGGCGGCAATCCGCAGTCGCTGGCCGCCGCCTATTCGGCCGAGCTTGCCCTAGCACGTTCGGTCTTGTTCAATTATCCGGCTGGCACTTCTCCGGCGCCCGCCGCACCCGCAGGCAAGATCGACATCACCGCCCTTCCGATCACGATGACGGCGGGGAATGCAACTGTGCCCGTCAACCCTGGCGGCCTCGCCTCCTTTTATATAGCGATCGATCCCTTCATGATGGAATACGCCGACGGCATGCCCGCTTCCGACGTGGGTTGGGGGCACCTGGACGCCGACGGCATCAGCCAGATCTTCCGGGTGTACGACGCCTTGCTGGATCTGGAATACCGCACGCCGTATCTGGCCAGCGTGCAAAGCTCCAACCTGGGCTCGCACATCGTTCGCACTATGGTTCAAGCAGCCACGGGCAACGCCACGAGCGGCGCGATCGGAACTCCGTCGGACAAGATCGTCGTGCTGATGGCTGCCAACACTAGTGTTTCCGGACTCGCCGGTCTCTTTCATCTGGATTGGCTGGTCCAGGGCTACCAGACCGATGTCGCCGCTCTCGGCGGCGCCCTAGTGTTCGAGCTTCGCCAATCCCAGCGGACGGGCGAGTTCCTCGTCCGCGCCGTCTATGTTGCCCAGACGATGGATCAGCTTCGCAACCGCACTCCCCTGACACTCACCGCTCCGCCGGCCAACGTGCCAGTGTTTATCCCCGGTTGCAGCGTCGACAATGCTACCTTCGACTGCCCTCTGGGGACCTTTGTCCGAATGACCCAGCACGAGATCGATTCGAGGTATGCCGACCTCAATAACTAGCCCAGATACTCAAAAATGAGGTTGAAGCGAATGAGTCGTATTCTGTTTCGAGCCACGCTGGGGCTTACGCTAATCACTCACGCCCTGACCCAGCCGCCGGCCCCGGGTGAGTACCCACTGGCGATTCCCAACACGGGCCAGCGGATTAACCCGTTCGCACCCGCGGATTCCCAGTTCGTCTGGCTGAGGTCCCGCCGACCCGACCGGCAAAGACCTGCGGCAGAATCGTGAGGCGCTGCTGGCGCGCTATCGCGAGTCAGTCCAGCAAAGCACGGCACGAGCGTCGAATCAGAGTCACTCGTCGCAGAGAAATCAGTATGCGGATTAAAGCGCTTTCATTCATGGCACTGGCTCTGGCTGCCGCCACGCTCCACGGCCAACCAATTGCGGTTCCCGGAACGCAACCACCGGTTACCGGACCCGTGTACTGGTCCGCTACGGCGCCGGATTGTTCAAGCCTCGCGGGCGAGTCGGCGGTGGCGATCGTCAGCGCATCCGGGACGGTCGGCTATTCCTGCTACGTCAGCGGCACGTTCGTGTGGCTGGCCGCGGGCGGCGGCTGGAGCAGCGCCATCCGCGTAGCGGCGCCCGCATCGGCCGCCATCGGCGTTGATTATTCGTTCTACGACACGAGCGGCAATAATCTGAAACTGGACAGCGCGTCCGGCGGTTCGAAGGCCGTGTCCAGCGATGACGTCAACTTTGCGCTTGCGGCTAACCAGCCCGCGGAGATCGGCCTGTTGGGCGCGACGAGCGACGCGCCGGAGTATGCCCGCACCGCGACCGGCACGGTGTATGCGGTATTTTACTGCCCCGATGCCGTAACGTGCGGCAATGTGCTTCCGCAGTCGCTCTATTCGGCGCTGCCCACCACGCCCTGGTTGCTGAGCGTACCGATCGCGTGGGACACGGCCCTCGACACAGCGTGGTCGGCCGTGAGCGTGGATGATGGCGGTGCGCACCGGGTGTCGCTGGCAATTTACAACGAAGACATCGCGCCCACGAGCTACAGGATTCGGGTGTTCGACAGCGCGGGGAACCTCGCCGCGAGCGGCACGACCCCGCCGATCCCGCCCTTGCAATCGCTGCCCAGCGGTGCTTATGGGGAAGGCGGGACATACGGCGCGATGCTTTCCGACGTGGTAGCGGGCATCTTGCCGTCAGGCCCATTCAAGATCACCATTGACGGCGGATCGATGTATTCCGCGGTGGAGGTGCTGCAATTCAACGGGGCGTCCGCCACCGCCTTGCAGGTGGGCCATGACAGTCCATCGGCCCTCACATCCAGCGAGGCTGTCCGGCGCGGCAGTTTAACGCGGTCTCGCGTGGCGTTCAGGGCAAAGACAGTGTTCCGGCCGCTGCCGGTTACCACCGGAACGAAGTAGGCGACTCGCAAAAAAGGAAACAGACTTGACTCTATTCAGAACGAGGGCGGCTCTGCCAGGCGTGCTGTTTGCGCTGGCAATCGCTCCAACCGTCCCGGCACAGACGGTCACAAACGATGACACCATTCTTAAGCAGATCATTATCTTCGGCCGCCATAGCGTGCGATCACCGGTGCTGCCACCTGCCACTTACGGCATCTTTTCACCGCGGGCTTACCCCGAATTTGGAGTTCCGCCGGGCTACTTGACCGCACACGGGCAACAGGCGGCCGTCCTGCTGGGTACGTACTTCCGGCAGTATTTGCTCGCCGAGGGACTTCTGACGGGTGATGTCGGCACCGATCTGGGGCGTTCGTACTTCCGCGCCAATGCCATTCAGCGCTCCAACCTGACGGCCACCATGTTCGGTGAGGGGTTGATCCCCGGCGCAACGATTCCAGTGCACTCGTACCCGCTGGGCCAACCCGACCCGGTTTTCGATCCTATTTCGGCCGGCGTAGCGGCGATCGAGGCCAATCGCGCGGCGAACGAAGCCCGGGAAGTCTACAATAGCGGGACCGCGTTAGCGTCCGCGTACAGCGCTGAATTTTCCCTGATTCGCAGCGTGCTCTTCAACTATCAGAATGGAACGCAACCGCCGCCAGCCACGCCGCCCGGCATCACGGATCCCACCGCGCAACCAATTCCCCTGGAGGCCATCGCAACCGGAGTGGCGACCGGAAACGTGGTGAACGTGGGTGGACTCGGATGGACTGAAGGTGCGGTCGACCCATTTATCATGGAGTACGCGGATGGGTTGCCGCTCGCGGATGTGGCCTGGGGCCAGCTTTCGCCGGATATGCTTTCCCAGGTGACCCGCATCACAACGCTTGAGCAACGTATCAACTACCGCACGCTATACGTCGACCGGGTGCAGAGTTCGAATGCGGCCGCGCACGTGCTCCGTTCGATCAAGCAAGCCGTGCTTGGTGAAGCGGTCCCGGGAGCATTTAGCGGCCCCGCAGCGCGCGTGCTCGTGGTGATCAGCTCGGATACGTACGTGACGGGATTGGCCGGACTCCTTCAGGCGCACTGGCAGTTGCCCGGCTATCAACCTGACTTCTGTGCTCCGAGCGGGGCGCTTGTCTTCGAACTGAGACAATCGAAGGTGACGGGGGAGTTCCTGGTGCGCGTGTTCTATACCGCGCAGAGCCTCGACCAACTGCGAAACCTGACGCCGCTATCGCTTACAGCGCCGCCTGAAACGGCGCAACTGCTGGTCCCAGGCGGCAGCAAACCAGGTGCGAGCTTGGATGTCAAATTCGAAACGTTTCAAACACTTCTTGAAAACGCCGTTGGCCGGCGCTACGTGCAAGACCCGTCGATCGAGATTCCACCCCCGGTGTTGAGCGGCGTTCCCACGCATTAACATCCAACCCACGCAATGAAGAGGTAACGGAGTTCTAAACGCTGATTACAGGCTCCGGGGAGGTGTTGCGGCGTGTTTCTCTCGATTCAAGACTGCCGGCGTCGTGATTCTCAATCGGTCGCTCCATGAGCGCGATCGGCTTCTGAGTCGGGTGGTCAAACTTTTCTTTCTTCGAGCCGCTCGAGATTTGCTTCGGGCTGGCCGCTTCCCAGATCCCCTCCTTGGCCCCATGAGCAAAACCGTCAGCTTCCATTACGCGTTGCGCCCAGTGTAAAGAAAAACGTCGCACCCTTTCCGACTTCACCCTCCGCCCACACCCGGCCCCCGTGCCGGCTGACAATTCTCTGAACAATGGCCAGGCCAATCCCTGTGCCCGGAAAGGCTGCATCGCTGTGCAATCTCTGAAATGGGGCAAAGAGAACGTCGGCATGGGCAGGATCGAAGCCTGCCCCGTTGTCTCGTACGAAATAGACGGGTGGCTTCTGTTCGTGCTGAGCGCCAATTTGGATGCGCGCCTGAGGGCAATTTCCGGTGAATTTCCACGCGTTACCCAACAGATTCCCGAGGATCGAGCGCATGAGGGCGGGATCGGCTTCCGCAAGCAGATCGTCCTCGATAACGACGTCGACCTGACGGTCCGGACTTGACTGGGCCAGTTCGCTGGCTATGGCCCGTGCCACACGCGAAAGGTTCACCCTCTCGCGCTTCAGCACGGCCCGGTCGACCCGTGATAGCTGCAGCAGCGCGTCAATGAGCTCTCCCATCCGTACGGACGCGGTGACCACGCACCCGAGGTAGTGCCGGGCTTGGGGAGGGAGTTGTTCGGCGAAATCGTGCATGAGAATCTGGCTGAATCCGTTAATGCTGCGGAGGGGAGCGCGCAGGTCGTGGGAGACCGAATACGTGAAGGCTTCCAGTTCCCGGTTCTTTCTATTCAGCTCGTCCACCATTCCGGCCCGCGCCTCGGCTATGGACTGTGCCGCCTTGGCCTGGGCGGCCTCCATCTTTTCCTGTAGCAGTTCTTCCTGGATGCGGCGGTACTCCTCCTCCACGTGCTTCCGGCGGAGCTGAGCGCGCACTCTGGCTCGCAGGACTTCGAAGTCGGTGCACTTCGGAATGTAATCATCAGCCCCGGCGTTGATCCCTTCGATCATGGCCTCGGGTTCCTCAACCGCGGTCAGGATGACTAGCGGGATATGGCTCCATGGCGGCTTCTGTTTGATCCGCTTGCACGTTTCCTGCCCGGACAGACCCGGCATCAGGAGGTCCAGGAGGATGCAGTCCACCGGTTGGACCTCCAGCAGCTGCAAGGCCTGTTCACCGGACGTCGCGGCAATGACCTCGTACCCATCGCCGCGCAACTCGTCCGCCAGCCGGTGTAGAAATGTCGGGCTGTCGTCCACGGCCAAAATCTTCTTGTGATCGAGCAATCCTGGCGCACGAAAATCGAGCGGGGGTGGCGCGGCGGCCGAGCGCAAGAGCGCGTCAATCCGGGCCAAAATTACATCGGGATGCATTTCCTTGCGCAAGTAAGCGTCGGCTCCCGCATCCAGCGTACGCGATTCGTCATCGGGAACGTCCGACGCGGTCAGCAGCAAGCACGGGGTATTGCGGAAATTGACATCCTGCTTCAGGCGCTCAATCACGGTGGCGCCGCTGATGCCGGGCAACATCCGGTCAACGATGATCAACTGGGGGCGGAGGGCGACCGCCGCGGCAAGCCCCTCCTCGCCAGTAGCAGCGGTGGCTACGCTGTAACCGGCGCTCTCCAGAACCGTTTTGAACTCTTCGCGGAATGTCGGGCCGTCATCGATCAGCAACAGCTTAGGAGCGTGGGGCGCTGCGGGGCTGCCCGGCGCACCCATGAGCTGATTGGCCCGCGCAACCAGATGACTTCGATCGTACGGTTTGCCGATGTAATCGTCCGCTCCGGTCTTCATGCCGCGGACGCGGTGGCTCACCTCGGCTTCGGTCGACAGCAGAATCACGGGTAGGTTCGCCGTCGCGGCCGTCGTCTTGATTTCGTGCAGCAAGTCGACTCCGTCTCCGTCCGGCAGAATTACATCCAGCACCACCAAGGAACATGTATGTTCAGCCAGTGCCGCTTTGGCTTCCGCGGCGGTTTGACACAAGACCGTAGCCATTCCAGCCGACTGGAATGCTTGCTGCAAGTCCATCCGGGCCGTGAGGCTGTCATCTACGATCAGAATGCAAGGCTTCAAGTTCGCTTCCCCCGGCCACCCAGCGCAAGTGCAGCCAGCTCCTGTGCAATACTGCCGAGCCCTAAGACAATTTCCACCGCTTCCAAACGGATCGCCTCTTAGGGCATGCCAAAAATGGTCGAAGTGAGCCGGTCCTGCGCCATCGTGCGCCCACCGGCGCGGCGAATCGCGAGGAGGCCCGCCGCGCCGTCCTTGCCCATCCCTGTCAGGAGGCAGGCGATGGTTTGCTTGCCGAGTTCCCGGGCGAGCGACTCAAACAGTACGTCGATCGAGGGTCTGCACGAGTGCCGTTCGGGGTCCAGGGTGAGGCGCAGACGGCCGCCGCAGAGAACCATATGCCGGTCTGGAGGCGCCATCAATACCACCGGTTCTCCAATGGGCGGCAACAGTTCTCCGTCGATCACGTATCGAACGCGGATCGGCGATTGGCTGTCTAACCACTCCGCTAAGGCCAGGCCGAAGGGTTGTCCGATATGAATCACCAGCAGGATCGGCAGCCGGAAGTCCGCGGGCAGCTTTGCGAGAATTTCCTTGATGGCAGCAGGCCCGCCCGTAGAAGCACCGATGGCTACGGCACGGAATGCGTTGTGGCTGGAGACCGGAACGACGATAGAAGGACCGCCCGCCTCTGCAGGTTGCGGCGAGCGCGCGCGGAGGTGCGTAATCACCTTGACTCGCGCCAGCAATCTGACCGTTGTGATCAGCTTGTTTTCCCACGAGCCAGCCGGCTCGGCTCCCGTAGGTTTCTCCAGCACGTCGAGTGCGCCGGCAGCAAGCGCATCATAGGTCTTGAACAGACCACCGCGATTGATCGAAGCGGACACGATAAGAATCGGCGTGGGGCAATACGCCATAATGTATTCCGCCGCCGACACTCCGCTCATCACCGGCAGAATCATATCCAGAGTCACTACATCCGGCCGCAATTCTTGGCACAACTCGATAGCCGCCTTGCCATCCGCGGCCTCGCCTACCACCTCGATCCCGGGCGCGGAATCGAGGACCTCCACCAGCCTTTTCCGACGCTCAACGAATCTTCAACCACCAGTACCCGGATATTCCCCACGGCTAGCTCATCAATCGTTCGATGGTTTTAAGAAGATGATTCTGGTTAAACTCGCCTTTGACGATGTAGGCGCTACATCCCGCCTCCTGACGCGGCGACGGTCGTCCGCCGAATTCCGTGACGTTACCAGAATCGACGGAATCTCATGGAGAAGCGGGTCCGCACGCGTTTTCGCGATGAACTCAAATCCATCCATTCCTGGCATCTCGACATCCACCAGAAACAGGCCATACCTTTGCCGGCGCGCTTTCTCGAGAGCCTCTTGCCCCGAAGTTGCCAGGTCGACCCGGTAACCAGCGGATTCCAGAATGCTCTGCTCCACCATGCGAGTAGTCAGCGAATCGTCGACAATCAGGAGCGGGGGGGCAATGGCGCCGGGCGTAGTTGAGCCGGCAGGGTCCACTTCTTCGGCAAACTGAATCAGACCCTCCGGGTCCAGGACGATCTGCGGGTTTCCTTCCGCATTCAGACTGGCCCCAGCGATCAGCATTTGCACTCCTGTCAGCACCGGGAGCGAACGCACAAGGACCGCATCGGTGCCGAACAAGCGGTCAACGCCGACGGCTAACCTCCTGGATCGGCCGGAAATAAAAACACAGGGCCACGAGGACCGCTTCGTATTTGCGGACGCCTTCCGGCCCAGGGCGCTCGACAGGTCTACAAACGGGACATCCTGCCCAAGGGCACGGATGAATCGCCGGCCGCCCGAAAACGCGATTTCGTCGCATTTCAGCCGCATCGTGCGGCTCACGGCATCGAGTGGAATCGCCGCAACCAGGCCGCCTGATTCCACCATAAGAGCATCAATCGACGTTACCGAAACCGGAACCCTTAGCCTGACCCGTTTTCGGTTTCAATGGAAATCTTTCCCTTCAACAGCTCAGCAGCTTTGCGCGCCGCCTCCAGGCCGATGCCGCGCCCGGAGATTACGGTGGCCTTGCCCGTGGTGCTCACGCCTCCATGGAGAATGAGATCGATCGCCTCCCGCAAGCCGAGAGAGTCCGCACCCGGGCCGGAGACCAAGCCTTTCTGTACGGCTACACGGCGGATACCGGCGACATCGATTCCGGCTCCGTCGTCGTGGCACAGGAAGGTCACCTGATTCGACTGAAGCTCGACTTGGATCTCAACAAGACCGCTCCGCGGTTTTCCAGCCGCGATTCTGGCGCTCTCCGTTTCGATCCCGTGCGCTACCGAATTCCGCACCAGGTGAAGCATGGCATCTCGCATGACTGCGAGCACCTGCGCCTCGACTCGAATTTCGCCTCCCCTTGCCTGCCATTCCACGTTTTTTCCGAGGCTGGAGGCCGCGTCACGGGCTGCCCGCGCCAACATCGGAAAGATCGCGCTGCAGGGCAGAAGACGAAGCCGGTTGGCGCGCTCTTGCGTTTGCCCCAGTTCCCGTTCCAACCGCTCCATCCCGGACGTGACGGCACGCTCGATGCGAGTCATTGAATCCAGCAGGTCGTCGGCCAACTGCCGGAGCTTCTTATTAGAACCATTCGCATTCTGGTGCGGCGAGTGCACCTGGCGGGCAATTCCTGCCGCCAGGTCTTTGGTCCCTGTTAAAGCGTTAACCCCTGCGCGAACAGCCGTGAAATGAACGTTTACCTGGGACAGGTTTCCCAAGAGCTGGTCGACATCGTCCAACTCGACACGCACGGTCTCGAAATGCTCCTCGGATCTGCTCCCCGCCGGTCCCGTTGGCGTGGAGGGCGCGGGCGAGTCCAGCACTGCCAGCCGCGACGTGATCCGGTCCAGGATTTCCAGCAATTCACCGGCGACTTGACTGGGCACCGCAGCCTGGATCTCACGATAAGGCGATAAGATGTCTTCCACCGAATGAGCCAGTTCGGCGATCTCAGGCTGTTTCACCACGCGAGCCGCGCCTTTGAGCGTGTGTGCCAGGCGCACAAGATCTCCCACCCGTCGCGCGTCCGCTTCCCCCTTTTCCAGATCCAGAGCCCCTTGACTCAAGCCGTCGAGGATGTCGCGGGCTTCCGTCCGGAAGTACCTGTAAGGGTCCTTGGTCATCTTCTGCCTAGGCCGCCGCGGGGGATTGGACGATCCGCGAAAGCTCGTGGGAAAGGTTGACGAGCTGCGTCGCTGTCTGCAGGGTTTGGCCTGAGCTGGCTTCCGTTTCGCGGGTGGCTTGGGCGGCTCCGGCTATCGCTGCGTTGACTTGCTCGACAGCGCTCATCTGCTGTTTGGTGCTTAGCTCAATTTCGCGCGCCGCTTCGGTGGTGGTCACGACGAGGCCAGCGATCTGTTTGAATCCGTTGGCTAATTCCTCAAAATGATGCAGCCCGGCGTCCACCGCTTTGGAACCTCCTTCCGTAGCCAGCACGGTGGTGTTGACGGCGCTCCGGATCTCTTCGATTAACCCCCGGATCTCCTTCGTGGAGCTGGATACGCGATCGGCCAGTTTTCGGATCTCGTCGCCGACCACAGCGAAGCGCTTTCCGGCCTCACCGGCGCCGGCCGCCTCAATCGTAGCGTTGATGGAGAGAATGTTGGTTTGTTCAGCCAGTTCATTAATGACCTCGAGAATGCCTCCGATCTGCTGCGACTTCTTGCCTAAATCCAGCATGTGGACGACAATGAGATCCACCTGCTGCCGGATGACGGCAATCGACTCCTGGGTCTTGGCTACCGTCAGGTCTCCGGACCCGGCCGCTGTGGCCGTGTTTTCGGCGATGTGCGCCACTTGCCGAGCGCTTTCGGTTATCTGGCGCGAGGTGGCTAGCAGTTCGCTCATCGTGGTGGTGACCTCATTCATGGCTGAGGCCGCCTGGCGCGCCCCGGTGGCTTGCTGAGTGGAGGCGGTCTGTAGCTCTGCGGATGAACTTTGCACGTGCTGCACCGCCGAGCCGACCTGCCGGATCAGCGTGCGGCCGAGCAAGAGAGCCGTAATGGAAGCGAACAGCACCGCAACCACCGCCAGGCTCACCACCGCCGTGATCACCATCGAAGTTCTGGAGTCGGATTCGCTCTTGGCCTGTTCCAACAGCCGTTCTTGCCGGTCCACAAACCGCACGCACTCCTGCTCCAGGTGCAGCAGCCTAGGCAGAGTTTCTTCCTGGTTGACGCGTACCGCCGTGTCCAGGCCCTTCGATTTGCGAATAGCGATGACGCGGTCCTGCGATTCGATGTTTTCGCCATATCTTTGACGGATCAAGACCAGCAGCCGCCGGCTCTCGTCCGTAAGGACGAGGTGATCGAGGCGCTCGAGCGAGTCCAGGAACTGCTGCGAGGCGGTGTTTGCCTCCTGCAAAAACCGGTCTTCCGGAATGACCAGAAACATCCGGAAAGCTGCGACCTGCCGGTTGGAAGCCGCATTCATTCGCGTGGCTTCAGCCAGCCCGCGCGCATTAATCGAAATGACGCGGTCCATGCCTCTCGCAATAACGAGCGCAGCATACACCGACACGATCGCGGTCACCGCCGCCAGGCCCACCATCACGGCGAAGCCCGCCGTAACTTTCCTTTGAAAGGTCCACTTTTGAGTCATTGAAAATCACTCCCGTTAACGCCGGCTTTTCCTCGAATGGTTCTGATGACTGCCGGGATATCAATCACCGTGCGCGTGACAGGTCCGATCTGGACTAACCGCGACACTGGCTCTATGGCTGTCGCTGCATTTCCGGTGTACACGCGCGCTCGTTCGACATCAAAGAGCCCCTCGATCTCATCAAACGCCAGCGCGAGTTGCGGCTCACCCTTAACGAGGGCAAGCCAGTGCGGCTCGCCGGCGCGCCGCATGCAGCCGAGCGGTGCGGCCAAATCGTAGACCGCCACGAGGGTGTTGCGGACGCCGGCCAGACTCATTAGCTCCCGGATCCGGCTGGGGACCGGCACGATCCCTTTGGCTTTGACCAGGCCCGCCATCTCGAGCACCCGCAAGGCGAAAGCCTGGCCGGCGACCTGGATAGCAATCATGGGTTCGGCGTTTGCGGCTGGTCTGAGCGCTGGGGCAGCAAACGAGTTATCGAAGGCGCGCCGCCATTCAGCGAGGCGTCGGAGCTCTGCCGTTCGGCTCATAGCGCCCCGCCACAGGCACGAAGTTGAGCCCGGCTGAACTCCAGCATGCTTTCGCGGCTGAATCCGCCGCAAAGCAGGAGAATGCGGAAATCGTCTTCACGCGGGAGAAGTTCGCTTGCCCGCTGTAGCTCGCGACGCGCCGTGGATACGTCGCCCAAACGTTTGGCCAACAGCCCCAGGTGAAGGTGTGGCATGGCAAACGCCGGATCCAGGTAGATGGCCGCCCGGTCGTGCTCGATTGCCGCCGGCAAATCGCCTGCCGATTCGCGGCAAAGCGCGGCCAGAAAATGCGCGCCTGTATTCAGATCGTCCTTCGATAGCAGCTGCCGGCAAATCGCCTCGGCCGCTTCCAGTTCGCCGCAGTTTGTCAGCAGAACGGCGCGGAGGAGTTGGGTTTTGTCGAGTGCCGCCGGCCCTGGCGGCAAGCGGTCCAAAGCCTCTCGATATTTCTCCCGCCGCAGCAGCTCGAGCGCATGGCCCAGCTCGGCGGGCTGACGGAGCGCGTTCGCAGTCTCTGTCGACGGAGCGCGTGGCGCCGCTTCGACGCTAGCCAGGCAAGACGAGAGACCATCAATGCGTTCGGTAGCCGCCCGCCTTGCCGTTGTCGAATTGCAGCCGCAGGCGGTTACTGACGATTCTGCGGAACGCCTCGCACTCCGCGGGCTCAGGCAGGTACATTCACATCTCCGGATTGCGAAACCGCGGTCCAGACTTCTTCCGGCACCAGGCGGCTCGCCCGGAATAGCAGTAGCAGGTCGGCGTCGAGCATCCCGATGGCCTCAACAAGTCCGGATTGGGCCTCGTGGAGCAGGGGTGGCAACTCCGCAAGGAGTTCCGAAGCCAGTTCCCGGATCCCAAGCACGGCTTCAACGCCAAGTGCAGCGCGGCGCTCCCCGAGCCGGATGGTCACGAAACGCGTACACGAATCCCCGCATGGAGAGCCCAGCAGCGCTCCCAAATCGATGACCGGCGTGGGCTCTCCTCGAATGACCGCCAGCCCGCGCACGGTTTCAGACGTCCCGGGGAGCGGCTTGGTGGCCAGGGGCCGCATGACTTCCGCCACATAGGCCAGGGGTAGCGCGCAAGCATAATTACCGGAACGCATGACCAGGACTGAGGTCGATTGGAGATCTCTCATAAAGCTCCCGGTTTGTAAGGAAGGCCGCTGGTTGCGCCTTTACAATCTGGCCTGCACAACAGGCTCACGATTGCGATCCAGACGAGTCTTGCTCATCGTTATATGGTTGAAGTACCAGTGATTTTTCTCATCCTGCAGGGACATCTCCCGATCTCCGATACAAAACGAGCACTCGTTGTTAAGAAAACTTGAGAGTTCATCAGCCAGCGGCAACTGAGATTTTGGCATCCAATTTGCTGCCGCTTCGCTAAAGGTCTACGCTACGGATCCATCGCAGCCGGGGTGGCGAGTCGTATCCCTAATGACATCACGTCTCAATTCACGGCCCATGCGCTACGGCCTGGCCATCATCTTTGTGGCCGGCATGTTTGCGTTCCGGCTCGCTCTGACTCCGATTCTGAGCTACACCTATCCGCTGGTGTACTTTACGCTTGCGATTGTCGCCGCCGCCCGGTTCGGCGGACGCGGGCCGGGGCTGGTTGCCACTGCGCTCAGCGTGGCCGGAGCGGATTATTTCTTCGCCGCGCCGCGATATTCTCTTGCGCTCGCGGATCCGGCTGAAATTCTTGGCTTACTGATGCTGGCCGCAACGGGTGTGGGCATCAGTTGGCTGGTCCCTCCCGAGCGCGAAAAGGCGAAAACCAGAGCTGCGGTGCACCCTCGCGTATTCACCGCGGCCCGGCTTCGGCGAGTAATCGTGCTGGGCAGCGCCGTAGTTGTGAATCTGCTGCTGAGCTGGGTTTTGTATTCCGACTTCGAGCGGGAAAAGGATGCCGAGCGCTTGGTGAACCATACCTACCAAGTTCTAGCTGGGGCCGGGGCGATCGAGTCGGCACTCGAACAGGCCGAGTCGGCGGAGCGCGGTTACGTGATTACGCACGGCGTGGAATTTCAGGCGGCGATCGAGTCGGCTCTGCGAGAGCTGGACTCCGACACGCATACCTTGCAAAAGCTGACCACGGATAACCCAACGCAGCAAACGCGGCTGAAAGAGTTGGATCGGCTGGTGGAAGAGAGAGTCACAACGCTGCAGAAGGTCGTGGCAGCGCGACAATCCCTGGGCTTTGACGCCGCGAAGGAAATGATCCGTACGGGTGAGGGCATCCGCAGGATGGGGAAGTGCCGTGCGCTCCTCCAGACGGTGGAAAACGCAGAGCGTGAACTGTTGCGGGCGCGATCGAATGCGGTTGACGCGGAAGCGTTGAGAACGCACTGGGTGCTGGGGCTGGGGAGCGGTTCGCTGGTGCTCCTGCTGGTCATCGCGGGCGTGGTGATCGAGGGGGACGTGCAAAGGCGCGAACGCCACCGGCTCGACCTTCAACAAAGTGACCAGCGTCTGCGGCTCGCACTTGAGGCGGCCGGTGCGGGCACGTGGGAGTGGGACGCGGAAACCAATCAAAGTATCTGGTCTGAAGAACTTTGGAAGTTGTTCGGACTGGATCGGCACGCCTCGGAGCCGTCGGCTGCCGAGTGGCGAGGGGCCGTGCACCCCGAGGACCGGGAAAGAGCAGAAACAGCATTCCGGCATGCGGCAGCGATCGCTGGCGATTTGAGCCTCGAGTTTCGCATTGGCAGCCGCGACGGCCGCGAGCGCTGGCTACTGACCCGTGCCCGGCAGTTGCCGGTACCAACGGGCGAGCCCGCGCGCCTGATGGGCATCGCTCTCGAGATCACCGAGCGGAAACAGGTGGAAGAGGCCCTCAAGGAACGTGAGCGAACGCTGCGGAGATTCACGGAGATTGCCCCCGCCGCGATCGCGATGTTCGATCGCAACATGCGTTACCTGGCGGTCAGCGACCGGTTCCGCAAGGATTTCGCCCTCACCGACCAGGAACTGGTAGGCCTTAGCCACTATGAAGTGTTCCCGGAGATTCCGGAACACTGGCGTGAGATTCATCAGCGGTGCCTGGCGGGAGCGGTCGAGCGTCATCCGGGAGAACGGTTCGTGCGCGCCGACGGCAGTGAGCAATGGACCCGTTGGGAGATCCATCCGTGGCAGCAGACCGGCGGCGAAATCGGCGGCATCGTCCTGTTCACCGAAGATATTACGCAACAGGTCCGTTCGGAGCAGGCGCTGCGCGAGAGTGAGGAGCGTTTCCGGGCGCTGGTGACGGCCAGTTCCGATGTGGTCTATCGCATAAGCTCGGATTGGAGCGAAATGTACCACGTTCAGGGGCGGGACTTTGTCGCCGACACGGAATCGCCAAACCGCGACTGGCTTCAGGTGTACATCCCTTCGAATGACCGGCCGCAGGTAACGGCAGTCATCAACGAAGCCATACGGACCAAGAGCATATTCGAATTGGAACACCGGGTTCTACGTGCAGACGGCAGCGTGGGTTGGACGTTCTCTCGCGCAATACCGCGACTGAATGCGCAGGGCGAGATCACCGAGTGGTTCGGCGCCGCAAGTGACATCACCCGCCGCAAAGAGGCCGAGCAAGCGCTGCAGGCGAGCCTGGAACGCCTGAAGAAGGTGTTGGAAATCGAGACCGTCGGCGTGATGTTCTGGGATCTGAACACCGGCTGCATGGTCGACGCCAACGACACGTTTCTCAAACTCATGGGCTACAGCCGCAGCGACGTGGAGGCGCGCGAACTGAGGTGGCAAAATCTCACCCCGCCGGAATACATGGACGTGAGTCGCGCGGAGGTAGAGAAGTTTCTGGCGACCGGACGAGTCGGTCCTTACGAGAAGGAATATTTCCGCAAGGACGGCACGCGGCAGTGGCTCCTGTTTGCCGGCAGCTCGCTCGGCAACAACCAGTGCGTGGAATTCTGTGTAGACATTTCCGCCCGGAAGCAGACCGAACTGGCGTTGCGTGAGAGCCGGGCGAAGCTGGAGGCTGCGCTGGCCTCCATGACCGATGCCGTGTTCATTTCCGACGCCGCGGGGAGGTTCGTTCAGTTCAACGAGGCATTCGCGACCTTCCTCAGATTTCCGAGTACGGAAGAATGCTACAAGACGCTGACCGAGTATCCGGCTGTGTTCGACTTGTTCTTTCCGGACGGTACACCGGCGGCCCTGGATATGTGGCCAGTAGCCCGCGCGCTTCGGGGAGAATCGGCGACAAATGCAGAATATACCCTGCGCCGCAATGATACCGGCGAGTCCTGGACCGGAAGCCACGGCTTCGCTCCAATTCGAGACGCCCAGGGAGCCATCGTTGGTTCGGTGGTAGTGGCGCGCGACATCACCGACCGCAAGCGGGCGGAAGCAGCCCTTGCGGAAAGCGAGAGCCGATATCGCGGCCTGTTCGAATCCATGCAGGAAGCTTTCCTGCTGGGAGAAGTGATCTTCGACGAGGCAGGCAAACCTTGCGATTGGCGTTACCTGGACGTAAACCCCTACTTCGAAGGGATCTACGGCCGCAAGCGGGAAGAAGTCGTGGGAAAGACCTATCGGGAAGTTCTCCCAGGAGCATACTCGGATCATTGGGTCGGAATTGCCGGGCGGGTGACCCTCACCGGAAATGGCGAGAAGTTCGCAAGCCAGAGCAACACAGGGCTGTTTCTGGAAGGGACGGTTTACCGTCCGCGGCCCGGCCAGTTTGCGGCCATCATTGCGGATGCGACCGCGCGGCGCGAAGCCGAGGAGCAGATTCGCCGGCTCAACGCCGAGCTGGAGCAGCGCGTGCGGGAGCGAACCGCGGAGCTGCAAGCGGCCAACAAAGAGCTGGAATCGTTCTGCTACTCGGTTTCCCACGATCTCCGGGCGCCGCTGCGCGGCATCGACGGCTGGAGCCTGGCGCTGGTGGAGGACTACGGCCGGCAGCTCGATCCCAAAGCACAGACATACCTGGATCGAGTGCGGTCGGAAGCCCAGCGCATGGGGCTGCTGATCGATGATCTGTTGCAGCTCTCGCGAGTCACGCGCGCGGCGATGAACCGCAAGGCGGTCAACCTCGCAGCGATAGCAAGCACCGTGGCGGCCAGGCTGTGCGAACAGTACGCCCGCCGCCGGATTCACTTCATCATCGACCCCGACCTGGTTGCCGCGGGCGACGCCGGCTTATTGGAAATTGCATTAACTAACCTGTTGGGCAACTCGGCCAAATTCACCGGACGGGAGGCCGAGGCCCGCATCGAGTTTGGACA
>Ga0335079_10000709_pt1 | contig 37944 bp, 25 predicted proteins | sample Lox_Sample_33_FD_206719 | JGI IMG/M metagenome (GOLD analysis project Ga0335079, IMG submission 206719) | Soil microbial communities from Loxahatchee National Wildlife Refuge, Florida, United States - Lox_Sample_3.3 | ecosystem: Environmental > Terrestrial > Soil > Wetlands | place: USA...
GGCGAAGACCCAGTGCAGGGCACAGCGGCAGTCCTCGACAGCGGCGGGAGCGAGCGAGATACGTCCGAGGCGGTACTCGACGTTGACCGCGGCGAAGCCCATCTGCAGGTAAGGCATCATTTCAAGGGCGCGTTCTTCTTTCGTGCCTTCGACCCATCCGCCGCCGTGAATGACCACGACGACTGGAGTGGGAGCGGTCGCGTCGTCGGGCATATAAACGTCGAGCTTGTTCTCGTAGTTATTTGCCGTGTGGTAAACGATGTTCGGCTCGACACGATAACGGAAGAGTTCGGCGGCAAAGGAAGCGGCGTCGGATTGCGCCAGGCAGAGGGAGGCGAGCGTGGGAAGAAGGGCGAGAGCCAGGAGTTTGCGCATGGAATCCTCAGACGAAACCTAGACAGGAAGTTAAAAGGAACAGAAGAGACTACAGTGGGTCCGCAGTGTCGGTCAAAGACATAACATTTGCGGACTGCCTTGTTTTGTAAAGTGTTTTGAAAAAAAACTCATTCCATGACAAGATTTATCACCTCCATCCTTCAATGAAGACTTTCAAGTCTGGCTTCTGTGGAAAGCAGTTGAATTCTGGTTGCTCGTCCGGCGGCGAAGCTTCGCTCCGCAAGGCAGCCGAGGCGGCTGCCTCCACATATTCGTTGATTGCGCTCGGTCTGATCTTGCTTTCGTCGATCGCGGCTGCTCAGAAGAATGATGCATCTGCGCCCGTCGTTGTGCAGCCCGGGGCGCCGGGTGCGGCGACGAAAGTTTTGCCGCCGACCACTCATGCGGTGCTGCCGCCGAAGTCATCGGCTGACGTCGACTTCATGCAGGGCATGATCATGCATCATGCGCAGGCGGTGGAGATGACGGCGATGATCGATTCGCGCTCCGAGAACAAAGCGCTGCGATCTCTGGGCGTGAAGATCACGAGCTCGCAGTCGGATGAAATCAAGTTCATGAAGCGCTGGCTGGCGACGCGCGGAGAGCCGATCTCGAAGCCGATGGAGGGCATGGCGGGAATGGATATGTCGCACGACATGCCGATGCCGTTGATGCCGGGTATGCTGACGCCGGACCAGATGGAGGCGCTGCGAAAGGCGAAGGGCGCGGAGTTCGATCACTTGTTTTTGGTGGGGATGATCCAGCATCACAACGGCGCGTTAACGATGGTGAAGGATCTGTTCGACACGGCCGGCGCCGGGCAGGATGCACAGCTATTCGATTTCGCCACCGATGCGGACAACACGCAGCGGGCCGAGATTCACGTCATGGAGACGATGTTGAAAAAAGAGAAGTCTGAGGAGAAACGATGAGCCAAGTTCGGAACGTGATTTTGACTGCGGTTGTGGCGGCACTTACTTTGTTTTTTTCAGTGAACCGGACTGAGGCTCAGGCAGCGCAGTCCGCGCCGTCCCAACCCGAAGCGCAAAAGGGGCCGAATGCCCCGTCCGGAGACGAAGCCAAGGACAAAGACGCGAAGGAAAAGAAGGGCGGCGACGAGGAGGACTTTTTTGCGCCGCAGCCTGCGCCTCCGCTGCCTCCGGGCATGACGGGATCGGATGTGAATGATCCGCGCTACAAGCTGTCGCCCGGACTTTTTGATGCCGGCGAAGCGGCGATGGGCATGAAGCATCTGACGCTGGTCAAGAAGCCGGAAGCTTTCGAGTTGGGGTCGGACAATCCGGACGATCCGAAGGTGACGCAGATCGTCACGCAACTTGGAATGAACAATCCAAAAATTCCGAAGCCGGTGCACCTTTTGATCGCGCAGCTCGCATTCGCGAACTCGGACCTGGCTTTCCAGGGCACGCACCTGTTCCAGGGAAATTTCTACGGCGTGAGCATTTACGACATTTCCGATCCGTCGAAAACGCACGTTCTGACGTCGATGGTGTGCCCGGGCGGACAAGGCGATGTTTCGGTCTACAAGAACCTGATGTTCATGTCGGTCGAGATGCCGAATGGACGCGTCGATTGCGGCGTTCAGGGATTTCCGCCGGATGCTCCGCCTCCGGCCGATGAAAAAGAAGATAAAGACAAGCCGAAGAAGCCGCATCTTCCGTCTGCGCAGAAGGACCGCTTCCGCGGCGTGAGAATTTTCGATATTTCCGATATCCGGAATCCGAAGCAGGTGGCTGCAGTGCAGACTTGCCGTGGATCCCACACGCACACGCTGGTCGTCGATCCGAACGACAAGGACAACGTGTACATCTATGTTTCCGGGACGTCGTTCGTGCGGCAATCGGAAGAACTCGACGGGTGCTCGGGCGAGAAACCGGATAAGGATCCGAACACCGCGCTGTTCCGGATTGACGTGATCAAGGTTCCGCTGGCTGCGCCGCAGGAGGCTGCGATTGTTTCGAGCCCGCGCGTATTTATCGATGCGCGCACAGGCGCGATCAACGGACTGAACAACGGCGGCACGCACGGTAAGAAGGGCGCGGAGAAGCCGGTCGATACGGACCAGTGTCATGACATCACCGTGTATTCGGCGATGGGATTGGCGGCGGGTGCTTGCTCGGGCAACGGAATCCTGCTGGACATTAAGGATCCGGTGCATCCGAAGCGCGTCGATGCGGTCAACGATCCGAACTATTCGTACTGGCATTCAGCGTCGTTCTCGAATGACGGCAGCAAGGTTGTGTTCACCGACGAATGGGGCGGGGGATTGGGGCCGCGGTGCCGTCCGAATGACCCGAACAAGTGGGGAGCGGACGCGATCTTCAACCTCAAAGGTGACAAGCTGACGTTTGCGAATTACTACAAGATGCCAGCGGCGCAAACCGATTCCGAGAATTGCGTGGCGCACAACGGGTCGCTGGTTCCGGTGCCCGGGCGCGATATCGAAGTGCAGGCATGGTATCAGGGCGGCATCTCGGTGATGGATTTCACTGATCCGGCGAATCCGTTTGAGATTGCCTACTTCGACCGCGGGCCAATCAACCCCAAGACGCTGATCCTGGGCGGAGACTGGTCGGCGTACTGGTACAACGGCAACATCTATGCCTCGGAGATTGCGCGCGGGTTGGATATTTTTGAACTGACACCGACGAAATATCTGACGCAGAACGAAATCGACGCGGCCAAGTCGGTGCAGGTCGCGGAAGAAAATGTGCAGAACCAGCAGAAGCTGGAGTGGCCGGCGAAACTGGTGGTGGCGAAAGCGTATCTCGATCAGCTTTCGCGGTCGCAGGGTATGTCGGCGGGGCAGATCGCAAAGCTGGAGAAAGCAATCCAGAGCGCCGAGAGTTCGCACATGAACAAAGGCAAGGTGGCGAAGTTGAAGGGCATGGCGCCATCGGTCGAGAAGAACGCATCGACGGCGAAAACTCCGGCGGATGCGACACGCATTCACGGGTTGGCCGATGTGCTGAAGAACCTGAATCCTGCCGCGTAGAGACTAGTAGCACAATCGGGCTTCACAAAAAAGAGCCGCCGGGTTTGGAGCCGGCGGCTCAATTTTTTGTCTACCGGTTGAGGGAGGCTTAGAAGGTTAGGCGCAAGCCGAACTCGATTTGCCGTTGCGAGCCCAGCGAATACACGCCCGTGCCGTTGCCGACTCGGTACGCTTCTTCATCGGACCGCGTGGTTCCATTGATCGAACCCGTTCCCGGACCGTTCAAGACGCCGAACATCGTCGTCGGCGGCAGGTTGAAATTAGCGAAGTTGAACAGGTTGTAGATGCCGACGCTCGGTTCAACGGTGAACCGCTCCTTGATCGTGCGCCTCCACGCCAGCTTCAAGTCGGTGGCCCGGAGCCATCCGAAATCGACCTGGCTTCCCGGAGAATTAAGGCAACCGGCTTGCGATGTCGGCGGCGGTGCGCAGATGACAGGAGATACGCCACCCAAGGCTTGCAACTGCGCCAGCGTCATGACGCCGTTCTGAATCAAGGCGTTGCCCGCGGGAGTGGCCTGATTCGCCTGGGTCGCGTTGTAGTTGTTGATGAGGTTGGTTAGCCCGGCGGCATTGACGCTGCGGTCAAAAGCGCCGAACTTTGTTCCCGGGAGAGGATCCTGGATGGTTCCGTCCCCCGTGAAGTCGGTGCGGAAGATCTCGCCAGCCGAGCCGGTGTTAGCCGCATCAATCGAAGTTGACAGTGGACTGTTGAAGTGCGAGATCAACCCAATGCGGAATCCGCCGGGTACGTCCACATAGCCACCAAACGATAGCTGGTGGGTACGATCGAGCAGCGATGGTCCGAAATATCGGCCAGGGTTGTTGTTGTCGGGCGCGGTCACCACGAAGTCCTGATCGTTGTCGACCGGTGTCCCGGTCGCTTGTGTGCCACCGGTGTTGGAGAACCGCGACAGACTGTACGACACCTGGAGGTTCGCGGCCTTGATTCCGCGCATTGGGTTCGTCACGTTTTGCTTCAACGTCATCTGCAAAGCGTTATAGACCGAGCGCCCGATGGGTTTGAGGAAGAACATTTGCGCCTGACCCTGATTCACTCCTCCAAAAGCACAAGGATGCCCGAGTCCATTGACGGAGGTGCAGCCAGCGCCAATGTCGACTGCGCTGCCGAGACCGTTTTTGGCGTAGTCAGCCATGGTCGCGCCTTTTCCGATGGAGCAATCCACAGTCGCGCAGCCGAAAGAGGCGTTGGTAGCTGCGACGGCGGCGTTTGCACCGGAGAGACTAAAAACACTGGCATCGCCCACACGGTTCACGTCAATACCGGCTAGTGAGCGTGTTTCCACGTTGCGCAAGTAATCGGCGCTGAGTACCAATCCGCGACGGATTTCACGTTGAACTCCGATGTTCAACTGCAACGAGCGCGGCGTTTTGTAATTGGGGTCGAACAAGTTGACCGCGCCGTTCGTGCCGATGCCAGCGTTCATGAGGCTGCCGATGTAACTGGGGTTGGGAGTTTGAAGATTAAACGGATTCCCAGCCTTCACCTGGCTCCAGAATGACAAGATCGCCGGAATCTGGTCGCCGATGCGATTGTTGTTGCCGCAGAAATCAGTAGAGCCTTGCTGTCCTGGTGTTATGGTTCCGCCGATTACCGGCACGCCCTGCGCAACGCCATTGATGCAGGCCAAGGTCGCCTGGTTGAAGGCGCCCGTTTGCAGGCGCAGCGGCCGATCAAACAGAACGTTGTTGAAAATTCCGTTTTCGAAATAGAGACCGGCGCCGCCGCGAATCACGGTCTTGCCGCTCTTCGTCGGATCCCAGGCGAAGCCGATCTGGGGCGCAAAATTGAGGTTGGCCTGTTTCACCGGATTCCCGTAGCCGGGGAAAACAGCATTGATTTCTGGAATGGCGGGAAGATCGCTGTCGGTGCGGCCGGTATCACGGTCATAGCGGACGCCGGCGGTCAGGGTGAGGTTGGGCCTGATCTTCCAGCTATCGCCCACATAGATGCCGATGCGGTTATCCGGGCCCAGCCCGCCCGCCGGAAAGCCTAACGCCGGCTCGGCTGTGGCGAAGCCCTGTCCGTTGCCGACTGTGAGCCGGTTGACGGGGTAGTTCAAAGGATTGGCGGAGCCACCCGGGTAAGGTCCGGCAGCGGCGAAGTCCGAGCACAGTTCGGTTCCGGAGGGACCGCAATTCGTTGACCCCACATTAAAGCGAACCCGGGGCGCGGTGCCGAAGAAATCGGCAAAGCCTCCACCCTGAATGTGGTTGAACGATGCCCCATAGCGAATGGTATGGGAACGCAAGACCTTGGTGCCGTCATACTTCACTTCATTGTCCTGTTGTGGAGTGCTCTGCGGAGCCAACAGGTTTGGCCCAAACAACGACTGCGTCGTGTCGCCAATCTCCAAGCCAGTGCTGCTAAAGGGAAGAGAAGCGTTGCCCGAAGTGATGTCTTTGATCTGGTTCTGGAACTTCAGGTATGAGTAGCGAAAGCTGTGAGAAAAGCTGCCGGTGTTGAAGTCCAGACCGACCACGTGATTGCGGGTGTAGTCCTTATTGTCGTACACCTGGAATCCGAAACCGAAAGTGGCGTCAAGCGAGTTCTGGAAGTAAGAGTATCGATAGAACGCCTTGGCGCCGTTGCCGAAGTTGTAGTCCACCCTTCCCAACAGATTGCTTTCGCGAAAAGGCTGGCTGAAGCCGCCGCTCAAGCTTGCAAAGGGAGATCCGGCCAAGCTGACGGCTGCAAAGCCATCCTGCTTGGTGCGCTCGCCATCAGCGAAGAAAAACAACTTGTTCTTGATGATCGCTCCACCGACGCTACCGCCAAACTGCGAGCGTTGGAATGGATAGTCATGACCGCCGGGTGCATTCGCAGCGAAACTGTGATCACGAATGAAGCCCAACGCTTCGCCATGCAGAGTGTTGGTGCCGGACTTTGTGGTCACGTTCACGGCGCCGGACGAAGTTAAATCATTGGAAAGATCAAGCGAGGACTGGCCGAGCTGAAACTCGTCGATGGCGCTGGCGGGAATGTCGGCGGTGGTGGTGCCGACAGTCTCGTCGCTGATGTCAACGCCATCTACGTTGATGCGTGCAGTGCGGCCGAACCGGCCGCCGAAGGAGATCGAGGAGTACCCGGCTTTGGTCGGATCGAAGTTCTGGCCGTCTTGAATCTGCACGCCTGGTTCGAGCTGCGCCAAATCCAGAAAGTTGCGGCCGTTCACGGGCAGGTTCGCAATCTGCTCCGAGTTCAGAATGCCCTGCACCTCAGCTTGCTCGGTGTTAACCGCGACTGTGCTGGCCTCGACTTCAACGACCTGACTTTCCTGGCCAACCTGCAGCTTGATGTTTGCGCTGGCAGCGTTGCCCACTTCCACGTTGAGGGTTTCGTTCACGCTGCTGAAGCCCTTGGCCGAAACCTGCACCTTGTATCTGCCGGGATCGAGCGGGCCCGACGCATATGCTCCCCCGGCGTTCGCAGTCAGATTGAGAGCCTGGCCCGTTGCGGCATTGGTGATCAATACTTTGGCGCCACTCACAACCGCGCCGGAGGGGTCGGTTACCGTCCCGCTAATACTGCCTGTAGAGACAGTAGTTTGCGCGACTGCTATGCACGAAAGAAGAGTGAGCACGAAAACGAGCGTCAGCCGACTGGATGGAAGTAGCGAATCCGTGAGATTGCAATTCAGCATTGTGCACCTGGCCTTTTGAGATATGGAATTTGTCCTTGCGAAATTTCCTCACAGAACTAGCGGCGTTCAGCGGAATAACGCCGAGAGTCAATGGCAACTGTGGGTGCATGTTGTGTTCCACGTGCACAACGATGACGTGACACAACGGACCAGGCATTTCAGATTTCGAAGGATGGTGGCGGACTAACAATCTTCCGGGACGATTTCAAAACTGCTGGCGTGACAGTTTCTCCAACTTTCCATACACGGAGATGCGAGGAGGGTACAAAATTCGGAAAAGCGCGAAGCGCTCGAAGCCAGGCCGACCTGGACCCTTGATTTACTACGCAACATACTGATCGGTATGTTGGGCGAGAATCGAAACGCCAATCAACCCGGATGCAATTCCGCTCAGCGCATCGATTAGCGTGGTTGAGCGGCGTCCTGGACCGACTTCCACAGGCTCTGCGCCTTCTTCTTCTGCGTATTGGTGTTGTTGACGGTATTCGACGCCTTGTCGAGGAGGCCGGTACCCGATCCCTGCGTTGAACTTTGAGCGGCCTGCGCCGGAGCGGCAAGCCCGGCTCTTGCCGGCATCTTGCCGGCCGGTTGGGAGGGATCAACTAGTGTGATCGGAACACTGCGGATCTGGTTGCGCGCTAAGACCAGTGAGATCGAGGTATAACGTTGGTCGACGTCATCGTACTCGATGATGAATCGAACGGGTTGCTGGCCGACGTAAGCAGTCGTGAACTGGCTGCCGTCGTCTCCGACGAAAAAGGCGTTGTGACGAGTCGTAATTTTGCCGCCGTCGTCCACCAGGTTGACCCCGCCGGCGCCGGACCAGATGTTGACTCCGGCCTGAGTATTGTTGTTGCTCGTGGTGTCGAAATCGCAGAACAGCCGTGTTCCGCTGCGGAAGCAACCGTAAGCGATGAGAGTCCAGCCATTCGGCCAGACAAAAGTGCCGATGCCTTGCCCGGCAACTGGGGTGCGGGAATCGCCACTGCCCGCCGCCGACGGTGTTGCGGCCCGCGGCACGGACGTGGAGGAATTGTTAGCGCTTTGTGTGGATGGGGAATTCACCACGGGCTGGGCCGCGATCCCGGGCAGCGCCTGCGCGGTTGCGGGCACTGGCGTGGGAGAAGGAGTTACCGCATTCGACACAGAAGCGGCCTTCGCAGGCTGCGGTGAGACAGGCGCAGTCTTCGCAACCAACTTTGCGGGCTTTGGCTTCGGAGCCGAGGCCGCAGGTTTCGGAGCAGGCTTAGCTGGTGGAGTCGCCTTAGCAGGCGTAATCGGTGCGGTTTGGGCTAACGCGGCCAGGGACACTATCAGGACTACGAGAGTCACGAAGCATACTCGACGCAAGCATAGGGAACGCATACGCACTCCTGGTGTGGTGATCAACAAAGAGGTGACGCAGAATTGATTCGATCCTTCCCCCCACACGAACCAATTCCGCTACCCCTTGAATGACTACTGCGTGGAAACTTCGGGGAGATGCCACCGGTTGCGGAAATTTAAGTATGATTTTTGCTGTCCGAGTGCAGTTCGCCACAGAACCGTGGCAGTCCGGCATGAAAATTCCGCAGGATATGCTGTGAAACTCCGCTGGTTGCAGTTCGTGTGCCTGCTCTCCGCCTGTTCGGCGGCCTTTGGCCAGCGCTACCCGGTTTTGCAGGTCCCGGGAGCGCCTCATGGCATTTTCACGATGATGCAAGACAGCGAGTCCCGCATATGGATGGGGACCATCGACGATGTGTTTTGTTTTGATGGAGTTCACTTCTACTCGCTTCGTCCATACGGGTTTCCGAAAGAATTTCCCAACAGCTTTGCCGAAGACGGCGACGGAGGCATCTGGATCGCGACCCAGGGCACCGATGCGACGGGGGGAAATGGAAAGGGCGGCCTGTACCGGTACAAGGGCGGACATGTCGAGAAGATTTTCCACGGGGACGGATTGAGTGTAGTGGCCGTGGACCCGGGAATCGTGTTGGCGTCCATTGGCACGGAGGGAGAAGGGCATCCGGTCTACGGCGACTTATATCGGTTTCAGGAGAAGGGAAGCACGTGGAGCTTCGATCGTTTACTCGAGCGGCGAGTGAATCATATGAAGGTGGATGCCTCAGGGACGACCTTATTCTCGTGCCCGGCGGGCTGGTGCGAGATTCCGCATCCATCGGTCGTTGAGTGGAGGCCGGGCGGATCACTCGAGGTGCAGGAGCACGCGGGCGATCACATGATTGAGAGAGTGCTGCGCGACCGCTTCGGCTGTGTATGGTTTCGCTCGGAAGCTGCCGCGAGTTACCAGTGTCCGGACAAGCCGGACATTATTCCGCTGCCCGCACTCGGCTACGATTCCAGCGCTCACCTCGACGAAACTTCGGACGGTTCTATTTTCCTGCTGGTGAACCTGACCCTGGGAAGGCCAGGAAATTTTCACGGGGCGATGACACGGAATGGAATTCCTGACGGCTTGGAAACGGCAATGGTCGCCAGGGACGGGACGATCTGGTTAGGAGCAGAAAGCGGATTGTATCGATTCATGCATCCCTTCCAGATTGAGTATTGGAATTCGGATCATGGGCTCGACGGCGCCGGAGCCATCTTAAAGGTCGGCGATCAGGTTTTTACCGCATGGGGCGCGATACAAACTCTGAGCAAGGATCGGCGCCATTGGACGACCTTACCGGGGACCGAAGTATTGGGAGCGGTCGGATTGGCACCGGGGCCTGGCGAAACGATGTTCGCCGCGGGGGCAAGCGGAGTCTTCCAACTGAAGACCGACGGAACCATCGTGGCCCGCTCGGAACGGACAGAAGGTGGAACATCGATGGATGCTTCGAACGACGGCCAAGTCTGGTTAGGGGACGCTATCCATCGAAGCGGTATTCGGCGTGTGTCGCGCCAGGGCAACCAGTTGCTTCTGGTCCCTGAGCAAGTTCCGGCCGATCGAGTTCCAATTTTGAATGACGATGTTGCGCATGACGCGCTGTGGTCGTGCGATGGTAAGGACCTTGTATTCCGCCATGCGCAATCATGGGCGCGAATTACTCAAAAAGATGGGCTGCTCGACTTTCCTTGCCGAACCGTCGCCTCGCTTCCCAATGGAGACGTGTGGATGGGGTATGACAACTCGCGGCTGGCTCTCATCCACGATCCATTCTCCGGCCATCCAGCGGTTCGCAATTACTCCATTCAATCCGATCAACTCGTCGCTAACAGCTATAACCAGTTCCTTGGAGTCGATGGCAAAGGCCGGATCTGGCGCGGTTCGGACACGGAATACGTTGCCGATGCGGCTACCGCGGAGGCGGGCGAGTGGCTGCGACTGAACGAAGTGGATGGCTTGCCTTCCATCACAGCGAATCAAAACACCTTCTTGGCCGATCCGGATGGCTCCGTTTGGTTCGCGAGCAACTCCTACATTATTCATATCTCTCTGCCGGAAGACTTCGTTACCAAGTTTCCCGCGCCGCAGGTATTCGTGGCTGGATATTCGCTAGGGAATAATTCTCCCGTCTTCGCGGAAGGTATCGGAGCGATTCCACATGGCTCTGACGTCACGGTGAATCTCGGGTCACTGCAGTTTGATCGAAGGAATGGGTTGCATGTGCGCTACAGGGTGCTGCCGGATCAATCTTCGTGGAATTCACAGACTGGTCTGGATATTCACCTTGGGAAGCTGCGTTTTGGCGCGCACACGATCGAGGTTGAGGCGCAACTGGAGAATGGGCCTTGGTCCACTGTTCGCAGCAGGACGTTTGATGTGCTAAGACCGGTGTGGCTGTCGTGGCCTGCCATTGCGGGTTGCATAGCGGGCATTCTGTTTTTGGCGGGGTTGACGTACCGCTGGCGGAAAAGACGACTCCACCGCGAAAAAACGCTGTTACCGGCGATCGGAGACTGGCGTTTGGCGGCTCTTTCGCCGGAGATCTGGAATCTTTCCGGAACCGTGATTGATGAACGATTCGAGATCGGCCCAGTTCTTGCACGGGGCGGATTCGCGACCATCGCTGTAGGAAAAGACCTTCAGCAGGACTGTCCTTGCGCGATCAAAATCTTCCGGCGCGAACTGACCGATCAAGAATGGATCCATCGACGGTTTCAACAGGAAGTATTGGCGCTCGAAAAGATCGGTCATCCAAACGTCGTGCGGATCTATGGACACGGAACGACTGCCTCAGGCTCCCATTTTCTTGCGATGGAGTTGATTGAGGGAGAGACGCTGCGCGAGAAACTGGACCGGGGTCAACTCACGCCGCAGATGACAGCAAGTTATCTGCAACAGACGGGCAGTGCATTGGAAGAGATCCATCGGCACGGCATCTGCCATCGGGATCTGAAGCCGGAGAACCTGATGATTCGGAGCCATGCCAAAGCAGGAGAGGATCTGGTGCTGATCGACTTCTCCATCGCGATCGTGAAAGATCCGGACGTGACCATGCATGGCTTGTCGAGAGCCGCCGGCACGATCTACTACATGGCTCCAGAGCAGTCGATCGGGTACGCAGATTCTTCCACCGACATTTACAGCCTGGCGAAGGTCGTGATTGAAATGCTGACCGGAAAGCGGCTCTCGGCTTTGCTGCCTGATGCCTCGATGGATCTGCCCGAGCGTGTCCGCGAATTGCTGGGCGGACTCCATGTGGGACTCGGTTCCGCGGCGATCGAATTGATCAGTTCTGCATTGCAGTTTGATCCGGCTCAGCGTCCGAAGAACGCGGGAGCCTTTGCAACGCAAATCGCGCAGGATCTGCAGTCCGAACGGGCAGGCGCGGCTAGCTAGGTTGTGATGTGATCTTTCAGCCAGTCGCGGCCTTTTTCCCAGAGATGCCGGACCTGGCGGAACGTCAGCCCGGTCACATCGGAGATCTCCTGCAGCGTGAAGCCGGTGAAGTAATGCATGTCGACAATGCGGGCGGCGTCAGGCATTGCTTTTTCCAACCGTTCCATGAGGACGCCGATCTGCACGATGCTCTCTGCGTCGGACGGCTGGACATGCTCGGACGCGAGATCGAGGGAAGGCGACTGCTCCAACGACTGCGGTTTTTCGCCATCGCCCCGCCGCTGCGCCAGACGTTGCCGGGCGAAATCGATGAGGACTCGGCGCATCGCGAGGGCCGCGATCGCATAAAAATGCTCACGGCTGTTGATTTGCCATCCACCCTTATGAAGACTGCGCAGCCATACTTCGTTGATCAGCTCGGTGGGTGATAGCGGGGAGAGGTAACGTTCGCGTCGCAGCTCGCGGGCCGCGATCTGATGGAGCGTGGGGAGCACCTCGCGCAAAATGAGTTCTGCGATTTCCCGATCACCTTCGGAAAAACTCTGCAGCTGCTGGGTCAGCGAAGCGGGGTCTGGCATAAACAAATGGTCCGTTCACGGGCTGCGCCGCGCGTGACGCCCGACAGCGCAGGGTTAGAAGCCCGTTCGGCGAGGATACAACCAATCCAGTTCAAGCTCCAACTGAAGGCAAGGGAGAAAGGAATCCGGAGCATCGGAGGCAATTTAGAAAACCAAAAGCCCGGGTCTGGGGGTGAGCACCGAGACCCGGGCGGGCTGTTCCAGGGGCTTGCGAACGGAGAGGGGAAGTCCGGCTTCCGGCATTTCGCCAGAACCTACCGGTGAGCGGATCGACTCACCCTCGACGTCTTTCGCGCTTCTGCCAGGTTTGGCTGCGCGGTCCGCGTTCTGGAACAGCGATCCGACGAATTTCTGAAACCAGTTACTTCTGCTGTTCGCGAATGTAGGAGACCACCATCTTCACCTGATCCGGGGTCACTCCTTTGTTCGCGAAGGCGTGTGATGCTTTCTTTTCCTTGCCACCATTGGCAATGGCTTCGGTCAGATCTGCATCCGAAGCTTTCTTGCATTGATCAGATACCAGACTTGGAGCCTTTGCAGCCGGCTTGCCGGCCAGGTCGGCGCCATGGCACATAGCGCATTTTGCCTTGTAAAGGGAAGCGCCATCATCTGCAGCCCAGGACAGATTCGGGAGAATCAGGAATAGTGCGATCGCGATCATAACAATCAGAATCACGAGCTTCATCATCTTCATGAATGCGGTTCCTTTCCGACTCAGTTGTCCCGAGGCAAACCTGTATCGAAGCCACAGAAATCCCACAAACTTCCCCAGGACGGGATAAGAGCTTACTAACCGTGTAGCAGTTTCAGGGCAGGGAGGCATGGTGGTCAGTGATTGAGATCACGCGCGAAGGTGATTGCGGCAACCGAGCTAAGTTTGTGAAAGCGTGATAGATCGCGTGAAAAAACTCGCGACTGGCGTGATATGCCGCAGTAAAAGCTGAAAAGGCCTTGTAGCGTTTCTTATCAGCTCCGCAAGTTGCTGAAAACAGAAACGCTCCCAGTGGCCTGCGGGATTCCTGTTTGGCAAGGCGTTTGCGATTCCAAGGTTGCAGCTTCTGTCGAGGTGTACGTCTTGGAACCGTCACTACTAGTCGTGGGGCTGAACTACCGGACCGCACCGCTTGGGATGCGGGAGCGGTTCTACATCGGCGAGGCCCGGCGCTACGAGGTCCTGAGACAACTCAAGAATGCGGAGGGGGTTGAGGAAATTGTCATTCTCTCCACGTGCTGCCGCACGGAGTTCCTGCTCTGGGCGAGCGAACCAACGATAGCCGCGAATTCTCTTCTGCAGTATCTGGGATCCGAGCACGGGCTCAAATTGACGGAGTGGCAGCATTTTTACCGACTCCTCGACGAGCGCGCACTAGCACAAGTCTTCCGCGTGGCCGCGGGACTCGATTCGATGGCGCTATGCGGTCCGGAAATCAGCGCGCACATGAAATCTGCGCTCGACCAGGCGCAAGCCGTCGGAGCGGCCGGAAGGTTCCTGAATTCGATCGTCGCCCGTGCCTTGGAGGTGTCGCAGAAAATTCGGGACCAGGTGATGGCGGGAGGAAAGGTCGTATCGATTCCTTCGGCGACCTACGAATTGGCGGAAGGCATTTTCGGTGAGATGCGGGACCGCCGCATTCTGCTGCTCGGCGCGGGACCGGTCAGTGAAGCCTCGGCGCGATACATGATGGACCGCGGCGCCGGGCCGGTCGTCGTTATTGATCACTCTCCTCAGCGGGCGTGCGAAGTCGCGGAGAGGCTGAGCGGAACGGCGGCGACGATTGCCGACCGTTGGCGATGCATTGTGGAAGCGGACATCGTGATCGCGGGCACAGGATGCCCTCACATGGTGCTGACCCGCGAAGAAGCGGAACGGATCGCGATCGAGCGAAACCGGGTAGCGCTGGTGATCGTTGATATCGGAATGCCCCGCGATGTGGACCCGGAGGTTCGCCGCGTCGACGGAATTCTGTTGTATGACTTTGATGGCCTGGAGCGGACGATCGCCGAGAGCGCAACCTATCAGAGTTGCAGCCTGGAACAGGCCGAAAAGATTGTAGCTGCGGAGGAACAGGCCTTCCGCAGCCAATTGCAGGCGCAAGCGGCAGTGCCCACGATTGTGGCACTGCGAGAGCGCCTGAACCAGATTTGCCGGCAAGATGTGGAGTCCTTTATTGAAGAGCGCGGGCCTTTCCCCCGGGAGCAGGTCCAATTGCTACACGCAATCACAGCACAAGTCATACAGAGGATTGCCAGTTCTCTGGCTCGCGAACTCAAGGAACTCCCCGAAAAGGAGGAACAGGAGCGGATGACTGCAGCGGTCACGCGCCTGTTCCACCTGCAATCGCCAGACAAGGCGCTTGCCGGCACCAACTTGGAGAAGCAAAGCAATGAGCGAAAACAACGAGCAGTTGCAATCAACTACTGACCCGGGTCACGGTGGGGCATGGACCAGCACGCAGGCGTATGTATTCGCCGTTTTCTGCCTGGTTCTTGGCGTGGCATTGGGATACCTGTTTCGCGGATCAGCATCACCTGCCGCCCGCTCAACGGCAGCCGCCAACGTGCAGCAGGAAAGCGATCAGAAGCAGCAAGCCGCAGCGCAAATGCAGGCTGCGCTGACACAAGCCACGGCGCCACTGCTCGAGGCTTTGAACAAAAATCCCAACGACTACGATTCTCTGGTTCAACTGGGAAATAACTACTACGATGCGCAGCAATATCCGAATGCGATCCAGTATTACGAGAGGGCACTGAAGATCCATCCGGAGAATCCCGACGTGCGCACGGATATGGGCACGGCCTACTGGTATACGGGAGACGCAGACAAGGCATTGGCAGCGATGGAGACTTCATTGAAGTTTCGGCCAGGGCATCCGCAGACGCTATTCAACCTCGGATTCATCAAGTGGCAAGGGAAGGGTGATCCCAAAGGCGCAGTGGAAGCCTGGGAGAAGCTGCTGAAGTCAAATCCGGACTATCCGCAGAAGCAGCAGGTGGAGCAGTACATCGCGAAGGCGAAAGAGCACGCAGCTCGCGGATAAATTTCAGCGCCACTTCATATCCTCATAAAGGCGCGACACAGGGCTTCTGAAAAGAAGCCCTGTATTTTTTGTTCTGATAGACCGCAGCGCCTGAAGGCGACATGGATTCTGAATCCGTTACGGCACGGCTGAAGCCGTGCCCTGATACGAACCCACCCGTCACCACCAAGGAGATGCCCTGATACGAAACAAGGTTCAAGTGCTTGCATCCATCACGGCATCGCTGAAGCGACTCACTGAATAACAAAACGAGGTTTAACGCAGTAAGAAGGCGGCCTTGCGGCCGCCTTCTTTATTTGCGGAACTCGACTTCTAAGCAGCTTTCGGCATCGTTTGAGGTGGACGATAGCCGCACTCTCCGGCTAATTGCATGGCCCGAATCGCTTCTTCCTGGGACATCAAAGGTGTGGACTGCACACTTTTGCAGGCGCCCCCGCCTGCGAATGCGATCGCGAGAGCCGCGGCGCTGACGTTGTCGGGCATCTCGGTGATCGCGATGACATCGTATTCCCCAAATGCAAACCAGCCATGAACCAACTTCCCACCGAGTTTTTCGATGGCAGTGCGGACGATCTCCAACCGGTCTTGCGGCTGGGCGATGATCGCATTCCATCCTGCTTGCGAATATGCAACCTGGTGCAGATAGTGTGGCATAGGCCTCCTTTCAGTTTTGGTGGCGAATGATCCCACCGGACCGGGAGCAAGTCAAGGAGGATGGGCGGGCCAGACGGCGGCGCTACAATTCTTCTAGTCGGCGGAGTTTTCGGTGGGCACCGACTCGGCTGCACCTTCTTCTTCGCCCGGTCCGCCGAGTTCGAACTTCTTCAGTTTGTAGCGTAGGGCGTCGCGGCTGATATCGAGCAGCCGGGCTGCGTGAGTCTGGTTGTTATTGGCCTGGCGCATGGCGAGTTCGACCATGGCGCGCTCGACCTCTTCAAGAGATGTGCCTTCCTCCGGAATATAAAGGCGGGGAAGCACGCGCCCGTTGGGAAGCTGCTTGCCGCCACCATCTGAGGGAGCGCTGCTGGCTTCAAAGGCAGTCAATCCGCTGCGCGCCGCATTGCCAACTGCGAATGGCAGATATACAGGACGTAGGATGGGCTCGTCCTCGAGGATCATGGCGCGCTCGATGGAGTTCTTCAGCTCGCGTACGTTACCGGGCCAGTTGTGTGCGGTCAACAGGCGGCGCGTATCGGGGCTGATGCCCTTCACGTTTTTCTTGAACTTCCGGTTGTACCAGTCGATGAAGAAATCAACGAGAGGAAGAATGTCTTCGGAGCGTTCGCGCAGCGGAGGGATGAAGATCGCGATGATCGCAAGACGATAATAAAGGTCCTGGCGGAATTGGCCTTCGCGAACTGCTTTTTCTAAATCGCGGTTGGAAGCGGCGATGACGCGAACGTCCACCTGCATGTCGCGCACGCCGCCGATCCTGCGAATTACCTGGTCTTCGAGCACGCGAAGCAGTTTGGCCTGCAGCAGGGGAGAGAGTTCGCCGATTTCGTCGAGGAAGAGACTGCCGCCGTTGGCGGTTTCGAACAGGCCTTTCTTCATCTGCTTGGCGTCGGTAAAGGCGCCTTTCTCGTGGCCGAAGAGCTCGGCCTCCATCAGTGTTTCGGGAATGGCTGAGCAGTTGATGGCGACGAAAGGTCCGTTCTGGCGGGAACTCTCGTAGTGAATGGTCTTAGCGATCAGATCTTTGCCGGTGCCGCTCTCGCCTTGAATAAGGATGGTCGTTGCTTCACTTGCGGCAACTTTCTGGACGAAGCTCATTAACTCTGTGGTCTTGGGTGAAACAGCGACGACTTCGTGATACCCGGTGTGACGCCGAACTTCGCCGCGCAGGGATTGAACCTCGCTACGCAGCCGCGTGGCTTCCAGAGCGTTCTGGATTGTGACCCGTAACTCCTCAAAATCCAGTGGCTTGCCGATGAAATCATAAGCGCCAAGTTTAAGAGCGTTCTTGACGTCATCCAGCTGCGGGTCGGCCGTGATCATGATGACGGGAGGCGCGTCGGGAGCTTTCTTGATTTGCTCCAGCACCTGAATGCCGTTCATGTCGGGCATGCGCACGTCGAGCAAAACCAGGTCGGGACCTTCCGTCTGAGAGAGACGGAGTCCGGGCTCACCGGAGGGAGCCTCAACGACCTGATATCCCCACTCTTCACATTTCTGGCGGAGCGACCAACGAACCAGACGTTCGTCGTCGACTACCAGAATCTTCTCGGCAGGCATGCTGACTAAGCTTACTACGGAAGGGAGGGAGAGGGCACGTTGGGCGGGCTGCATGGAGGAGCGGCTACAATGGCGGCGCCGTTGGGTTTCATTGGGAGATATTCATGTCGAAATCGGAAGTGAATCGCCGCGAATTTATCAAAGTCACCGCCGGCGCAGGAGCTGCGCTGGCGGTGCCGATGTCGGGTTTTCCGTCGAGCGCGCAGAAGATGATCGGCATCCAGGTCGGAGCCGTATCGTTCGTGGATGAGGGCACTGAAAAAGTGCTCGATGTGCTTCAGGAACGGGCCGGCGTGAACACATTGTTCCTTGCCGTATTCACGTATGGCCGTGGCATCGCCGGGCGACAGATTCCAGGACAGCCGCTGCCCGATCATGGAAAGCAGGAATACGATCTGAACTTTCACGGCGGGAACTTTGCGACGCCGCACCCGCAGTACTACAAGAACACCGTTCTGAAAGAACTACGCGCTCCTGATCACGGAAACCTGGACATTCTGGCGGAGGTGGTCCCCGCCGCCAAGAAGCGCGGCATGAAAGTTATCTGTTGGCTCGAGGATGTGTTCCGCATGGACCTGCCCCACATCGAGAAAGTGCAGGAGCGGGACCTGCACGGGCGCAATGCCGAGACTCTGTGTGTGAACAATCCCAACTACCGGAATTTCCTGACCGGGCTGGTCGAGGACTACGCACGTTCGTACGACATCGATGGAATCATGTGGGGATCGGAGCGGCAGGGCGCGCTCTGCGACAGCCTCGGAGCTACGCACGATACACCGCCGGTGGATCCGGGAGAGGTAACCTGTTTCTGCCAGTTCTGCCAGGCCAAAGCGAAAGAGCGCGGGGTCAGCGCGGATCGTGCGCGCCAGGGATTCCTCGAACTGGAAAAATTTGTCCGCGCATCCCGCAGCGGAAAACGTCCGGTGGACGGCTACTACGTTCAATTCTGGCGCCTCTTGTTGCGGTATCCGGAATTGGCTGCGTGGGAGATGCTCTGGACGGATAGCCTGCGCGAAACCTACGCGGCGATCTACAAGAGTGTGAAATCCGCGAAGCCGAGCGTTCCGGTGGGATGGCACATCTGGCACAACAATTCCTTCAATCCGATTTATCGCGCAGAGCAGGATCTGCAAGAGCTGTCGAACTATTCGGACTTCATCAAAGTTGTGATGTACAACAACTGCGGCGGGGAGCGAATGGCTTTGTATGTCGATAATGCAGGATCAACTCTTTACGGGGATCTGTCGAAGCAGGGATTGCTCGACTTCAACTATGCGGTGATGAATTTGAAGGACGGAAGCTATGAGCAGATTCCGCACACAGGCTTATCTGCGGATTATGTTTATCGCGAGACGAAGCGCGCGCTGGAAGGCGTCGCGGGGACCAAGACGTTGATCTGGCCTGGCATCGACATCGACATTCCGACCGAAGCCGATCACAGCAAGGGTTCGCGCGAAAGTGTGAAACAGGCGGTTCTTGCGGCGTTCAGGGCAGGTGCGCCGGGAGTGATCTTGTCGCGCAAATATTCCGAAATGCGGCTCGATCATTTGAGCGGCGCGGGAGATGCGATTCGAGAGTTGGGGATGTCGAGCTGAGACGACGCCTTCAACTTGAGCTATCGAATGCCCAGCAGAACACCGAGGTAAGCACGTACTTTTGTCAGTAGCGCAGCGTCAGCCTTGGAGTGGAAAGCGGCCTTGCGAAAGGTCCAATCGAGACTCTTGAGTTGATCGACTAGCACTGCGCCCTCTACCTTGTCGACCGTGACAGGCAAAGCGAAGGGGTAAGGTTTGCGGCGGCTCGTAAGAGGACAAACGACGGCCAAACCGGAGGCCTTATTGTATGACTGATCGGTGACAACCAGAGCAGGGCGTCTTTTCGCCTGTTCGCGACCTGCTTGCGGATCGAAATCGAGCCAGACGATGTCTCCGGCGCGAGGAACGTATTGGGTCACCACTCAATCCGCTCCTTTCCGCGTTCGCGCCCCATCGCTATCTCGGTATAGCGATTTCCGGCAGTGATTTCCCCTACAAGCTCCTTCAAAGTGGGCATTCTTCGCCGGCTACGGCGCAATTGGATGCGCCCTTCTTCCGCCTCGATCTCAATTGGGTCGCCTTCCCGAACTCCCGCCTCTTCTGCAACGACCTTGGGGATGCGGACCGCAAGGCTGTTTCCCCATCTCACGACTTGTGCGGATGCCATGGTACACCTCGTATACACAAAGTATATACGAAATGATCTACGGAAAGATACGAGTATCGGGGCCGGGACTGTCGTCATCTCAGTCCGCCACACCCTCGATGCTGCCTTCACCGCGAACTAACGGCTTCGAGAGCCTTAAGAAACAACCGGTTGCGAGGCGGCCCGCAGTAGTGGCAGGACCACAACGAACGTTGTTCCTTCGCCGATGGCGCTCGTTACGTCGATGCGTCCTTGATGATCTTCCACGATCCGTCGGGCCAATGAGAGCCCAAGTCCTGTGCCGTCGCCTTTGGTCGTGAAGAACGGGCGGAAGATGTTGGGCAAGTTGTCCGGCGGAATGCCGCGGCCGTTGTCTGCCACTTCGATGACCGCGAAGTTCTCTCTGCGCTCGACCGTGACGGCGACTCTGCCGTTGCGATCGATCGCCTGAATCGCGTTCAGCAGAAGATTCAGCAATACCTGATGGATCTGATCGCTATCGTGTTCGACTTCGGGCAGCGCAGGATCTTTGTGCAGGGTGATCTCAATTCCCTTGGAGAGTGCCTGTTGTCGTCCAAGCATGACGGCATGTTCAACGGTCGTGTTCAAATCGCTTTTGTGGACCTTGGGCGGATGCGGCCTCGCCGTCTGCAGCAGGTCGGTCACAATGTGGTTGATGCGGTTGATTTCCTGGCGGACGTCCTTGACGACGGCGCGGGCCGGGCTGCTTCCCGGCAGGTCGCGGGCGATGATCTCAATCACTCCTGCGATTCCCGCTAAAGGGTTGCGAATCTCATGGGCCAGCCCCGTCGCCATTTCGCCGAGAGTAGCGAAGTGCTCGGCGCGTGACATCTGGGTGCGGTGCAGGCGTTCGATTTCGATCCGGCTTTCACTTAGCTGCTGCACCATTTGATTGAAGTTGCGGCCGAGGTCTCCGATCTCGTCATTGCGGTGCGCGAAGCTGACCGACACATTCAGATCACCGCTGCCGAGTTGCGCGATCTTCTGCTGCAGTTCGACCATAGGCCGCTGCACTGTGTAAGTAAGCACCACGAGTAACGCGCCGCAGATGGCGATTGCTCCGACCCCTGCGACAAGCAGCACCATGTGGCGCTCGGGATCGCGCCACGAAAGCGTCGCGAGCAGGAACAGAAGCATCCCGCCCAGAAGCACGAAAGCGATGGGGACCAGCGCTTTGATCTCCCAATTAATGCGAAACCATGGTAGTTCCTGGTCCTCGACGGGCTCGCGATTCTCTGGCGTCACTGCAGGAGGAGCCGGATACTGCGTGCTGTAAAAGCTCTTCCGCGATAGCTGCGGCTCAGGAGACATAGGACCCTCCCGTAGCGATTCATTCAAATTGGCAGAGCTTTTGACAGTCTCAGGCATAAGCATGCAAACCGTGGAGCAGGTACGTCACTCCGAAGAAGGTGAACATCACAACCGCAAAACCGAGGATGGCGAAGTAAGCTGCTCGTCGTCCGCGCCACCCGCGCGTGATGCGCATGTGCAGGTATCCGGCATAGACCAACCAGGTGATTGCCGCCCACGTCTCTTTGGGGTCCCAATTCCAATACGAGCCCCAAGCCCGGTTCGCCCAAAAAGCGCCGGCGGCAATCATCAGGGTGAGCAAAGGGAATGCGATGCAGATCGTCTTGTAGGTAATGCGGTCCAGAGCGTCGGCGTCGGGAAGGAGCCGCTCAAGGTCTTCCCGACGCCAAAGCAGCAGGAGGTACAGCAAGTTCGCGAAGATGCCTCCGACAAGCGCCGCGAGAATGAACGGGCTTGCTGCCAAACTTGTGGGATAAAAGCCTTCCGCATCGAGCGAGGGATATTGCCCGTCGCGTGCGCGCAGGATGAAAAACACCAGAGCCAGCGCCTGCAGCAGAATGCTGACGAACACTGCTTTATTTGCGGTGTCGAGGAAAGCTTCATTCTTCTTGACTCGGGCCAAGACGTAGAGCGCCAGCGGCACTGCGACGGCGACAAAGACCAGCAGCATCAGCCAACCAAGGTCAGGGATCGTGACGAACATGCGCACGTTGCGGGCGATGAAGACTTCGGTCTTGTTCTCGGGATCCCAGGCGATGACGCTTAGTCCTCCCCAGCGCTCGAAGCGCCCGAGGATTGCCGCATAGATCACGACCGTGAAAACGCTGGTGGCGGCCAGGAAGAATTCCGTTTTGACCTTGTCCTGGATCAAGAACATCATGGCAAGCGCGAAGCTCAGAGCGCACGCGGCATACGCCAGCATGGCGAGCGTGACGTGAACGTGCAGCCATGTCGATTGCAGTGCTGGTACAAGTGGCCGGACTTCGTTTGGCAGCAACTCCATCAGGACTACGCCCACGATCGCGACCGGCATGGTGACCGTGCCGATGACTTTCACGCCGTAGCGCTTCTCGGCAATCAGAGTGAGTGCGGCGAGCGTCCAAACAAAGCTCAGCAACATTTCATAGACGCTCGCAAAGGGGGGATGGCCGGCCTCATACCAGCGGTGTGCTACCGCGCCAGTATTGGCGATGAGGCCGGCCCAAGTGGCCAGAGATGCAAACTTCACGTAGGCGTCGGTGCCTGTGATTCCGAAACCCAGGTACAGCGCCCCTGCTCCCGCGTAGAACACCAGCGCGGCATAGAGCAGGTTGGCTTCGCTCAGAATGTTTCCAGTCTTGACGACATTCAGAAAAGCAATGAACAGCAGGAAGGCGATGCTCAGGCCTACCATCACGATCAGCGTCATGCCGGTCGCGGGATGCTGTTCTACTTTGGCGCGTGCCATGCTTGCTTCCTTTCCTTTCGTAGCCGGATTAGTTTCCGGCCATGGACGCGGCGGGCTTTTCGGCCTCAGCCGCAGGTTGCGTTTTGAGTTCGCTCCGAAGTTGCTCCGCCAGTTTCTTGAATGTCTGCTCGAAGGCGTCGCGATTCCGGTTCGCCGATCCGCCAATCCACAGCACCAGGTTTCCGCTGTGGATGTCCTTCACCGGCACCACCCAGATTCGAATGTGAACGACGTAGAAGACGAAGGTCAGGCCGATCGCCATCAGCACCACACCGGCCCAGACGGACCACTGTCCGGGCTCGTGCGACACCTGCAGTCCAGTGAACAATCCGGTTTTCAGATCTTTCGGTGTAAAGGTGTAGGGGGAGGCTGCGTTTTCGGCGATTCCTTCAATCGCGGGGAACCAGACGTTGACGCTCTTGTTCGTCTTTTTCGATGAAACGATCAAATGAACTGCGGGGTTGGAGATGTCTGTGCTGCGGGCGTACACATGTCCGTCTTCCACGACGAAGTCCGGGATGAATTCCGCCAGCTGCACACTGGTGTCGGCATCAAGCTCTACCGTCTGATTCATCCCAAGAGCGATTTCACGGGCGGCAGTTTTTCCGTCCTTGGGGACAACATTCAGCAGCAACTGCTCGAGCTTGCCAGTGCGGCCATAACTTGCCTGGTAGAAGCGAACTCCGCGATATGCGAGGGGATCGTTGACGACGATTTCTTTACGGAAAACTTCGCGGCCGTTTTCAACGACAGCGAGCTTCGACCACCATTTCTTCGGCGTGCCGTCGGTGTAGGTTTCTTCGCCAGTACCGTCGCAACGGATCGAGAAGGGAAGCGCGCGGTTAGCTCCGTTCGACATCTCGATCTGGTTGCTGGCGCTTCCGGGCGTGAGCGTAACGAATCCACGCCATCCCCAGAGCGCGTCCACGATGCCGCCCAGAAAGATCAGCAGCAGGCTGGCGTGAACGATATAGACCGCCATCTCTGACATGCGGTGCTTCTCGGAGAAAAGGGAAAAGCTGTTGGTCCGGACAATATGTTCGGACTTCAGCCTGTTTTTTCGAAGAACGCGCTCGGCGGTACTTAGTGCCGCTTCCTCATTGGTAATTGGAATCTGGGCCTGGATCGGGAGGACTCGTCGAAAGCCATCGTCCGGACTCTTATAAGGACGCGCGAAGTACCGCCAAGCATTGGGGAAGCGCTCGACGGAAGCTGCAATGATGCTGAGGCTCACGAGCAGCATCAGCGCGACAAACCAGTGGGCGTGAAAAATATCGGTCAACCCGGTCGCGTCCAGGAAGCGGAGCATGGCCGGCGAATACGCACGCTGCATGTCGTCGGGATCGGTCATCGGGCGCTGGAGAATCACAGTGCCCGCGGCCGAGAAAATAACAACGAGAATAATCAGGATGACGCCAGTCTTAACCGAACTGAGTGTCTGCCAGGTTTTGCGGACCACAGAACTAAGCGACAGGCTCATGATTCTTGCAATTCCTCGATTTCCTGCAATGCACGTTCCGCGCCAACTCGATCGAATTGCACCAAGTCGTTGACGTTGCAGAGGCTTAGGCTGGATCCAGAAATGGATCGCCGCGCGAGAGTTGAGCCATAACACTCATTTGCGATTCGGGCCGTTTGCGATTTCACCCACCCCTTAAGTCCGTGATTTCAATCACAAAACGGTTACTGTGGCGTGCGTTATTTCACCAAGGCACTGCGGGAGAAAGCCCAGTTTTATGAGAGGAAGGCCTCTGTGGAAATTCGCAACGGTTCGTTGGGAGGGGGCGAACCCATTGTGTTGCAGATAGTTACAGTTTTCCTCAGAGTCGTCCGAATTCGGGACCAATACGGAAAGGGTCGTGCAAAAGCCATGGTGGCATGGTCCCAGAGAGCCGAAATCGCACTGACGTAACCTGGCGAGCCCTCCCCAAAGCATTAGCCGTTCTGTGCTACGTGTTTGCGATTTCGGTTCTACCCTCCTTCGCAAAGACTCACCCTGTTCCGCTCGACAAGAATGTCGACGCGAAGAAATGCCTGGAGTGCCACGAGGACAAGAGCAAAGGAAAGGCAGTTCACTCCGCGATTGCCACCGGATGCATGAGCTGCCACGAAGTTCGGGTGACTCGCGACGTCACCCGAGTGAAGCTCACGACGACCACGACCCAGGCCCTCTGCCTCAGCTGCCACGATGAGAAGAAGGTTCAGCCCGGACAGACAATCCATCCTCCGGCGGTCCGCGATTGCGTGAAGTGCCATGACCCGCATCAGTCGGACAACCCGAACCAACTGCTGAAGGCAACTTCTGGGGCGACAAAGGACGAGAACCTCTGCCTCTCCTGCCACAAGATCGGTGTAGATGTGCCCAAGGGCGGCAGCCGTCACGCCGCTCTTGATATGGGCTGCGACACCTGCCACCAGACGCATAAGAATGGTGACCGGACCAAGATCGAGTTTGCGGACCACCTAAAGAAGACGGTCCCGGCGCTCTGCCTCGACTGCCACGACGCGAAAGACGAAGCGTTGCTGAAGACCCACCAGGGACAGCCATTCGGCGCCGCGAACTGCCTGCAGTGCCATAACCCGCATGAGTCCGCGAAGCCGAAGCTGATGCAGGCATTCCTGCACGCGCCGTTCGAAGGAAAGATGTGCGACAGCTGCCATCAGGCTTCGAAGGATGGAAAAGTCGTCCTGACGAAGGCAGACAGCCGCGCGCTTTGCCTGACCTGCCACGAAGAGCAAGGAAAAAAGATCGAGTCCGCGAAAGTGCAGCATCCGGGCGCGGCGGGCGAATGCATCGCGTGCCACAACCCGCACGGAGGCAGGACCCCAGGGTTTGTACAGCCCGATCCCGTCAGCGCTTGCCTTGCCTGCCACAGCGACCAGGCCGAGCAGATGAAGAAGGCGCACCTGCATCAGCCAGCCGGGGTGCAAGGCTGCGCAACATGTCACGAGCCCCACGGGGGAGACAACCAGCACCTGTTGCGCGCCGCAACGCCCAACAAGCTCTGCCTGGAATGTCACGGGCCCGACAGCGCTCCGCAGAAGCTCGAGGCAGAGCATCTGGTGACGATTTTCGGTGGCAAGGTCCGATTGCCGGAAGACTACTTCCGCAAAGTTCCACTGCTGCCCATCAAGTACGGGCGCGGACATCCGACGGACAAGCATCCCGTCAGCGATGTGATGGATCCGTCGGACGTGAACAAGGTTTTGAAGCCGGTGAATTGCCTGTCGTGCCACCAGCCGCACTCGTCGGCGCAGGCGGACCTGCTGGCGAAAGATCAAGCCAACAACATGGCGTTCTGCATGACGTGCCATACGAGCCTCACTGGGGATAGCGGAACAAAGAAGTAGGCAGCGAGCGGAGAGAAAGATGTCCAGTGCGATGCACAAAGCGATGAAGGCGGCGGGACTGGCAGTCGGGATCGCGATGATGCTGACGCTCGTGAATCCCGTTGCCCTGTACGCCGGGAACAAGAAGAAAAAAGTCGAGGCGCCAAAAGAGAAGAACATTCTCGACATGATCGACTACTCGAAGGTGGTCTGGCCCGCGCCTCCGGCAGTCGCCCGCGTGAAATACCTGAATTACTTCTGCTGCGACAAATACACACCCGAGCCGGAAAAGAAGAAGAGCTCGTGGATGGACCGTATGGCGGGTGCGGAAACGGTGAACGAGCAGCGGATGGAGCACCCGTTGTTCGCGCTATGGACTCCTTACGGGGTTGTCGCGGACTCGAAGGGAAATCTCTACGTGGCCGACGGGAAAGTCGGCGCCGTATTCATCTTCAATACAGAAACCAAAGATCTGACGATGATCAAGCACGGAGTGCAAGCGCGCTTCGGCGACATCATCGGACTTGCCATCGATGACTCCGACCGGCTGTTCGTTTCCGACACCAAGCTCCACCGCATCCTGGTCTTCGATAAGAACCACAAGACGGAAGGCGCGATCTCGCAGGGCCTCGTCGATCCCGGCGGGATGGCGGTGGACAACGAGAATCGCTTCTTGTATGTGGCCGACGCGGCGCAGGATCTTGTGCTGGTCTACGACGCCGACAAACTCACGCTTCTCCGGAAGCTGGGAACTCCGGGAAAGAATCACACCCTGACTGAGGCGGGGCAGTTTGCCGTTCCGACGAATGTGGCTGTCGATGGCGACGGCAATCTGTACGTCAGCGACACCTACAACAATCGCATCGAGGTGTTCGATGCCGACGGAAACTTCATACGCCAGTTCGGCAAATCCGGTGACCGCCCGGGCACATTCTCGCGGCCCAAGGGCATTGCAATCGACGTGGATGGTCACGTCTGGGTCGCGGACGCGTCACTGGACATTCTGCAGTGCTTCACGCCCGAGGGCGACCTGCTGATGTGGATGGGCGGGCACGGCACACTGCCTGGCTTTTTCAGCACGATCGCAGGGTTGTTCATTGACAAGAACAATCGGATCTTCACCTCCGAGCAGTATCCCGGACGGGTGCAGATGTTCCGCTATTTCACTGATGACGAGGCGAGAGCCGAGTTGGCGGCGCGGAAGGCGGAAGCCGACAAGAACAAGCCGAAAGAGACGAAGCCGGCAGACAACGCGAATGCAGCGGCGCCGGCAGAGAAGAAGGCGCAATGAAAACAAGTTTTGGGCGTCCGCGGACCCCCGAAAAGGAGTCTGGAATCATTCGTCATACCCAGCTCCCGTTTCATAGCAGTAGAGGTAACAGCTGTACCACACAGGAGGTCGTAACCTTTATGAGAAAGATGATGTTAGTAGTCCTGATCCTGATGCTGGGTGTTGGGCTCGCAGTAGCGCAGACCTACACCTCCGGAACCGGATTGACGGGCATTGATGTGCTGGGTGCTCACAATAACGGTGGCCGTGGGTGCGCAGGCTGCCATGCTCCACACAGCGGCGCGGCGGGCGGCGGCGGAAACGCCATCACCGGCGGCCTGACAAAAGACACGCAATCCGGCAGCAACGCTCTGTTCGGGCAGGATGTAGCTCCCCTGTTCAACCAGACGTTGACGTTCGGACAAGACGGTAACGGCGGAGCAGGCTACGTGGAAGTGCTTCCCGGCCAGACGGCTGCCTACACCACCAATACCGAGGAACTTCGCGGAATCATGATGTGCCTTGCCTGCCACGATGGCCAGATCGCCAAAGGGCAGATGATGGCGGGTACATCCTGGGAGCAGTCGCACAACTTGCTGCCTGTGGGCATTTACGGTCCTGCTGGCATTCCGACCCTGCTCGGAAATGACAGTGGCAACGGCAACATCTCCGGCTATGGCAACGATCACCCGGTGGGCACGGCGGCAACGCTGGGAGCTCTCCGCTTGGTCAGCGCCAACGGCGGAAAGCCGACCGATCCGTTGACCGTTACGATCACGAATGGTGCGATCTCCAACATCGTACCGACCGCTGGCACCAGCTACGCGACGTTTGCCGCGAACTACGGTTACCCGGCGATCGCCGGCAGCGCGTGGGAGTGGGGTTTCGCACTTCCTGAAGGCTCGACCGATGCTTCCAAGGCCTTCATGACTTGCACCACCTGCCACAACCAGCACGTGATGTACATCTACAAGGCCCCGGCTACGAAACAGGCTGGCAGCAAGATCGCTGGCGGAACGTATCCGACCTACTTCTTTGTGAACGCTCCCTACAATCCGGGCGCGGGAAACAACGATCCGACCAAGGCCGCTTCGACGACCCAGTTCTGCCGTCAATGCCACACCGGCGAACAGAACGAAGCGTTGGGCGTCAACAACGTTCAGACGCAGTTCTAATTGCTGCAAAGGGGGAGAGAAACTCTCTCCCCCCGCTTTTTCAAGACTTGAGCGGAGGAAGGCAATGAGAAAAGAGATCAAACACCAACTGATGGCAGGCGCGGCGCTGGTGGCGCTGGCTGTCTCGTGCGGTGCGCAGATTGTTGCTTCTCACGCTCCGACCGCTGTGAATGCTCCGGCGGCATCGCAACAGACTCTGGCGTTGACTCCGGGCAAACCCGTTGTGCGGGTCAATGGCGCCGTGCTTACCGATCGCGACCTGATGCGCGAGATCCAGGCAATTTTCCCGTATTCCAAGATGCACAACGGCATTCCGAAAGGAATGGAGAGCGAGATGCGCCAGGGCGCTCTCGACATGATGATTTTTGAGGAACTGGTCTACCAGGAAGCGCTGCGCCGCAAGATGACGGTGGCGCCCGAGCGTATGAAGCGCGCCGAAGCACAGTTCCGGAAACAGTTTGCCAGCGAACAGGAGCTGGACCAGGTGTTGCAGGTCGAGGTTCACGGATCGCGCCAACTGATGCGCGAGAAGATCCGCCGGTCGATCCTGATTGACGATCTGCTGAAGAGCGACGTTACGGAGAGGTCCAAGGTTTCGCCGGCCGAGATGCACGCCTACTACCAGGCGAATACGAAGAAGTTCCAGCACGAGGAGATGTTCAGCCTGCAAACGATCTCTATCATTCCGCCGGCGAATGCGAATCCCGACGTGGTGAAAGAGGCCCGCCAGCGTGCCGAAGATGCGGCGAAAAAAGCGAAGGCGACCAAGACCTATCAGGAATTCGGACTGCTCGCCGAGCGGGTTTCCGATGACGACTGGCACGTGAACATGGGCGACCGCAAACAGGTTGAAAAAGACAAGCTTCCGCCTCCGGTGGTCGCGGCTGCGCAGGCGATGAAGCCCGGACAAGTGAGCGATCTTATTGCGCTCGGGCCCAACTACACGTTGTTTCGGCTGAATGCGCACGTGCCGGCGGGAGTTACGCCGTACGAAGAGTTGAAGGCAAAGCTTGGTACGGACTTACAAAAACAGAAAAACGAACAACTGAGGGCGGCCCTGAACAAAAGACTCCGAAAGACGGCCAAGATCGAAATGCTGTGAATTGCGGGCGGCCGCGCGATGAACCCAGGGTGCGCGGAGGCCAGAGACCAGGTGGGGAATGTGGGTACGTTGGATCGAAAGACGGTGCTTGCTGGCGTTGACCATGATTCTGATGGCGCTGCCTGCGGTGGCCCAGTTGGAAGTTGGCGACGACTGGAAGATGAGTCTCAGTGGCAACGCCGGCTACGACTACTTAGGAAATATTGACAACGGAGTGTCCGGCCACAGCACCGGATTCTCTGGAAACGCTGACCTGCACGGCAGCTTCTACAATCCAAACTTTCTGAACTTCAATGTGCAGCCTTATTACGGCCGCACGCAGTCGAATTCCATCTTCGGCGCGCTGACCAACAGCAGCGGCGTGAATGGCAACGTAAACCTGTTCAATGGCAGCCATTTTCCGGGCTCGGTTTCCTTTGCCAAGAACATCAACAGCTCCGGCGAATACGGAATGCCGGAATCCACCATCGGTCTGGCGCAACACGGCGACAATCAGGGCTTGGCAATCAGTTGGAGCGCGCTTCTTCCGAACCTTCCGTCATTGACCGCGACCTACGCCATCAGCGACGGTTCCTCTTCGGTGTTTGGCGCGACGGAAAAGGATACGCAGAAGGACCGCACTCTCACGCTGGTCTCGGCGTACGTCATAGCGGGCTTCCGGTTGAACGGCGAATTCGTTCACCACAATCTCGATGCCAATCTTTCGCAATTGCTCGACGGATTGCCGGAACCGGTTGAATCGAAGACATCCGGCAATAACTACGAGTTCAGCGCGCAGCATGCATTCCCCATGTCAGGGTCGTTCAATTTCGCGTGGTCGCGTTCGTCGTACGACTACGATTATCAGGATTCCTACATCACGCACGGCACGGGAGCGACCGACCAGCTCAATGGCGGATTGAACTTTCGACCCGCGAGAAAACTGAGCCTGGCGTTTAACACCACTTACACGGACAGCTTGCTCGGCAGCATTCCCTCCCCGATTCTGAATGAAGGCGCGACGATCATTACGACATCGCTGGGCAGCTACCACAGCTGGCTCTCGTCCGGAAATGCCTTCTACCAGCTTCTTTCGAATCTGACACTGCAAGGCACAGTAAATCACCAGCGTCAGGAATTCTTGGGAAAGGTCTATTCTTCTACGCAATACGGCGGCGGAATTAACTACAATTTAAACCGCCCGTTCCTGGGATCGTTTACATTCTCGCTGGCCACGTTTGACACGGCGACGCAGGACGGAAACCAGGGGATGGGATTCATCGGCAACGTGAATTTCAGCCGTCGAATTGACGGGTGGGAAGTCAACGCAAACACCAGCTACTCGCAAAACGTGCAAACCCTCATCCTGGTCTATACAACGTCTTCGTACGGGTGGGTTGCGAATGCGCGCCGCAGGCTCGGGAACCAGTTCAACTTTTCGGCAGGCTACGGAGGAACTCACAGCGGCCTGACCAGCATCGCTGGATCGTCGAGCAGTTCCGAGCGCGTTTCGAGCGCGCTTAGCTGGCGTTCCTACAGCGCGAACGGCTTCTATTCGAAGGCGGACGGCACGGCAGCTTTTACCACCACGGGACTGGTAAACATTCCGACGGGGCTGCCGCCGTCGTTGTTTGCGCCGGGTTCGGTCATGGTGTACAACTCCCACGCCTATGGGTTTAACTTAGGCGGAGTCTTTATGCGCAGGCTCACGGTGAGCGCAGGATATGCGAATAGCAGGGGAAGTTCGGTCGATCCGTTGGTCACGACAATCACCACGACTGAGCTTTACAACGGAATTCTCCAATATCGGCTGAGAAAGATTTATATCAACGGGGGATTTACGCATCTTCGGCAGTTGGTAGGGGCGGCGGGGACGCTTCCAGTATCTGTGACGTCGTATCACATTGGGGTTTCGAGATGGTTCAACTTCTTCTGAAGTTCGGGAAGAGGAGTCTGCGCCGGGGTATGGCGTCGGCGGGAGTTCTGTTTCTCGCGGCGGCACCGGTGTGGGCAGCCAAAGTGCAGAAAGCGAACCCTGATCCACCTCCTCCGGATCTCCTGCTCGAAGGCGGGCGCAAGCTGCAATACGAGCGCAGCTTCAGTTCCGAGAAAGAGATGGAGAAGAAGCGTGGCTTCTGGACCAAGGTGGTGGACGTGATCATCGGCGAGCCCGATCACCCGCACATGGTCCGGCCGTACAGCGTCGCCGTGGACTCGCACGGACGGGCAATCGTTACCGATCCCGGAGCGAATGGGGTCCACATCTTCGATATCGAGCAGCACAAGTACAAATTTATCGAGCGGAGAGACAAAGACCGCGATGCGATGAAGTCGCCGCAGTGCGTGGCTGTCGACGCCGAGGACAATTTCTATGTGACCGACTCTGAGGTTGGGAAAATCTTCGTATTCGACGCGAAGGGAAAATACCGGCGGGCGATCGGCAGCTTGAAAGGCGGAGAAGGATATTTCAAGCGTCCGACCGGGATCGCCGTGGATTCCGCCGCGCAACGGATCTACGTGACCGATACCCTGCGGGATGTGGTTTTTGTTCTCGACATGAATGGCAGCGTGCTGCGCAAGATCGGCAAGCGCGGTATCGAGAACGGCGAGTTCAACCTGCCTACTGAAGTCCTGCTTCACGATCAGAATATCTTCGTCGTCGATGCGATGAATTTCCGTGTGCAGTTCCTGGACAGCTTCGGAGAGTACGAGACATCGGTCGGCAAGCTGGGTGACTCCTCAGGATCAATGTTCCGGCCCAAGGGAATCGCGATCGATTCCGAAGGACATCTTTATGTAGTGGATGGATTGTGGGGAGTCGTGCAGGTTTTCGATCATGAGGGACGGCTTCTTTATTATTTTGGCGGCCGCGGAACTCACAGCGGGGAGTTCCAACTGCCGGCAGGCTTGTTCATCGACCGCGATGATCGGGTCTATGTGGTTGATTCCTTTAACCGCCGCGTTCAGGTCTTCCACTACTTCGGATTGCCGAAGCAAGCGAAGGGAGAGCGGCCATGAAGCGGCTTCTTCTCATTTCGATCTTGCTGGCGCTGGCGGTGGCAGCCTATGGTCAAGGAACTCTGAGCGGCGACGTACTGGGATCGCATAATCTTTCCGCCAGCGGAACCGGACCGGTGAAAGGAAACGGTGCGCCTTGCCTGTATTGTCATGCGCCGCATTCCGGAGTGCAGGGAGGAACTGGCGCCCTCTGGAGTCAGACGCTTTCTACCCAGGTGTATTCGACCTACACCAGCACGACGTTGCATAACAGTTCGCAGCAGCCGACACTTGGGAAAGACAGCAGCCTCTGCCTGAGCTGCCATGACGGCACCGTCGCGGTTGGGCAGACTCAGCCCTACGGCCCGCAGCCGATGACGGGCAATATGTTGCAGGCGGACGTCTTCGGAGCGAACCTGCAGGGGTCTCATCCATTCAGCCTGAAGATGCCCATGGTGGACGGTCCGGATCTGGTTGCGTCGTTGACGACGAGCCACACGACCGCTGATCCACTGAAGGCAGTCAATCTCATCAATGACAACGTCGAGTGCACCAGTTGCCACAACCCGCACGCCCAGGCAATCGATCAGCTTTCGCAGAACTTCCTGGTGCGAGACGGATCCAGCGGCCAACTCTGCCTGGCATGCCATGAAGTAAACGCCCGCACCGTGGGTGGGCAGATAAACCCCTTACAGCAATGGAGCAGCAGCATTCACTCGCAAGCCGGGACGAAGATCGCGAACGGGCCGGTGCTGGGCAGCTATACAACGGTTGGCCAAAACGCATGCATTTCGTGCCACATGCCGCACAATTCGTTGGCGGGACCGCGCTTGCTGCGTGGTCCGGTGCCCGCGGTCGCGAACATGGACGCCTCCACGCAGAACTGCAATACCTGCCATAACGGCGGCAGCAACATTTCTCCGGCAATTCCGAATGTTTATGCCGAATTCGCCAAGATCGGCCACCCTTATCCCGCCGGAAGCAACTCACACGATACCGCCGAGTCAGTGCTGCTGAACAACAACCGCCACGCCACCTGCGTGGACTGCCACAATCCGCACGCGTCACAGCAGGTCACGTCGTTCACTTCGATTCTGCCGCCATTGCTACGGCCGTCGCAGAATCTTGTGACCGGAGTGAGTGCAACCGACGGAACGACCGTGATGAATCCGGCAGCGAATCAGTACGAGAACTGCCTGCGTTGCCACGGGACCAGCAGCGGCAAGCAAACGCTCGCGGTGTTTGGATACATGCCGATCTGGGCAGTCTCGGGAGCCGATCCTCTGAATGTGATTTCCCAGCTGCAAACGACGTCGACGTCAAGCCACCCGGTGATGCATGACCGCAACAGCGCGTTCCCGCAGCCCAGCCTGCTGTCTTATATGTGGAACCTTGACGGGAAGACGCAGGGGCGACCGATGGGCGTGCGGCTCTATTGCACTGATTGCCACAACAGCGATGACAACCGCGAATTCGGCGGCACGGGGCCGAATGGCCCGCACGGCTCAATCTATCTGCATCTGCTGGAGCGACGTTATGAGTTCAGCCAGGTTGCTCCTCCTCCAGCGGGAGGGCCAGGCACTCTGATTCAGAATCTGTTCCCGAGTCCGGTCGTGGATCCATCCGCGGGCGGACCATATTCGCTGTGCGCGAAGTGCCACGACCTGAACCAGATTCTTTCGAACAGCAGCTTCACGGAGCATGCGCGGCATATCAACGACGGCTTCTCGTGCTCGACATGCCACACCGCGCATGGCATGGGCGGTGTCTCGGCCGGCATTTCGGGCGAGCGCATGGTGAACTTCGACATCAATGTTGTTGCTCCCAATGGCGCCACGCCGATTTCCTACAGCCGCGCGACCAACTCCTGCAGCCTGACCTGTCACGGGCACGCGCACTCGATGGTGACTCCAACTGCGGTGCAAAAAAAGATTGGCCGCTGAAGTGGGAGCAAGCGCGGCCAACGATACAGAAACAAATCTTGCGCGGTCTTTCGTTAGCGTGGCCGCACTCGTTGTGCTGTTCTCCGTTGCGCCTATCTGGGAATCGATTCATCTCACAGCTCTGGCCAACACAGATCTTTGGTGGCACCTGCGCACCGGGCTTTGGATCCTGCAGAACCGCGCGCTCCCTCACAGTGGATTGTTCTCGCAGTCTGGAGCATTGCCATGGAGCGATACGAGTTGGGCTTTCGACGCAGTGCTCGGGGCAGCCTACAAACTCTTTGGGCTGCGGGCGCTTGTCATTTTGTCTATGGGATTCAGGCTGGCCTTTGCCGCAATTGCGTACATGCTGGCGCGCAAGTCAGGAGCCCGGTTTTGGCCCGCCGTACTTCTTTCCGCAGTCGCGCAATTCGTCGTGCCTTCGCTGCAACCGGGACCGTCCTCGATGTCGGTGCTTTTTTTTGCGATCGAGTTGATTCTGATTGCACGGGCCAGGATCTCCGGCGAACTGCACCCTCTGCTCTGGCTTCCTCTGATGTTTGCGGTGTGGGCTAACTTCGACGTGCAAGTTGTCAGCGGACTGGTATTGCTGGTCCTGTTCCTTCTTGCGTCCGCTGGTGAAAACGCGGTTCGCAGATCGCAGATCACTTTCTTGAGGATGCGACGCTCTCCTTTGCCTATGAAATACATCGGAGCGGTGCTTGGAGCATCGGCCCTCTGCACGCTGGCGAATCCCTACACCTACCATGTGTTCTTCGAATACGGGCGAACGCTTTACAGCATCGCCGGATTCCGCTACTTCGCCGAGATGCACGCCATGGCCTTCCGCAGCTCGCAAGAGTATTTGCTGATGCTGCTGATTATGACGGCGTACCTTGCGCTTGCCCGCCGCCGGTCGCTGGCGATCTTAGAACTTGCTCTGCTGATTGCGAGCACTTTGTTGGCGTTCCGCATTCAGCGCGATGCATGGATTGCAGTGCTGGCGTCTGTCACGATCATTGCGGCCGGTTTCGCCGACGAAGAGACGGACGTGGATGAGCCAGAGTCAAATTGGCAGAAGCCTCTGATTCCCGTTCTTACCGGAGTCATATTCCTGTTGGCTGCGTGGCGTATCCCGGATGAAGGGAGCCTTCTAGGCAAGATCGGCCAGAACTACCCGGTGAAGGCGTGCAACTTTATCGTGAGCCACCATCTGTCGCCGCCGGTGTTCAATTCATATTCCTGGGGAGGGTTCCTGACCTGGTACCTTCCGGACTATCCGGTTTTCATCGATGGCCGGATGGAACTTTACCGGGATGAAGACGTCGATCGTTACTTCGATCTGATCAGCGGGAAGGGAAGGCTGGAAAGCGATCCGGCGTTTGCCTCGGCCCAGACGATTTTGCTCGAGCAGAAATCAGGAATGGCCAAGGCCCTGATCAACATTCCCCAACTCAGCGCTCAGTACCAGCTCGCTTACAGCGACGACGTCGCGGAAGTATTCGTGCGGGAATAGTGTCAATTGCGCGCGAGAACGGTTGCTATCGAATCGCGATAGATGACCCGATACCGCGGGTCTGTGGGCAGCAGCTTTGACAAAGGGACTGAGTTCTTGAGAATCACCAGGCCCGCTTCGTTCAGGTAAGGATCGTCCGACGGAGCCGTATTTACAGATTCGGTGTCGTAAATCTTGCCAACGAGTTCATCGCCGTAGAGATCGCCGCGCCCGTCGACCACCACCGGGTACTGCGGCATATAGAACACAAGGAACCCACCCCAATCGAAGCTGTTGTAGAGCGGACCTCTCACGGGATTCTTGCGAACAAAGTTCGCGGCATCAACCGGAAACTGCCCGCTGATTAACTCGTTCAATCCACGCGAATCAAACTCCGTATTGCGCGCCGCCAGCAGCAATAGAAGAAAGGAAGCCAGCGCCACCACGCCCCACTCAGGCAACGTCACAGGATGGCCGCGCTCCTCCTCTGGAGCAGGGAAGTCAGCGATCACGGCCGCTGACGTGATGCACAGGAACCACGCATCCCGCGTCGCGCGAAATGCGAATACGCTAGCAATCGCCATGAGTGTCAGCTTGAACGGATCGATCTTCTTCGCCCGTCCAATCGCGAAGAACGCCCCAGCCGCCAACAGCAATTCCACAAAGTGGCTGACGCCCTCGAAGCTCAGCGATTGCAGTTCGCTGATCATCGAATAAAAGATCTTCGAATTGGAATATCCGAACAGCACGCGGTACACGTGAAAGGAGTAGGGCCCAATGCATGTCGCAATAAGACAGCCGGCCAGGATGACGAAAAGCGGCGCGACAGGGAGGGTCGGCGCGGTCAAGAATTTCGAGTGCAAACGGAAACGTTCCGCCATTCGTTGCAAAAGGTTGATGCCTGCGAGTAATCCGATAGTGATCAGGCCGTACACAAACTGGATGTGCAGGTTGGCCCACGGCAGAAACACGAGAGGCAGCCAGTAAAGCAACTGCACGCGTCCTGTGCGCCGGGCTTCGAGAATTAGAGTCAGCGTCACGGCATAAAGCAACATCGAGAAGAACACCGGCCTCGGCATGATGTTGAACAAGAAAGCCGAGAGCGCGACAACGCTGAGGAGCAACGCTACCCAGAAGCGTCGCGAGAGCCGATGCAGCATCCAGAAGACTGCCAGGGCTACAGCGATGGTGAGTACCGTCCCGAACAGAGCCATTCCAATAAATCCGAACCAGCCATAAGAGCGTGCCAGAAGAACTTCGTATCCCCAGCTGTAGGCCATCCAGGGACGGTCCGCTGCGGTGCGGGAGAAGATTCCGCTATGCGGGAAGGAGCAGTGTTGCAGGATCCAATTGCCAACCGCGAGGTGCCACCAGACATCGAGATCGAGGACCGACAGCTTTGTGATGAAGCACCCGGTCCCCACACCGACGATTAGCGCCGTCAGCGCGGACAACTGCGCAGCCCGGAATTTCAGCATTCCGAGCAGATCCTCTTTCACGCTCATCCTGCGGATTCCCCTGCCGATGTTACAGCGCCGGCTTGTCGGTTTTCGTCCCCGGCGCGATGTTCAGGTGCTGCTTCGCCTGCGCGATCAGGTGTTCGGCCTCGGCGCGCTTGGGATTATTCGGATTCGTCTTCACGAACTTTTCCCATGCCGCGATGGCCGCCTTGGGATCGGACTTCCCGTGCCACTCAAACATGCCCAGGTTGAAGAGAACGTGCGGATTCTTCGGATCAATCTTGAGCGCGCGGTTCAGCGTCTCAATGGCTTTGTCGGAGTTGCCCATGGAGTAATCGACGAAGGCCAGTTCGTTCAGCGTATCGACGTTCGGTTTCACAGCCACCGATTTCTCGAGGTATTCTCTGGCATTCAGGTATTGCTGCGCTGCCAGGTACGCGTGGCCGATCTTTTCCAGCAGCACTGGGTCGTTCGGATTCTGTTGGAGATTGGCGAGAAGAGGCTCAACTTGCTTGTCGGCCATGCGTTTCATGTCGCCAGCGCTGGGCATGCCGCCACCCATCCCGCTCTGGGGGGG
>Ga0335079_10000710_pt1 | contig 37942 bp, 27 predicted proteins | sample Lox_Sample_33_FD_206719 | JGI IMG/M metagenome (GOLD analysis project Ga0335079, IMG submission 206719) | Soil microbial communities from Loxahatchee National Wildlife Refuge, Florida, United States - Lox_Sample_3.3 | ecosystem: Environmental > Terrestrial > Soil > Wetlands | place: USA...
GTGTATCGGGATCGCGCTCGGTGAAGAGGAAAGGGGTGCCGAGCGCGCGCGCCACTTCGTGGCCGATGATGAGGCCGCCCAAGGCGGGAGACACGACCAGGCCGGGCGGCGATGGCGCAATTTTGCGGATTTCTTCCGCCAGCAGACGCCCTAGTTTCTCAGCGGCGGCGGGATGCCGCAGCACCAGGGCGCATTGGAGATACTCGCCGCTGTGGAGGCCGCTGGTCAGCCGGAAGTGGCCTTGGAGGTAAGCGCCGGTCGCGCGAAAAAGTTCGAGCACAGCTTCGGCTTGCGGCGTCACCAACGGCTACTATACCATTGGAGTTAACACCAATCGCCGAGCGAAGCGCCCTCGTGTGCCGTTGCTTTTGGGGAGATAGACCCATGAATCTGAAATCTTGTCTGGCAATCCTGTGCGTGTCGATGCTGGTCGTGCCGGCCCCGGCCCAGAATCCCTTGTCGCGGGTATCCGCCCCATATCGCACGGGCGAGAAGCCGGCTAACGACCTGAAGAACTCGACGCGCATCGAATCGCTGTTGCGCGCAGGCAACCTTTATCTTTCTCTGCAGGACACTATTGCCCTGGCTCTGGAGAACAACCTGGATATCGCGCTGCAGCGGTACACCCCGCTGTTGTCCGACGCGGCGATCCAGCTTGCCGAGGCGGGCGGATTCGCGCGCGGCGTTTCCACGAGCGTCATCGCCGGACCTTCGAGCGCCACGGTTTCGAGCACGGGCGCGGCGCCGGGGTCCACGCAGAGTGTGGGCGCGACCACCAGCCAGGCATCGGCTACCGCTGTGGGCGGCACGGTGCTGCAGACATCCGGTCCGTCACTTCCGACCCTCGATCCGTACTTCACCACCGGTGTGAGCTGGGGACACGTTACGACTCCGCAATCGAGCGCGTTCGTGACCGGCAGCAACTCGCTGATCCAGACGCAGAACGTGGCTAATTTCGGGATTGCCAAAGGCTTCCTCACGGGAACCACGATCGGCTTGGGATTGAACAACAGCACGGTAACCAGCAACAGTCCGCGGAGCGATTTCAACCCGTCCACCACTTCGTCGCTGGCGATCAGCTTTTCCCAGCACCTGCTTCAGGGATTCGGCAGCGCGATCAATGGCCGCCAGATCCGGATCGCCAAAAACAACCGCGAGGTCTCCGACCTCACGCTCAAGCTTCAGGTGGAGACGACGGTCGCCGCGGTGATGGAGCTTTACTGGGACCTGGTCTCTTTTCGCGACGCGGTGCAGGTAGCGAAGAACGCCCTGGGCGCCTCGCAGCAGCTTCTGGAGAACAATCGGAAGCAGGTGGAGGTGGGCACGCTGGCATCCATCGAGGTAGTACGCGCACAGGCCGAGATCGCTTCGGGCGAACAGGCGGTACTGGCCGCACAGTTGCGTGTCGATCAGCAGGAGACCATTTTGAAGACTGCGCTGAGCCGCACCGGCGTGGCCGACCCGGCGATTGCTTCGGCGCACATCATTCCCACCGACCGTATTCAGGTGCCGGACGTGGAGCCGATCCGGCCTCTGCAGGATCTCACCGCGCTGGCCCTCTCCTCGCGGCCGGAGCTGGCACAGAGCCGGATTCAGCTCCATAACCAGGAACTGACGGTGAAAGGGTCCAGGAACGCGCTGCTGCCGGCCCTCGACCTGGTGGCGAGCGCCAGCAACGGCGCGCTGGCGGGCGAACCGAATCCTCTGCCCGCGCTGCCGGGGTCGCCGCATTCGAACACGGCCTTTTTTATCGGGGGCTATGGCACGGTACTTTCCCAATTATTCTCCAGGAATTTCCCGAACTACTCGATCGGCCTGAACCTCAACATTCCCATCCGCAACCGTGCCGCGCAGGCGCAGGTTGCCACGGACCAGCTCACGCTGCGGCAGCAGGAACTGGCGCTGCAGCGCCTAGAAAACCAGGTGCGGGTGGACGTGCAGAACGCGTTGATCGGCGTATCGAATGCGCGCGCCTCGCTGGGCGCGGCGCTGAAGGCGGAGGTTCTGCAGCAGCAGACGCTGGACGCCGAGCAGAAGAAGCTGCAACTTGGCGCCTCCACTACGTACAACGTGATTCTGGCGGAGCGCGACCTGGTAACCGCCCAGAGCAACACGGTGGCGGCGCAGGCGGCTTACGCCAAGGCGCGTGTGGAACTGGACCGCGCGACGGGACAGATCCTGTACAACAACAACGTCTCGATGGACGAGGCTGCCAAGGGTGTTGTTGCCCGCCCGCCCAGTGCGATTCCGGACATTCCCCAGGGGCAGGGCCAAAAGCAGTAGCGATAGTACCAGGTATTTTGGTATTTAGACCTGTTTATCCTTTTCTATGGCTAAAATACGAATTGCATGCATCGTATTTGCCGTGTTTTCCGGGTGCTGGCCCCGCTGCTGAGCGCGTTTTGGCTACACTCTCAAGCTTTGAATCGCAACCTGGTAGCCAATGGCGACGCCGAATCCTGCCCAGCCGCGGCACAGAATGCCACCGATCCTCAGGTTGCGAATATTCCAAACTGGACCATTACGGGCGGGTTTTCCGCAGGCAGCTACGGCGGCGGCAGCTTCCTGAGCGCCTCCGATTACATCCCGGTAAGCCATGGTTCCAAGTTTTTCTACGGCGGGCCCGGCAGTAAGCTGGCGACGGCGGTGCAGACCGTCGACCTGAGCGCCGCCGCGGCGAACATCGACGCCGGACAGGTCAAGTTTTATCTCTCCGGGTACCTAGGCTTCATCGGCGGTTCGTACGACGCGATCAACACGATCAGCCTCAAGGCCGAATTCCAGGATGCTTCCGGGAACAATCTGCTGGTGTCGACCGCAGCCGGTCCATCCACGGCGGACGTGAATGTGCCGGCGGGACTAATGCTGCGGATTGCGACCGGATTTCTCCCGGCCAACGTGCGCAAGGCGAAGGTTACGGTGAATCTGGGCACATCGAGCTCGGGTTACAACGGATTCGCCGCCGACAACATTTCCCTGGTTCTGACGACGGACGCACAGTTGGGCGTGAACCTGCTGGTTAACGGCGATGGCGAGACGAATCCGCAGAGCGATAACGGCTACCCCGTGCCGGGATGGAATGCCGACACCGGACTCGCCGTGGCAAAGTATGGCGATTACAAGATGCCCACGAAAACAGACCCTGGGCCCAGCGATCGGGGCACCTATTTCTTCAACTGTCCGACCAGCCATGCCCAGTGCCGCGCCTACCAGGGCATCGACTTCACGACCGCGGGCAAGCTTGTGGATGCGGGCAAGGTCTCGTATACGCTCTCCGGGTGGTTCGGCGGCGACACCGGCTATCCGGACAACGCCGACATGAGCGTGACGTTTTACGACGCTTCGGGGAATGCCATGGGAGGCGCCGCGCGGATCGGGCCTGTGAACAAGGGCCAGCGTGGTCTTTGGCAGGAATCGACTAACGCCACGGTTCCGGCGGGCGCGCGGGCGGCACAGGTCAACCTGTACTTCCACAAACTGGGACCGGCGACTGACAACCTGACGGCGTACGCCGACAGCCTTCTCTTCCAACTCGACGCCATGCAGGTGACCGGCGTGACCAACGCCGCCAGCGGGCAATCGGGGCCGGTGGCTCCGGGCCAGTTTGTCTCCATCTACGGGACGAGTCTCGGCCCGGCCACCTACCAGGTGGCGCAGGGCAGCCAGAAGGGGCTGGGGGGCACCCGCGTGACGTTTAACGGAATCGAGGCATTCCTGACCTTCACGTCTGCGAACCAGGTGAACGCGCTGGTACCTTACGGCGTGGCCGGCAAGGCCGACGTCGCAGTGCAGTACAACGGGAAGACATCAGACAACTTTCCGCTTGCGGTGACGGACGCATCGCCGGGAATCTTCACGCGCCAGTACGGCGCGGGGCAGGCGTGGGCGGTCAACGACGATCGGGTGACCTTCAACACTTCGTCGGCGCCGATCGCGCGCGGCGGCTGGATCACATTCTGGGCCACCGGCCAGGGCCAGGTGAATCCGGCGGGACAGGATGGCGAAGTGCTGTCCAGTTTGAAGAACGTCGTCCTTCCGGTGAAGGTCACGATCGGCGGAGTGGAGGCGACGCTGGTGGCGCCGGCGGTTCTGATTTACACGGGCGAGGTCCAGGTAAGCGTTTGGATTCCCAACAACGCTCCTACGGGCGACGTTCCGGTGGTCCTCAGTATTGGAAGCGGGAGCAGCCGGAAAGACGTAACCATTTCGGTGAAATAGTTGAAGTTGTCTTCGGGGCCTCGGCAGCCTAAAACCGATTCCACTATCCGATTTTCCGGCGTATAATTGAGCCGGAGATCGTTCCGCCCACAGGCGCAGGAGGTGTGATGCCATGACTGGCGCTGCCTACCGCCGGCCACTGTTTCGAGTTCTGACCCTAGTGTTCCTCATTTTCGCCGTGTTCGTGTCACGGGCGCGGTGATCTTTGCCGTCGCCACCTGCGCTGTGCGGAGCGTGTGAGGTGCTTTATGGTCAAGCTGTCCAGAATCCTCGTTCCAGTGGAATTCTCGCCGAGGTGCGCGGGAGCAGTGCAGTATGCGGAGGCATTGGCCGCGCATTTCCGGAGCGAAATCGTCCTGCTGCACGTGGTGATTCCGCCCATGGCGAGTTTCAGTTCGCTCGAGGCCATGGCATATTCCAGCGCCTCGGACCTGGCGCGCGAGCTGTTCACGCTGCGCACCACGGATCTGGCCGCGATACCCTGCGCGGTGCCGAATGGAGCGGGCGTGCGCCGGGTTGTGCTGGAAGGCGATCCGGCCCGTGTCATCGCCGAGTATGCCAAGACCGAGCATTGCGACCTGATTGTCATGCCGACCCACGGCTACGGGCCGTTCCGGCGCTTCCTGCTGGGCTCGGTGACCGCCAAGGTGCTGCACGACGCGATTTGCCCGGTGTGCACGGGCCCTCACATGGAACGGGCGCCGGACTACGGAGTGATCCGCTTTCGGCACATCGCGTGCGCGGTGGACCTGGGCCTCCACAGCCGCGAAGTCCTCTGCTGGGCATGGCACTTCGCGCGCGACTTTGCTGCCAAAATGACGGTGCTGCATGCCATCCCGTCCTCCTCGACGCGCATGGGCGGTTTCTACTTCGACCCGGATTGGGCCATCCAACTGGCGAAGGGGGCGCGCGAGCGGATCGAGTACCTGATGCAGGAGATGGGAATCACCGCCGACGTGAAGATCGAAGCGGGCGATACTCCGGTTGCCGTGCGATCCGAGGCCGAGGAGACGAAGGCCGATGTGCTGGTGATTGGCCGCGGCAGCAGTCCGCGCGCGCACGGCCACCTGCCGACCAATGCCTATGCGATCGTGCGGGAATCGCCATGCCCGGTGGTGAGCATTTAGCGAGATGACCGCGGTGGAAAGGCCCCGCGGCTTGAACATGCGAACCGAGCCAGCGGGACGCTGCCCCACACCGTGCAGGTACATTCACACGAGGAGCGTCAGGCAGCCGGTAACGATGAGCGCTCCGGCCCAGATCACGTCCAGGTTGACCCAGGCCTTACGCAGCAGGCCCAGACCGAAGCGGTCCACCACGATCCAGGCTGCCAGCGCCGTCACCACAAGGTATCCCGCGCCGTGAATCAGCGTGGCTGCCGCGCCCGCGGCCACGTGCGTGGATGCGCCGCGTGCGTGGCAGGAAGGGCCTTCCGCGGCCGCCGTCATGGAGAGAAACACCGGCAGAACCATCAAGCCGGCCCCATGGGCGGAGGCCATGAGGAAGGACCAGAGCGTCAGGCCGCGCATGCCTACCCGCATGGCCGCCCATCGCGGATGAAGATGCCGATACAACTGCCGCACGCCCAGGCCGACCAGCAGCACGGCCACCGGCCAACGCAGCATGCGCGGGGTGAGCGCCGTACCGGCCATCATGGCAACGGCGATCGCCACCGCAATCGCCAGGGCGTGGCCAAGAGCCAAAGGGATCATCGCCCGCCACACCGCGCTGCGCCTGCCTTCCTGCATGCCGAGCGCGACCGCGAACAACCAGCCCATGCCGGGATTGAGGCCGTGAAAGGCACCCAATCCCGCTAAAGCAAGCCACCAACTCAAATTCGTGTTCATGGCGCGAGATCCTCACGCGTAGCAGTAGGAATCGGAGGAAGCATCTCCTCCTTCCAGCCGCGTCTGATGCGGGCGCATGCCGTCGAACTCCGGAAAGAAGCGCCGGTCCACCTGCATCTTTCCCGTGTTCGGGTCGACGTCCACCTTCATCATCCAGCCCTCGATGCCATCGGGATAGAACTGTGCGTCGACTGCCGCGTAGAGCGAATTGGTGACGTACACGCGTCGCCCGTCGCGGCTCACTTCGACCATCTGCGGACCGCCATTCAGCGGCGTACCCGGTTTTGAGGGATGCCCGACGCGCCGCACCATGCCGCCGATCTGGATTGTGCTATTCAGTTTGGGGTTGAACGGGTCACTCACATCGTATTGCCGAAACTCGCCGGAACCCCAGCACGAAACATACAGATAGCGGTCGTCGAGCGAAAGGTTGACGTCGGTTACAAGGGGAGGCACGGCGCCGAAGCCCTTCAACATCGGCGGCAGCAATTCCGGGTTCGCCGACTCGGCCGGAATTTCGATCGCCTTACGCACTTTCCACTGCGCATTCTCCCCGCGGCCGTCCTTATACCAGAGCCAGATGGAAGAGGACAGGTCTTTAGTCGAAATCACTACGCCGGCAAAGCCGTGGGCGTTGGTGGGATTTCTGGCCGGGCGCAATTCGAAGACGAGCTGCTGCTCGGCTCCGAGGTCCAGCACCTGTTTGTGCATGCGTTTCTGAAGGTCCCACACGTGGATCTGGTGGCCGTACTTGCCGCTCAGCAGGAGCTCGGGGACGAGCCCGCCTTCGAACATGTTGGGCGTCCCCCACTCGCTGGTGAGCATGGAGTCGTGGCCCAAGTGCCAGGCGAAGTCGTACGCCAGGTATTGCGGGCCGCGGTCTACCTCCCAGCGCCCGCGCACGTCGAAGGTGTCGCCGTCGAGCACGAACACGCCGCCCGGCCCTTCTCCCTGGGGCGAGCCCATGGCGTTCACGTAAATGCCTTCCGGTCCGCAGTGAACCGTGTGCAGACGGCTGTAACCGGTCCGTTTCATGATGGTCTCCGGTTCGATGGTTTTGACCAGTTTCGGATTGCGCGGGTCGGGCTTGGTGTCGAGGATGTAAATGCGCGACGATCGCAGCCCCGGCACGACCAGGTAGCGTCGCTCCATGTGGGGGTGAGGTGAATACGGGCACAGGCACGAGCTGCATGCATTCCAGCCGAAATGGTGGAGCTCATCGCCTGTGTGGGGCATGTCGAAGCGGCCCACCATCCTGCCGTAGGACCTGGATGCGGCGTCGACATCGATCACGGCCATCGCGTCCGGCCGGCCGTTCGATGTATTCAGCATCGCGACATATGCCAGCTTTTCAGCCGGCGCTTCCATCGCCATCGCCGGCGACGGGTAGAACGTTGGATCAGGTTGCCATCTCATTCCAAATCTCCTCTTCGCTGTGGTTTCAGCGTCTAATCAGGAAGCGAAGAGGAGGGAGAAAATTCGCAGGAATTCTCTTGGGCGCGGCTCTGCCCTCAAAGCGAATTCAATTCCCGCATCACGAACGCGTTGCCCGGCAGCTTGCGATTCCAATGGCGCCAGAGCTCGAGCCGCCGCTCGCCAAGCGCATTGGCCTCTGGGGCGCGGCCAGAGCGGAGCTGAAGTTTTGCGAGATCACCGTAGAGACGGGCCAGCGCGTTGGCGTGCCGCAGATCGTCCAGAGGTTGGGGGTTGGACGCCATCACTTCTTCCAGCAGCTCTTCGTAGGTTCGAATTGCAGCGTCTAACCGGCCGGTGGCCGCGTAGTGATCGGCCAGGGCCCTGACGGCAGCATCGGACTCGCCGCCGGGCTCGACCTTGGCGGCCGGGTACTCCTTCAGGCCGCGAAGGTTCTCGAGGGCCGCGTCGATCCTCTGCTGCGCTTCGACCGTGCGCCCCAGCTTGCGGAGGGCGTAGGACGAGCCCGCCAGCAGCCAAACCTCATCGCGGCGAGCGTGGGCATTCTCTTTGATCTCTGCCAGCCGCTGCCGGCTCAGATCGTAGACGGCCAGGGCGCGCGCCGGGTCCTTTTCCCTCAAGATATCGCCGAGCTCCCGTCCCGCCATGGAGACATACGAGCGGCTGGTATAGTCATCAGGATCTTTGCGCGCGAGAGCCTCATCGATGTCCAAGGCTCGTTGCAGGAGTGGTTCGGCATCACCGGGCCGACGCAGGCTGATGCTGTTGAGCTCCCCGAGGATCAGGCCCTCGCGCCAGAGGGCCGCCGAAAGATGAAGCATGCTCTCGGTATCGTCGGGATGCGCGAGGTTTTCAGCCAGCGTCCTGGACTCGCGAATCGCCGCAAGGGAGCCATCCAGGTCTCCGGAAAAACGGGCGGTGTTCGCGAGCATCCCGAGCGCTTTCCCCAACTGAAGCCGCTCGCGTTCGTTGGCGCGGCAGATCTCTACTGCACGGCGGGCGTAAAGCGCTCCTTGTTCCACGCGGTGGAGGTTCGAGTTACCTTGCGCGAGGTTCACGTAGACGGCGGCGGCGGCGGTGGCCTCGTCCGCGGAATATCCCGGCATCGCGAGCAGCGCTTCCAGCCGGCCGGCCGACTTATCGCTGAGCGCCAGCGCCTGCGACCTTCGATTCGCGGCCTGAGCCAGAATCATCGAGTCCCTCGCAATTTCCGCCGACACGAGCAGGGCGCGCCGGCGCGCGGAAAATCGAGGCGCCGCCAGCACCGATTCCACCAGCACATCCGCCTTCGCCAGGCTCTGGCCCGCTTCGACGAACTGCCCCAGGTTGGCATTGATCGGAACGCCCTGAACCCGGGCCACCTTCAGGTAGGCCTCTGCGATTTCGAGCTTGAGGTCCAGGTCCTGGCGTCCGGCGCCGGCTGCCAGGCGCTGGAGATAATCCAGCGACGCGGAAACGATTCTCTTGCGCGCTTTGGTGGAGCCCGGGAGGACCCGGATATCGGCATCCAGATCGAGGAACTGCCTGGAGAGCCGGCGTACCTCCTGAAATCTCCGCTCCGCGACGGCGCGCGAGCGATTCGCGACGAGCAGTCCACCGACGATCCCGGCGGCTGCCAGTGCGGCCGCCACCAGGGGAATGCCGTGCCGCCGCGCAAATTTCCGGGCGCGATACCAGGTGCTGCCGCGGCGTGCCTGAACGGGCCGGCACTCCAGGTACGCGCGCAAGTCTGCGATCAGGAGATCGACGGAGCCGTAGCGCTCACCGGGCTCCTCGCGCATAGCCTTGCCGACGATGGCAGCGAGGTCCTTGGGAATCTCGCGGGTTGCCGTTGTGAATTCGCGCGGGCTGAGGCCGGTCAGCAGCCGGTACAGCACCGCGCCGAGAGAGTAGATATCGGTGGTGGTGGCCTGCGGGTCGCCGCGCAGCTGCTCCGGACTCGCGTACTCCGGTGTCGCGGCGCGGTCCCAGGTGTGCGTCTCCTCTGTCACGTCCAGAAGCCTGGCGATGCCGAAGTCGAGCAGCTTGGGTCTGCCGGCTGCGTCGACCAGGATGTTGGAGGGCTTGAGGTCGCGGTGTACGATCAGGTTGCGGTGCGCATAAGAGACGGCTTCACAGACCTGGATGAAAAGCTCTACCACCTGCCGCGCGTCGAGCCCGTCGCAATACCGGTCGATGCGCGTGCCTTCCACGTATTCCATCGCGAGATAAGGTTGGCCGGCGCTATGGCCGGCATCGAGCAAGCGAGCGATTCCCGGATGATTCAGCGAGGCCAGGATCTGCCGCTCGCGCAGAAAACGGTGATGGAAGGACGGCAGATCCTGATCGGCGCGAACGAACTTGATGGCGAGTTTCTGTTCCACCTCGCCATCGGCGCGCTCGGCCAGGAACACCGCGCCCATGCCGCCGTTACCCAGCAGGCGCAGTAGGCGGTAGGGTCCGCACCGGCGTTCGCCGGATACAGGCGCGTCGTCCAGCAGGAACTGTTCCGCAGCACCCTGGACCACGGCCGTGATCGGATCGGTTGAAACGTCGAATGCCAGGAGAGACTCCAGCTCGGCGCGCACCGAAGCCGACACCCCGCGTCTGGCATACGAATCCTCGCGCCGGGTGGTGTTCAATCCGGCAAACTCGTGGAACAAGGCCCTGACGTCCTCACCCATGGGTAGTCTCCCTATAGCGTAAACGCGAAGTCAGAGCTTGAAATGGCTCACGAAACTGCGAAAAAGGGTTCGCCGCAGAGTGTCGGACTGGTCGAAAACGTACTGCCGGCGCCCGCTGCAGGCACTGGCCGAGATCCGATGATACGATTGGTGCCTATGAGCGCAGCGGTGCAACAGCTCTTTGCACGGCTCCGGACGGGTGACGAATCCGCCCTGAGCGAACTTACCCCGACGCTCTACAACGAACTGCGCCACATCGCCGCCCGCCACATGCGCGGGGAGCGCCACGATCACACCCTGCAGCCTACTGCCCTGGCCCACGAAGCGTATCTGAAGCTGCTGGATGGGACCGAACGCCAGTTTGTCGACGAGGTGCATTTCCTTGCGGTGGCGTCGCGGGCGATGCGTCAGGTCCTGGTGGATTATGCGCGCGCCCGCGCCAGCCTCAAGCGCTCGGCGGTTCCGGCCAGCGGTGCGCCGCGGACGACCAGCCTGGAAGTCCAGGCGGGAGAGGGAGTCGAGTTGCTCGACTTGATAGAACTCGATTCCGCCATGCGCGAGTTGGCCGAGGAGAACGAAACGCTCGCGAAGTTAGTCGAGATGCGGTACTTTGGCGGACTTACAGCGGAGGAGACGGCGCAAGAGTTGGGACAATCGGTTCACATCGTGCGCCATGACCTGCGCTACGCACAAGTATGGTTGCGGCGGAGGCTGGCCCGGGGTGGGGCAGGTTTCCGGGCTGCGCCGAGTTCCTGACTCTATTTCGTTTTGGCGAGCGCGGCCATGACCTGCTCGGTCACTTCCTGCACGAGGCGCTCCATCTCCGCGGCGCTTACGTCGGCTTTACCGGGGAGACATGGACGGGGGGCGATGGCGATGGTGTTCGGAGTATCGGGCACGTCGCAGATCTGGCATTCCTTGTCTTCATGGCGAGGGTCGGGCAAGCCCAGCTTCTGCTTGATTGCGAGCAGGTCGGCGGCCTTGGCGTCGGCGATGAAGGTCGGCCCGCCGATCTGTTGGGCGCACAGCAGAGTCCAGCAGTAGGTATCCAGCACCTCGGCATACCACTCGGCGTGAGTGACGGTGTCGCCCCAGCAGACGATCCCGTGGTTCGCCAGGAGCACGCTGTTGTGTGTCCTGACGAAGGGGATGACTGTGCGCGCGAACTCGCTGGTGCCGGGAGTTTCGTAGGGGGAAAGGGCCACCTTGCCGATGAAAACCTCGTACTCGGGAATGATGCAGGTGGGCGGCACCTTGCCGCTGATCGCGTAAGCCGTGGCGTGCGGCGGATGGCAGTGGACCACGGCCTTCGCGTCGGGCACTTCCTTGTAGATCTCCAGATGGAGGAGAATCTCGCTGGTCCGGGGGCGGCCGCCGGCGAGTTGCTTTCCGGCCAGGTCCACCAGGCAGAGCTTGTCCGGAGTCAGGTCGTACTTACTGCAGAGTGTCGGGGTGCAGATGACCTCGTTCGGGCCGATCCGGCAAGAGATATTGCCGCCATTCCCATCCACGTACGAGCGCAGCCAGAGCTTCTTGCCCACGGCACAAATCTCTTCCTTGACGGCGCGAGCTTCCGGCGAATCGAAGAGGGCCGCGATTCGGGGATCGCTCGCAGCCATGCGGCCATCCGCGGAAGAAGGCGCAGCGGCCAGCCCGGTACGGACAGCGATACCGCGAACCTGCAGCGTTTCCCTGGCCGAGGGCGTGAGGACGGCGTCCCCCAGGGTTAGCACTTCGGTGGCGCCCTTCTGTATGGCGGCTTCGATATCGGCGAGTACGAGGACTTTCAGTCCCGTGAGATCGATGATCATTTGCTTCTATTTATTAAAGCACCCGGAGCCCGATCTATTGTGCGGGCGCGGCGCAGAAAGGCAGTGACGCCGGGGAAGGAGCAGGCGCGGAGGCGGCGAAATAGGCGGTGCCTGCGATTGCGGCATGCACGCTGAGATCGCATGCCTGCTGAAACCGACGTGTTGCGAGCGCTTCATTCCTGGCGTTGCGATAAATCTCGCCGGCGGCAAAGCAACTCGCCGCGATTCCGCCCCGGCAGGCGCGCTCGAAGAACGCCGCGGCCTGCAGCGGATCCGCAGTCACTCCGCGGCCGGCTTTGTAGCATTCGCCGAGCCCACCGCACCCCCGCGGCCAGCCGTCCTCACAGGATTTCCGGAACAGCGAGACCGCGCGTCCGTAGTCTCTCGGAACACCGCCTCCCGCGTGGTAGAGCGACGCCAGCACGAAGCAACTCTCGCCATCGCCGCTGTCGCAAGCCGGCTGGAACACCAGCGCACCGTTGCGTTGGACCAGCGCCACCAGGGCAGCGCACGAACCCAGGACGGAACCATCGCACGCGCGAGCGAAGTCTTTGCCTGCTTCGGCAAGATCGCGCGGAGTAACCCGGCCCTCGTCGCGCAGCATGCCAAGATTCATGCAGCCCCGGCCCGAACCATGAGCGCATGACACCGACAGGGCCTGAACCCAGGTCTCGCAGCCATTGCGCCGGCCATCCTCACAGGCGCGGTGCCAGAACTCGCTGTCCGCGCCGGGATGGCGGCCGCCGATAAATCCAGTGCCGGCCATCAGCAGGAACAGCGCTATCCACACGGCCATATGGGCGAAGTTGGCCCGGCGCGGACTCCATTGCAGCCCGGGTATTTTGAGGCTCAGCCGATCCAGCATCCTGACGGTCAGGTTCAGGGGCGGCACGCAGAGCAGCTTGTCATAAAAGGTGGGCGCGCCCAGCCAGGACAGAATCGCGTAGAGGCCGAAAACGCAGGCGCCGTACAGGGCGCCGAAGACAATTTTGCCCTGAGCCTTTCGCGGTGAGGTCGCAGGATCCGTGACCAGCAGGTGCAAACCAAGAAACACGGCGGCGGGAATATTGGTGTCCACAAAGTAATAGACCCCGGTGGCGCGCGTGTAAACGACGTTCAGCAGGTACAGCACGGCCGCCGCGGAGAGGGTGACCAGCGTCACGGAAAAGAGGCTCTGCACGATCAGGCCCAGGACGAAGATCTCGATGTAGATATTGGGAGGGCGGTTGAGCGTGACCGCCACTTCCTCCGCCCAGGATATGTGGGTGCTGTGCGTGGCAATCAATGCCAGCGAAAAGAGCGCCAGCCCGATGGCCGAGGGATTGAAAATGTGTACCCGGCGACCGTCCCGGTTCCAGGTGAGGAACTCCTTGCACAATACTCCGATGGAGACCAGCAGGAACTGAAGAAAGAACCAGTCGTCTTTGAACCATAGAAACAGGTTGGTGCTGAGGACGATGGGAACCGGTCCGAACCCCAGGATCCACTTATCGCGGCGGGACCAGCAGACCATCATGTCCAGCGCGTAGACGTACGCGATCTGCGCCACAATCAGCGGCACATAGTGGTAGACTTCGCGCCAGTACCAGCCCCAGTAGAGATAGATGCTGGCGTGCATGGCCATCTGCACGTAGTGAACGGGCCGGGGCGTCACGTCGTAAATCAGAGTGCGGCCGCGGCGCACGGCGCTGCGCCACAGAAGCAACAGGAAGACCAGCAGTACGGCTACCGCGCCCCACATGGTGCCCGCGAGCCGCGGATTGGCGCGCACCCAGGGCAGCGCCGCGAATGCGGCCAGTACCGCGATTGGGACCAACGCGGTCCGCAGCGGTTGCGTCCGGGCGGAGGCAGCACGCTGAAGTAGGGTCCCGCTGGCCATAGGGAGGCGGTTACCCGCCCATTCTACCCCTCAGAAGGTGAAGCGAAGCGAGCCCTGCATGATGCGCGGGGCACGGGTGGAAGTGACCTGTCCGAACAAGGCATTGGTTTGCGCGCCGGTGGTGAGGTCGTAGCGTGCCGCGGTGTTGATGCCGGAGTACTGCGTATGGTTGAACGCGTTGTAGGCTTCCCAGCGGAGCTGGATGAAGCGGCGCTCGCTCTTAATCGGGAACCGCTTGGACAGTGCGAGGTCGGTATTCGCCACTCCGGGGTTGCGTACGCTGTTCTTTGCGGCATTGCCCGGGTCGCCTTTGCCGGGGACGGCAAAGGCCGCGGGGTTGAACCACGCGTAGAACGTGGACCCGTTGGCATTCGGATTGCCCACGACGTTGACGCGCTGGCCGTCGCCCCCGCCAGTAAGATCGGTACCCTGGACGGTACTGAAGCTGATGGTTGCCGGAGTGCCGCTGACCCACTGCAGGATGCCGTTCGCGTTCCAGTCGTCGAACACCCACTTCACGACTTTGTTCCCGTTGAACAGTTGGCTAGCTTTCGGCAGGTCGTAGGTGAAGTTCAAAACGGCGTTGTGGGTCTGGTCGGAGGGGTCGAAGCCATAACTCCAGGTGCGCAAGGGCTGGTAGATCGGAATTCCGGTGTAGTCCATGAACTTGGAGAAAGTGTAGCTGAATCCGAATTGCAGGCCGTGCGAAAAGCGCCGGTTGATGGCGAGCAGCAGGGCGTGGTAGTTCGAATTGTACGCATTGTCCGTCCAGGAGACATTGTTGTATCCGGGATACGGGCGGAAGAAGTTATCGGTCACGCCGCCGGTGTATTGCGGCAGGAAATGGGTGCCGTAGGGGACGGTGTTGATCGCCAGGGTCTGGGGGATGTGTTGTCCGAGCACACCGACATACGAGGCGTCGACCAGAATGGCATGGCCGATATCCTGCTGAACGCCGAAAGTGATGTTGTAGTTGTCGGGCGTCTTGTTATTGATGTTGAACCCTTGCGTATTACTGGGAGAAAGCACGCCGCTGGTCTGAAGGAAGGTCTTCATATCTCCGTAATAAGTGATTGGAGTGAGGATCGCCGGGGGATTGTTCACCATGTTGCTCCACTTACTCAGGCGCGGATTGTACAGAATCGCCGCCCCGCCGCGGATGGCGGTCTTGCCGTTGCCGAACACGTCGAAGGCGAAGCCCAGGCGCGGTCCCCAGAGAACGCCGGGGTTGTTGACGAATCCGGTGGGCACGTTCTTGTCGCCGGATGTCGCTCCGCCGGGCGCGGGATTCCCGACTCCCGGCACGAACAGTCCCACGTACGCCCCGGGCTGCAGTTCCCCGGTCAGCGGGTTCTGCGCGTACTTCACACCGCCAATGGTTACCGGCGCGTAGAGCGGGGGCGAAGTTCCGGGCACATACAGGTTACGCATGAACACAGATTGCTCGCCGGTCCGATGCGGCCACATCTCGCCGGCCCAAGTCCAGCGGACACCGTAATCGAGAGTGAGGCGGCGCGTGACTTTCCAGCTATCCTGCGCAAACCATTCCACCAGGCTTTGCCGCATGTTGGCGCCATACCGGATGTTGGATTCGGTGTAGCTGTTGAAGACGCCCAGCGCGGCGTTGGAGAAGGCATAATTCGAATCCAGCGGGTTCAGCGTGTTCTTGCCAAAGTCGAATGTTCCGGAAAAGATGCTCTGCTCGCCCTCATACTCGCGAATGCGATAGATATCGAAGCCGAACTTCATGTTGTGCGAGCCGCGAGTGACGGCTACGTTGTCGCTGAAATTGAACGTGAAATCCGTGCCGCCGGTGAGGAAGCGGTTGTCATAGCTTACGTTGGGAGGATTTTGAACGCCGCCGAACGAGTACCGTGGAATGTATCCCGAGACATTCGCGCTGGGATACCACTGGCTCAGGTTGTAACCGATCTTGGAGCGCAGCACCTTATTGATCTCGTTATCGCCGTAGGGGTACCAGGCTTCGCGGTTGTGGCGGATGCCGGTATCGATCTGCATCACCACCGTGGGACTGAAGATGTGCGTGTCACCCAAGGCCAGACCTTCCTCGGTAAAGCAGTAGCACTGCGCGAAAAAGCCCACGGGCGTGGCGCCCGCCGCCACCGCGTAACCTTCCTGCTGCGCGATCCAGGTCTTGCCGCGGATGAAGAAGCGATCTTTGTCGGAGAGCACGTAATCCAGCCGCAAGAGTTGGCTGCGCTTCGGATCCTTCTGCACTTCCTGAATCTGGTAATTGTAATTCCCGCCGGTGATTGCGCGATTGAGGAAATTAGGCTGCGGGAGAACGTTCAGCAACGCCTGGCCGTTGGGGTTGAGTCGATTCTGGGGAATTACATTGCCCGGGAAGGGAGCGCCGGTTTGCGTGTCGGTAATCGGAATCAGTTTGCCGTTAAGGTCGAGGGTTTGCGAGAAATCGCCTTGCCGCTCGAGCGCAGTGGGCATCGTGTAGCTGTTCAGCGCTCCGGGGGTCGAGATCAGCGCCTGCTCGATGTTGTAAAAGAAGAACAGTTTCGTCCGATTCTGATTCCAGTGCCCGGGGATGTATACGGGCCCGCCGATGCTCCCCCCGAAAGTGTTGTAGCGGTAGCGCGGCCGGCGCACACTATTGCGGTTGTTGAAGAAGTCGTTGGCGTTGAGCCAATCGTTGCGGATGTACTCATAGGCGCTGCCGTGGAACTCCCTGGTGCCGCCGCGGGTGACCACCTGCACGATCGGTCCGCCATTGCCGGCGTATTCGGCCTGGTAGCTGTTCAGCAGCACTTTCACCTCGCCGACCGCGTCCAGGGTGGTGACGCTGGAGAACACGTTGGGCGTGCCCTGGTCGTTGCTGACGACGCCATCCACCGCGAGGATGTTGGTACCCGAAAACGAGCCGGCGATATTGGGCGTGCCGGTGCCGTAACTGCCGCCGGTGGAATCCTGGTCGGCCTGGTACTGCACGCCCGGTATGGTTCGCAGCATCGACACCACTTCGCGTCCGCGGGCAGTCAGGTTCGTGACCTGGTTGGTGGTGAGGGCGGCCGAATGCTCCGAGCTGTCGGTTTGAACCTGCGCGGCTTCGGCGGTCACACTGACCGTTTCGGCAACGTCGCCAATCTGCAAGGCGACGTCGCCGAGCGCCACGCGCTCATTGGCGCTCACCACCACGCCTTTTCGCTCATAGGTCTTGAATCCCGGGTGCTCCACGCGAATGTTATAGGTGCCGGGCTGGAGCGCCACCAGGTTGAACGCGCCGACTTCATTGGCTGTCGAGGCGCGCGGCTCGGAAGTAGTGGTGCTGGTGGCGGTGACCTTGGCGCCGGCGATCGCCTGTCCCGAAGGGTCGGTTACGGTGCCGGAGATGGTGCCGGTCACGGTCATTTGGGCGGACAGCAGCCCACTGGTCAGTGCGGCGATCAGAACGTCATGCCAAAGACGGCGGTTGATTCGGTTCAACATGGAATGCACCTCCAAATAACGACCAGGGCGGTCTACGGGGTCCCCTCCCGGTGCGAGCTACAGTCCTGCCCAGAACTGATGTATCGGAGATAGTTTATTCGCGGCTTCCCCAGATGTCAACGGTAAAGGCGTTAACTTTAACGCTACTGTTGGGGGTTTCGCGGGGTCACTGGCCCGGATCGGCGTCCCAGACCACCGGCCGGTTGCGGCTGCGCCAAGCGTCTATGCGGCCCAGATACTGCTGCTCGAGCTTGCTTCGCCGGATCTTGAGGGTCGGCGTGATGAGCTCGTTTTCGATGGTCCAGGGCCCTTCCACCACCGTGAGGAAGGCGATGCGTTCGTGCGATTCCAGTCCGGCATTCACCGATGCCAGCTGCGCCTCCAGCGATGCTTCGAGGGTCCTGCGGCCCTGCGGATCGCCGCACTGCGCTCGCGCCTCTGGGCTGAGCAAGACAAGAGCGAAGGGGCTGGGCAGTCCTGCGCCCATGAGGCAGCAGCTGTCCACCGCCGGATGTTCGGACAGGCGGCTCTCGATGGGCGCCGGAGCGACGTACTTCCCTTTGCTGGTCTTGAACTGCTCTTTGACGCGGCCGATGATTCGCATCTGGCCATCCGCATCCATGCTGGCCAAGTCCCCCGTGCGGAAGAACCCATCGTCATCGAATGCCGTGCTCGTAGCCTCGGGCTCTTTGTAGTAGCCGATCATGTTCATCGGGCTTTTGACCAGCAATTCACCGGTTTCGGTCAGGCGCGTCTCCACGCCTGCGAGCGGCGGTCCGACGCACCCCGGGCGAACCTGATCGGGCTTCGGCAGGTGGGTAATCAGCGTTTCGGTCATGCCGTAGCCTTCAGCCAAACCGAGGCCCAGGCTGCGGTACCACAACAGAACGTCCGTGGGCAGAGGAGCGGCACCGCTTGCGGCCAGCCTGACCGTATTCAATCCCAAGGCCGACAGCACCTTTCTCTTCACGACGTGACCGATCAGCGGCAAGTGCAGGCGCTTTTCCAGTTTCTCTTTGGGTACTTTCTGGAACACGCTCTGTTGGAATTTCAACAACAGCCGCGGCACAGAAAGGAATATGGTGGCCCTCGCGCGTTTCAAATCGTCGAGGAAGGTATTGATCGCCTCGACGAAGAAAATTCGCGAGCCCAGGAGTAAGGCGGTCACCTCCAGTCCACTGCGCTCGACGATGTGCGCCAGCGGCAGGTAGGAGACAAAGCGATCCGCCGAGGTGGCGTTCACGGTGCAGCGCAGCGACAGCGCGTCGGATGAGAGGGCGGCGAACCGGTGCATGACGCCCTTGGGAGTCCCGGTTGTTCCCGACGTATAGATGATGGTCGCCAGATCGTCCGCCGGTCGTGTGGGAGTCCCCTCGATCGGCGCCGTGTCGCGCACTACGTTCTCCCAATTGGCATCACCGGCTTCCAGAGCCGGCGGCAAGGCGATGCGGTGCACGCCGGCGGGAATCCCGAGGCGCGGGACCTCGGGATCGTCGGTGGCTCCGAAAAAACAGGCCTTGCACTCGCTGTGCTCCAGGATTTTGCGCACCGTGTGAGGTTTGAGCGACGGGTAGACCGGTACCGTCACATGGCCGGCCATCCAGATCGCCAGGTCGGCCATGATCCACCAGGCACAATTCTTCGACAGGATGGCGATGCGAGTCCCGGGTTCCCAGTTCTGCTGCCGGAGGTGAGCGGCCATACCGCGCACCTCGCGCGCTGCCTGAGCCCAGGTCCAGTCGCGAACCTTTCCCCCGCCCCACGGCTGCGTGAGGAAGATACGGCCCGCGGATTCCCTTTCCCAGCGATATAAGCGCTGGAGGGGCAAATCTTCGTCCGTCAAGTGAGGTTGCATCGCCGGCTCCCGTCAGGCAGGCTGTATGCCTTCGCCTTCCGTAGGCAACTGTGGCGGCCGGCACGGATTCCCGCCAACCACCGGCGCGGTCGACCCCGCGCACTTTTTTGTTGCGCGGAAACTTACCGATGGGTAAGATATCAGTTGCCGCCGAGTCTGTCAAGATGGGGCGACTATCCTCATGGCCAGAGGCTTCGACACTCCTCCGCACGACAAAGCATTCGCGAACCGGCGGAGGGATCCTGCCACCAAGCGCGAAGCCGTACTCACCACCGCCGCCCAACTATTTATCGAAAAAAGCTACGGCCGGGCATCGATGAATGATGTTGCAGAACGCCTCAAAATTACCAAGCCTGCGCTCTATCACTATTTTCAGAACAAGGAGCAGATTCTGCTGGAGTGCTACCGGCTGGGCAGCGCTCTGATCGAAGAGACGCTCAACGAAATTGCATCGCACGGCGGCACCGGTGTGGAGAAAGTCTCGGCGTTCATTTATTCCTACGCCAATGTCATGACCATCAACTTCGGCCGATGCGTCATGCGGCTGGATGAGGGCGACCTGTCCGAGGACGCACGGATCGAGGTCCGCAAGTACAAGCGCAAGATCGATCGCAGGCTGCGCAGCTTTATTCAGGACGGCATCGACGACGGTTCCATCACCGCGTGCGATGCCAAGCTGGCGGCATTTTCGATTGCGGGGGCCCTCAACTGGATTTGCCAATGGTACGAGCCGGAGGGCCCGCTCTCCCCGGAGGAGATCGCATCGCAATTCGCGCGAACCCTGACGCAGGGAATCGCACGCCGACAAAGGAGTCAATCCAATGGGCACTAGTTCCGTGTTATTGCCGCTCGAACGCGGCGAACAGTCCACCGCGCGTCCAACGCTGATTCGAAGGGCCGCGGTACTTGGCGCCGGCACGATGGGGTCGCGAATTGCGGCACACCTGGCAAATGCCGGTCTGCCGGTCGTGCTGCTGGATATTCCGGCGGAAGGTTCCGCGCGAAGCGCAATCGCGGCTCAGGCGATCGAAGGGCTCAAGAAAGGCAAGCCGGCGGCATTCTACGACCCCTCTTTGGTATCGAAAATCACGGCCGGCAACTTCGACGACGACCTGAAGCTGCTGGGGGATTGCGATTGGGTCATCGAAGCCGTTACTGAGAACCTTCGAATCAAGCAGGGCCTGCTCGAAAAAGTGGTCCCACACCTGAAAGCGGAAGCGATTCTGACCACCAACACCAGCGGGCTACCGGTGGCTTCGATTGCGGCGGTGTTGCCCGAGCATCTGAAGCGTCGGTGGTTCGGAACGCACTTTTTCAATCCGCCGCGCTATATGCGCCTGGTGGAGATTATCGCGCCGCCCGGCGCCGACCCAGGCGCGGTCGCCGCCATCAGCCATTTCTGCGACCAGCGGCTCGGGAAAGAGGTGGTTTTCGCACGCGACACGCCGAATTTCATCGCCAACCGGATCGGCGTGTTCGTCATGCTGGAGACGGTCCGGCTGATGCAGGAGGAAGATCTCACGATCGAAGAAGTGGACCTGCTCACCGGCACCGCTTTGGGATGGCCGCGCACCGGCACGTTCCGCCTCGCGGACCTGGTGGGGATCGACATCCTGGCGCACGTGGCCCGGAATTTCCCGCAGGCCAGCCTTGTGCTCCCTCCGTTTGTCGAAACCATGCTGGAGCGGCGCTGGCTCGGCGACAAGAGCAGGCAGGGTTTCTACCGCAAGGAAAAGGACGCACAAGGCAACGAGGTTCGCTACGCCTTGAACTGGAAGACGGTGGAATACGCGCCCGCGTCGAAGCCGAAGCTGCCTTCGGTCGAGATGGCTAAGAATGCCGAACGCCTGTCCGACCGGCTCGCGCAGTTGCTCTCCGGCGACCCGCGCAAAGACAAGGGCGTGCGGTTCCACTGGCGCTTGTTGACCGGGCTGTGGAACTATGCCGCCAATTGTCTGCCGGAAATCGCCGACAGCGCGGCCGATGTCGACCGCGCTATGCGCGCGGGTTTCAACTGGGAAATGGGTCCTTTCGAGCTCTGGGACGCGGCTGGGTTCCCGGGCACCCTGGAGCGCATGCGTCAGATGGGCACGCGCGTCAGCGATGTTGCAATGCGCTTGGAAGCCGCCGGCGGAACGAGCTGGTATCGGAACAACGGACGGGAATTCTTCGATCCGGCCAGCGGGTCGTACCGGCTTATCGCGGCGCCGGAGGGCATTGCGCGCGTCGCGACATTCCGGGCCTCGAATGGCGTAGTCCGCGCAAATCCCGGCGCTTCGCTGATCGACCTGGGAGAAGGCGTCGGCTGCCTGGAGCTGCATTCGAAGAAGGACGCCATCGGCGAAGACATTGTCCGGATGGTGACGGAGACACTACGGCCCGACGGCCAGGCAGTCCGCGACTTCGAAGCCTTCGTGGTCACGGGGGACGGCGGCAACTTCTCGGTGGGCGCCAACCTGATGCAGCTCCTTCTAAGCGCACAGGAAGGCGAGTGGGATGAGGTCGATCTCGCCGTGCGGGCGTTCCAGCGGATGACCGCGTCGATCCGGTTCTGCCCGCGCCCAGTGGTGGTCGCCCCGTTCGGCTTCTGCTTCGGAGGCGGCGCGGAGATCGCGCTTCACGCGGTCCGCCGCCAGGCGCATGCCGAGCTGTACATGGGGCTGGTGGAAGCAGGTGTCGGGCTGTTGCCGGCCGGAGGCGGCTGCAAGGAGATGGTTCTGCGCGCCATTGACGTGGCGGGCGCTCTTCAGGAAACCGCACTTCGGCGGCACTTCGAAAGCATCGCGATGGCCAAGGTTTCGACCTCGGCCCTGGAGGCGCGCCGGCTGGACTTCCTCGAGCCCGGCGATCGCATCACCATGAATCGCGAGCGCCTGCTGAACGACGCCAAACAGTTCGCGCGCGATATCGCGGCCGCCGGGTATGCGCCGCCGGTGCCGCGTACCGACATCCCGGCGCCTGGCCAGAGCCTGCTCGCCACGTTCCGTATCGGCGTCCGCATGATGCGCGAAGGGGAGTACATCAGCGATCACGACATGAAAGTCGCGAACAAGATCGCCCACGTGCTGTGCGGAGGGGAAGCGACCCCCGGCGTCCCGGTCAGCGAGCAGTACTTCCTGGACCTGGAGCGGGAAGCCTTTCTCTCGCTGTGCGGAGAACGGAAGACGCAGGAGCGCATCGCGTTCACTTTGAAAACCGGCAAGCCTTTGAGGAATTGAAAATGAGAAATACAGTGGTGGTTAGCGCGGTGCGTACGGCGGTGGGCAAGGCTCCGAAGGGTGCCCTGCGCGCGACGCGCCCGGACGATATGGCGGCCGCGGCCATTCAGGGCGCGCTCGAGCGGATTCCGACACTCGACAAGAAGGAAATCGAAGATGTGATCATCGGCTGCGCCATGCCCGAAGCGGAGCAGGGCATGAACGTGGCGCGAATCGCGTCGTTGCGGGCGGGCCTGCCGGTCGAGGCCGGGGCGATGACGGTGAACCGGTTCTGCGCGTCCGGGCTGCAATCGATCGCGCTGGCCGCCGAGCGCATCGCGGCCGGCGGGGCCGACGTGATTGTGGCAGGCGGCACGGAGTCGATGTCGCTGATCCCGATGGGCGGGCACAAGGTCTCGATCAATCCATGGATCGAGCAGCACTACCCGGAGTCCTACCTTTCCATGGGCCTCACGGCCGAGCGCGTGGCGCGGCACTACGGCATCACCCGCGAAGAGGCCGATCGCTTCGCGCTGTCCAGTCATCAGAAGGCGCTGGCGGCGCAAAACGCAGGCAGGTTCGACGAGGAGATCGTGCCGCTGGCCGTGGCCTTCGCGCATCCCAACGGGGGGGCGAAGCTGAAGCGGAGGGAGGTGCAGTTCAAGTCGGACGAGGGGCCGCGTGCCGACACATCGCTCGAGGCTCTGGCCAAACTGCGTCCGGCGTTTCACGCCCACGGCACAGTCACCGCGGGAAATTCTTCGCAGACATCCGATGGCGCGGCGGCGGCAGTCCTCATGTCGGAGGAGCGCGCCCGGTCGCTGGGTGTCCGGCCGCTGGCGCGGTTCGTGGCATACGCGTATGCCGGCTGCCAGCCGGAGGAGATGGGACTCGGCCCGGTCTACGCGATTCCCAAAGCACTCAAGCTCGCGGGTCTGAAGCTGGAGCAGATCGATCTCATCGAGCTCAATGAAGCCTTCGCCGCTCAGGCATTGGCCGTCGTCAAGACGCTTGGCCTGGACGTGGCGAAGATCAATGTGAACGGCGGGGCGATCGCCCTGGGACATCCGCTGGGATGCACCGGCGCCAAGCTCACGGCAACGATCCTGAGCGAATTGAAACGCCGGAACGCCCGGTATGGAATGGTCACCATGTGTGTGGGCGGCGGAATGGGCGCCGCCGGTATTTTTGAAAACCTGAATTGAAGGAGTCTAAATGGCAACAGTAAACGTACCAGCAAAAACCCGGCCCTTCAAGGGCGGCAGCTTTCTCCTGGAAGAGCGCCAGGCGGAGGACATCTTCACGCCGGAAGACTTCTCCGAAGAGCACCGGCAAATCGCCAAGACCGCGATCGATTTCGTCACGAACGAAGTCTTGCCGGCGGCCGCCGAGATCGAGGCCAAGAACTTCGAGGTTACCCGCAACCTGCTCCGCAAGACGGGCGAACTCGGTTTGATGAGCGTGGATGTGCCCGAGGCCTACGGCGGCATGGAAATGGACAAGGTCACTTCCGCGGTGATCGCCGAATCCATCAGCAAGCTGGGCAGCTTTTCGGTGGCCTTCAGCGCGCACGTCGGTATCGGCACGCTGCCGATCGTCTGGTACGGCACGGCGGAGCAGAAGCAGAAATATCTGCCGAAGCTGGCGACAGGCGAGTGGATCGCGGCGTATGCGCTCTCCGAATCCTCCTCCGGCTCCGACGCACTCAATTGCCGCGCCCGCGCCAGCCTCTCGGCCGACGGCAAGAGCTGGGTCCTCAACGGCGAGAAGATGTGGATCAGCAACTCGGGTTTCGCGGACCTGTTTACCGTATTCGCCAAAGTGGACGGCGAGAAGTTCTCGGCCTTTCTGGTGGAGCGGGGCACTCCCGGGCTCTCGATCGGCGCGGAAGAGCACAAGCTGGGTATTCGCGGATCCTCGACGTGCCCGCTGATTCTCAGCGATTGCAGGATTCCCGTCGAAAACCTGCTCGGCGAGGCCGGCAAGGGGCATCACATCGCCTTCAACATCCTGAACATCGGGCGGTTCAAACTCGGCGCTGCGGCGGTGGGCGGCGCCAAGAACAGCTTGAACGACGCAATCAGCTACGCCAAAGAGCGCAAGGCGTTCGGCAAGTCCATTTCGGAGTTCGGCCTGATCCAGGAAAAACTGGCCGAATGCGCCACGGGCATTTACGCGGGCGAATCGCTGGTGTACCGCACCATCGGCATGATCGACGCGGCCCTGGCCGATGTGGATACGCGCGCAGACGGCGCCTCCAGGGAAATTCAGAAGCGCATCGAAGAGTACGCCGTGGAGTGTTCCATTCTGAAGGTGTGGGGCTCCGAGATGCTCGACATGGTGGTGGACCACGCCGTGCAGATCTACGGCGGCTACGGCTATGTCGAGGAGTACCCGGCCGAACGCGCCTATCGCGATTCGCGCATCAACCGCATCTTCGAGGGCACGAACGAAATCAACCGCCTCATCATCACGGGCTTTCTGATGAAGCGGGCCATGACCGGGCAACTACCGCTGCTGCAGGCCATCAAACAGTTGATGGACGAGGTGATGTCCGGACCATCGCCGGCGGAAGAGCGCGAAGGGCCGTTGGCCGCAGAACACCAGATGCTGGCCAGCGCCCGCAAGCTGACATTGTTCGCGGCGGGCGTGGCATCGCAACGCTACATGCAGGCCCTGGCGGATCAACAGGAGATCATGGGAGCTTTGGCCGACTGCATCATGGAGGTTTACGCGATGGAGTCCTGCATCCTGCGTGCGGAAAAGCTCTCCGCCTCCCGGGGCGAAAGCGCGGCAAAGCAGGCGATCGCCATGACCCGCTACTACGCCGCGAAGGCGATGCAGATCATCGAGGCGTCGGTGCGGAAAGCCATTGCCGGAGCCGCCGAGGGGGACATGCTGCGCACCCAGATGTCGATCGTGCGCCGCCTTTCGAAGTACGAGCCCGCGGACACGATCTCGATCGGGCGGCAGATCGCGCGCGCCGCGATCGCGGCCGGACGGTACACGCTGTAGATTGCCGCGCTATTTCCGGCGGGCGGCTTCGGCCCTCCGGATGAATTTCTCGCGGAGCTCGTAGGCTTCGATGGCCCGCTCCGAGCCCTGGCGCGCCAGCGGCACGCTCAATCGCCGCTCGGCCTCATCGAAGGTTTCTTCGGCGGACATGCGCGCCTGGAACGCCTCGTCGTCGGCATTCTTCAGCTTCGCCGCGAATTCTTTAAGCTCTGCCGCGACGTCCTTCGCCTCCTCTACGGCCTTTTCGTACACGCGCCTGCTTGGTGCGTTACCGTCCAGATTGGAGCCAGCCTGGAGTTCGCGATAGGCCTTTCTCAGTTCGTCGCCCCATGAGCTCTTGATTTCTTTCTCCACCTTCTCCAAGTCGGCCCATGCCACGTCGGCTGCCGCCCGAACGCGTTTCTTTTCAGTGAGCCATCGCCAGACACCCCAGTCCTTGGCCTCGTTGAGCAGGGCCTTAGCTTCTTCCACGGAATCGAGCTTCTGCATATCAGAATCCGGAAATCCCAGGCTAATGAAAAACTCCGCCGAAGTCGAGGGTCGGATTTCACGGCCTGTTCCCCGCATTTCGGGGGTACACTAAATCGGAGCTTTTGGTATGCAATTATCGCTGGTCCTGCTGCTTGGGGCAGCCGCCCTGCCCGCCCAGTCCCCCCCGCCGGAAACCTTGCAGGCCTTTCAGTGCTACGTCGATTCGGCGGAAAACAGAATGCGAACCGCGGAACGATTCCTGACGGTCGATTCCGATACCTCGCTCCAGGATCAATTGGTCCGTGGCAGCAAGATTCTGACCTCTCCGGGCAGCGGCGCGAATCCGCACAAAGTTCCTGGGGGAATGCTTTACGATTGGATCGGCACGGTCTTCATTCCGGGCACCACGCTGGACCGTACGGTCCGCATGCTGCAGGACTACGATCACCGCGCGCAGTACTTCAGCGAGATCGTTTCCGCGTCGAAGTTGCTTTGCCGTTCCGGGGAAGACCGCTTCGGCTTCACCATGACCCTGAAAGAACCGGCCGTGATCGAGACCGACAGCGATGTTGTGTGGGAGCGTGTGGACCAGCACCGCTGGCGCTGCCGGTCGCTTTCCACCAGGGTCCGCGAGATCGGCAAGCAGCATCATTACCTGGTTCGCCTGAACTCTTACTGGCGATTTGCCGAAACGGACAAGGGTCTCTATGTGCAGGGCGAAACCATCACGTTGAGCGGCGAGTTCGGGTCGTTCATGCGGACGCTGGGATCGCTGGCCGGGATCAATCCCGAAAAGTCGCTGAGGAAGACTCTCGAACAGATGCGGGAATCGCAGTCGAAGCCCAGCCTCGAGTTCGCCCGCCCTCCGGCGGGACTGCCGGACTGCGGGGAGCCGTATCGCAGTGCCGTCTGCCCCGCTTCCGCCTCGCGGTGATCTCATGCCCGCCCACGATTTCGATTACATCGTGATCGGCTCCGGATTCGGCGGCAGTGTGTGTGCGCTTCGTCTCGCGGAAAAGGGTTATCGCGTCGCGGTGATGGAGATGGGCCGGCGCTGGACACCCGAGACCCTGCCGAAGAACAATTGGCTCCTGTGGCGTTGGTTCTGGCGCCCGTCGCTGGGCCTGCGCGGGTTTTTCAGCATTCAGTGGTTCCGGCACGTCGCCATCCTGCACGGCTGCGCGGTCGGCGGCGGCTCGATCACGTATGGGGGGACGCTACTCCGCCCCAAGGACGGCGTCTGGGAATGCGGGTCGTGGGCCGGTCTGGCCGATTGGAAGTCGGAGATGCCGCGACACTACGGCACCGCCGAACGCATGCTCGGCGTCACCGAGAACCACGTCTTCGGTCCGTCCGATCGCATTCTCAAGCGCGCGGCTCATGCCTTCGGTATCGGCGATACGTTTTACCCGACCCGGGTTGCCCTGTTCGAGGGCCCGGAGGGCGATCCCGGCGGGGTCATCCATCGAGACCCCTATTTCGGCGGAGAAGGACCGGAGCGCGCCACCTGTATCGGGTGCGGCGGGTGCATGATGGGCTGCCGCTACAACGCCAAGAACACGCTCGACAAGAACTACCTTTACCTCGCGGAGAAGCGCGGCGCCCGAGTGTTCGAGGAAACGCGAGTGGTGGACGTGGCCCCGCTGAACGGCTCCGGCGACGGCAGTGAGGGCTACGAGGTTCGTACCGTAAACTCCATGGCGTGGCTGCGCCGCGATCCGCGCCGCTTCACCGCCAGGGCGGTAATCTTCGCCGCTTCCGCTCTCGGCACCATGGACCTGCTCTTCCACCTGAAGGATCGCCGCAGCCTGCCCGCCCTCAGCGATCGACTCGGAGACCGGGTGCGCACCAACGCCGAGTCGCTGATCGGGGTACGGGTTCCCGGCTGCATCGAGGATCTCTCGAAGGGGGTCGCAATCGGTTCCGGCGTATACATCGACGAACACACACACATCGAAGCCACCCGCTACCCCGCCGGCTCCGACTCCCTGGGATTGCTGGCAACTCCGCTGGCCGGCGGACGCCCCGGTTGGACTCGCATCCTGGTATGGCTGGGCGTTCTCGCCGGAGCCCTGCTACGGCACCCGCTGCGCACCATCCGGTGCCTGCATCCCTTCGGCTTCGCGCAGGAAACGCTGATCATGCTCTGCATGCAGTCCACCGAGGGCCACATCGAGATGCGCTCCGGCCGGCCCTGGTACTGGCCGTTCCGCAAATCGCTGTACAGCCGCGGCCGGCGCGTGGCGACTTTCATTCCCCAGGCCAACGAGTTCGCCGGCAAGACCGCCGGGCTGATCGGCGGAACCGCCATGAGCATGGTGACCGAAATCCTGTTCGACATACCCGCCACCGCGCACATTCTGGGCGGATGTCCCATCGGCCGCTCGCCCGATGAAGGTGTCGTAGACGATCGTCATCGCGTATTCGGCTACAAGAATCTCTACGTCTGCGACGGGTCGGTGATCGCGGCGAATCTCGGAGTGAATCCGAGCCTGACGATCACCGCGATGGCCGAGCGCGCAATGAGCTTGATTCCATCAAATTCCGAAGCTACTTCTTGACGATATTCTTCCCGAAATTGAAGCATGGGCCGATCGAGAAGCGGACGGTATTGCGCGAGTCCGTGAGAAGGTCGCTGAAGAGGTGGTCGTGCACGAAATCCGCCTGGATGCGTGCGGCAAAGTGCTTTGAGAAGAGCAGGTCGATGCCTCCTCCAAAGCCGTAGAAAATCACGTTGTCGCGCTTTTCCCCGGAAGGCGCCAATTGCTGGGTGATCAGGGTGGCAATCGGGTCGCCCGGGTGCGGCGTGGCGGTTTCCTTGATGATTCCGCAGGAGGGGCGGATGAAGAGAGTGATCGGTTTCCAGTGCCGGAATGCAAATTGAGGTCCGCCGGCGAACGTTTGCGTGGTAGAGCTGGCCGGGACGACGAGGGAGTACCCCGGAGGCAGCTTTCCGGCGGCCGCGAGTTGGGCTAGTACTGCTCCCAGCGTTTGCTGAATGGACGGCAACAACAGGTTGGGTGTAAGGGTGAGATCGCCCTGCGACAAGCTGTAATCAAACCCGATTGACATCCAGGTCCACGGCCGGACCCCAAACTGGGTCTGGAATCCGTTTTCCGCCAGCGACACGTGCGGGCTGTTGAGGTAGGCGTAACCCGCAAACGCATCGAAGCGGGTAACATAGCTTTGTTGGCCCTGTGCACTTAGGGCCAGCAGAATAAGTAGCAGCGGGACCGCTACACGGCGGCTAATTGAAACACTTGGGAGCACGGGGTGTTCCTCCTTATTGTTATGTGAACCGGGACGCCAACTTAGTCAACTTCAGCACTCTATAGATACTCACATCCACTGCTTCCAACGCAACCCGCACGTGCCGTTCGCCGGCCCGGGCGGCTATTTCCTCCATGGCATTCAAGGCGGAGGGCTCGATGCGCCGTACCGTGGTGAAATCCAGTACCAACTCGCCATCCACCTTCTCCAGGTTGTCCAGCGCGCTTCGGAGCGCGTGGACCAGATCCCCTTCCATTTTCAATCGCGCCTGACCCATCGAACTCTCCTTAGGACGCCCGGGCGATTTTCGTCCGGCCGCGGCCTTCATAAGCGCTCCAGAACAATTCCGCCAGCTCAGACACCAAGGGCATGCGCGGATTCGAACGCCAACTGGGATCGTCGAACGCATTCCTGGTCAGATCCGGCATCGCGCGTTCGAACTCGTCCCTAGAAATCCCCAGGCCGGCGATCGAACTCGGGAACGCCAACCGGTCGAGCAGCCCCTCCACCGCGGCGATCAGGTTGGCGACCTTCTCCTCGATGGTTTCGCCGCCCAATCCGAGCAATTCGGCGGTCAACGCGTACTTCTTGTGCGCGACATAGGCCCTCTGGTTCGGCGAAGGCATGAACTTAGTGGGCACCGACGCGTTGAAGGCAATCACGTGCGGCAGCATGAGCGCGTTGGCCCGACCGTGCGCCACCCCGAATCGCGCTCCAAAAGCGTGCGCCAGCGCATGATTGACGCCCACGGACGCGTTGGAGAAAGCCATCGCTGCAATGCAGGCGGCATTGTGCATCATGCTGCGCGCCTCTTCGTCATCGGGGCGTTCGAAGGCAGCCGGCAGGTATCGGAAGACCAGCCGGATGGCCTGCATGGCGTTGGAGTCGGTATATGGCGACGCATAGATCGAGACCCCCGCTTCCAAGGCATGCGTCAGGCAGTCGATTCCGGTATCGGCGGTCAACCCCTTCGGCATGCTCATCACGAACTGCGGATCGACGATCGCCACGTCCGGACTGAGCGAGTAGTCGGCCAATGTGATTTTGCGCCCGCTGGATTTGTCGGTCAACACGGCGAAAGGAGTCACTTCGCTGCCCGTGCCGCTGGTGGTGGGTGCGGCGATCAGGCGGACCCGATTGGCTTTTCCGTCCGGAAAGCGGACCACGCGTTTGCGAATGTCCAGGAAGGGTGCAGCGAGCTCGGCGAGGTCCGCTTCGGGCGCTTCGTACATCAGCTTCATGATCTTCGCCGCGTCGATCACCGATCCGCCGCCCAATGCGACAATCTGGTCGGCTTCGTGAAGCTTGAGCGCCTCCACGCCCTGCATGACGACCTTGAGCTCGGGCTCCGCGTCCGGAATGGCGAGAACGCGAGCCACGGTCTGTGGAGCCATCCAGCGCCGAACGATGTCCACGTGGCCCATCTGCTCCAGCACCGGGGTGGTGACGATCAGGGTCGAGCGCGAGGGAAACTGCCGCAGATTCTCCACGGCGTTGCGGTTGAAGTAGATCTGATTCGGCACGCGATACCACATATGCGCTTGCGTCCTCCGGGCCACGCGCTTGATGTTCAGGTAATGGTAGACATTCACGTTATCGGTGGTGCTGTTGCCGCCGCCGGTTCCGCATCCGAATGAGAAGGTCGGCACCATGTCGTTATAGACGCCGCCCAGAGCGCCGATCGATCCCGGCGAGTTGACAATGACGCGGCCCGCGTCGATTACCTCCCCGAACTTCCGGATCACGTCCTCGTTTCGCGAGAAGACCACGGCCGTATGTCCCAGCCCACCCGCGTGGTTCACGTCGATGCACACGCGGAGCGCTTCATCGGCGGACTTTGCCCGATACACCGCCAGCACCGGGAACAGTTTCTCCACCGACAGGGGATATTCGCGCCCGACGCCCGCGATCGGCGCGATCAGGAGCTTGGTGTCGGGCTTGACCTTGAGCCCGACCGCGCGCGCGATGTCCGTGGCCTTCTGACCCACCGCCATCGGCTGCGCGTAGCCGGTCTGCGGGTCGACCAACGCGCGCGCCAAGAGATTCGCTTCGCCATCCTTGCAGATATGGGCGCCCAGCACCGCGAATTCCTCCAACACGCGGTCGTAAATCTCGCCGTCGATGACCACGGTCTGCTCGGAAGCGCAGATCGTGCCGTTGTCGAAGGTCTTGGAGGTGATGATGTCGACCACCGCCATGGCCACATCCGCGGTCTTTTCCAGGTACACGGGGGTGTTCCCGGGTCCGACGCCCAGGGCAGGTTTGCCGGAACTGTACGCGGCCTTGACCGCGCCGCGCCCTCCCGTCGCGTCGATGAGCCGGACATCCTTGTGGTGCATCAGGTACACGTTGTCCTCGATGGTGGGCTCTTCGAGGCACGTGAACACGCCTTCGGGGGCGCCATTGGCGATCGCCGCCTCGTACATGATCCGGACGGCCTCCCGACAGCAGCGCCAGGCCTTCGGGTGCGGGCCGAAGATCGCGGCATTCCGCGTTTTGATGGCCATGATGCACTTGAACAGCACGGTCGACGTCGGGTTGGTAATCGGCGTAATCGAGAAAATCACGCCGATCGGGTCCGCGATCTCGGTAATGCCGCGCTCCGGAAATTCGGCGATGACACCTACGGTTGGTTTGTCGCGGACGTAGTTGTAGACGAACTCCGTGGCGACCATGTTCTTGATAATTTTGTCTTCCAGTACCCCGATGCGTGTCTCTTCAATCGCCAGCCGCGCCAGGTGCTGTGCCTGCGCCAGGCCGGCCAACACCATGGGCTTGACGATTCGATCGACGTCCTGCTGGGTGTATTGAGTGAAAACGGCGGCCGCGTTTCTGGCCTGCGATACCACTCCTTCCAGGTATCCGGCGCGTTCCTGGCTGAGGCAAGAGACCTTTTCTGCCATCTATAGCCACCTCCAGCCGTAACCAGTATATAACGGTCTTAAATTCCGGTCGCACTCAGTATAGCGCCATGGAGGCTTCAGAATCGGGCCAGACGGCGGAAGGGAAGATACAGCACGTCGCGCTGAATGGTGATGAAGTCCCGGCCTTTGAGGGGGGCATGGAACAGGCCGAGGCTCGCAACGGCGCGCGCCAGGAATTCGCGGATGATCACCTGGTCGATCTGCACCTCGTGTCCGGCCACGTCGTGCAGCACGCCATCCAGCGTGAACAGCACCTTGCGGAACAGGAACAGGGCCGCGGGAAAGCGCACGCCATCGAGGGCAATCTCGTCCAGCAGCATCATGGCGTCCAGCACACCCGGCGAATTGCCGCCCTTGAACCGTTCGAACAGGCGGGTGACGTGCATCCGGATCAGTTCCGCCCGTTCCGGCTGCGGATCGCGGCGGCTGAGGGCTTCGATGGCGGCGCACACGCCATTGCGGTTGCGCATGATGGTCATCAGGGCCAGGAGCACAAGCTGGCGGCGCGACTCGCGGTCCAGGCGTTCGGCGAGCGCCCAGTCCAGCACGACGAGCTCGCGGTTGGGTTCGTCGTAGAGAAGGTTACCCGCGTGCGGGTCGGCGTGGAAGACCGCCGCGTTCTCCCACGAAAAGAAAGGCACGGCAATCAGCGCCTCGACGATCTGCTCGGCGATACGCTCCCGCCGGACAGGAGAGCTCCGGAACGCGTCCGTCACTTTCACGCCGCATTCCGCGCTCATGGCGGTGATGCCACGGGCGCAGAGGGGCTGAATCAAACGCGGCACGCGGATTCCGAAGCTGGAGCGGTACATGCGCGCCGCTTCGCCCAGCGTCGATTGCTCCCGCGCGAAATCCAGCTCGTGCTCGAGCAGGAGGCGGACCTCCTGCAGGGTCTCCTTCACCTGGCGCACCGCAAAGCCGTACTTGCGGGTCTTCCCGGCCAGGTATTCGCCCAGCTCTTCGAGAAGCATCATGTCCTCGGAGAAGCACGCCGGAACGTAGGGCTTCATGACTTTGAACACGCCCTCTTCACGCTCGCGCCCGGGCATGCACCAGGTGAACCGCATCACGGCGCTGACGCTGGCTTCGGAGAGGATCTCCGGTGCGATCCTGACCTGATATTCCCGTAGGCTTTCACCCAGCCGCGCCTCGACGATGGCGAGAATCTCGGGCGCGGTCACGTCCGACATGCCGTTTTCCAGCTCGGAAAGGGCCTCACGCAGTTTGGGCGGGATCCGGCGGTTGCGCGCGACCACCTGGCCCATCTTCTGCAGTCCCGGCATCCTGGAAATCAGGCGAATCAGGCGAGTCTCGGCAGGGGTGTCCGGCGGGAGGCGCATCTGCTCGCCGATCTTCTCCGCCAGGCGTTCTTCGGCGAGGTGGCAGAAGATGTATTGGATCGAGTCCTCGACGAGCGGCTGCCAGCGCAGGGCGCTTTCCGGCACCAGAATTTCGATCGGCACCAGCCGCTTGATCCATCCGCCGATTTCCCGCCGATTCACCCTTGGGTCCTTTTTCGGGCTTTTCGCCGAGCGGGCGATTTCTCGAGCCGCGCTTCCAGTTCCGCCACGCGCTCCCGCAGTTGCGCCAGCTCCGCTTCGTGGCTCGAAGCCGGCCCGGCCAACAGGTTCTTCATCAGGTTCAGCGGCGAGAGCGCGGCCGACCTCACTTCACTCAGCCGGCTCTGTACCGTGTCCTGCACCTTCCGGTATGCGTCGAACGCCGAGCTCAGGTACCACATGAGAAACTCGCGGCCAGCCTTGTCCGACGCCACAATCAGTTGCCGCAGCAATTCCAGCGGCAGGCCGGAGGGCTGCTCTTTTGCGTCCTCCACGATGACCTGGGTCAGGACTACGCGCGTGAGGTCCTCGCCGCTCCTGGCATCCACCACCTTGATGTCGCGTCCCTGGCGCACCTCCGCCGCCACATCGGCGAGGTTGACGTACTTACCGGCCGACGCGTTGTACAGCCTGCGGTTGGGATATCGCTTGATCAGAAGGACTTCGGACTCGGGCATGGACATCTCCGGCGTTGCTGCACTACGGAATCTGCTGCTTCTATCTTGACACAAAAATATTTAAGATCTATAGTTTTCTCAGATGCTGCAATGCAGCAAAAGGAGCCTTAATATGCCACCCAAAGCCAAGCCGGAACCTCCGGCCCGGGATACCTCCATGGTCTCGATGCTCACGGAATGGGTGCGGCAAGGGACCGAAAGCTTTTTTGCCACCCAACGGATCCTGCTGGATCTGGTCGTCAAGCAGAACTCCCACGCCGTAGATACCATTCGGGAACGGCTGTCGCAAGCACGTTCCGCACCCGCCGCCGCGCTGACCGAAATCGCCGGCGAGGGGATTTCCAACTTCATTGCCGCCCAGCGAATCCTCCTCCAACTGGCCCAGCGCCAGAACGAGATCGTGATGACGGGCGTAAAGGAGAGGGCGGTGGGAGCGCCGGTCGCCGCCATGTCCGAGGTGATGCGTCGCGGAATCGACACCTTCATCGACATGCACCAGCATTTCCTGACCATCGCCGCCAAACAGACCGATCTCTGGACCGATGCCGCCAAAGAGGGCAAGCCCTTCGACGGCAAGAGCGTCGCCGAACTGGCTCGCGAAGCCATGGAAAACTTTATCCGCAGCCAGAAGAAGTTTCTGGACGTGATTGCCGACGAGACCTCGAACGCCGCGGGGCACCGTCAAAACGGCAAGCATGCCCACAAGACAGCGCTGACCGACCTGGCGCGCCAAGGCGCCGAAGCCTTTATCGACGCCCAGAAGAAGCTGCTCGATGTTGCGGCGCAGCAGGTCAGCGTCAACATCAAGGTGGGACAGGAGACGGCACGCAAGCTGAATCCCTTCCCCGCGGTCAAACTGACCGATATCACGCGCAATACCGTGGATAGCTTCGTGGCGGCGCAGAAGGCGCTGTTGGATGTGATGGCGAAGCCCGCCCGGATGGCGGCAGCCGCGGAGCCGAAATCGGGCAAGGCCAAGGGACCCGCTCCCAAGCGCCACAAGCCGGCGCCGGTTCCGGTTCCGGCCTAGTGAGATGACCGCCCGGGAGAGTTCCAGTGCAGCGGACGGCGTGGCCTCCCAACCGAGCCAGCCGGACTGAAGTCCCGCGCAGGCTGAAGCACTGCCCCATGTGGTTTGGCCGCTGTTGAAAAATGAACAGTGGCAATCTGCTTGCCGCTATTAGACAATAGTTGGGACTTGGCCCTGCACCGGGCCGTCGAAAGCCGACCCAGGGGGGCAAGGATTGAGCCGGACCCGGAAGCGCACGCTCACGCACGAGCCAGATACAGCACCTGGTCTATCTATGTGGCAGGAAGCGCTGGTAGGAGTAGAGCTACTGCTTCTTCATGCGACGCCGGTCTACTACGGACTCGGCATACCGCATGGGAATGGCTCCGGCGTGGTGCTGATCCCCGGTTTCCTGGCCAGCGACATCTACCTGATGGAGATGTACGCCTGGCTAAAACGGATTGGTTACCGGCCGTACTACTCCGGCATCGGCATGAATGCCGATTGCCCCAACCTGCTGATCAGCCGCCGGTTGAACGAAACCATCGATCAGGCGCACCGCGAAACCAGCGGGAAGCTTCATCTGATCGGCCACAGCCTGGGCGGCATCATCGCCCGATCGGTGGCGGGCAGCCGGGCGGAGGAGATCGCTTCCGTCATTACGCTGGCCGCTCCGTTTCGCGGCACAGCAATGCATCCGCGCGTCCAGGAGATGGTCAACCTGGTGCGCAGCCAGATTCTCCACAATCACGAAAAGAAGGTGCTGCCGGACTGCTACACGTCCCGCTGCACCTGTTCCTTCCTGGATCACCTGCGCAAGAACATGCCATCGGGTGTTGCGGAGACTGCCATCTACACCCGCACGGACGGCCTGGTCGACTGGCGCTTCTGCCTGACGGAGAATCCCGATAACGACTTCGAAGTCACCGGCACGCACCTGGGGCTGGCCTTCAATCCGTCGATTTACCGGATTATCGCGCACCGGCTCGCGGACCCGTCGTCGCGGCCGTAGCGAAGACCTGAGGACGTTCTACAATCGGTTGGAGACCTCACATGAAGTCCGATTCCCAAAAAGTAGCGGTCTTCGACACCACGCTACGCGATGGCGAACAGGCCGCCGGCACGCGGCTCGGGAGCCGCGAGAAGCTCATGATCGCCCGCCAGTTGGCTCAATTGCGCGTCGACGTGATTGAAGCCGGCTATCCGGCGTCGTCGCCCGAGGATTTCGAGGCCGTTCAGCTCGTGAGCCGGGAGATCGAGGGTCCCACGGTCTGTGCGCTCTCCCGGGCCGTTCCCGTGGATATCGAGGCCTGCGGGAAGGCCCTCGCCAAGGCCCAGCGCCCCCGCATCCACACCGGCATCGGGGCCTCCAACATCCACATCACGGGAAAATTCCAGGACGACCGGTACGGCCGCACTCTGGCCGAGAAGAAGGTCAAGATTCTGCGCATGGCCACGGACGCCGTGAAACTCGCACGGCAGCACGCCGACGATGTCGAATTCTACGCCGAGGACGCCGGACGGGCCGATCCAGGGTATCTGATCGAGATGCTGCACGCGGTGGTCGACGCCGGCGCCACGGTATTGAATATCCCCGATACCACCGGCTACACCGTGCCCGAGCAGTACGGAGCACTGATTCGCCGCATCCGCGAATCCGTGCCCAACATCGGCCGCGCCACGATCAGCGTTCACTGCCACGACGATCTCGGCATGGCGGTCATCAATACGCTTTCCGGCGTCATGAACGGCGCACGCCAGGTGGAGGGCACAATCAACGGAATCGGCGAGCGGGCGGGGAACGCGGCACTCGAGGAAATCGTGATGGCGCTGCGCACTCGCGCCGACTATTTCAAGGTCCACACCGGCGTCGACGCCCGCGAGTTGCACCGCACCAGCCGTCTGGTCGCCGATATGCTGGGAATCCAGGTGCCGCCAAACAAGGCAGTGGTGGGCGCCAACGCTTTCTCGCACAGCTCCGGCATTCACGTGGACGGCGTTCTCAAGGAGCGCGAGACCTACGAGATCATGCGCCCGCAAGATGTGGGGCTCGGCGAAAGCCGCGTCGTGTTGACGGCGCGTACCGGTCGCCACGGACTGCGCGACCGCCTCAAAAAACTCGGCTACGCTCTCGGAGAGGCCGAGCTCAACCAGGCCTACCAGAAATTCCTGGTGGTCGCCGACAAGAAGCAGGAAGTATTTGACGAGGACCTGGTCGCGATCATGCACGACGAGATCCATGTCGGTCCGGAGCAGTACGCCCTGGATTACCTGCATATCTACAGCGGCACCTCGGCCATCCCGACCGCCACCGTCCGACTCCGGATCGGCGATTCCACCCGCGAGGGCGCGGCCATTGGAGACGGCCCGGTGGACGCGGTGTGCAAAGCCATCTCCGGCGTAACCAATACCGCCGCCCGCCTGGAGCGTTACGAGATTCGCGCCGTCACCAGCGGCACGGAAGCCATGGGCGAAGTGACCGTGCAACTGGTACAGGACGACCGGAAGGTCCTGGGACGGGCGGCCTCCACCGACGTGATCGAGGCCAGCGCCAGGGCATTCATCGACGGCCTGAACAAGCTCACGCGGTTCGCGAAAGCGGCATCAAGGGGCTAGTTCAGGCCGGCTACCCCAGCCACGGAACCCGCCTCAGGATTTTCACCAGCCGCGTCATCCAGCGGGCGAAGAACACCTGCGACATCCCGTGAGAGGGCGCGATCGGAAGCAATCGCTGCACCGCGATCGTCTGCGGTTCGGTGAATTTCAGAATGCCCTCGGCGCCGTGACGCGCCCCAACGCCCGATTCCTTCATCCCGCCGATCGGCGAGTCTACCGAGCCCCACGCCGCGGCGTACCCCTCGTTCACGTTCACG
>Ga0335079_10000711_pt1 | contig 37878 bp, 28 predicted proteins | sample Lox_Sample_33_FD_206719 | JGI IMG/M metagenome (GOLD analysis project Ga0335079, IMG submission 206719) | Soil microbial communities from Loxahatchee National Wildlife Refuge, Florida, United States - Lox_Sample_3.3 | ecosystem: Environmental > Terrestrial > Soil > Wetlands | place: USA...
TGGCTGAAATCCACGTGTTTTGTCGCTGGATCGTACCTGTAATATGCGTTGTGATATCCCTCTTTCACCCATGCAGGTTGTTGCGTCAACTGCTTCGCGCTCTTGATGTCGTAGGGATAGAGCTTCTTCGGACTGACATAGTAATCGGGATTCGAATATCCCATATCACGCGCCTTCAATTGCTTTTCGGCGGCGACTCGATCTTCGTGTCTCTGATAAAAGATCACGCCCGCTCGAATTGTTGCGATCACGAAGGCGGCAAGCAAGACGAGTTGAATCTTTTGTTTAGCTTCCGGTGTCATAGCCAAGAGAATGTACCAGATCGTAGATTCAGGATGTCTCGGCAACGTTGTCGGTACATGCTAAACTTCGGGCTTCTCCGCGGAGGTGCAGATGCTGAAGGCCCTTCCCACTCTGACCATTTTTCTCCTGGCCATCAGTTTCCCGGCACTGGTGAGAGCTCAATTCGCTCCCTGCCCGCCCCCGGAAATTTCCTACCAACCGGGGAACCCAGCCTATCAGGACGCCACGGACCTCAGGCAGACCCTTGAGTCGCGTGGCGTTGACGTGTACTGTATCTTCGAAACCAAACTGAGCAGCCGCTTTCTTCGCGATGAAGGTGGAACGTCGCGTTTCACCCTCGAGGGGGAAGCCTGCATTCGCACCAAATACGGTGACATCAGCGCATTTTTCGTTGCCAGACCGCAGACTTTTGCTCCTCTGAAGATCAAGGAGCATCGCAAGCAGAGCGGCTATCTCTACACATTCTCAGGTATGCCGGATATATGGCTGCTGCGCGAACTGGGAAGCGCTGGCCGCGTGTATTACTACAAGCACGACAACTACCTGCTTTCGATTGCAGATAGCCCCCTCAGACTGCTCCTGGAACAAGCGTTGGGCTTACGGCCACTCTCCCTCTAGCGGTTTTGACCCGCCCCGACGCTGGTGCTCACTCCGTGTACACTGGATGTGAGGACAAAGAATGCCTGTAACCGAACAAGATGTTCTGGGTGCTCTGAAGAGCTGCTATGACCCGGAGATTCCAGTAAACATCGTGGATCTCGGCTTGATTTACAAAGTCGATCTTGTCGCTGCAACGGACGACAAGCAAGACGTCACCGTCGACCTCACCCTCACGGCACAAGGTTGTCCCGAGCACGTCAACATCAGCATGCAGGTGAAGTCGCGCCTCGAACAGCTGCCAGGGATCCGCAACGCCGCTGTGAATGTCGTCTGGACCCCGCCGTGGACACCGGAGCGCCTTAGTCCGGACGCTAAGAAACAACTCGGGATCGACTAGTCGAATTCGATCGTCGAGGATTTTGCCGAGGTCGGAGATCCAAAGTCCGAGGTCAGAGGTCCAAGGTCAGCTTCTATATTCCAAGCTCTTCCCACGTATCGACGGCGCCCCGTCCCGCAGCTTCGGTAATACGCTTACCCGCCTTGCCGGCCATCTCCATCACCTGCATCCCGCGATCGAAATATTCGGGTAAGGCCTGACGAACTTTTTCAAACTTTTCAGGATATTCAGAGGCCAACACAGCCAAGCCAACTCCGGTAGAGAGAACACCCGCTGCATAGCGTTTCTTCATAAACAGGATTGCTGCCGCGCTGATCGATGCCAAAACTGCTGCCTTTTTCCAGCTATCCATGGTTTCTCACCCCCCCAGAAGTTGCCTGTTTGCGATTGTACCCCACACCATCCGGTATTCCTGCGAACCATCGACCTTAACGGTCGCCGAGAGCACATGCTTTATACTGCCTCCTTTGCCGGAGACACTATGAGCTCACTCAAAGTTCGCAGGAGTGTGTTGCTGTTCTGCTCGATTCTGGTTGCCACCTTCGCTTTCTGCGTGACCAAGCCGCGTGCGCGCGACCTCGGTGTTCCCTTCGATGGCAACCCTGGCGCTTCCAACGCGATCACCGACGTGAAGGGCGTTGAGGTCGGCCACACGACACTGATCTCCGGCGAAGGCAAGCTCGATGTCGGAAAAGGCCCCGTCCGCACCGGAGTGACTGCGATCCATCCCCGCGGAAAAACTTCTAACGATGCGGTTTTCGCCGCCTGGTTTACGCTTAACGGCAACGGTGAAATGACCGGAACCACCTGGGTCGATGACTCAGGATTTCTGAATGGCCCAGTGATGATCACCAATACTCACAGCGTCGGCGTTGTCCGCGACGCGGTCATCTCCTGGAAGGTCAAGCACGGCTCGCCCGACATGGAGGGCTACTGGTGGTCCCTGCCAGTCGTCGCCGAAACCTGGGATGGCTATCTGAACGACATCAACGGATTTCACGTAAAGCCCGAAGATGCCTGGCACGCGCTTGATACGGCTAACTCCGGCCCGGTGGAAGAAGGCAATGTAGGCGGCGGCACCGGAATGATCTGCAACGAGTTCAAGGGTGGGATCGGAACCAGTTCCCGCGTCCTCGACTCAAAAAATGGCGGCTATACCGTCGGTGTCCTTGTGCAGTGCAACTATGGCTCGCGCGAGCAACTGCGTGTTGCTGGCATCAACGTTGGACGCGAGATTCCCGAACATACTGTTTGGCAAAAAGATGTCGGTTCAATCATCGTCGTCGTCGCCACCGATGCTCCTCTGATTCCGACGCAGCTCAAACGCATCGCCAAGAAGGTCTCTCTCGGCCTTGGGCGCGACGGAAGCTACTCTGGCGACGGCTCGGGCGATATCTTCATCGCATTCTCAACCGCAAATCCTGGAGCGGTGGGTACCCATGGCGTACATCAGTTGTCGATGCTCCCCAACGACTCGCTGGATCCGATCTTCCTGGCAACGGTCCAGGCGACGGAAGAGGCGGTGATCAACGCGATGGTTGCGGCTGAAACCATGACCGGCATCAACAACCACACAGTCATCGCACTGCCACACGACAAGTTGCGGGAGGTCTTGAAGGCTCACGATCGTTTGGCGAAGTGAGCGCTAACCACCGTATGATCCGTTGGCTCCACGCCGATATTCCTGGGCTTGTATGTTGAAACGCTTGAGCATGGATTGCAGGGTCGTGCGCTTCACTCCCAGCCGGCTCGCTGCCCCGGCAGTTCCCGATAAGACTCCATTCGTTTCACGTAGAACCCGGATGATATGCTCGCGTTCCATCTCGGTAAGGCTCTCGTCGGGAAGACGCACGGCCTCCAACTCGGCAGGAGGCGCCGCCAGCACTCTTCCCTTGCTCATGATCACCATCCGCTCGATCACGTTTTCGAGCTCCCTTATGTTCCCCGGCCAATTCCAGTTCTCGAGCACGTCCTGCGTCTCAGACGGGATGATATCGATGTGCTTTCCCAGCCTCGCTGCGTGCTTTTCTACGAAGTGTTCCACCAGGATCGGGATGTCGTCCCGCCGTTCGCGCAGCGCAGGCAATTGCAGCGGAAATACGTTGAGACGGTAGAACAGGTCTTCGCGGAATTTCCTGTCCGCCGCGTCCTGGCGCAGGTCCCGATTGGTGGCGGCCACGATGCGCACATCGACGCGCAGCGTTTGAATCCCGCCGAGCCTCTCGAACTCGCGATCCTGCAGCACACGCAACAGTTTTGGCTGCAGTTCCAGCGGCATTTCGCCGATCTCGTCGAGGAAAAGTGTGCCTTTGTCAGCCAATTCGATGCGGCCCACTTTTTGACTGGAGGCACTGGTAAATGCTCCTTTCTCGTGGCCAAACAGCTCGCTCTCCAGCAGTCCCGAAGGGACGGCGGCGCAGTTCAGCTTCACGAAGTTCTTTTCGCTGCGCCCGCTCAGCGCATGCAGCGATCGCGCCACAAGTTCTTTGCCTGTGCCGGTTTCGCCCAGCAAGAGCACTGTAGAATCCGTCGGAGCTACCACGCTCGCTTTCTTCAGAACCTCCACCAGTGCCGGACTCCGTCCGATGATGTCTTCGAATCCAAGTTCCTCCTCGATCTCATCCCTCAGGTAGGTCCTTTCGCGGATCAACGTTTCCTTCGCCTCAAGCAAGCGGTCCGCCATCTCCCGAAGCTGCGCGATATCCACCGCAGCTCCGGTGATGCCGACAACGTTTTTCTCACAGTCGAATATCGGCTCCAGCGTCATATCGACAGCATGATTCTTTCCGTCTAAGGCAAAGTTCACTTCCTCCCGGATCGTGCACCCTTCCTTCAGGACTTTCTCCTTTAGCTGTATGAGACGTGCGGCCTTCTTCGGACCAAAGACGTCGGCGTCGGTTTTCCCGATTACGTCTTCAGATTGGAAGAGAGGCGAGTTGTACACCCAGGTGTAGCGCAAGTCTCGATCGAGGTTGAATACAGTGATCGGAGTTCCGTTTAACGCGACGCGAAAACGTTCTTCGCTGCGGCGCATCTCCTCTTCGGCTCGCCTGCGCTCGGTCAAATCGCGAACGATGCCCTGCAGCCTGCCATCCGGCAGTTGCTTGCCAACCACCTCTCCCGGAAATACAGAACCGTCTTTACGGCGGAAGGTCCACTCGCTTCTTACTGTCACGCCTCCTGCAAAGTGACCCACTTCGGTCGCAATACGCTCTACATCTTGCGGAACCACAATGTCCGCAATGGTGCGCTGCAGAATTTCCTCGCGGGTGTAGCCCAGCATCTCGGCGCCTGCCGAATTGACGTCAATGTATCGCCCTTCGGCGTTGGCGATGAAGATCCCGTCCGACGCCTGCTCGAACAACGATCGGAAGTGCGACTCACTCTCTTTGAGCGCCCTCTCGGCTCTACGGTGCGCCTCTTCCAGGTGTACCCGCTCCGTCACATCGGACTGAATTCCCCAGGTCCGCACCAGTTTTCCGTCTTTGACAATCCCGCTCATGCTATTGCGGAAAATTTTGAGATTTCCATGCTGGTCGATCTCACGCGAATAACGGTCCAGCACGCGGAATCCGCCGCGGACAAAGTCGACCATCATTGCCAGATTGTCGGCGTCATCGGGCACGAGCATATCGCCTAGCTTCTTCCCGGTCATTTCCTGCGCGTTGTCGAAACCGTACATCTTTGCAAGAACGTCGTTGCACTCCGCAATGCTCGAGTCTTGCCGGATGCGCGCGACCACTTCTTCCTCGGGCAAACCCACCGGGATCGGCTCCAGAAGTTCCTCACGAAAGATGCCTTCCGAACTCCGCGCCACAAATTGCCGGTAATCTTCTTCCCGCCGGCTCAGGGTCTCTTCTACGCGCCGCCTCTCGGTAACGTCCTGCATCACGACCACAATGCGGTCCACTCCCTTAGGTCCTTCAATCGGAAAGTACGATGCGGCCATAATCCTGTTTCCGCTGTCCGGGTCGGGATATCTCCTCTCAAACCGCACGACTTTTCCGCTAAAACACTCGTCCAGCCTCGGCTTGATCACGGACTCGAATATTTTTGGGCTGATCACCGATGTGACCGGTTTCCCAATCAAATCCTCTTTGTGGACTCCGCGATACTTCAGAAAGGCTTCATTCGCGATCAGGTACCGGTACTCACGATCGAGCACGACAATCATTTCCTGCACGCCTTCAATCGCCTTTTCGAACTCCTGCAGCCGCTGCGCCCGCAAGCGAACCTGATTGCCAATAACTCCAATCGCGAACCCAACCATGATGAATAGAATCAATCCGACAACGTCGTGAGGGTTTCTCACAACAGGCGAGTAGTACGGCTCAAGAAAGAAATAGGCGCCAATTCCTGCGGAGGTGATCGTGGCAAAGAACGCGGGGCCCAGGCTGCCCCACAACGAAAGTGCAACGATCACCGGGTAGAAGAATATGAATGGCTGTTTGAATCCAAGCGAGACTCCCAGCAGATGACGTAAGTATCCAGCCGCCGCAACCCCCAGCAAGGCAGCAACGTAGCTTTGAGTATCACTTCCAATCCACTTTGCGGAAACCGCAAAAACATTCCTTCGATCGGCAACACTCATGGCCAATCCCTTCGTTAGTTTTTAGGGGCCGACCTTACGCGTCTTCGCGGTAGAACGTTCGCGAGACGTCACAGGCTGCGGTAACTCTCCCTCCGCATGGGAGCGCTCCGCCTAACGATGGCTCGCGAGCCGGGGAGACCGGCGAAACCATTGCAAGCATGATCTCTGCCGCTAAATCAAATAGTCTGTGATCTGAATCACAAGATAGAAAATTCATTCCCAAAACGACAAAAAGGCGAGCCTCGAAAGGCTCGCCTTCAGAACAGCTGAAGCTTAACGCTGCGCGGTGACCGCTCCATTCTGCAGCACGTTGACCTCAACCCGTCCGCTGGTAACGCGGTGTCCCATTGCGTCACCCGTTTCCACGCTGCCCAGGCTCATCGTGTAGATGCGGAATACCGGGATATTGTGCGTTAGCACGAGATAACGCACCACCGAGTCCGCCATCTTCTTCGAATTTGCAACTGCCGCCTGCCCGCGTCCGGGAGCGAATCCGCGCACTTCGATGATGTAGCTCTTCTGGCTCTTCAACGGCTCGGCCATCTGATCCAGCGCGTCTTTTGCCGTCTTGCTCAGCACGGTCTGCCCTGCGCGGAACCGAATCTCCGTCTGCGCTCCGCCCTTGTACTGATCGAGGCTGCTGACGAGTTGCTCGGCTGAGGTCACTCTTGCCGAAGCCTGAGTCGCCGTAGTCTGCGCCGTCTGCGCCTTCGTGGACGCGTCCGTCGCATGCTGGTCGGCCAGGTTGGTCTTCTCCGACGCCATCTGGATTCCCTGCTGCGCGCGCGAATCTACGTCCTTGATGTTGCGGCTGTTTTCCGCCGTCAGTTCATCGAGTTCGTTCAGGCGATCCTTGATCGGCTGCGTATGGCGCAACACATACTGCTTTCTGGCGAACGGATGGGTCACGAGATTCACGAGGTTCGGATCGTCGCCGTCCCAGAAGCCCTGGTTCTGCGGTTCCTGCAGTTTTTCCCGATCGCTCATCGACATATTTGCCGAAGAGCTTTGCATGTTGGAGTTTGCAGTATTCTGCGCGAAGGCGCTCAGGCCCAACGCAACGGATAAGATCAATGTGCAAGATACTTGCTTTGTCATTTCAAACTACCCCCGATGGATCTCAACTTGACTCAGCCGGACAGGGATTGTCGGTGGACAGTAATTGTCCTCCCAGACCTCACCATTCCGCAATAAAAAGCTTGGTCCGGCGCGGCGCTTTTTTCGAACTCTTGGACGGGTGATTCCCATCACTGCGCACCCGTCGCACGCGACAAGCCTGCACTCCTTACAGTGCACTCAGCATTCCAATCAGTGGGTGCCTTTGGTCACCAATACTCAGGATCTTTGCTACAGATTGAAACGGACGCCAGTCGCACCCTTGCCTTTCGCCTGTGACTCGGCCATTCACGGGACAAACGTAAACCGAGTAAATGTCGAGGGTTTCCCTGGGCAGGCTCTTAATTCAAGAAAACAGGTATCGGGAGCGCAACCAAGCAGTCCGTTTTCGGCCGCGAAACCGCATCATTCGCCCAGTTTCGCAATCTGGATCATGTGCAAACAATTGCGGTCGCGGAAAAAGATATTCACACGGCCCAAGAAAAACTCAAGCCCGCAGAGCAGGTTTTAGCCCCTCTCCAGACCGCTTATGACCGGGAGGATGAGATGGAACTCGGGTGCTTTGACAGCGGCTGTCCTACGAAACCTTCAAAACGAGCGTGCACTGAGATTGCTGGCCGGTCTTTCCGCAGGAAAGGGCGGACGTCACAAACACCTTTTCAAAGCGGAAACTCGGCTTCTCGTAGGGCTTCTTGGTAGTTTCCTGCGTCTTCTCAATCGATGTGTTATCAGCTGACATGATTCCCCTGTTCACCTATTGTAATGCCTGCTGCGATGCCTGCACCGCACATCCGCCTGTGCCGCCTGAAGTCGGACAACCGGTGTCTTGGAGGTTTGAATAATATACTTGCGAAGCTCCAGGGAGGTTGGCGGTGTTGTCGATGACGATGCCGCTCGTTCCCCCGTTCGCTCCGAGCCCAGCAACTGGATTCGCACCCAGATTGATCCAAGTTACTCCACCGTCGGGAGTGGTTTGACCTTCACCGATCGCCCAAGCTGGTGTAGTGCCCCCGGACGTTCCTCCTGTTGGTTCCGCTATCTCAATATTGTTGTGGCTGTCGATGATTTCGAACGATCCTGGGAATAAAGTGTTGGCTGTCCATCCACCGTTGGCGGGGTTAGACACCAGCGGTCCCTGATTGCGCCAGTGTATCGCGCCGTCCGAGGTCGGCGGACTGTACACAGTAACAGGCCATACCGGCTCTGTCGTTCCCGACAGTCCACTTCCACTGCTGTCGACTACCTCTATGTTCATGTTGCTGTCCAGAATCAGTTGCCCGTTTGCGTATGTAGTGGAAGGCTCCCATGGAGTGGTCCTGAAATTCATCACGCAAGCGACGCCAACACAAGCCGAAGGAGTACCTGCGGCATGGACACTCACGAACACCCACTCCTCGGGCAGTCCGGCTCCAGTCACGCTCGGATTGAATGTGTCAGTCACAGGAGAACACTTATTTTCACTCGTGGTGGAAAGAGCAGCTCCCGCAACCGGCGTTCCCATTACTCCCCCAACTATAGGAATTCCATACAGCGTGGGAACTCCGCCCGGGTTTCCGCAGACAAACATCTTCCCCGTGCTATTCGCGGACATGATGTAGTCGTGATTAAAGCCGCCGTTATATAGCGGCGTACTAGCCGCTGTTGCCGCACCGACCACAGCCTCCGTTCCGGTTGCTCCCCCCGTGAAGCCGGTGGGCAGCTGATAAACACCTGCGTTCGCGCCGCCGAAGTCTTTGGACGAAAAGGCGTAAACTACACCGATTCCTGCATCGATCACGGGGCCTTCTGTCAGTCCGGTACCGAAATCCAGCTGCGATGAAGCAGTAACCGAGCCGCTGGAAGTAATGCTGTACAGGATGCCACCGCTGTCCCCAACGTAGACAGTAGCGTTCGACGGATCAAAAACAGCACTCGTCAGTTTGTTGCTTCCCACTTTCACCGGCCATGGACTTCCCACTTCTGTCGGGGTTGACTTGAACACCCCAGTGTACTGGTGCACGAAACCCGCGTCGTCGCCAACGAAGGCGACGTCAGTTCCGTAGTCGTAATAGACGGACGAATTTGTGTCGTTCGCGCCTAATGAAAATGTCGTCATACACGGCGCCGTACAGCCGAGATAAGATCCATTGAGCTCGCTTGTAGGACTCTGAGGAGCAGCGAATGTTCCACCAGAGGTCCAGCGCAGCAGAACTAAACTCGCCGTGGTGCCATTCGTCTGAGTGAAGGCCACCTGGGTTCCGTCAAACGAGATCACTGGGGATGTATTGACCGTTGCGCCAGTGTTGTATGCCCAATAGGAAGCCGGCACTTGTCCGCCACAGCCGGTGTAGATATTTTGTAAAGCCCCGATGGAAGTGCCGCTTCCTTTGTTGGTTGGGAAAACCACGAAATCGGGGTTCCCTGACGCGGCGCAGTTTGCCGTCGTGCTGCTAAACGAGTATTTCGCAGGGAATCGTCCTTCTCCGACGGTGGCCCCTGGTCCCATATCCCAAGACCAATCACGATGCAGCTTCACCGCTCGGTGCCTTCGCAACCATCGAATGCGCCAACGTTCTCGTCTTTCGACCAATTCCTGCCGGACCGTATGACGCTGCATCTGCTGCAAATAACGAATATTGCCGTTCAGCCGAGCCGCCTGTTCTGGGGTTTGCGGGTGGGAGAAGATCATGTGCCGGCTGCTCCAATCCGTGTTGAGCGGAATCCCGGTCTTCGCCTTGAGCGCTTCTCCGGCGACTAACGTAACGGCACTAGCAGCCAACACAACACTCAACCCAAGCGAGCGCGCAACAATCCCTTTCATATCGGACTCCCCCAATAGTTTGTAGCCGGCTGGAACCTAAGCCTACAGCCATTCCCGCCCGAATATCAATCCCTACTTGAACTTATCCTGAGGAAAACGTGCCGGCCGCGACAGTTCCCGCGCGCCAAGACCCACGCCCATAAACCCCGTATTTTGCAGGGAGTTTCGGCCTCCGAGAGCCTGCACCCGATCAATAGGAGGAGTAATGGAGGGTGCCCCATTTCTGGCCGAAGTTGCCAGAAGTGGGGATTTTGATGATTTCGAAGGCGGGCTACCCCATTTCTTGCGCGTAGTGCGCGCGAGAGTGGGGCCTTTGACCTTCCGAAATTGACAACAAGGTTGCCCCACCCTTGTCGCGTTTTGTGCGACAGGGTGGGCGACCCGAACGGCCTGAGAACTAGTCCTTCACCGCGCGATCGGTAATCTCCAGCCCCTTGTCGATGATCGCAAATGCCTCGCGCAACTGCTGCTCATTAATACACAACGGCGGGTTCGTATAGAACGAATTCCAGCGCACCAGCGTGTAGAGCCCCTGCTCCCGGAAGAACTTCCCAAGCGCCGCCATCTCCTCGGACGTTCCGTTAAACGGAGCCATCGGCTGCTTCGTCTTTCGGCTGCGGATGAGTTCGAAAATTCCAAACAGCCCGATCGACCGCACGTCCCCGACCGACGGATGCTTCGCCTGCAGCTCTTTCCCGAGCTGCTTCATTACCGCGCCCATGGTGCGCGCGTTCTCAATGAGATGGTCCTCTTCATATACGCGAATCGTCGCCAGAGCCGCCGCGCACCCCATGGGATGGGAGTTGTACGTCAGCCCTCCATAGAACACTTTGTCCTGGAAGTGCTGTGCAATGTGATGCCGCATTCCGACGGCACCCAACGGCAGGTAACTCGCCGTTAGTCCCTTCGCCATGCAGATCAGGTCGGGCACGACTTTCCAGTGATCGATGGCGAACCATTCGCCGGTGCGTCCGAATCCCGCCATGACCTCGTCGGCAATCATCAGGATGCCGTACTTGTCGCACAGCTTCCTCACCCCCTGCATGTAGCCGTCGGGAGGAATCAGAATTCCGTTCGTTCCCACCACGGATTCGAGAATGAACGCCGCAATCGTCTGCGGACCTTCCAACTGCATCGTCTCTTCAATCATGGCAAGCGACGTCTCGGCCGACTCCCAACCACGCTCAATCCCGTGATAGGGATCCAGCACGCGCACCACGCCCGGCATTCCGGGCTCAACCGCCCATCTGCGCGGATCGCCCGTCAACGAAATGCTTCCCGCTGTTGCGCCATGATACGAGCGGTAGCGAGCCATGATCTTGTGCCGGCCAGTAAAGAACCGCGCAATCTTGATCGCGTTTTCATTCGCCTCGGCGCCGCCGTTGGTAAAGAAAAATGTATCGATATCGCCCGGCGTGATATCGGCTAGCTTTGCCCCCAGCTTCGCCCGGGGCTCGGTCGCCATAAATGGATTCGCATACGCCAGCGTCTGAGCCTGTTCATAAATGGCGTGAATTACCCGCTGGTCACCGTGTCCGATGTTGACCGACATCAACTGGCTGTTGAAATCGATGAAGCGCTTTCCTTCCGGCGTCCAAAAATAAATACCTTTCGCCTTCGCCACCGGAATCGGATCGACCTTCGATTGTGCCGACCACTCAAACAACGTGTGCTTCTTCGTGAGATCGATCATCTCCTGGCCCGTCATCGTGGGACTTGCAGTAGCTGTAGTCATAATTTCCTCATGATCGGCCACGGATCTTCACGGATTCACACGGATACTGCTGAATCCATATCCGTGAAAATCGGTGCAAATCCGTGGCTTGGCTTTAGAATTTGCGCGAATGTTCCTTCGCCCAGCGCTCGACGACGACTTTTTTGTCGGTATAGAACTCGATCGCGTCGCGTCCCTGTCCATGCAGATCGCCGAAGAAGCTGTTCTTCCATCCGCTGAACGGAAAGTACGCCATAGGCGCCGCGACTCCGATGTTGATTCCGATGTTGCCGGCCGGCGCTTCGTAGCGGAACCTGCGAGCCGCCGACCCGCTTGAGGTGAAAAGTGAAGCTTGGTTGCCATATGCGCTGCGTTCGAGAAACGCCAGTGCCTCATCCATGTTGTCCGCATGTACGAGGCTGAGTACCGGACCGAAGATCTCTGTGTCGGTGATCTCGGACGTAGCCGGCACATCGTCGAGAATCGTCGGCCTGACGAAATTTCCATGCTCGTGCCGCGTAACCTTCGCGTTGCGCCCATCGAGCAAAACCTTCGCGCCCTGCTTCTCTCCGACTCCGATCAGCGATTCCACTCGCTCCTTACTTTGGGGCGTAATCACCGGACCCATTTGCACGCCTTCTTCAAGTCCATTGCCGACTTTCAGCTTCGACGCCGCGTCCGCAATCGAATCTCGAAAGGTCTTCTGCGCTTCCCCGATCGTCACTGCGACCGACACGGCCAGGCAGCGCTGGCCAGCGCAGCCAAACGCGCTGTCGCTGATAATCTGGGTCGCCATCGGCATGTCGGCATCCGGCAGCACGATCACGTGGTTCTTCGCGCCACCCTGGCACTGGCAGCGCTTCCCTTGCTCCGCCGACCGCGAATAGATGTAGCGCGCCACCGGAGTTGATCCCACAAAGCTGATCGCCCTCACCTTCGGATGATCAATCAGGCCATCGACCGCGGCCTTCCCGCCATTCACGAGATTGACCACGCCCTTCGGCAGGCCGGTCTTTTCAAGTAGTTCGTAGATGTACCGCATGGTCAGCGGCACGCGCTCGCTCGGTTTCAGGATGAATGTGTTCCCGGTCGCGATCGCATACGGCAGATACCAGAACGCAATCATTCCCGGGAAATTAAACGGCACGATCGCCGCAACCACCCCAAGTGGTTGCCGGATCATCATCTCGTCGATCCCACGCGCCACATCTTCGAGGTTGTAGCCTTGCATCATCATCGGGATACCGCAAGCCACTTCGACGTTCTCGATGGCGCGCCGCATCTCGGCCTTCGCCTCGGTGAACGTCTTGCCGTTTTCCATCGTGATGATGCGGGCGATGTCGTCGATGTGCTCTTCCAGCAACATCTTCAGCTTGAACAACGGCTGAATCCGATCCTCGGGAGGAGTTCGCCGCCACTCCGGAAAAGCTGCCGCAGCCGCGGCCACCGCGGCATTCACGTCTTCCGCGCCGCCCATCGGGACGCTGGCCAGCACTTCGCCCGTAGCGGGATTCACTACGTCGCGCCATTCCGACGCGTTCGAATCGGCCCACTGGCCATTAATGAATTGACTCAACTTACTAGCGGGAGGTGCGGCTACGCTCATGGATGGTAATGCCTTTCGCTATCGCGAAGAGTGGGATGCCAAGAACTTATAGAGACTATTCAATCATACTCGCGAGTAGCGCCGGCGTCCTCGCCGGCTGTCGCGAGCGCGTCTCGCGCTCGCTGCGCACGGAGTCACTACACCAACTGCGCCACTGCACCCTTCTGATCGCAAACGTGAGCGATCGCTGACTCCAGCACATCCAGCGCCTCGCCCATCTGCTCCTTCGAAATAACCAGCGGCACCAGCACGCGAATCACATTCGAATACGTCCCCGCGGTAATCGTGATCAGCCCATGCTCATAGCAGTATTGCGAGATCTTCTTGGTCTCATCCGTCGCCGGAACCTTCGTCTCCAGCGACTGCACCAGTTCGATCGCCTGCATGCCGCCCAGGCCGCGCACATCGCCGATGATGGGCCAACGCCGCTGCCATTCCCGGGCACGGCGCTGGAAATGATCGCCAAGCTCATTCGCCCTGGCTAGCAGATTGTCGCGCTCAAACAGATCGAGAACCGCCAACGCTGCCGCACACGACAACGGATTGCCCGCGAATGTTCCACCAAGTCCACCCGGCCCAGGAGCATCCATAATCTCAGCGCGCCCAGTCACGGCAGCGAGTGGTAATCCACCGCCCATCGATTTCGCCGTCACAATCAGGTCGGGCTCGATCCCATACCGCTCGCAGGCAAAAAGCGTGCCGGTTCTTCCGAATCCCGACTGCACTTCATCCGCAATGAACAAAATTCCGTATTTGTGGCAAAGCTCGATCAGAACCTTGAAATAATCCGGCGGAGGCACAACGAATCCCCCCTCCCCGAGCACCGGCTCAGCAATGACTGCAGACACTTCTTCGTTTGCCACCACGCGTTTGAACGTGTCTTCTAGATGCCGTGCGCAATATAAATCGCACGACGGATATTCCTTGGAATACGAGCACCGGTAGCAATACGCATACGGCACCCGATACACCTCGCCCGGGAACGGAGCGAACCCAGCCTTATACGGATGCGTCTTGCTGGTCAATGCCAGCGTCATCATGGTGCGCCCGTGGAAAGCGTCTTCGAACGCAATAATCCCCGGCCGTTTCGTGTGTGCCCTCGCGATCTTCACGGCGTTCTCGACTGCCTCGGCTCCGCTGTTCACAAAGATCGTCTTCTTCGCACCCTTCCCGGGCGTAACCTCGTTCATCCGTTCCGCAAGCCGCACATAGCTCTCATACGGAGTCACCTGCACGCAGGTGTGCAGAAACTGGTCTAGCTGCCCGCGCACCGCGTCCACGACTTCATCGCGCCGATGCCCCACATTGATGCAGCCAATGCCACCAGCAAAGTCAAGATAGCGGTTTCCATCGACGTCTTCGAGCCATGCATCTTCGGCCTTAGCTACATAAATCGGCGTCCCGTGAGAAAGCCCGCGCGGCACAGCCTTAGCCCGCCGCTCATGCAGAGCCTTCGACTTCGGCCCCGGAATGGATGTGCGCAATTGAATAGTAGACATCGTGTTCTCGTGTTCGTGTGTTAGCGATCCTCAATCCGGTCCCCGCGCTGGACGTGCTCGCAACTCGGAACTCGGGACTCGCAACTACCTAGTACCACCCAATCGGCGACTCATTCAGATTGATATGCACCTGCTTGGTCTCGAGATATTCCTCGATGCCCCATGGTCCAAGTTCGCGCCCGAAGCCGGACTGCTTGAATCCACCCCAGGGTGCTTCCACGTAGGTCGGCTGCATGTGGTTCACCCACACGATGCCGGCGCGCAACGATTTCACGGCGCGCATCGCCTTGAAGATATCGCGCGTCCAGACCGCTGCCGCCAGTCCGTACGGGGAATCGTTGGCGATCTTCATCGCATCTTTCTCATCCTCAAACGGAATTACCGATGCGACCGGGCCAAATATCTCCTCTCGCGCAATTCGCGCGCTGTTATCGACATCGTAGAAGATCGTGGGTGAGACGTAGTATCCCTTCGCGAAGTTCTCTGGACGTCCGCCGCCCGCCGCTAGCTTCGCTTCCTTTTTCCCAATCGCAAGATATTCGCTTACCCGGTCGTACTGCTCCTTGCTGACCAGCGGCCCCATCTTCGTCTCGCGTTCCAGCGGAGGACCCAGCTTGATCTTCTTCGCCTTCTCCGCCATCGCCTCGACGAAATTCTTGTAGATGGACTTCTGCACCAGGATGCGGCTTCCCGCCGAGCAGACCTCTCCCTGGTTAATGAACACTCCGAACAGCGCGCCATCGATCGCTGCTTCGAAATCGGCATCGGCGAAGAAAATGTTGGGGGACTTTCCGCCAAGCTCGAGCGTCACGCGCTTCACCGTGTCAGCCGCCTGCTTCACGATGATCTTGCCGACGGCAGCGCTGCCCGTGAATGCAATCTTGTTCACGTCAGGATGTTGAACCAGTGGAGCACCGCAACTCTCGCCGAATCCCGTAACGATGTTCACCACACCTGCTGGCAGCCCGCAATCCGCAAAGTAATTTGCGAATTCCAGAGCAGTCAGCGGAGTCTGTTCCGCCGGCTTCAGTACGCAGGTGCAGCCCGCGGCAATCGCCGGAGCCAACTTCCACGCCGCCATAAGCATGGGGTAATTCCACGGAATAATCTGCCCCGCCACGCCGACCGGCTCTTTCAGCGACAACGACATCGCGTTATCCGGAACAGGATTCACCTGCCCCGTAATCTTCGTTGCGAGTCCCCCGTAGTATTCGAAGCAGGTCGCGACGTCAGTCAGATCGTATTCCGCCTCGACAATCGGCTTGCCCGTATTGCGGCATTCGAGTTCCGCCAGAGCAGGTAAATTCTGCCGGACTTTTTCCGCCATCCGGAACAGCACACGCCCGCGTTCCTGGGCCGTAGTCGTCGCCCACGGGCCTTCTTCAAACGCAGCCTTAGCCGCAGCGACCGCGCGATTCACATCGTCCGCCGTACCATCCGGAACCTGCGCGATCACCTCTTCCGTCGAGGGATCGTATACCGGGAAGGTCTTGCCGGATTTCCCCGACACCCACTCCCCGTTGATGAACAACTGGTAGGTCTTAATTTCGGTCTGAACTCCGCCAGGCATCTTGGCCTCCGATACAACCCGTAGCGCCGGCGTCCCGCCGGCTGTCGCGAGGGCGTCTCGCCCTCGCACCTGCAATCATTTCGCCTGCCTACCGCTGTACTTCGCTCACCGGCAAAGACACCGTCTCAGCCGCCACCCGCGCAACCGATTTCCGTCTTCCGTATACAAAGAAGAAGAACGCCGCTAACCCGACAAAGAACAGTGTCCCGCCCACCATCCAAAACTCGTACTGCCACAGCGACGTAATCTGTGACGCCGGGAAGAACACTAGCGCAATCCCAAGGATCGTAGTCAGAAATCCGCTCAGCCCTGCCGCAAACATCGTCACACGTCCGTATTGCCCCTTCGGCGTGGACTCCGTCACCGCAAATTTCACCAGCGCCCCGAACATGTAGACGAACGGCACCAACTGCAACACAACAGCGAGGGACAGCAGTTTCTGAAACGTCTCCTGCACTCCCGCGCCTGCAAAATTCAAAATCACCAGCACCGCCGAAACAATTCCCTGCACGATCAGCGCCGCGTACGGCGTTGCATACTTCGGATGCACATGCCCCAGCCAAGAAGGCATGTAGGAATCGAGTCCCGCAACGAATGGAATTCGCGCCGACCCGCCCATCCATGCTGACCCAATCCCAGCGATCGACATACTGAGCATCAGCGCAAACGGAATCGTGATCCACCCAATCCCAACCCGCCCAGCCATGTGGCTTACAGCCTGCACAATTCCCTGCAGTACGTTCACGTCTTTGCCAACTGCAATCAGCAGCGTCAGTGTCGCGCCAATGTAGAGCGCGCCCGACAAAACTCCGCCGAGCCCCACCGCCCCCGGTAAAGTCTTTTGGGGATCCTGAATCTCATCGCCCATCACCGACGCAAGTTCCAGCCCCACAAGCCCGAAGCAAATTACGCCAAACGAATTCAGCACAAACTTCGGATTTGCAGGAACCTTGAAGTCTGCCAGCGTGATGGTGGTCCCGAAATGCGACCAGATCACCACACCCAACCCGATCAGCACCGCCGCGGCAATAAACGTCCCGATGGCCCCGAGATTATTGATCCACTTCCCTACCCCAAGTCCAAGAATGTTGAAGATAGTCAGCAACGCCAGCAGCGTCAGCGACGCCACCGATGCGAACAGCTTGTTATCGGCCAAACCCTGGTGCCCCGGCCCGAGCACATACACCGACACGCCGACGAAGTAGAGCATCACCGTCGGCACGTACAGCATATTGTTTGTCCAATAGCACCATCCGGAAAGGAACCCGTGGAAATCCCCGAACACTTCCTTGGCCCACAGATAAACTCCACCTTCTCCCGGATAGCGGTGCGCCAGCTCGATGACGGCAATCCCCTGCGGCCAAAAGAACAGCAACAGAGAAATAATCCACAACCAGACGGTCACGCCGCCGTTCGCTGCAATGGACGGTACGACGTTCAGGTTGAAGACCGCCACCACAAACAGCAGCACCAGATCGCGCCGTCCCAGCGCGCGAATCAAATGAGGCTGTTCGGATTGTGAAGTCGTAGACAAGGCCCGGTAAATGAAACTCAGCTATCAACCACCAGCTGAAAGCTGACGGCTGATAGCTGACAGTTTTCTTAGTGCGCCACTTCCGCCGGCACGCGCTCACTACGCTCCTGCTGCGCCTTCGCCAGCGACGCCGCGATGTCATCGAACGCCGCGATGTGCTTGTCGATGTCGGCTTCCGTATGCTGCACAGAGATGGTCCACTGCTCATCCCACCAGTACGGTTGCGCCATCACGCCGCGATTGACCATGCCGAACCAGTAGTGACGCCACAGGTCGATGTCGATCACCGTCCAGTCGCGGTAGTTCACGATCTCCTTCGGATACAGCATCAACGCGCCATTCGCACCCGCATCGGCAATGTAGGCTTGCAGACCGACCTTCGCGATGATCTTACGATAGCCATCCGCCAGCTTCTTGCTCAGCTTGTCGACGTTCGCGTAGTTCTCGCGGGTCAGCACTTCCCGAAATGTTGCAAGCCCGGCCGCCATCGAGACAGGATTCGTGTTGTACGTTCCGCCGTGGAAAACCTTGTGCTGCGAGATCAGATCCATCACCGACTTGTGCGTGCCGAATGCCGCTAGAGGCAAGCCGCCTCCAATGGATTTCGCCAGGCAGATCATGTCGGGCGTCACGCCGAAGTATTCGCTGGCTCCGCCCCATCCAAGTTTCGCGCCCGTCTTTACTTCGTCGAAGATCAGCAGCGCGCCGTTCTTGTCGCAAATGTCACGCAACCCTTTGAGAAATCCAGATTTCGGCATGCACAGCCCAACGTTCATCAGAATCGGCTCGAGAATAATCGCGGCAATTTCCCCGGGATTCTCCTTGAACCGCCGCTCCACCGTGTCGAGATCGTTGAACGTCGCAATCTTGACGTTCTCAATCGCAGCTTTCGGCACGCCCAACCCACCCGGCACCGACGTCGGTGCGTGGATATCGCCATACTCCGGAGCGTGCGGCTTCACGCTCACCAGTGCGCTGTCGTGCAGGCCGTGGTACGCGCCCTCAAACTTCACGATCTTGTCGCGTCCGGTCGCCGCGCGCGCCAGACGGATCGCGTGCATCGTCGCTTCCGTTCCGCTGTTGCCGAACCGGCACATCTCCACTGGAAAACGGTTGCAGATTTCCTCTGCCAGTTCCCATTCCATGTCGTGCGGCATACCGAACATGGTTCCGGTCGAAAGCCGTTTCTCCACAGCCTTCATCACCGCCGGATGGCAATGTCCCGCCATCAGCGCTCCGAACGTCAGGTTGTGATCGATGTATTCATTGCCATCGAGATCGCGGAACTTGCTGCCGCTGGCCTCCTTCACGAAAATCGGCCAAGGGTCGTAAGCGCGGTAGTTGCTGGCAACTCCAAGCGGAATCCGCTTGAGATTTTTCTTGTGGGCTTCGGCGGACTTTGGCGTCCGCCGCTCAAAGGTGGCGAGCTCTTTCTGTAGATCGGGGTACATCGAGGTCTCCGAGAAAACTCAGGCCAGCGCGGTTGGCGGGCCATTAGATTCCCCGGGCGGTCTCCCATTCTAGAAGTAAAACTTCAGAGCAAACTGCACTAAGCGCGGTTCGCGTGCCTGCAGCACCTGCCCGAAGGTTGTGTTGCTGAAGTTCCCATCCGGATTGAAGAACTGCGTTTTGTTGAACAGATTGAAAATGTCCGCGCGGAACTGAAAATATCGGGCTTCTGACAAAGCGATCCGCTTGGAGAATGTAATGTCCCATTGATTCTCTCCCGGGCCGCAACAGATCGACCGCGGAGTCGTCGCAAATGTTCCCAGCGTGGGATCATTGAACTGGCTCAGGTTGAGGTAGCGATGAGCGCAATCATTTGTGGGAACACCGCTGCAAACAGTGCCATCGGCGTGAGTCAACGTCTTCGGATTCAATATCTGCGGCGTGTTTCCAGTCATTTGCGGTGCGCCCGCACCTAGGAAGAACAAGCTGCTGATCAGTTCGTTATCGTCCTCAGTCTGAATTCGGACGGGGAATCCGCTCTGGAACTGGATGATGCCGGAGATTTGCCAGTCATCGAGCACCTTTCCCGCGATCCCGTCATATTTGCGCGTCGGCACATCCCATACATAATTGATCACGAAGCGTTGCTTGGAATTAAACAACGAGAGCGCACGGCTCGCCTTGTAGTTGAACGGGTTGACCGTCTCTTCGAAGCTGGACGCCCAGTCCAGCGACTTGCTGAACGTGTACGCCGCTTGCAACTGCACGCCGTGCGAGAAGCGCTTCTCTAGACTCGCTTGAAACGAATTGTAGGCTGATGCCGCAATCGTATCCTCGGCGAATATGTTGCTGAACGCTGAAATGCCGTCCACCGGACACCCAGTGCCAACTCCTCCTCCCGATAAAGGATTGCAATTTGGCGAGGAATAGGGCCTCAACCCGGGTAGGAAGATTCCATTGGGAGCAACCGACCCAATCGACGTTCCCGCAGGAATGACTGAGGGGTTCCCTCCGCCATTTCCGGTGTAAGGCAGAACCAATCCGCCGGCAGGCGCAACCGCATTGGGACTAATTAGAAACGAGTTGTCTTCCGCGAACTGGCTGCAAGTGGATTGAGTTCCGAAACCATCCGTAACCCAGGTCGGATCTGTATTGGCTAGCGCAATGATTCCCAGGCACGACGCGGGGTTCGCTGCATTGATGTCATGCGACGCCAGGAGCCGATGTCCCTGCGAGCCGACATATCCGAGTTGCAGCACGATGTCGCGCGCCAGTTCCCGCTGAATCGTGAAGTTGTACTGTGAGGTGTACTGCGTGCGCATGTGAGGTTGGAAGTCGCCAAACAGCAACATGGGACGGAAGCTGGCCCAATCGGTGGCAGTCCCGGGCTTCGGGCTCAAAATTCCTGTGAAAGGGTTGGGATTGACTCCCCCATTTTGCCCGACGAACGGAGTGTTGAGGAAAGTAGAAGCAAGAAATGTACTGCCACCGAACGGCGGCTCTGCGCCGAACTGTTCGAGCACCAGCTGCTCCATCGGGTTGTAGAACATACCCCAACCCGCACGAATACTGGTCTTGCCATTGCTGCCGAACAATTTGGCCAGCGGCCCCGTCGGAGAATTTGGACTATAGGCGATTCCTATGCGGGGGGCGAACGCCTTGTAGTAGGTCTGCGTCAGACCCGCCTGAACTCCCTTATCGCCTGGAACCACAAGCCCGGTAGGCAGCACTCCAGCATCTGCGCAGGTGCTGGCCCCCAAATTGACTTGCTCGTCTGGTGTCAGAGTGCATGGATAGACCGTGGTGTTCTGCCCAGGACGATACGTTTGCACATGGTGAAGAACATCCGTCAACGGGGTATCGAGTTCCCAACGCAATCCATAGTTCAGGGTCAGGGAAGGATTAACCTTCCAGCTGTCTTGTGCAAAAAGGTAAACACCTGTGCTTCGGACATTCTCCCGTTGGGCTGAACCTTGCTGGTAGTTGTCGGCCAAGCCCAGCAGGTAGCTCGGATAATTGTTGTCAAATTGAACTGCATTCGCGGTCGATCCGTCGAACGTGAACTGTCCGCTGGTTTCGAAGTAGAGAGTCTGGTCAAACCGCGAGCGCCGAAGATCGGCGCCGAACTTCATGGTGTGATTTCCTTTGACCCATGTGAGGTTGTCCGCCCACATGAACGAGTTGCCTACCTGCGGCAGTTCGCCTTCCCAGCCGTTCCCAATCGAAAACCCGCCCGAGATATTAACGAACGGAACGCCGGTACGGTTGTCCGGCAAGCCTGTTGTAATGCCCGCTTGCGCCGCGGGAAATCCGGAACTGGCGATAGCCGCATTGATCGCCGAAGAATCCGAGGTTCCGTTGAAACACACCGCCTGCGCGGCAGCCGACAAACAGGATGCCTGCACCGCATTCGTTGTCTGAGGATGCTGGAAGGTTAGCTGCCCCTCACGCATGTATGTGAACCGAACTTCATTTACCAGGGAGTTGCTGATCGTCCATGTGTGGCTGGGGTTGTACTGCTGGTAGCGGGACGCGGTCTTTGCGCCAAATCCGGGTATATTCGCGCCGGAGGCTTGGAAATTGTAAAACGGCGCGAGTTGGCTTCCATCGTCGAAATAGTAGTAGAAGCTGAAGTTCTGGCGATCGTTGATATGGTGATCGATCCGAAGCGTGAATTGGTTTGCGTTATTCGGGCTGGTGGGAACCGACTGATAGGTGTTGTTCGGCCCATTCGCAGCCGGGACAAAACGCAGGAGATCAATGGCAACGGGGTCCTGACATACGGATGGGATTACGTTGGTTGGAAACACACCTCCTACACCACCCCAGTTGACGCCAGCCGCCGGCGTCGCGCCTCCGAGACCCGTTATCGCCGCACTACACCCTGGCCGGCCATTGAGCGCGTCAGCGACGAACTGATCCGAGATCGCGCCGCTGAAGGTCGATCCTCCCGAGAAATCCCCGGTCCTCTCCTGCGGGTTCGGAACGAAAACCGTGTCGCTTGAAACGCCCTGTCGTATCCGGCGGCCTTCAAACGAGGTGAAGAAGAAAGTGCGGTCCTTCCTGATTGGTCCACCGAAGGTACCACCGAACTGGTTCTGATTGAACTGCGCCTTTGTGGTATCGAAGAACCCCTGCGCGTTCAGGACCTTGTTGCGGAAGTATTCATATACATTTCCATGCCACTGGTTCGTGCCGGACTTTGTAACCACGTTGACCACTGCGCCGGAGTTGCGTCCATATTCGGCATCGAACGTATTGCTAATGACGCGGAACTCCTCAATCGCATCCGGCGTCGGCTGGATCGTCGGCAGGTTCACAAACTGATCATTCGCGTCGCCGCCATTGACGCTGAAGTTGTTAGCGCGATCTCGGCCGCCGTTCACCGAAACTGATCCGGCGCTGTCGCTTCCATAAAACGTTCCGCCGCTCGATCCCAGCTGCGACTGCACTCCCGGCTGCAACTGCAAAAATTGATACGTATCCCGTGCGTTCAGCGGCAGCTCATTCACTGACCGGTTATTCACCACGGCGCCCAGTTGTGTGCTGCTCGTATCCACCAGCGGCGCTTCCGACGTGACGTCCACCACTTCCTGCGCCGCGCCGAGTTGCATCGTCATGTTCAGCGTGATCACCTGGTTCACATCCAGCGTGATCGCGTGCCGCACCGCTTTCTTAAAATTTGTCAGATCAAATGCCAGCGTATAGGTACCCACGGGCAGGTCAGGAAATACGTAATCGCCGCTGTCGTTTGTTATCGCGTTGTGGCTGACTCCGGTCGCATCGTTGGTAGCGACTACATTGGCACCGGATAGAACCGCTCCGGAAGGATCTGACACTCGTCCGAGGATCCTTCCTCCAGTTCCCTGAGCAGACAGGAATGTCGGTAAGAAACAAATCGCAAACAGCAGAGCAAAGGTCCCCAGATACGTCGCGTTCAGACACAGATGGGAGCAACGGGCTCGCAGTGACTTCATGGTGCCTCCAGACAACCGGGAGAAGTTTGAAAATTGTTTGTTAGCTGAAAAGCAACTGCTTGTGTCCTGCGACAACCTTGCTATAATCCCGCAAGGTTAGAGAAGGGGCGGGGACGCTGTCAAGGAGAAAAAAGCGCGTCCTTCCATAGAAAAATTCTATTCCGGCACGACGGTCTGGGGCGCCACAGGGTCGATCTTCATGTCTGAACCTTACCTGAAAATTGGAGACGTCGCGCGTAAAGTCGGCGTATCTCCCTCTGTGATCCGTTCGTGGGAAAGTCTCGGCCTCGCGCGTCCCCGGCGCACCGAAAGCAAATACCGGCTCTATACCAATGAAGATGTGAAATTGCTCAAGCGTGCCCGCTTCCTCCGCAAAGTGCGGGGACTCAACGCTGCGGCCATCGTGCAGTTGCTCAAGCGCGAAGGCAAAGTGCGCCCCACCGCCGATGCCAGCGCCGGCGCACTTGGAGCTCATCTTCGTCAGCTCCGCTCCCGGCGCAAGCTTTCCCTGGCGCAGGTCGCCAATTCTGTTGGGATCTCCGTCGGCTTTCTGAGTGCGATGGAGCGGTCGCAGATGACCGGGTCGGTCGGCACGCTTCGCAAGCTGGCCCGTTTTTACAAGACAAACATCCTCGATTTCTTCGATACCAACGGCGGCAGCAGCCGTCGCGTGCGCCCTGAAGAACGCAAGGTCCTCGAAGCCGGCAGCGGGGTCCGCATGGAACTCCTCGCTTGGGGTAACACGGTTATGGAACCACACCTGTTTCGCATCGCTCCCGAAGCTGGAAGCGGCGATCCCTATACACACGAAGGCGAAGAGTTTATCTACGTTCTGCGCGGCGATCTCGACATTTCCATCGACGGGGAGGAGTACCGTCTGAAACCGGGTGACAGTTTCTACTTCGAAAGCGCTACGCCGCATCGCTGGAGAAATCCCGGACGCAAAGAAACTCTCTTGCTCTGGATCAACACGCCGCCAACATTTTAGAAACTTTCAGTTAGCTTGGAAGCCGCACACGTGCGGAGGAACGATGAACCTCAGGAAGATTTCGTACCTGCTGCCCATCTTTGCAGCGATTCTTTTGTTCGCATCGTGCTCGAAGAAAACTCCGGCGCTCAACCTGCTGGTATGGGAAGGCTATGCCGATCCTTCTTTTATAAGGCAATTCGAGGCAGACAATCATTGTAAGATTTCCGCCTCGTACATGGGCTCCAGCGATGAGCTCATGGCCAAGCTTCGCGGAGGCAGCGCAGGCAATTACGACGTCATTTCTCCTTCCAGCGACGTCGCAACCTCGATCGCGACTTCGGGTTTGGCCGCTCCGCTCGACCTCAGCAAGATTCCGAGTTACAGTCAGCTCTCTCCGCAGCTCACTTCCCTGCCCCTGGTCCGCGCGAATGGACAGGTTTATGGAGTTCCTTTCATGTGGGGGCCCGATCCCATCATCTACGACAAAACCGCGTTCCCACAGCCGCCGGACTCGTGGAACATCTTCTGGGATCCGAAATACAAAGGAAAAGTTTCTGTGTGGGACGACCTCTCCACCGTTTACATGGCCGCCCAGGTGCTCGGGTTTGACAAGCCCGATCCGTCTCATCTTTACAACTTGTCCGATCCGGAACTCGAAGCAGTAAAGAAGAAACTGCTGGAACTCAAGCCCAACGTTCGTAAGATGTGGTCTACGGGCGGAGAACTCACCAACCTCTTTCAGAGCCACGAGATTGTCATTGCGATGGGATGGCCGCTGAACACGGCGGACTTGACCAAGTCCGGGTTTCCCGCCGGAGAAACCATCCCTAAAGAAAACACGACGGGATGGATCGACCACCTCATGATCACGGCCGCCAGCGAAAATAAGGAACTCGCCCACAAATTCTTGGAATATATGGTCGAAGCCAAGACGCAAAAGCTGGTCACCGACAAGACGCACTACGTTCCGGCAAATCCCCATGCGGCCCAGTTCATGACGCCCGACGAAGCGAAAGGTCTGCATCTGGACAACGTCGAGGATTATCAGAAGCACATTTACTTTTGGCAGGACGTTCCGCGCCGCGCCAAGTACAACGACGTGTGGAACGAAGTAAAAGCCGCGCAGTAGGATCTCTATCATCGCAGCTTTTGGTCGTAACAAAGATCTAGGAATGGGCACGGCTTCAACGTTTGGAACGAGGTCTTCAGGCTCCGTGAGAAAAAGCACGGCCTCACGATTTGGAGGGCCCTTCATGCTTCGTAAAAGGGCGGCTTCAGCTGTACCGAAAATGCCAGGCAATGATGGGGCTTTAGCCCCTGAGATTTGTTGTTCCGAACCGAGGGCGATTCAATCTTCGTGAGAAAAGCGGCCTCACAGTGTGAAACGGACCCTTCAAGCTCCGTGGAAGGACACGGCTTCAGCCGTGCCGAAAATGCCAGGCAATGATGGGCTTTAGCCACTGGGGTTTGCTTTTTCGAAGCTCAGAAACTTTGAACAGATGATCACTCCAACGGACACGCTCTCAAAAGCTCCGTCATCAGCGCAGGAGAAATCCCCGCTGCTCAAAATCCAGAATGTCGCCAAATCCTTCGGCCAGAACGCCGTCCTCCGTGACATCTCTCTCGATATCGCGGAAGGAGAATTCCTCACCATCCTGGGCGAAAGCGGATCGGGCAAAACCACTCTGCTCCGCATCATCGCCGGATTCGAGAACGCCACCTCCGGCGAACTTTGGATGGGCAACGAGCGACTCAGCTCTTTGCCCCCTTATAAACGCCGCGTGAACACTGTATTTCAGAACTACGCGCTCTTCCCGCACCTCACGGTCGAGCAAAATGTCGCGTACGGGTTGCGTGTCGCTAAACGTCCCGCTGACGAAATCACTCAACGCGTCGCCGAAGCCCTCGAAAAAGTAAAGATGGACGCGCACGCGAAGAAGAAGCCCTCCAAGATCAGCGGTGGGCAGCAGCAGCGCGTAGCCCTGGCCCGCGCACTCGTGAATCGCCCGCGTCTTCTTTTGCTGGACGAACCGCTTTCCGCTCTCGATGCCAACCTCCGCCGACAGATGCAAGTCGAACTGAAAACTCTGCAGCGCGAGGTCGGCATCGCCTTCGTCTTCGTCACCCACGACCAGGAAGAAGCGATGGTCATGTCCGACCGCATCGCGCTTCTCCGCTCCGGAGAACTCGAGCAGATCGCCACCCCGCGCGAAATCTACAACCGGCCCGCCACCTCTTATGTCGCTCAGTTCATCGGACACACAAATCTGCTTCGCGCAGAAATCATCGCCGGAAATGCGCATTGCAGTCCCTTGATCTGGCCCGCCTCGCTTCCCAACGGAGAAGCTCTGTTTTCCCTCCGTCCCGAGCATCTTCGCCTCGCATCTCAGTTCTCCTCCCCGAATGCTGTTCGAGTGCGCGGCCGCATTCTTCATCAAGCATTCCACGGAGCAACAGAACTCATCCGCGTGTACTGCGCCGAAGGACTCGTTCTCACGGTCCGCATTCCCAGTGGAGCACCACTGGAAACGCAGATCGAACTCGAATTCTCACCCGCGGACGCAATTCCACTCCGCCAATCTCCGGAGCGCAACTGATGTTCTCCCGAGCCTACAGAGCCGCTGTCACCGTGCCACCGGTAGCTTGGGTCGCCGTCTTTCTCCTCCTTCCCTATGCGCTGATGTTCTGCTATAGCTTCTGGTCGGTCTCGTCCGCGCAGACGATCATCCACCACTGGAACATCCAGAACTACCGCGAGCTGATCCAGAGGCCTCTCTATTGGCAAACTCTGCTGCGCTCCATGTGGATCGCTGCCCGCGTCATGCTCTTCTCCTTATTACTGGGATACCCTCTGGCCTATTTCCTCTCCTTCTACGGCGGCAAACGCAAGGATCTCCTTTACCAGATGGTCATCATTCCGCTCTGGGTCAGCTATCTCGTGCGCGCCTATGCATGGAAGACGATCCTCGGCTCAGACGGCGTGCTGAACACCCTTCTTCAATATGTCCACGTCACGCACGGACCGCTCAACTTCCTCCTATATAGTCCGTTCGCAGTCGTACTGACTCTCACGCACATCTACACGCCGTTCACTTTCCTTCCGATCTACGCCGCCCTCGAACACGTTCCGCGCAATCTGGTCGAAGCCTCGCATGATCTGGGAGCAAGCCCCACTCAAACCTTCTGGAAGGTGATCTTTCCGCTCTCCATTCCCGGAGTCGTCGCCGGCGCAACCTTCGCCTTCGTCCTCAGCCTAGGAGACTTTCTCGCTCCTCTTCTTCTAGGCGGTCCCAGCGGCATCATGATCTCGAATATCGTGGTCAGTCTGTTCGGCGCCGCCTACAACTGGCCCCTCGGCGCTGCGATTTCATTGGGCATGCTGATCATCGTAGTGAGCCTCCTGTTCCTTTCCGAACGCCTGGAGAAGAAATGGAGCTACTCATGAACATTGTCATCCCGACCGAAGCTTCTCTTTCCGACAAGGAAAGAGAAGCGAAGTGGAGGGACCTTGTGTTTCTTGGTGGCGCAGCGCTTTAGCGCTGCGGTAAGTGCATCGGATTCTGCGGCGGCTTTTAGCCGCTGGGGTCAATTTACAGGCTTGAAGTCATGACGCAGTCTACAAATTTCTCCATTCGACCCCGCGGGCTGCGACTCCATGCCCTCATCGTCTTCGCCTTCCTTTACCTCCCGATCGCAGTCCTTATTCTGTATTCCTTCAACGGCCAGGGCGTCGGCGGATTCCCTCCCCACAACCTGACGCTCGACTGGTACCGTCAGCTTTTCGCCGACGACGCCATCTGGGACTCAGTCCTCAACAGCCTCGAAGTCGCATCCGCAGCCATGGTGATCTCCCTAGCTGTCGGAATCCCCGCCGCCCTCGCGCTCGACCGCGCGCAGTTCCCCGGCAAAGCGCTCTTCCGCCGACTAGTCCTGTTGCCGCTGATTCTCCCGGGAATCATCACTGGCCTGTCGCTGCTCATGTTGTTCAATTTGCAGTTCGTGTCCGCGATTCTCAAAGCAATCACGGGCCAACAGCTCAGCCTTCTGACGATCACGCTCGGACACGGCACAGCCCTCATCTCAGTCGCAACGACAGAAGTTTTCGCGGGATTGCAAAAACTCGACCGCGCGCAGGAAGAAGCCTCGCTTGATCTGGGCGCGAATTACTGGCAGACGTTTTGGCGGGTCACGGTCCCGAACTTGAAGCTTCCCATCATCGGCGCTGCGCTCCTAATCTTCACCCTCTCCATGGACGAGATCGCCGTCAGCTTCTTCCTCATCGGACGCGACAACACCCTCCCACTGGAAATCTGGGGACGCCTCCGCCGCGGCATCACGCCAGAGATCAACGCAATCTCCACCATCATCTTCGGATTCTCGCTGATCGCGATCGTAGCCTGGTATCGCCTCCGCGTGCGTGCAGAAGGCAAGGCAGAAGTCGGCGCAGAACTCCTCGAAAACTGATCGGTATCCGGTCGGGACGCGACGGACTTTGTGGAAGGGCACGGCTTTAGCCGTGCCATAAGTCGATTCTTAAGACGCGGCTTTAGCCGCTGAGGTCGACCGAAAAAGCCAGCTCGAGTTCCGGAGGAACTCCCGACAATAGCCCGCCAGTTCACTGGCGGGTCGCGGCCCTGCCAACCGAACCGCGTGCCGTAGGCACGCCTGAACCATCAAAACGACGGTAGTCGCCCTCAACACCCGCATAGTAAAGTGGTACTACACCTAAATTTAGAAAGGTTCCCTTTTGAGTTCCAGCATCCGTAACATCGCCATCATCGCGCACGTCGACCACGGCAAGACCACCCTCGTCGACGCCATGCTCAATCAGAGCGGCACATTCCGTTCCAACGAACATCACGTCGAGCGCGTCATGGACTCCAACGAACTCGAGCGCGAGCGCGGCATCACGATTTTGGCCAAGAACACAGCCATCTTCTATCACGACGTCAAGATCAACATCGTCGACACGCCCGGCCACAGCGATTTCGGCGGAGAAGTCGAACGCGCCCTCAAGATGGTCGACGGCGTCATGCTCCTGGTCGATGCCAGCGAAGGCCCCCTGCCGCAAACGCGTTATGTCCTCGGCAAAGCTCTCGAAGCCAAGCTGCCCCCGATCGTCGTTATTAATAAGATCGACCGCTCCGACGCCCGTCCCCAGGAAGTCCTCAACGAAATCTACGATCTCTTTATTGACCTCGACGCGAAAGAAGAACAGCTCGACTTCCCCGTCCTTTATACGAACGCCAAAATCGGCACCGCCAGCGACGACATGAAAGGCGGAGGCACCGACTTGCGTCCGCTGTTCGATGCAATTCTGAAAACCATTCCGCCTCCCAAGGGAGATCTGACCGGCCCGCTTCAGATCCTGGTCGCCAACCTCGATTACAGCGACTATCTCGGACGCCTTGCCATTGCTCGCGTCGTCAACGGCAAGATGTTCACCGGAGAGGAAGTTGCCATTGCCAAGCTCGACGGCACCTTGCAGAAGACGAAAATTACTAAGCTCTTCTCTTTCTCCGGACTCAAACGCACCGACATCACGGAAACCGAACTCGGCGACATTGTCGCTGTCGCCGGAGTCGAAGGCATCACCATCGGTGAAACCATCACCAACGTCGCCAACCCCGCACCCCTGCCCTCGATCGCCATCGACGAGCCCACCATCGCAATGCTCTTTACGGTGAACACATCTCCCTTCGCCGGGAAAGACGGCACCTACGTCACCAGCCGCAATCTGCGCGAGCGTCTTGAAAAAGAGCTGCTGACCAACGTCTCCCTGCGCGTCGAAGACACCGGCAGCACCGACTCCTTCAAAGTTCTGGGTCGCGGAGAACTCCAGCTTTCCATCCTGATCGAAATGATGCGCCGCGAAGGCTACGAACTCATGGTCGGCAAGCCCGAGATTGTCACCAAACGCATTGACGGCAAGTTGATGGAACCGGTCGAGCACCTGACCATCGACGTCCCGGAAGAATTCGTCGGTGTCGTCATGGAGCAACTCGGCTCGCGCAAAGGCGAGGTCACCAACATGCACAATCACGGCTACGGACGCGTCCGCATCGAATTCCGCGTTCCCAGCCGCGGACTCATCGGCCTGCGCAGCCAGCTCCTCACCGACACGCGCGGCACGATCGTCATGAATTCCCTGTTCGACGGATACACCGAGTGGCAAGGCGAGATCCCGCACCGCCTGACCGGCGCTCTGATCGCCGACCGCCCCGGCGTCTCCACCGCCTACGCCCTCTGGGGCCTGCAAGAGCGCGGAGAACTCTTCGTCGGTCCCGGCATCGATCTCTACGAAGGCATGGTCATTGGGGAGAACGCCAAAGACAACGACCTCGACGTAAACGCTGTGCGCGAGAAGAAGCTCACCAACATGCGCGCCTCGACCGCCGACGAAGCCATCCGCCTCGTTCCCTTCCGCCCGCTGAATCTCGAACAAGCCATCGAGTTCATCGCCGACGACGAGTTTGTCGAAGTCACGCCCAAGTCCCTCCGTCTACGCAAGAAAACTCTGCAGTCGAATCAACGCAAGAAGAAATCGCTAGCCGCGATGGAAGAGGTGTAGACCCTAGTAAGTGAAGCCTCGCGCCAAATCGATAAGACCAAGAGCACAAACGCGATCGGCGTCGATAAGAGCAAGAGTACCCACGCGATCGGCGTCATCCCGACCGCAGCGTTCTTCTTCGCGGAGGGAGGGATCTCCCGCGCATCGGAACTCGCCCTCCGCCTTATCCGCGATTGTTCCCTTCCGAGTGAAGCCTCGCGCCAAATCGATAAGAGCAAGAGCACAGACGCGGTCGGCGTCATCCCGACCGGAGCGTTCTTCTTCGCGGAGGGAGGGATCTCCCGCGCATCGGAACCCGCCCTCCTCGTTATCCGCGAAAGCTCCCTTCCGAGTGAAGCCTCGCGCCAAATCGATAAAGGCAAGAGCACAGACGCGATCGGCGTCATCCCGACCGAAGCGTTCTTCTTCGCGGAGGGAGGGATCTCCCGCGCATCGGAAGCCGCCCTCCTCGTTATCCGCGAAAGCTCCCTTCCGCATGTTCCTGGTCCCATGCAGTTGCGGCACTACATTCGCGGTAGCCGAAAACTACGACCACCGGGGCACCGCATGGAGCCGCTATCTGAAATGTCCCGGTTGCGGCAAGCGTCACGATCCCAAGAACCGCCTCCTCCAGATGGGATTCCATCCCGAAGGCTATTGGAAAGTCGACGACTGCTGATGGCAGCGTCTGGAGATAGCTGGTTTTCCTTTTGACAACCGTATTTACAAATCCCTGCTATACTTCCCGCGCATTTGACTGTTGCCAGCTCCGGTCAAGATTTCTGGAAGGCCGTTCGACCTGCCGAGTCCGCGAACTGAGCTCAAATCCCGACAGCTCAATGCAGGGGCAGACGCGTGAAGAATATCTTTGTGGGGAATCTCAGCTTCAATACCAACGAAGACGAACTCCGGCAGATGTTCGAGAGCTACGGGCAAGTGGATCGTGTAAGTATTCTGACCGATCGCGATACCGGCCGCTCTCGCGGTTTCGGGTTTGTCGAAATGTCCAGCAACGAAGACGGAGACAAAGCTATAACTGCTTTGAACGGCTCCCAACTCGGCGGACGTACCATCAATGTGAATGAAGCTCGACCCAAGGCCGAACGTGGCGGAGGAGGCGGTGGCGGCGGTGGCGGATTCCGCGATCGAGGTGATCGTGGAGGCCGCGGTGGTGGACGCCGCGAACGCTGGTAAGCATCCTATCTTTAGAGATCCGGGGACAGCGCCCCTGTCCCCAGTCCCCTGCGCGCAGGCTGCTGATCCAATTGCCGCGCCTTCCTCTCGCATGTAAACTGAAAACACCCGTGCGCCCGTAGCTCAGCTGGATAGAGCGGTTGCCTCCGGAGCAACAGGTCGGGAGTTCGAATCTCTCCGGGCGCACCATCCTTCATTTAACGTTCCTTTCAAAGTCAAATCCTTGCCCTGTGTTACGCTGTCGCTTTCACACTGATTCGGAGCGCCTCGATGAGACCCAGCTACATCGCTGCACTCGCTGCCCTCCTTTTGTCTTCGTATTCACTTTCGGGCCAGACTGTCGCTCTTCGCGTCACCACCGACCTGACATCAAAGATGCCTTCAGGCACTCCCTTCGAAGCACGCGACGAAGCCGGCAAGACCTACCACGGGCATCTCATCACTCATCGCGCCCGCCGCATGATGCGTAACGGGTCGATGTTTCTCGTCTTCGATGAAGAGGTAAAGCCGGTCACTCGTGATCAAGAAGGCGCTTACCACGGCGGAAACAAGATGCGGTTGCTGAAACTTGGCGGCTCTCTCGCGCTAGCCAAGCTGGCGGACGACTCCGTTGACGGTGCTATCGGAGCCACCAAAGCCCGCTACGTCGGGGCTGCTGTCGCCGTCGGATTTCTGCTCTTCACCAAGGGGCAGGAAGCCAAACTGCACGCCGGCGACACCATCGAAGTCTCCCCCGGACGCTAAGCCCACCCCAACACTAAGGCTTCGTCGACGATTCGACGACCCGGAAAGCCGAAGAGAAGCTTCCGATACACCCTTCACACTGGTTGCCCCACACTTCCCGCGTTTTATGCGGGAGGGTGGGCATTCCCCTGCCGGGGCAGCCTCGGATCCTTCGAACTTCAGGGCTTTCCCTGCAGAACGTTCGATAACGGTTTGTGGAAGGGCGCGGCTTTAGGTTTTGGGAAGGGCGCGGCTTTAGGTTTTGGGAAGGGCACGGCTTCAGCCGTGCCGATGAGGCCCGAACAGCTCATGGGCTTTAGCCCCTGAGGAAAGCCGCGGGAGTCAATAACTCTTGTCCGGCGGCATATTGTCTGAGCCGACTGTGAATCTTATTTCCCATTTTCCACAGCCCTTTGTGACATCTGACCTTGCGCGTTATTGCCGAAAAAGCAGATCATCGTCAAGGCGGAGGCGGCACGGTCGACCAACTCTCGCACAGGCGTAACTCATTACGGCTCAAGATTTTGCCCGCAAATGATTGAGCGCCATAGATTATTTCTAAAATTTCCTCCAAATCTATGATTCCACTAGACCCAAGGGGGGAGGGGGATATCTCGATTCCCACGAATTCCCAAAATGGAACGCGATGAAAATCGCCACTGTTCGTCTTCCGATAGAATATTTTTTCGCGAAAAATCCACAGGGGCTTTGAAACCTTACGCATGAATTACGACGCAATCTTGGTTGTCTCTTTCGGCGGTCCCGAGGGCCACGACGACGTTATTCCCTTCCTCGAAAACGTATTGCGCGGAAGGAACGTTCCCCGCGAGCGGATGCTCGCTGTCGCGGAACACTACTACCACTTCGACGGAAAAAGCCCCATCAATGCTCAAACCCGAGAGCTTATCGCAGCGCTGAAAAATGAACTCGCGCTCCACGGACCGAAGCTGCCTGTCTATTGGGGAAATCGCAACTGGCATCCGATGCTCGCCGACACACTGCGTCAGATGAAGCATGATGGAATCGAACGCGCGCTCGCGTTTGTCACTTCTGCGTACAGTTCGTACTCAGGATGCAGACAATACCGCGAAGACATCGCGCGCGCCCAGGCTGAAGTTGGCGAAGGCGCTCCGCAGATCGAAAAGATCCGCGTTTTCTTCAATCATCCCGGATTTATCGAAGCGACAGAAGATCGGTTGCGCTATGCGCTCAACGAAATTCCAGCGCCCGCGCGCGGCAACGTCCAGATAGTGTACGTGGCGCACAGCGTTCCCATTTCAATGGCGAATACTTCGGACTATGTCTTGCAATTAGGAGAAGTACGCAAGCTGGTTTCGCAAAGAGTTGGTATTACAAATGATGTGCTCGTGTACCAAAGCCGCAGCGGCGCTCTCGGACAACCTTGGCTCGAACCCGACATCCTTGACTACCTACGCGAAGTGAAAGAGAACAATCTGGCAAGCGCGGTTGTCATCGCTCCGATCAGCTTCATCTCCGATCACATGGAAGTGCTCTACGATCTCGACATCGAAGCGCACCATCTCTGCGAATCGCTGGATTTGCCGATGGCCCGTGCGAAAACAGTTGGCGTTCACCCGAAGTTCATCGCTGGAATTCGGGAACTGATTCTGGAACGTACGGAAGGCGCTGAACGCCGCGCACTAGGATCGCTCGGCCCAAGACAGGATGTATGCGCCGAAGATTGCTGCCCCGCTCCGCGGCGCCCTGCGAGGCCCATGACAGCCCAAGGAAGTTCGCGCCCGATTGCTTAGATCAACTAGCGCGTTGAGTGTTCATGCTGCGGGTGATACTCGTAGTCGGTTGCTTTCGGCGCTCCCTCAAGTCGTCTCATCGTTGCGAGGATCGTCTCCACTACGGCATCATTTCCCACCGCGGTGTTCATCATCATGTGATAGAGCGACCGCGTCGGCCAATCAGCGCCGAAGTAATGTTTGACGAAGGCGATTCTCTCGCGGTCGACGGTATCAACCCGTTCTTCCGCGTCCCCGCGCGTGGCACCGTCTGCAAGCGCGCGCCGGATCTTTTCTGCGCGAGGTGCATAAAGAAAGACGTGGAACGCGCTAGGATTTTCGCGCAGGAAAAATGGCGCTCCGCGTCCTACGACCACCGCATTCCCTTCCCGCCCGATGTGATCCATGATGTCCTGCATCATCACCATCATGCGATCAGTATCGAAGACTTGCGCGCCCAGCGGCGAACTGCGCTCGTAACTGCCGCGCCAGAACACCTTCGAGAGCCTATGTAGAGGACCGTCTCTCCGTTCGTCGCAACGCTTCACCGCCGAAGGATCGACATTCGCAAGCCGCGCGATCTCCTCCGTGAGCAGATGGTCCCAGAGTTTCCAACCGAGGCGTTTGGCAAGGGTCGCGGCGATGTCACCACCACCGCATCCGTACTCGCGTTCGAGGCTAACGAGGCGGAACATAGGCGCTCTAGTGTACTGCCATTCCTCCTCCCGGTCTCGACTTTTTAATCAGGAAGACCATCGGAACCATCGCCAGGATCGCGAAGGCCAGAAACCAGAAGCAGTCGATGTACGCCAGCATGGTCGCCTGACGTCCAAGCATGCCCTGAAGAATCGCATACGGCGTCGGACTCGATCCCGGAGGTCCGCCTCCATGCGATTGCAGCATCAGGCCTAACCCTTTGATTCGGGATTGCAACGTAGGGTTACTTGCGCTCAGGTTGCTGGACAAATTGGTCAGGTGCAACTGCGTACGGCGATCCAGCATCGTGGTCACGACAGAAATCCCGACACTACCCCCAATGTTTCGAGCCAGATTCATCAATCCGGAAGCAGCGTTGTTCTTGTCTCTTGGAAGGAACGCGTAAGCCGCTGTGTTGATTGGGACGAAGAGGAAAGCCATTCCTGCTGCCTGGATCAATCGCGCGGTCGCTACGGTCCTGAAATCGATGTCCAGATCGAAGTTCGTCATATGAAACAGCGAATAGGACAATATGCAGAGACCCAGCAACAGCAGCCAGCGCGGCGTGTAACGCGAAAGCAGGAAGCCCACCAATGGCAGCAGAATGATGATCATGAAGCCGCCCGGCATCAGTGCCAGACCAGCATCCTGCGCGGTATAACCGAGCAACGTCTGAGAAAGGAGAGGCAGCAACAGTGTGCTGCCCAACAGGGCAAAGCCCAGCATGAACATCAGCAAGTTGGAAATGCCGAAGGTTCGATCGCGGAACAAGTGGAGATCAATGATCGGGTCTTTCTGCTTCCATTCCCAGAAGATCACGAACAGCAGCGCGACCGCTGCAATTAGAGATAGGGTCACGATGAAGTTCGATTCGAACCAGTCATCGCGCTGTCCCTTATCGAGAACAATCTGAAGAGCTCCGAGTCCTAGGGCGACAAACCCAAGACCGACATAGTCAATGTGTGTTTCGCTTAGCTTCCGCCGCTTGAAATAGGGAGGATCTTGAATCAGCCGCGAAGTGAGCATGATTGACAGGATGCCGACGGGGATATTAATGAAGAAAATCCATCGCCACGTGAAGTTGTCGGTGATCCATCCGCCAAGAGTTGGGCCGATAGCAGGCGCAGTAACCACCGCCATTCCGTAAACGGCAAATGCCATGCCGCGTTTTGCTGGAGGAAACGTATCGGCGAGGATGGCTTGTTCGCTGGGTTGCAGTCCTCCACCGCCTGCTCCCTGCAGCACCCGGCAAACGATCAGTACTCCCAGATTCGGAGCGAGCCCGCACATGAATGAACTGATCGTGAACAGCGCGACGCAGCCCATATAGAAGTTCTTGCGCCCAACGATGGAGGACAGCCATCCGCTCAGCGGAAGAACGATTGCGTTGGAAACGAGATAGGAAGTCAGAATCCAGGTGCTTTCGTCCTGACCTGCTGACAGACTTCCGGCGATATGCGGAAGGGCGACATTGGCGATGGAGGTGTCGAGCACTTCCATGAATGTCGCGAGCGTTACCGCGAGCGCAATGATCCAGGGATTTACCGCCGGACGCCAGGCATCGGCCTGATCCAGCGTTCCGGCAGCAGCACTCATTCGCGAATCCAGACCTTTGGCGTCACAGATTCGCCCGGACGCAACTGATGATCATTATTGGAACCGGAATCGAGAATAACTTTGACCGGGATTCTCTGCACGACTTTCACGTAGTTTCCGGTCGCATTCTCCGGTGGCAACAAGCTGAAACGTGCGCCGCTCGCACCCGCGATGCTGTCGACTTTCCCGTTGTACTTCCGGCCGTTCGCATCTACCTCGATCGTGACGCGCTGTTGCGCCCTCATACTTTTCAGTTGGGTTTCCTTGAAGTTCGCGGTGACCCAGATGTCATCGAGGTTGATGCACTTCATCAACTCCTGTCCGGGAGACACATTCTGGCCAACTTCGACGGTACGGTTGCTGATGATGCCTGTGACCGGCGCAACCACCTTGGTGTATTGCAGGTTGAGCTGAGCCTGATCGAGTTGCGCCTTCATGCGCTGGACCTGCGCCAGCGCTGAATCCGCCTTGGCGCGGCTGATCTGCATCTGCTTGGGAGCGGTACTCGCGTAGCGGTAATTTGCTTGCGCCCCAACCAGCTTTCCTTCGGCCTGAGTCACCTGCTGCTGGGCCGCGTCCATACTGGCGCGGGCTGCGTCCACTGCTGCTGCGCTGGCCTTTGCCGAAGCTGTTGCCTGATCGAACTGCTGTTGCGAAATCTCCTGTTTCGCCACCAGTTGTCGGTAGCGCTCAAGGTCATTTTGTGCCTTCACGTTGTTGGCCTGAGCCTGCTGCAACTCCGCCTGTGAGGCAGCAAATTGCTGCTTCGCAGCCTGAATGCCAGCTCGGGCGCTGTTGACATCGGCCTCGGCCGCTGAAATCTGGCTGGTGGTGTTCACATCGGTGATTGGGACGCTCACACCCGCTGCCAGCGCGGTCGCTTGCGCGTCGGCAAAGTCTGCCTTGGCGCGGTCGTAGGCTACCTGATAGTCCGTTGGATCGATTTCGAGCAGCACAGTTCCGGCCTGCACGTATTGGTTGTCCTGAATGTTCAGCTTGACGACATGACCCGAAATGCGTGCGCTTACAGAATTGATGTGTCCATCGATCTGCGCATCATCGGTCGATTCGTAGCTGGTGAAGTAGCGATACGCAAAGAAACCCACCACCAGCAGTACAACGACCGCGATAACGATGGCAATGCGAAATCCCGAACTCTGAGTGCGGGAAGGATGATGATGGTAGTCCCGTTCGCTGGAGGGCAAAGGCCGATTCGAATTTTCCTGGCTCTCGGCTGGCTTT
>Ga0335079_10000712_pt1 | contig 37875 bp, 31 predicted proteins | sample Lox_Sample_33_FD_206719 | JGI IMG/M metagenome (GOLD analysis project Ga0335079, IMG submission 206719) | Soil microbial communities from Loxahatchee National Wildlife Refuge, Florida, United States - Lox_Sample_3.3 | ecosystem: Environmental > Terrestrial > Soil > Wetlands | place: USA...
CGTGGTGAAGCGGTGGTTCTGGGTACCGCGCGCCTCGATCTTGATGGCCCCGAGGAGGGAGGCGATCTGTCCGGTGCGTCGCCAGTCGAGCTTGTGCAACAGCCCGTGCAGGAGCCCCGCCCGGTAAGCATCGCCGCAACCGGTGGGATCCACGACCTGGCTCACCGGGGCCGCCGCGATCGTCAGTTCCTCGCCGCGGGTATAGATATTCGAGCCGGCGGCGCCGCGCGTGACGATGAGCGCCTCGACCCTGGAAGTCAGCTCGCGCACCCCCCAGCCGGTGCGCTGCTGCACGAGCTGCCATTCGTACTCGTTCAGCGCCACCCAGCGCGCGTGACCGATCAGGCCCTGCAGCGCCGCGCCGTCGAACAGCGGCAGCCCCTGGCCCGGGTCGAACATGAAGGGGATCCCGGCGGCGGCGAACTGGGCCGCGTGCGTGAGCATGCCCTCGCGCCCGTCCGGAGCGACGATGCCGAGGGCGATGCCGTGCGCATCCGCGACGCGGTTCAGGTGCGAGTGCTGCATCGCTCCCGGATGAAAGGCGGCGATCTGGTTGTCATCCAGGTCGGTCGTGATGAAGGCCTGCGCGGTGAGCTCGGAGTCGATCTCACGCAGGTAGTCGGTCGGCACGCCGCAGCTGCCGAGCCACTCGCGATAGGGCCCGAAGTCGCGTCCCACGGTGGCCATCGGGTAACCGGCATCGCCCAGCAGGCGCAGGTTGTAGGCGATGTTGCCGGCACAACCGCCGAACTCGCGCCGCAGCTGCGGCACGAGGAACGACACGCTGAGCATGTGGATCTTGTCGGGCAGGATGTGATTGGCGAAGCGGTCGCCGAACACCATGATGGTGTCGTACGCCACCGAGCCGCAGATCAACGCCCCGCCGCCCGGGGTCGCACTCATGGAGGCGGCGCCGGTGTGCCCGCCGCGGACTCGGCGCGCAGCTGCTCGACCGCGGCGCGCGCCACGTCCGAGAGTCCCGCACCGTGGCGCTCATCCAGGTAACCGATGATCTGGCGGCGCATGCGCGGGTCCCAGTAGCGCTTCAGGTGTGTCGCCACGTCACGCGCGGCGGCATCGGCGGTGGCGCCGTTGAAGAACATGCCGATCTCGTTGGCCATCTTGATGAGCAGGTCGATGTTCATGGGGCTTATGGTGGTAGTGATTTTCAGCGGAGGCGTTCGGGGTGCGCGTATACCACGTGGCGGTCGCTGCGCGCGAACGCGACCAGCGTGAGTCCGCTGGCGCGGGCCAGGCGCACCGCAAAGGCGGTCGGCGCCGAGAGTGCCACGAGCAGCGGGATGCCGACGGTGGCGCACTTCTGCACCATCTCGTAGCTGGCGCGGCTCGTGATCAGCATGTAACCGGAGGCGAAATCCGTGCCGGCGCGCGCCAGCGCGCCGATCGCCTTATCGAGCGCATTGTGGCGTCCGACGTCCTCGCGCACCAGCTGGATGCCCCCCTCCGGCAGCACCCAGGCGGCGGCGTGCACGCTGCCGGTGCGGGCGTTGATGGGCTGGCGCGTCTTGAGCGCATCGATCGCGGCGTGCAGCTGCGCGGCGCTCACGGGCACGCCCGCCGGCACCGGCGCCACCTCGCGGATGGCATCGGCCGCGGTCTCGGCCCCGCACAGCCCGCAGCCGGTGCGGCCGGCGAGGTTGCGGCGGCGCTGCAGCAGCTGCGTGAAGCGCTCCCAGGCCACCGTGATCTTGACGTCCGCGACCCCTGGGCCAAGCACCACCTCGACGCCGCGGATCTCCTGCGGGCGCGCGACCAGGCCCTCGCTGAGCGTGAAGCCGACCGCGTAATCCTCGAGGTCGGCAGGGGTGGCGAGCATGACCACGTGCGGCACGTCGTGGTAGACGAGCGCGACCGGCACCTCCTCGGCGACCAGGTCACTGGCCTGCGCGAGCGCGCCCTGCGACCAGCGCTCGACCTCCACCGAGGCGCTCACCGCGAGCGAGGCTGCCGGCGGCGCAGAGGCGAGCGGCCCGGTGCTCACGGTTGCCTGCCGGGGTGCGCCCTCACGCGGGGGCGGGATCGCGCCGGCGCTTGCGCGGGTGCGGCAACGAGCGCTCGGCCTCGGCGCGCTTCTGCCAGGCATCCTTCTGGTTGACGAGCACCACCTCGACCGCGGTGACCTTGTACTCGGGGCAGTTGGTGGCCCAGTCGGAGTTCTCGGTGGTGACGACGTTGGCGTTGGTCTCCGGGAAGTGGAAGGTCGTGTACACCACCCCGGGGGCGATCTTCTCCGTGACGCGCGCGCGCAGCACGGTGTCGCCGGCGCGGCTGGTGAGCCCGACCCAGTCGCCGTCGCTGATGCCGCGTACCTCGGCATCGTGCGGATGGATCTCGAGCACATCCTCGGCATGCCAGACGACGTTGTTGGTGCGGCGGGTCTGCGCGCCGACGTTGTACTGGGTCAGCACGCGCCCCGTGGTGAGGATCAGCGGGAAGCGGCTGGTGGAGCGCTCGCTGGTCGGCACGTACTCGGTGGCCCAGAACTTGCCCTTGCCGCGCACGAACTGGTGTACGTGCATGGTGGGCGTACCCTCGGGCGCATCGGCGGTGCACGGCCACTGGATGCTGCCGAGCCGGTCGAGCTTCTCGTAGGTGAGCGCCGCGAAGGTCGGCGTCAGCCGTGCGATCTCCTCCATGATCTGGCGCGGGTGCGTGTAGTTCATCGGGTAGCCGAGCGCGTTGGAGAGCAGGCAGGTGATCTGCCAGTCCTCGTAGCCGGCGAGCGGCTCCATCACCTTGCGCACCATCGACACGCGCCGCTCGGCGTTGGTAAAGGTGCCGGTCTTCTCAAGGAAGGAGGAGCCGGGCAGGAACACGTGCGCGAACTTCGCCGTCTCGTTCAGGAACAGGTCCTGCACGATGACGCACTCCATGGCCTCCATCGCGGCGTTGACGTGGTGCGTGTTGGGATCGGACTGCACGAAGTCCTCGCCCTGCACGTACATGGCCTTGAAGGTGCCATCGAGGGAGGCCTCGAACATGTTGGGGATGCGCAGCCCCGGCTCCGCCTGCAGCGTGACGCCCCAGGCTGCCTCAAACAGTGCGCGCGTCGCCGGATCGGAGACGTGCCGATAGGCGGAGAACTCGTGCGGGAAGGAGCCCATGTCGCACGAGCCCTGCACGTTGTTCTGGCCGCGCAGCGGGTTGACGCCCACCCCCTCGCGCCCGAGGTTGCCGGTGGCCATGGCGAGGTTGGCGATCGCCATGACGGTCGTGGTGCCCTGGCTGTGCTCGGTGACGCCGAGGCCGTAATAGATGGCGCCGTTGCCGGCGCGCCCGTAGAGGCGTGCCGCCTCGCGCAGCTTGTGCGCCGGCACGCCGGTGATGGCCTCGGCGGCCTCGGGGGAGTTGCGCTCCTCGGCGACGAAGGCCTTCCACTGCGCGAACGAGGGTCCCTCGCACCGCGCCGCCACGTAATCCTCCTTCACCATGCCCTCGGTCACGATCACGTGCGCGAGCGCGTTCATGAGCGCCACGTTGGTGCCCGGGGTGAGCTGCAGGTGCACGTCGGCCTGGATGTGCGGCGCCCTCACCAGTGCGGTCTCACGCGGGTCGGCGATGATCAGCTTCGCGCCCTGACGCAGGCGGCGCTTCAGCTGCGAGCCGAACACCGGGTGTCCCTCGCTCGGGTTGGCGCCGATGATCATGACCACGTCCGCCTGCATCACCGAGTCGAACGCCTGGGTGCCGGCGGACTCGCCCAGCGTGTTCTTCAGGCCGTAGCCGGTGGGCGAGTGGCACACGCGGGCGCAGGTGTCGACGTTGTTGGTGCCGAAGACGGCGCGCACCAGCTTCTGCACCAGGAAGGTCTCCTCGTTGGTGCAGCGCGAGGAGGTGATGCCGCCGATCGAGTTCTTGCCGTACTTGGCCTGCACGCGCTTGAGCTCGCTGGCGGCGTAGCCGATGGCCTCCTCCCAGGAGACCTCGCGCCACTCGTCGCGGATGCTCTTGCGGATCATCGGCTTCTTCACACGGTCGCTGTGGGTGGCGTAGCCCCAGGCGAAGCGCCCCTTGACGCAGGCGTGGCCATGGTTCGCCTTGCCGTCGCGGTCCGGCACCATGCGCACCACTTCCACGTCGGCGCCCTCGCCGCGCACCTCGGCCTTGAAGCCGCAGCCGACGCCGCAGTAGGCGCAGGTCGTGCCGACGGCGCGCTCGGCGACGCCGAGCCCGATCACCGACTTCTCGGTGAGCGCGGCCGTCGGGCAGGCCTCGACGCACGCGCCGCAGGAGACGCACTCCGAATCGAGGAACGGCTCATTCTGGCTCGCCGCCACCTTGGAGCTGAAGCCGCGGCTCTGGATCGTGAGCGCCAGCGTGCCCTGCGTCTCATCGCACGCCCGCACGCAGCGCGAGCACACGATGCACAGCTCCGGGTCGAAGGTGAAATAAGGATTGCTCTCATCCTGGGCCTGCGGACGGTGCACCTGGCCACCGGGCGCGTAGGAGGTCTCGGTGACGCCCACCGCGGCGGCCATGTCCTGCAGCTCGCAGTGCCCCTCGGCCGGGCAGCCCTGGCACTCGAGCGGATGGTCCGAGACGTACAGGTCGATGACGCCGCGACGCAGCTGCATGAGCTTCGGCGACTGGGTGCGCACCTTCATGCCGGCGGCGACCGTGGTAGTGCAGGAGGCCGGATACCCCTTGCGGCCCTCGATCTCCACCAGGCACAGCCGGCAGGAGCCGAAGGCCTTGAGGGTGTCGGTCGCGCACAGCTTCGGCACCTGCACGCCGGCGAGCGCCGCGGCACGCATGAGGCTCGTGCCCTCGGGCACCGTGACGCTGGTGCCGTCGATCTGCAGCGTCACCTGGCCGCTGGCCGCGGCGGGAGCCGGGGTGCCGAAGTCTTCGTAGTCGATCGCGAACATTGCCGTTGCCTCGCTCGCGCGCTCACTTGTGCGCGCGGAAGTCTTCCCTGAAGTGTTTCAGCGCACTCTGCACCGGGAAGGGCGCCATGCCGCCCAGCCCGCACAGCGAGCCCTGCACCATCGTCTCGCACAGCTCCTCGAGGAGCCTGAGGTTACGCTCGCCGTCCTCGCCTGCGAGGATGCGGTCGATGACCTCGACGCCGCGCGTCGAGCCGATGCGACAGGGCGTGCACTTGCCGCAGGACTCGATGGCGCAGAATTCCATTGCATAGCGCGCCATGTGCGCCATGTCTACCGTGTCGTCGAAGACCACGATGCCGCCGTGCCCGAGCAGCGCGCCGACGCCGGCGAGCGCCTCGTAGTCGAGCGCCGTGTCAAAGTGCGCCGGCGGGATGTAGGCCCCGAGCGGACCGCCCACCTGGATGGTGCGGATAGGGCGGCCGGTCGCGGTGCCGCCGCCGTAGTCGTAGAGCAGCTCGCGCAGGCTGAGGCCGAAGGCGCGCTCCACCAGGCCGCCGCGCCGGATGTTGCCGGCCAGCTGCACCGGCAGCGTACCGCGCGACTTGCCCATGCCGTAGTTCGCGTAGGCCTCGGCGCCGTGGGCGAGGATCCACGGCACGCTGGCGTGGGTGATGACGTTGTTGACGATCGTCGGCTGGCCGAAGAGCCCCTTGATCGCCGGCAGCGGCGGGCGCACGCGCACCTCGCCACGCTTGCCCTCGAGGCTCTCCAGCATCGAGGTCTCCTCGCCGCAGATGTAGGCGCCGGCGCCGAGCCGCACCTCCAGGTCGAAGCGCCGGCCGCTGCCGGCCACGTCCTCGCCCAGGTAGCGCGCCTGATAGGCCGCCGCGATCGCCGTGTTGAGCGCGCGGTGGGCGTGCGGATATTCGGCGCGCAGGTAGATGTAGCCCTGTGTTGCCCCGACCGCGAGCCCGGCGATCGTCATGCCCTCGATCAAGGTGAGCGGATCGCCCTCCATCAGCATGCGGTCGGCGAAGGTGCCCGAGTCGCCCTCGTCCGCGTTGCAGGTGACGTACTTCTGCGGCGCGGACTGCTCGAGCACCGTCTTCCACTTGATGCCGGTCGGGAAGGCCGCGCCGCCGCGCCCGCGCAGGCCGGAGGCGGTGATGAGCTGCACGATGGCCGCCGGCTCCATGGCGAGCGCGCGCGCGAGCCCGGCGTAGCCGCCGTTGCGCACGTAGTCGGGGACGCTGGCCGGGTCGACGATGCCGACGCGCGCGAAGGTGAGCCGCTGCTGGTTCTTGAACCAGGCTATCTGTTCGGTCGGCCCGAGCGCGCGCGCATGCGCACCGCCCTTGAGGAAGCCGGCCGCGAACAGCCCCGGCACATCCTCCGCGCTCACCGGCCCGTAGCCCACGCGCCCGCCCGCGGTGACGACCTCCACCAGCGGCTCCAGCCAGAAGGCGCCGCGCGAACCGGTGCGCACCAGTTGCAGCGGCTCCCTGCGCCGCCTCGCCTCGGCCTGGATCGCCTGGGCCACCGCATCCGCACCGAGCGAGAGTGCGCTGGCATCCTTGGGGACGAAAACCGTGTTGGTCATGACTTGCGGGTGTGCTGGGCAATCAGCGCGTCGAAGCGCTCCGGGCTCACGCGCCCGTGCAGCGCCCCATCTATGAGGACGGCCGGCGAGCAGGCGCAGTTCCCCAGGCAGTAGATCGGCTCGAGGGTGAAGCGCCCGTCCGGGGTCGTCTGGTGGAAATCGATGCCGAGGGTGCGCTTGGCGTGGGCCGTCAGCGCGACCGCCCCCATCGACCGGCAGGCCTCCGCCTGGCACACGCTCACCGTGTGCGTCCCGGGCCGGTGGTGGCGGAAGAAGTGGTAGAAGCTCACCACGCCGTGCACCTCAGCCCGTGAGAGGTTCAGCCCGTCGGCCACGGGCGCGATGGCCCCCTCCGGGATGAACCCCAGCTCCCCCTGGATGGCGTGCAGCACCTCCAAAAGAGGGCCGGGGCGGTCGCGGAGCTGCGCGACGATGCGTCGCACGGCGTCATGCTCAGCCGGCGCTAAGGTCTTCATACTCAAACAGTATACGTTTCTTCATTTACCGGGGGCTTGTCTGTGAGCGGCACGGCTGCGGTAGGCTGCGACCGGCCCTGCGAGCGCGTGCTGCGGACGCCCGCGCCTACTACACTCGCGCACGCCAACCCGGCAATCCGGACCAGCGTAGTGCCCGCAGCGCTTTTCCATAAGACGCCCGCAGCCGTGGGATTTCTGCTCCTCGGCCTGCTGAGGATCGAGGCCGCCCGCTCCGATGTCCCTACCCCTTTCGATGGAGTCAGCTTCGGCGCGGGCCTGGCCCTCACCACGGACTACATCTACCGCGGGGTCTCCCAAAGCGACAGCCCCGGTGCCGTACAGGCGGATGCCCACCTCGGCACGGCCGGCGGCTCCTTCCTCGGGATATGGACTTCCACCCGCAACAAGGACCTCGAGCCCGGCGCCAACGCGCTGGTGGACCTGTATCTGGGGCATCACTTTGCGCTCGACACGGCCTGGAGCCTGACGGCGAGTGGTCGCGCTCGCTATTACGTGAATGCCAGCGACTACGAGCCCTCCGCGGACTATCAGGAGCTCTCCCTCGGCCTGGGCTACCTCGATCGCTGGTCCCTCGGGGTCGCCTGGATTCCGAGCGCCGTGCGCTACTGGGTCTACCAGCGCATCAGCCGTGCCCCGGCCTGGGTGGCGGACACTTCGGCGCAATGGCTGCTGTGGGAGCACTTCTATGTCACTGCCGGGGCCGGATATTACCGCTCCGAGGGCACCGGCCCCGGGATCGAGCGCGCCACGGGCTATGCCTACGGAAACGCCGGGGCCGCCTACGAGCGCGGCCGCTGGCGCCTCGACGTGGGCTATTTCCTCACCCAGGATGCTGCGGCCCGCTCCGTTCCCTACCCCAGTGCCAATCACAAGGTAGCCGCGACCATCGCCTGGCACTTTTGACCCGGATGGCCCACTGGGCCTAGGGTGCTTTGAACCGCGGCGCCGCAAGCGGGAACTTACCGGGAACAAGCGCGCGACAGGTAACCCTTCAGGCCTATGGCGGATTCAACATATCGCGGAGCGGCCACAGTGGCCCGGGAGATGGAGCTCATGAGGCGCATCGCCGCGGGCGACCGGCGTGCGTTCGAGGAGCTCTACAGCCTCTACCACCGGCGCCTCGCGCGCTTCCTGACCCGGCTCACGCGCCGCTATGACCTGGCCGAGGAGGTCATCAACGACACCTTCTGGGTGGTCTGGCGCAAGGCCGGCGACTTTCGCGGCGACTCACAGCCCTCGACCTGGATTCTCGGCATCGCCTACCGCAAGGCGCGGAGCGCGTTCCGCAGCGCCGCACGACTCAATGAGCAGAACCTGGCCCTAGCCAATGAGCCACTCACCACTGAGACGCCGGCCGGGGGTGAGGAGCTGCGCGACTGGCTCGGCCAGGCGCTGGCGCAGCTGCCCGTCGAGCAGCGCCTCGCGGTCGAGCTGTGCTACGAGCTGGGTCACTCCTGCGAAGAGATTGCTGCCATCATGAACTGCCCGGTCAACACGGTTAAGACGCGCCTGTTTCACGCGCGTGCGAAGCTGCAGCGGCTGCTGCCGCAGCTGGCCGCGCCCTCCGTGCCCCCTGCGCCGCAGCGCGAAGGCCGATCCGCATGAATACTCACATGCTCACTGACCACGACGAAGTCTGGTTGCTGCTGCCCTGGCTGGCCAACGGCCGGCTCGGCGGTGCCGAACGGCTGCAGGCCGAGGAGCACGTGCGCGCCTGTGCCGCATGCGCGCAGGAGCTGGAGGTGCAGCGCCGCGTGTGCGGGCTGCTCACCGAGCCGGAGCGCATCACGTATGCCCCCGGGCCTTCACTGCGCAAGCTCATGGAGCGCATCGAGGGCGAGCAGGCACCGGTTAGTGCGTCCGGCCGCACGCCGGTGCGCGCGCCGGCGAGGCGCCTCACCCGGGCGGCCACGTGGCGCCCACCCGGACTGGCCTGGGCGGCCAGCTTCCTGCTGGCGGTGACGCTGGGTCTGCTGTCCGCCACCGCGTACCGAATGTCGCAGCCGCTGTACGGCACCTACACCAGTCCCCCGCGCGCGCCGGCACAGGTGCTGCACGTGGCGTTCGACCCGACACTGCCCTTCGGTACCATCGAGGAGCTGCTGCGCTCCGCCGACGCACGCATAGTGGAAGCGCCCGACACGAGCGGAGTCTTCGGCATCGCACCGGAGCCGGGCGAGTCGGCCGCCGGCAGCCAGAGGCTGCGGGCGCTCGCCGCACGGCTGCGCGGTGATCCTCGGGTCCGCTGGATCGAACCCGTGCCCGGTACCACCGCGAACGAGGCAGCGGGAAGCACAGCGGTGCGCTGAAGATGCGCGCCGCGCGACTCGCACTTCTCCTGTTGTTGGGCGTGCTGATGCACGCCGCGGCGGCCGCCCCGCCACCCCTGCCGGCCGCCGGGGCCGGCGCTCGCATCGTGGTGGCGTTCGCCAACGCGCCGCTCGGCTCGCCGGCACCGGCCGGCACGACCGGTACGCGCTACGGCGGGGATGGCTACCGCCTGGCACAGGCCGCGCAGCGACAGGCGCGCCGCGTGGCCGACGCCTACTCGCTGCGCGAGCTGACCAGCTGGCCGATCGAAGCGCTATCGATGCACTGCGTGGTCTACGAGGTGCCCGCGGGCCGCAACGTCGGCGAGCTGCTGCTGCAGCTGCAGCAGGATGCGCGCGTGGTACTGGCCGAGCCCCTGCAGGAGTTCCACACCCTGAGCAGCGCCGCCGCGGCCGCCTATAACGATCCGCTCTACGACATGCAGGTGAACTTGGGTCCACTCGGGATCGCGGCCGCCCAGGAGCACGTCCAGGGCGCCGGCATCAAGGTGGCACTCATCGACACCCCGGTCGATGACACGCACCCGGATCTGCGCGGGCGCATCCTGCGCACGCACTCCTACCTGCCGCCGCAGGGCTCCGCCGGCTCGCGCCACGGGACGGCCATGGCCGGCCTGATCGCCGCCGTCGCGAACAATCATCTCGGCATCGTCGGCATCGCCCCGCAGGCACAGCTGGAAGTCTTCGCCGCCTGCTGGCAGCTCGCTCCGGATGCGGATGCGGCGGCATGCAACACCTTCACGCTGGCGCAGGCGCTGGCCGCCGCCCTGACCTCGGGCGCGCAGCTCGTGAACCTGAGCATCGCCGGACCGCAGGACCCGCTGCTCGCCGCGCTCATCGGCCAGGGCGTGAAGCGCGGCATTACCTTCGTCGGTGCGCTGCCCGCCGGCGCCGCCACCTTTCCGACCTCGGTCGCCGGCGTGCTCGCCGCCGAGGGCAGCGAGCACGCCGGCTCGGCACTGGCGCTGCACGCCCCCGCCGAGCACGTGCTGACCCTGCGGCCGGGCGGCGAGTACGACTTTGTCTCCGGCAGCTCGGTGGCCGCCGCCGAGGTGACCGGCGTCATCGCGTTGCTTATGTCCGCAGCCCATGCGCGCCTCAGCCAGGCGAACCTCGCGGCGCTGCTCGCGCCGGCCGAACAGGGACACAGCGTGGATGCAAGCGCCGCGCTGGCCCGCCTCGGCGCGGGCACCCGCCTCGCCCGCGCTCCCTGAGCGCCCCACCTTGACCCTGCCGGCACGCGCCGCCCATGCTGGCGCCGCGGTGTCCCACCCCGAGCACTACCCCGACTGGCCTCTGATCGAAGCCGCCCAGGCGCGCATTGCGCCACACGTGCTGCACACGCCGGTACTGCGCAGCAGCAGCCTCGATGCACTCACCGGCGCGCGGCTGTATTTCAAGTGCGAGACGTTCCAGAAGTGCGGCGCCTTCAAGGCGCGTGGCGCCGCCAACGCGGTGTTCGCGCTGAGCGAGGCGCAGGCGCGCCGCGGGGTCGCCACGCACTCCTCCGGCAATCACGGCGCGGCGCTGGCGCGCGCCGCCGCACTGCGCGGCATCCCCGCCTACATCGTCATGCCGGACAACAGCCCCGAGGCCAAGCGCGCCGCGGTACGCCGCTACGGCGGGCAGATCCGCTTCTGCGCATCCACGCTCGCCGCGCGTGAGCAGGCGGCGCGCGAACTGCTCGCCAGCACGGGCGCCACCTTCGTGCATCCCTACGACGATGCACTGGTGATGGCAGGCCAGGCGAGCGTGGCCGTGGAGTTCCTCGCCGAGGTGCCGCAGCTGCAGGTGCTCATCTGCCCGGTCGGTGGCGGCGGCCTGCTCGGGGGCTGCGCGGTGGCCAGCGCGCACCTGGCGCCGCGGCTCGAGGTGCTCGGCGCCGAGCCCGAGGGTGCCGCCGACGCCGCCGCCTCACTGCACAGCGGACAGCTGCAGCCGATGCCCGCGCCGCAAACCATCGCCGATGGGCTGCGCGGCGCCCTGAGTGCGCGCACCTTCGCCGCCATCCGTGCCCACGTCGCCGACATCCTCACGGTGAGCGACCCGGCGATCATCGAGGGCATGCGCGAGCTGTGGAGCGTGCTGAAGATCCTGGTCGAGCCCTCGGGCGCCGTGCCCTACGCAGCCCTCAGGTCCTGCGCGGCACGCTTTGCGGGCCGCGACGTGGGCATCGTGCTCAGCGGCGCCAACCTCGACCTCGAGCGGCTGCCCTGGGCAGCGGCGCGCTAGACACGCTCGAGCACCAGTGCGATCCCCTGCCCGACCCCGATGCACATGGTGCACAGCGCATAGCGCGCGCGGCGCGCGCTCAGCTGCCACGTGGCGGTCGTGGCGAGGCGCGCGCCGGACATGCCGAGCGGATGCCCGAGCGCGATCGCGCCACCGTTCGGATTGACGTGCTCGGCATCATCGGGAAGGCCGAGCTGGCGCAGCACGGCCAGCGCCTGGGCGGCGAAGGCCTCGTTCAGCTCGATGACGTCCATCTGATCCAGCTGCAGGCGCGCGAGCGTCAGCACGCGGCGCGTCGCCGGCACCGGCCCCATGCCCATGAGGCGCGGCTCCACCCCGGCGCTCGCGGCCGCCACGATGCGCGCGCGCGGCGTGAGTCCAAAGCGCAGCGCGGCCTCGGCGGAGGTCACGAGCAGCGCACACGCTCCGTCGTTGACGCCGGAGGCGTTGCCGGCGGTCACCGTGCCGTTCTCACGAAACGGTGTCGGCAGCGCGGCGAGCTGCTCGAGCGTCGTCTCCGGGCGCGGGTGCTCGTCGCGGGTGACGCTGAGGGTCTGGCCCTGGCGCTGCGTGATCTCCACTTGCGTGAGCTCGCTGGCGAAGAAGCCGCGCGCGTAGGCGGCCTGGGTGCGCTGCTGGCTACGCCAGGCGAACAGGTCCTGGTCCGCGCGCCCGATGTGATACTGCGCGGCGACGTTCTCACCGGTCTCGGGCATGGAGTCGGTGCCGTACCGCTTCTCCAGGCGCGGATTGACGAAGCGCCAGCCGATCGTGGTGTCGTAGATCGCCGCGCTGCGGCTGAAGGCGCTGTCCGCCTTCGGCAGCACGAAGGGTGCGCGCGACATGGACTCGACGCCGCCGGCGATGACGATCTCGGCCTCCCCGGCGCGCACCTGGCGTGCCGCCATGGCGAGCGCATCGAGTCCCGAGCCGCACAGCCGGTTCACCGTCGCCCCGGGCACCGTGTGCGGCAGTCCGGCGAGCAGCGCCGCCATGCGCGCCACGTTGCGGTTGTCCTCGCCGGCCTGGTTGGCACAGCCGAGCAGCACGTCCTCGATCGCAGCGGGGTCGAGCGTCGGGTTGCGCTTCAGCAGCGCCGCCAGCGGCAGCGCGGCGAGGTCATCCGCGCGCACGCTCGCCAGTGCGCCGCCGTAGCGGCCGATGGGAGTGCGCAGCGCATCACAGATGAAGGCGTCGGTCATGTCCGGATCATATTCAGCCGCGAAGCATCGGGGTACACGCTCGCGCCGGAACGCACAGCCAGCGGGGCTCCGTCCCCCTCCGGCCACAGGGGCTTTACTCTTAAGATTGCCTTAAGCAGAATCCGCAGCAAAGCGCCAATTCGGCACGGATCCAGGATGGCCGGCGCGGTTTCAGGGATGCCCCGAAGCTGATCGCGGATACCAGTGCCGCACGCAGGCACATGAGGGCCGATGGCGACCGAAGGCACACACGCCATGCAGCAGCCGCAGCAAGCCACCGTGGCACTACCGGCTAGCGCGCCGGCGCCGCGGCGCGTCTGGTGGGACCTGCGCCGCGCACCGGCCGCGCTGCGACATCTGCGCATCAGCGCGCGCGCCGGCTTCGGGCGCATGCTGGCACGGCTGCCGCGCGCACACGCGAGCGCCGCGACGCTCAGCGCCGAACAGATCAAGAGCGTGCTCATCTGCCGCGTCAACGCGCGCATGGGCAACGCGCTGTTCCTCACGCCGCTCATCGAGCAGCTGCATGAGCTGCTTCCCGAAGCCGCGATCGATGTCGCCACCGCTTACCCGCAGGCAACCGATCTGCTCGGCGAGCTGCCGGGCGTGCGGCGCGTGATCGTCTTCCCCAGCCGCGGCATCCAGCTGCCCTGGCGCTACCTGCAGGCGCTGACACAGATACGCGCGCAGCGCTACGACCTCGCAATCGACCCCATGCCCAACTCGACCAGTGCGCGCATCGTGCTGTCGCTGTGCCGCGCACGCCAGCGCCTCGGTTTCGGCTCCGAGCACCAGTGGGCGCGCCTCACGCACGCCGTGCCGGAGGCGCTGATGCCGGCACATCGCGCCATCCAGCCGGTGTTCCTGCTGCACCGGGCGCTCGGCGTGGCGCACCAGCCGACGGGGCTGCGCCTGCGAAACGCCGGCGGGGCGCGCGAGCAGGCCCAGGGGCGCGCACTCATCGAGCAGGCGCTCCGGCGGCGCGGCATCGAGCCGCAGGATGCGCAGACCGTGGGCTTCTTTGCGCATGCCACGGGCGCCAAGTCGTTCGACCGGCAGTACTGGCTCAAATTCTGGACGCGCTTCCGGCAGCTGGCGCCCGAGGCCGTGCCGGTGGAGTTCCTGCCGACGCCCACGAGCGCACCCACCGATGCGCGCTTCGCCGCCCTGCACGTGCGCACGCCGCAGCGTCTCGCGGCCGCCATGGGCGAGATGCGCATGTTTGTGTGCGCGGACACCGGGCCGATGCACCTGGCGAGCTCCACTGCCGTGCCGACGGTGGCGCTGTTCCGGGCTTCCCAGCCCGCGCTCTACGGCCCGCTCAAGCCCTGCGACCTGGCGCTCGATGCCGCGCGCCACTCGCCCGCGGCCATGGCGCAGCTGTGCTATGAGCACTGGCTGCGCACGCGCGGCAGCGCTAAGTCCTGCGCTCACTTGCACCCCGAGCGGCCCCAGGAACCCGGGCCCGCACGGTCAGCTCCGCAGCTCGTCTCGCTCATCAAACCCTAGCGCGCCGCGCATTCCCCGCCGCCGCGCCGCCGCCTAAACTGCGGCCGGCATGCCTGAGCTCCAGATCCGCGACGCCACCGAGTCCGATCTGCCCGGACTCGTGGCGATCTACAACGACGTGATCGCCACCTCGACCGCGGTCTATTCCTCTACCGCGGTGAGCCTCGAGGAGCGGGTGCGCTGGTGGCGCGAGCGCACCGGCCAGGGCTACCCCGTGCTCATCGCCGAGGACGGCGGCGGAGTCGCCGGCTTCGCCAGCTTCGGCGACTTCCGCGCCTGGCCCGGCTACCGCTTCACGGTCGAGCACAGCGTGCACGTGCGCGGCGATGGCCGCGGCCGCGGCACCGGCACGCGACTGCTGCAGGAGCTGCTGAGGCGCGCCACGGCACTACACAAGCACGTGATGGTCGCGGGCGTGGACGCGGCCAACGCGGCCTCGATCCGCTTTCATGAGCGGCTCGGCTTCCAACAGAGCGGACACCTGCGCGAGGTCGGCTACAAGTTCGACCGCTGGCTCGACTTAGTCTTCCTGCAGCGCATGTTGTGAGCTTGGGTAAGATGGGACGCATGTGGTCCCTGCCGCCAGTCACCCGCGCGCTGATCCTCGCCAACCTGGCGGTCTTCGTGCTCGAGCTGCTCACGGGCAATTTGCTGATCAATCTCTTCGGGCTGTGGCCGCTCGCGACCCCGCTGTTTCATCCGTGGCAGCTGCTCACTTACGCCTTCCTGCACGATCCGACCAACTTCCTGCACGTCTTCCTCAACATGTTCGCCCTCTACATGTTCGGGCGCACGCTCGAGTCGTACTGGGGCGCGCGGCGCTTTCTTCTCTATTACCTGATCTGCGCCCTGAGCGCCGGGATCGTGCAGCTCGCGGTCACCGCCCACCTGCCGGAAGCCGGCTCGACCATCGGCGCCTCCGGCAGCGTGTTCGGGGTGCTGCTCGCGTTCGCCTGGTTCTTCCCGCGCCAGAAGCTCATCGTGCTGCCGATTCCGGTGCCGTTGCCGGCCTGGCTCGTGGTGGGGGGCTATGCGCTCGTCGAGCTGTTCTTCGGGGTGACCGGGCGGGAGCAGAGCGTCGCGCACTTCGCTCACCTCGGCGGCATGCTGGGGGGGATCCTGTGCATCCTCTACTGGCGCGCGCGCCGGCGCTTCAGCCCCTAGCGCGCCGGGCGCGCAGGCGCACCGGCCCGCGCTGCGTCCCGCAGGCATCGCACAGCAGCAGCCCGCCGTAGCGGGTGCGGCCAAAGAGGCGCCCGTCCGCGAGCGCGGCCCCAGTTGCCGGCGCCCTCGAGCCGCTCGTCGCTGCGTGAGGACGTGGAGCAGGCAGGCGGATTCGCACACAAAGGCGCGGCGGCCTCGACCGGCTGGTGCGCCTGGCACTGGTCCGCGGCCGCGCGCCCCGGCCGCAGCCGCCGTCCCGGGAAGCGGATCGGCCGCATCGCCCGACCCTCCTGGGGCCGCGAGGCCTCGGGGCCCCGGGGGTGCAAAGTGTGGCCGCGGCACTTGACCGCAGCGTGACCGCCAGACCCCGCGTCCTGCGGGTGTTGAATTCCGGGGTGCCTCCCCCGCACAATCGCGCGCTTCAAAATCCTCCGGGAACTTTCCGCGCCGCCAGCGCCTCAGAAGCCCAACGCATGATCAACACCGACCGACTGACCAAGCGCTACGACTCCCTGACCGCCGTGGATGCGGTGAGCTTCCAGGTAAACCCCGGCGAGGTGCTGGGCTTCCTCGGCCCGAACGGCGCCGGCAAGACCACCACCATGCGTATGCTCGCCGGCTTCGTCACCCCCACGGCCGGCAGCGCCAGCATCTGTGGGCATGACGTGGTCGAGGCGCCGCTCGCCGCCAAGGCCGCCCTGGGCTACCTGCCCGAGGGCGCGCCGCTCTACGGCGAGATGAGCGTGCAGGCCTTCCTCGACTTCGTCGCCGACCTGCGTGCGCTCGAGGGCGAGCGGCGCCGCACGCGCCTGAGGCACGTCATCGAGCACCTGCAGCTGCAGTCGGTGCTGGCGCAGAGCATCGACACGCTCTCCAAGGGCTTCCGCCGTCGCGTGGGCCTGGCGCAGGCCATCGTGCACGATCCGCCAGTGCTGATCCTCGATGAGCCCACCGACGGGCTCGACCCGAACCAGAAGCACGAGGTGCGCACGCTGATCGCGGCCATGGCACGCGACAAGATCATCGTCATCTCCACGCACATCCTCGAGGAGGTCGAAGCGCTGTGCACACGCGCCATCATCATCGCGCGCGGCCGCATCGTGGCGGATGACACGCCCGCCGGGCTCGCCGCCCGCTCGCGCTACCACAACGCCGTGTCGGTGCAGCTGAAGGAGCCGGCGCAACTGAGCGCAGCGCGGCGCGCCCTCGAGGGGCTCGCCGACGTGGCCGCAGTGGAGGTCAGCGAGCGCGACGCACGCCTCACGGCGCTGCCGCGCGCCGGCAACCCGATCCTGCCGGCCGTCTCAGAGCTCGCCGCGCGCCAGGGACTGGCGCTGCAGGAGCTGCACCTGGAATCCGGACGCCTCGATGAGGTGTTCCGCACCATCACCGCCTGAAGGGACCACCGCGACCATGCACGACGTGGGCATCATCCTGCGCCGCGAGCTGGCGAGTTATTTCGCCACGCCGCTCGCGTACGTGTTCATCCTGATCTTCCTGGTGCTCTCCAGCGCCTTCACTTTCTACCTCGGCGGCTTCTACGAGCGCGGCCAGGCGGATCTCGATCCGTTCTTCAGCTTCCAGCCGTGGCTGTACCTGTTCCTGATCCCGGCGCTCTCCATGCGGCTGTGGGCCGAGGAGCGCAAGAGCGGCACCATCGAGCTGCTGATGACGCAGCCGCTGACGCTGTGGCAGGCCGTGCTCGGCAAATTCCTGGCCGCCTGGCTGTTCACCGCGCTGGCGCTCGGCCTGACCTTTCCCCTGTGGCTCACGGTCAACTACCTCGGCCATCCGGACAACGGCGCCATCCTCGCCGCCTACCTCGGCTGCCTCATGCTCTCCGGCGGCTTCCTCGCCATCGGCTCGTGCATGTCGGCGCTGACGCGCAACCAGGTGGTCGCCTTCATCCTCGGCGTGGTGGTGTGCTTCGTGTTCCTGCTGGCGGGATTTCCGCTGGTGCTCGATGTATTCCGCAGCTGGGCGCCGCTGCCGCTGGTGGATGCGATCGCCTCGCTGTCGTTCCTGGCGCACTTCGAGTCAATCGCCAAGGGCGTGATCGACGTGCGCGACCTGCTGTACTTCGCCATGCTGATCGGACTGTTCCTGCTCGCGACCGTGATCACCCTCGAGCTGCGCAAGGCGGACTGACGACACCATGAACAAACGCTCCACCCTCGGTGGCGGTGCGCTGCTCGCGCTGGCGCTGCTCTTCATCGGCCTGACGATCCTGTTCAACCACGCGCTGCGCGGCTGGCGGCTGGATCTCACGCAGAACCGGCTGTACACCACGGCACCGGGCACCGACCGCATCCTCGCGAGCATCAAGGAACCGCTCAACCTCTACTTCTTCTACTCGGAGAAGACGGCGCAGCAGCTGCCGCAGCTGAAATCCTATGGCACGCGCGTGCGCGAGTTCCTGGAGGAACTGACCGCGCGCTCCAACGGCAAGCTGCACCTGCACGTGATCGACCCGCAGCCCTTCTCCGAGGAGGAGGACCGCGCCTCGGAGCTCGGCGTGCGCGGCGCGCCGGTCGGCGCCAGCGGTGCGCAGCTGTACTTCGGGCTCGCCGGCACCAACGCCACCGACGGCCACTCGACGATCGAGTTCTTCGACCCGCAGAAGGAGCAGTTTCTCGAGTACGACGTCATGAAGCTCGTGTACGAGCTCGCCAACCCCAAGAAGCCCGTGCTCAGCTGGCTGTCCACGCTGCCGATGGAGGGTGGCTTCGATCCGCAGTCAGGCGGCGGGCGCGAGCCGTGGGTGATGTACAGCGAGGCGCGGCAGCTGTTCGACGTGCGCGTGCTGGAGCCGAACGCCACCAAGATCGACCCGGACACCAACGTACTGGTGCTGGTGCACCCCAAGCAGCTCTCACCGGCCACCGAGTTCGCCATCGACCAGTTCGCGCTGCGCGGCGGCCACGTGCTGCTGTTTGTCGACCCGCTCGCCGAAGCCGACAACTCCGGCGCCGAGCCCGGCAACCCGATGGCCGCCATGGCGGCCGACAAGTCCTCCCACTTCGAGCGGCTGCTGAAGGCCTGGGGCGTGGACTTCAACCCCGGCATGGTGGTCGCCGACCGCGGCCACGCGCTCTCGGTGAGCATGCGCCAGGGCGATGAGCCGGTGCTGCACCTGGGCGTGCTCGGCCTCAACAAGGACAGCTTCACCGCCGATGACGTGACCACCGCCGGGCTGTCGATCGTCAACGTCGCCACCATCGGCGCGCTTGCGCCGCTGAAGGACACCAAGGTCCGTTTCGAGCCGCTGCTGCGCTCGAGTGCCGATGCGCAGCTGCTGCCGGTGGCGCGCTTCCGCATGCTCATGGATCCGGCCAGCCTGCTCGACGGCTTCAAGCCGAGCGGCCAGCGCTACACGCTCGGCGCGCGCGTCACGGGCATGGTGACGAGCGCTTTTCCCGAGGGTCCGCCGGCGGGGGTCACGCTGGCGCCCGGGCAGCTCGACCTCAAGGCCTCGGCCAAGCCGCTCAACCTGATCGTGCTCGCCGACGCCGACCTGCTGTCGGACTTCCTCTGGGTGCGCTCGCAGAACTTCTTCGGCCAGCGCCTGAACCAGGCCTGGGCCAGCAACGGCGACCTGGTGCAGAACGCGCTCGACAACCTCGCCGGCAGCGCCGACCTGATCAGCGTGCGCGGCCGCGCCTCCTACGCGCGCCCGTTCGAGCGCGTGGAGCGCCTGCGTCGTGCCGCCAACGAGCGCTTCCACGCCAAGGACCAGGAGCTCGAGCAGCAGCTGCAGAGCACCGAGGAGAAGCTGACGGCGCTGCAGCAGGCCAAGGGCGGTGACAAGGCCGCCTCCGCGCTGATCCTGACGCCGGCGCAGGAGCAGGAGATCGAGCGCTTCCAGCACGAGAAGCTGCGCATTCGCAAGGAGCTGCGCGCGGTGCGCGCCGGCCTGGACGCCGACATCAAGAGCCTCGGCACCACGCTCAAGATCATCAACATCATCGTCGTGCCGCTGCTGTTCGCCGGCCTGGCGCTCGCCCTCGCCTACCTGCGCCGGCGCCGCCGGCTCAGCCGGGTGCAGCCATGACCCCGCGGCGCGTGGCGTGGCTGCTCGCCGCCGGCGTCGCGGTGATCGCCTTCGCCATCTGGCTGTCCTCGCTGCGCCACCTGGAGCGCGCGACGCTGGCAGGCGATGTGGTGCTGCCGGGCTTCGAGCACGAGCTCAACACCGTGACCGAGGTGCGCCTGCGCAAGGGTGACGGCACCCACACCACCCTCGCCAAGGGCGGCAGCACCTGGAGCGTGGCCGAACGCGACTGGCCGGCGCAGATGAGCCGTGTGCGCAAGCTCCTCCTGGACCTGGGCGCCCTGAACGTGGTCGAGGAGAAGACGCGCGTGCCGGCCAACTATCCCGCGCTCGGCGTCGAGGACGTCACCTCGCCCAAGGCGACCGGCACCGAGGTTTCGATCATCGCGCCGGGGCACAGCTGGGTGCTCATCATCGGCAAGCCCGCCGGGGCCAAGTCCGGCTACGTGCGCGTCGGCAACGCGCCGCAGAGCCTGCTGGCCGCCCCGCTGCTGAGCGTGGATGCCGCGCCGCGCACCTGGCTTGACAACGCCCTCCTCGACCTGCCCGCCGAGCGCGTGCGCGAGATCGAGGAGCACCCGCTCGAGGGCGCCGCCTTCACCGCGGTGCGCCAGAAGAAGGAAGACGCCCACTTCAATGTCGTGCCGGTCCCCAGGGGACGTGAGTTGAGCAGCGCCGGCGCGGCGGACACGCTCGGCGCGGCCCTGAGCGGGCTGACCCTCGATGACGTCGCCAAGGCCACCGCCAGCGATGCCAAGAGCGCGCACGCCATATTCCGCACCTTCGACGGGCTGGAGATCGAGGCCGTGGGCCGCAAGGACGGGACGCGCGCGCTGCTGGTGCTCAAGGCCCGGGCCTCCGCGGGCGGCGCGCCCGCCGAGGAGGCGCAGAAGATCAACGCGCGCTGCGCGGGCTGGGAGTTCGAGATCCCCGACTACAAGTACGCGGCGATCTTCACGCCGCTCACCGACCTGCTGAAGCCGCTCCCCCAGCCGGTGAAGAAGCCCGCCAAGCCGGGCAAGCCCGGCAAGGACGCCAAGCCGCCGCCGCCCCCGCCCGCGCCCTGAGGCGCCGCGGCGCGCACCGCCTCAGGGCGGCACCTGCGACATCAGCATCAGCGGCCGGCCCTCCGGGTCGGTGAAGCTCGCCAGCCATTCCTCGGTGCCGTCGGCGTGCCGGTGAATCAGGTGCGGTGCACCGGCGAACTGGACCCCGCGCGCGCTGAGCTGCTCGAAGGCGGCGCGGATGTCGCCGACCTGCAGGTACAGGATCGACTCGGCGGCCGGGTGCTCCTGCTGCTGCAGGTAGAGGCGCGTGCCGGCGAGGTCGTAAAACGCCGCCGTTCCGAAGGTGTACCGGTGCCTGAGGCCAAGGGTCTGTCCGTAGAAGGCCTGGGCTTCGTTCAGGTCGCGCACGCCGCGCGAGATCTGCGCCACGGGTCCCAGCTGCAGCTCGCTCATGACTCGGTTGCTCCTGGTAAGTGCGCTGCCCGCCGGCGCCCGGAACCAGCGCCTGAGCGCCCGGCGATCCGGCAATGCGAGCTTGGCCAGCGCGTTGGCGATGTGGAACTTCACCGCATCGGTGCTGATGCCGCGGCGCCGCGCGATGTCGCGGTTGCTCAGGCCGTGCTGCAGCGCGTGCACCGTGCGCCACTCGGCCGGCGTCAGCAGGTCGGCGTGCGGCGGACGGCCGCGGCGGGAATTCGCTGACATGGCCGCATGGTAGCGGCCGCAGGGTGGATTTACCCGCCGCGATCGCGGGCGCGAGCGCGGCGGGACGGCCGTTCCACACGTCGCCGCCGCGTGCGCGCTCAGGTTAGACTCAGGGCTCGGAGCGGGCCTCAAGGAGCGGCCCGCATCGCCGCCACGGCCAAGGAGGCAGCATGAGTGCGGTATTACTTGCGGTCTTCAACCGCCAGGGGGACGCCGAGCGCGTGCGCACCCGCCTGGTCGGCGATGGCTTTCCCACCGATCGCGTCGAGCTCACGGCGCGCGCCGAGCCCGGGCGCGCCGCCGAGCAGCCCGCCGCCTCCGCGGCCCAGAAATTCCAGCAGTACTTCGGCACGCTGTTCAATGCCGAGCATGAGCGGGATTTCGTGGAGTCGCTGGCCGCACGCGTCGAGCGCGGCGCCATAACGACCATCGCGGTGCACCCGCGCGGCCAGATCGAGACCGAGCGGGCCACTCACATCCTGCAGCGCGAGGGCGCGCAGGAAGTGCTCTCGCACGACCTCGACCGTCAGCGCTTCGAGTTCGCCGCCTCGCGCGACGAGGCGCCCATGCTCGGGCACCTGCTGCCGGAGCGGCACGACAAGAGCCAGTGCTTCTACTGCTGGCTATTCCCGGACGAGGTCCACCCGCATCACTAGCCGCGTGGCCCGGGAGCGGCTGCACCCCCGGGCCACGGGGCCTGCGGCTACTGCTTCTCGAGCGTCATGCTGACCGTCTGGCCGTGGGCCACGTCCTTGTCCGTCAGCTGCAGCGTCTTGCCGTCATCGGCCGCCGCCAGGCGGATCTCATCGACCACCTTGCCGCCGCGGTAGTCGGTCTCCTGCACCGTGTGCGCGTCGATCTTCTTCAGCGTCACCTTGGTGTTGCCGGGATCGCCCTTGATCGGATATTGCTGCCCGTCGAACTTGGCGTCGTAGCTCTGCCCGTTGGCGTGCATGCTGAAGGAATCCGCGGTCATCACGTAGTCGACGGTGCGCAGCGCGTCGTTGGCCTCGCTCATCTGATCCTGCAGCCACGAACCTGACACGGCGTGCGCCCCGGCCGGCCCGGCCGCCACGCGCTTCTCGCGGTAGCTGCCGGTGGCCGGCTGTGAGCCCTGGTAGCTGGTGAACTTGCCACTCAGGCTCTGCCCGTCGGCGGCGACCTGCATGGTGTTGGTGCCGACGTCCTTGCCGTGCTGGCGCTGGTCGAACTCGACCGTGTGCGCATCCACGACGCGCACGCGGAGCTCGTCGTAATAAGCATGGCCGCTCACCTTGTGCCAGGCGCCGTCGGCGGGCACCTTCTCCACCGGCGGGTCACAGCTCGGGCAGCTGTAGGTGCCGCCGGCGATGACGTACACGTCGGGCTTGCCACTCACCTGCACCGAGTCCACACGCGCCTTCCAGGTCCCGTCGAAGGCACTGGCCGCGAGCACCGCCGTCGGCGCCAGCAGCACGGCTGACCAAACGAATCTGTTCATGCGCTTCTCCCCGATTGCTGGTTGCATGGGCTGCGCACGCCTCAGGGGCGGCGCGTGGGGCGCGAGTGTAGGCGCGTCGCAGAGCAGCAACCAACAGCGCAGGCGCAGTCTCAGTTGGCCGCGTTGCGGCTCGCCACCACCGGTGTCAGCAGGTCCGGTTGCGCCTCGATGCGGGTCAGGTGCGGCCAGCGCGGCCCGTCGAAGTACGGCACGCTCAGCATCTGGTAATAGTCGCCGCTCTCGAGCAGCAGCGTAAGCGGCTGGCGGCTCGCCTGCGCGGCCAGGATTGCCGCATCGAGCACCTCGGCGGAGAACTTGCGACCGTTGACGGCAACCAGCTGCATGCCCGGGCCGACGCCGGCCTTCGCCGCCGCGCCGCCCTCGATGGTCTCCACCACGATGGCCTTGTCATCGAGCAGCAGCCCGAGTGAGGCCTGGCGGTCGGTGTCCTTGCGCCGCCGCTGCTGTGTCTCGAGGTAGGAGTTCTTCTGTGCCGAGTAGCTGAGCTGCCAGCCGCTGCCGCGCAGCGCCTCGAGCAGCACCTCGGGGCCGAGTGAGTCGAGGTGACGGTGGATGAGCGTGCGCCAGTCCGCCGGGACGATGCCGTTCAGCGTCGCGTAGATGTCCTGCTCGACGTAGGGCTTAAGGGCGGGGGCGCCACCCGTGCCGGCGTAGAAGCGGCGCACGTAGTCATCGAGCGAGATGCGCCCGGCGCTGCGGCGGCGCAGCTCGCTGTCCACGTTCAGCCACAGGAACTCCGAGGCCTCGTAGTAATCCAGGTCGCGGCGGCTGCTCGACCAGGCGGCCGGCGCCTCGGTCAGCAGCTGCGCCGCCACGGCCGTGTCGGCCAGCGGCCGCCAGCGGTTGCCGCTCTCGAGGCTGAAGGAGCTGGCGAGGCTCGCCAGCATCTCGCGGTAGGTCTCCGGGCTCATGAGGCCGGCGCGCACCGGCAGCACCGTGCCCCAGAACTGCGTCATGCCCTCGTACACCCACAGCAGCGAGCCGTCCATCGGCTGCTGGTAGTCCGGGCTGAGGAGCCCCGCCGGACGGCGGTACTTGCCGTTCCAGCTGTGCACGTACTCGTGCGCCAGCAGCTCCGCGAGCTCCTCGCGCAGCGGCGCATCGGCGAGGGAGTTCTCATCGACCCGGTCGTCGCTGGATTCGTGGTGCTCGAGACCGAAGTGGGCCACGTGGTCGGAGAGCGTCAGGAGCCAGGTGTAGTGACGGTACAGGCGCGTGCCGAACAGCACCCCGGCCTGCTGCACCAGGCGGCCGTAGCCGGCGGCGAAGTCCTCCGGCACCTGCAGCGCGGCGGCGCTGTCGGCCGCCAGTGCGATGCTGTGCGGCAGCTGCGCGAGCGGCGCGGAGCCTGGCAGCGAAATGCGCTGCGTGAACTGCCCGAGCTGCAGCGGGGAATCGATCAGCTGCGCGAGGTTGGTCGGCTCCAGCTGCACGCTGCCGTCGGCCTGCGGCGCCGCCAGCTGCAGCGCGCAGGCCAGCTGCCACTGCGGCGGGGCGAGCACGCTCGCCACCACACTCAGGGTCGCCGCGTCGCGCCCCTTGGGCAGCAGCACGTACTCGTTCCAGGAGAGCACCGCGAGCCGCGCGCTGCTGGTCGGGCCGGCGGTGAACTCCCCGCCCTCGAGCGGCAGCCCGGAGTCGAGCCCGATCTGCAGTCGGCGCACCCCGGGCGGCACGGTGAGGTGCAGCGCGAACATGTCCCTGGGGTCGCGCTGCCAGGTGAGCGGCGCGCCCGCGGCGCGGATGCTGAGCCCGACCAGCGTGTTGAGCGGTCCGCTCGGGCCGTGCTCGCCCGGGATCCACTTGGGGAACACCAGCGTCAGCGCTCCGGGGCTGACCGCCAGCTCGAGTTCGGTGTGGATGCGCTTGCGGGCCACCTCGCGGGCATCCACGCGCACCGTCATGTCCGCCGCCTGCACCACGGAACCGGCAACGGCGAGCACCAGCAGCGCGCCGGCGACTGCGACTCTCATTCTTGACCCCCTCAACGCACGGCAAGGGCTCGCGATGTTCCCCGAAATGCAGCGGCACGGCAACGAGTGCTAAGTTAGCGGGGTGAGTGAGGCGGTCTACACGGGTGGTTGTCTGTGCGGGGCGGTGCGCTATCGCGCCACCGGCACGGCCACCAACCTGTGTTACTGCCACTGCGACAGCTGCCGCCGTGCGGCCGGCTCGCCGAGCGTGCCGTGGGGGACCTTCGAGCGCACACGCTTCGCCATCACCCACGGCCGGCTCGCCGAGTTCCGCTCCTCGGCGCCGGTGGTGCGCGGCTTCTGCGCCGCCTGCGGCAGCTCGCTCACCTATCGCAACGACAAGCGCCCCACCGAGATCGACGTGACGCTGGGCACGCTCGATGACCCCAGGGCGCTCACGCCGCAGATGCACGTGTGGGTGGCGGACAAGCTCCCCTGGGTGCACATCGGCGATGACCTGCCGCAGTGGCCACGCGCGGCCGGCGGCAGCTGAGGACCCGCGCCCTCAGCGCGCCCGCGCCAGGAGCGCCACCGTCACCACCGCCAGCAGCGCCGTCGGCAGCCACGCGAGCACGATCGGGTTGAGGTTGAAGACGATCGTGCCGCTCTCGATCAGCCGCTGCAGCAGGAAGAAGCCGATGCCGAGCACCAGCCCCATCAGCATGCGCGTGCCGGTGCCGGCCGAGCGCAGCGAGCCGAGCACGAACGGGATGGCGAGCAGCACCGTGAAGGCGATCGCCACGGTGCGGGCGATGCGCGACCAGAAGGCGAACACGAACTCGCGGTCATCGAGGCCGTTGGTGCGGTAGTAGCTGATCAGCTTCCACAGCATGCGGTTGGTGAGCTGCTCGGGGTTCTGGATCGCCAGCCCGAGGAAGGCCGCGGTTACGTGCGATTCGAGCACGCGCTGCGTCGGGCCGGCGCGGCGCACCTGGTCGTCCTCAAAGCGCGACTCGCTGTAGTTGCTGAGGAGCCAGGTGCCCTTGGTGCCCGCGATCGCGTGCTGCGCCTGCCCGAGCGCGAGCAGGCGGTGCTCGGGTGAGAGCTCGAAGGTCTGCATGCCGCCGAACTGGCTCTGGCCCGACTGGCCGGCGGCGTGCAGGATCAGGTTGCCGTCGCGCACCCAGGCGCCGCCGCCGGCGGTGTTCACGGAATTGAAGCGCCGGAACACCTTCTGCTCGCGCGCCGTCTGCTGCAGCGTCGGGCCGAGGAACTCACCCAACACGACCCCGGTGCCGACCAGGGTCAGGCCGGCGATCAGGCAGATGCCGGCCAGGTGTGCGACCGAGATGCCGGTGGCGCGTATCACCGTGATCTCGCTGCCGCGTGCCAGGGAGCCGAGCCCGACGAGCGCCCCCATGAGCGCCGTGATCGGCAGCAGGTCGAAGGCGAAGGCCGGCAGGCGCAGCGCCGTGAACCACAGCGCATCGAAGGCGGTGTAGCCGCCGCTGCCGATGTCATTCTGCTCGCCGATGAAGGTGAGCAATGCGCCGAGGGTCAGCAGCACGCCCGCGATCAGCAGCACCGAGCCGAGGATGGTGCGCACGATGTAGCGGTCGAGGATGCTCATGCAACCTGCCGCCGGTAGCGCAGCCGCGTACGCAGCGTGGGGGTGAACAGCACCAACAGCGCGAACGCCACCACGATCGCGTGGGTCCACCACAGCCCGAGCAGCGGCGGCGCCCGGCCGCGCGCGATCATGACCTTACCCACCGAGATCAGCTGCGAGTAGAGCAGGAAGATCAGCAGTGCCACCCAGACGCGGGCGTAGCGTCCCTGGCGCGGGCGCAGCCGTGCCAGCGGCACGGCGATCAGCGCCAGCACCAGGCACATGAGCGGGGTCGCGATGCGCCACTGCAGCTCGGCGCGCTGCTCCGGCTCGCGCGAGCGCGCCAGCAGCGCGCTCGGGCGCGCCTCCAGGTCGCGGATCTCGTCATGGCCGCTCGGCAGCTGCACCGGCACCACGTGCTCGGCGAAGCGCACGATGCGGAACTCGGCGCTCCCCGGCACGCCCTCGAAGCGCTCGCCGTCGTAGAGGGTCAGGATGTGCGTCTGGCCGTCCGCCGTGACGCTGTGGCGCGCGCGGTCCGCCAGCGCCACCTGTATCAGAGGGCCGCGGCTGCGCTCGACGAACACATCGCGCAGCGTGCCGTCCGCGCTCACCTCCTGCGCGTACACCACCGCCGTGCCACCGACGAAGCTGCGGAACTTGCCCGCCACCAGCGGGGCGAACTGCCCGGCACGCACCGCTTCGCGACGCAGCGCCAGCGCCTGCTCGGTGGCCTGCGGCGCAAACAGCAGCGTCAGCCAGGCGAGCGCGGTGGCGACCAACAGCGCCAGGCCCACCACCGGGAAGTAGATGTAAGCCGGGCCGGCGCCGCAGGCGAGCGCCGCGGCCATCTCGCTGTCGGCATAGAGCCGGCCGAAGGCGAGCACCACGCCGAGCAGCAGCCCGACGGGCAGCAGGATCGACAGGTACTGCAGGGCGCCGAGCCAGATCAGCTGCAGCACCACGCCCGGCGGGAACTGGTTGGCGGCGGCGCGCTCGAGCACGCCGACCACCTGGTAGGCGAGCAGGATGACCAGCAGCACACCGGTCACGAGCAGCCAGGCGAGCACCACCTCGCGCAGAATGTAACGGCCGAGGATCTTCCCCAACGCGGACCGTCCGTTTCGCCCCCCGCAAACCCGGCGGGCTCTTGAGTTACACTTGCCGCCGCATGCATCCGGGCGCGCGCAGCGAGCGCTGCAGCGACGCACCACGGAGCGAGGCGCCCAATAAGGTAAATGAGAGTCTAACGCGCCTCAACGGCGAGGGGATACGCAATGGAATTCGGTGTCTGGACCAAGGGCCTGGCAACCCTCGCGGTGGATTGCCTGGTGCTCGGCGTGTTCGAGGAGAGCGAGCTCAGCGGCGAGGCGCGCGCGCTCGATGGCGCCTGCGGCGGACGCCTGAAGAAGCTGCTCGAGCGCGGCGACTTCGCCGGCCGCGCCGGCGACACGCTGCTCATCGCCGAGCTGCCCGGCATCAGCGCCTCGCGCGTGCTGCTGGTCGGGCTTGGCAGCAAGAAGGCCTTCCAGCGCAAGGCGTGGCGGCGCGCCTGCCAGGCGGCGCTGGCGGCGCTGGTGCGCACGCGCATCGGCAGCTGCGCCATCGCGCTCGACCGTCCCGAGACCCGGCAGCTCGATGACTACTACCTCGGGCGGCAGGTGGCCGAGCTCACCGGCGCGGCGCTCTACCGGGTCAACGACCTGAAGACCGCCAAGAAGCCGCCGGCGGCCGCGCTGAAGAAGGTGCTCGCCGGCCCGGTGCGTAAGGCGAACGCCGCGCTGCGCGGCCTGAAGCACGGCGAGGCGATCGCCGCCGCCCAGGTCATCCAGCGCGATCTCGCCAATCTGCCCGCCAACGTGTGCACGCCGCTGTACCTGGCCGAGCAGGCGCGCGCGCTCGGCAAGCGCTACCCGAACCTGCGCGTGCGGGTGCTCGATCAGCCGGCGATCCGGCGCGAGAAGATGGGTTGCCTGCTGGCGGTGTCGCAGGGCTCGCACCAGCCGCCGCGCTTCATCGTGCTCGAGTACCGCGGCGGCAAGAAGGCGCAGGCCCCGGTGGTGCTGGTCGGCAAGGGTGTCACCTTCGACACCGGCGGCATCTCGCTCAAGGATCCGCCGGGCATGGACGAGATGAAGTTCGACATGAGCGGCGCGGCGGCGGTCATCGCCACGCTCACTCTCGCCGCGCAGCTGCGCCTGCCGCTGCACGTGGTAGGGCTGGTGGCCGCGGTGGAGAACATGCCGGGCGGCCGCGCGGTCAAGCCGGGCGATATCGCCACCAGCGCCTCGGGGCAGACGGTGGAGATCCTCAACACCGACGCGGAGGGGCGCCTGATCCTGTGCGATGCGCTCCACTACGCACGGCGCTTCCAGCCGGGCGCGGTCATCGACATCGCCACCTTGACCGGCGCCTGCGTGATCGCGCTCGGCCACCATCACGCCGGCCTGATGGGCAACGACGAGCGGCTCATGCAGGAGCTGCTGGCCGCGGGCCTGCGCGCCGAGGATCGCTGCTGGCAGCTGCCGCTCACCGAGGAATACGCCGAGGCACTCAAGAGCAACTTCGCCGATTTCGCCAACGTCGGTGGGCGCGACGGCGGCGCCATCACCGCGGCCGCCTTCCTCGGCAAGTTCACCCAGGGACTGAAGTGGGCGCACCTCGACGTCGCCGGCATCGCCTACCAGAGCGGCGCGCAGAAGGGCAGCACCGGGCGCCCCACCCCGCTGTTGGCGGACTTCCTCATCCAGCGCGCCGCGCACTGAAATCCCGCCGGCGCGCGGCCGCCGGGGCGGCCGCGGCCTTGCCGCTATAATCCCCGGCGCCCCCCTGTTGTGGCGAGAGTCGCGAAGCGGTCGCATGGACAAGGTGTACGCGCCGGCACAGATCGAGCGGCGCATCTACGAGCGCTGGGAGTCCCACGGCTGGTTTGCCCCCAGCGGCCGCGGCGCGCCCTACTGCATCATGATTCCGCCGCCCAACGTGACCGGCACGCTGCACATGGGGCATGCCTTCCAGCACACGCTGATGGACGCCCTGACGCGCTACCACCGCATGCGCGGGCAGGACGTGCTGTGGCAGCCGGGCACCGATCACGCCGGCATCGCCACGCAGATGGTGGTGGAACGGCAGCTCAACGCCGAGGGTAAGAAGCGCACCGAGCTCACGCGCGAGCAGTTCGTCGCGCGCGTGTGGCAGTGGAAGGCGCACTCTGGCGGCACCATTACGGCGCAGATGCGCCGCCTGGGCGACTCGGTCGACTGGTCGCGCGATCGCTTCACGCTCGACCCGCAGCTGTCGCAGGCCGTCACCGAGGTGTTCGTGCAGCTGCACGCCGAGGGACTCATCTACCGCGGCAAGCGCCTGGTGAACTGGGACCCGGTGCTGCTGACGGCGCTCTCGGACCTGGAGGTGCAGGCCGAGGAGGAGGACGGACGGCTGTGGCACCTGCGCTATCCGCTCGCGGACGGCGCCGGCTACCTCGTGGTCGCGACCACGCGCCCGGAAACCCTGCTGGGCGATGCGGCGGTCGCCGTGCACCCGCAGGATGAGCGCTACCAGGCCCTCGTCGGCCGGCGGGTGCAGCTGCCGCTCGCCGGGCGCGACATCCCGGTGATCGCGGACGCCTACGTCGACCCGGCCTTCGGCTCGGGCTGCGTCAAGATCACCCCGGCGCACGACTTCAACGACTACGAGATCGGCCAGCGCCACCAGCTGCCGCTCATCAACATCTTCACGCCGCGGGCCGCGCTGTCGGAAGCCGTGCCGGAGCGCTTGCGCGGCCTCGATCGCTTCGCCGCGCGCGAGCGCGTGCTCGCCGAGCTCGAGGCGGCGGGCCTGATCGAGAAGGTCGAGCCGCACCGCCTGGTGGTGCCGCGCGGCGACCGCTCGGGCGCGATCCTGGAGCCTTACCTGACCGACCAGTGGTACGTGCGCATCGCGCCGCTGGCTGCGCCCGCGGTGGCCGCGGTCGAGCAGGGGCGCACGCGCTTCGTGCCCGAGGGCTGGGCGCGCACCTACTTCGAGTGGATGCGCAACATCAAGGACTGGTGCGTCAGCCGCCAGCTGTGGTGGGGGCATCGCATCCCGGCCTGGTACGACGCGCAGGGCCGCGTATACGTCGGGCGCAGCGAGGCAGAAGTGCGCGCCTCCCACGGACTTGGCGCGCTGCCGCTCAAGCAGGACGAGGACGTGCTCGATACCTGGTTCTCCTCGGCACTGTGGCCCTTCTCCACCCTCGGCTGGCCCGCTGAGGCTGCCGACCTCAAGCGCTTCTACCCCGGCAGCGTGCTGGTGACCGGCTTCGACATCATCTTCTTCTGGGTCGCGCGCATGCTGATGATGGGGCTGAAGTTCATGGGGGACGTGCCGTTCCGCGACGTGTACATCACCGGCCTGATCCGCGATGAGCGCGGCGAGAAGATGTCCAAGTCCAAGGGCAACGTCATCGACCCGATGGACATCGTGGACGGCATCAGCCTCGGGGCGCTGATCGAGAAGCGCACCGCCGGGCTGATGCAGCCGCAGCTGGCACCGCAGATCGAGCGCGCCACCCGCCGCCAGTACCCGGAGGGCATCGCGGCGCACGGCACCGACGCGCTGCGCTTCACCTTCGCCGCCCTCGCCTCCCCGAACCGCGATATCCGCTTCGACCTGGCGCGCGTGGCCGGTTACCGCAACTTCTGCAACAAGCTGTGGAACGCGGCGCGCTACGTGACGCTGGCGGTGGGCGAGGCGGCACCACAGGCCGGCGCGCCCCCGGGGCTGTCGGTGGCCGACCGCTGGATCCGGGCGCGCTTCGGCCGGATGCTCACGCGCCTGGAGGAGGCGTACCGCGACTACCGCTTCGACTACGCCGCCAGCGCGCTGTACGAGTTCGCCTGGTACGACTTCTGCGACTGGTACCTGGAGCTCACCAAGCCGGTGCTGCAGGGTGCGGCGGACCAGGCGGCACGGCACGGCGCGCTCCATACCCTGTGCGGCGTGCTCGAGGCGCTGCAGCGCGCGCTGCACCCCTTCATGCCCTTCATCACCGAGGAGATCTGGCGGCGCGTGGCACCCTTTGCCGGCGCCCACGGCGAGAGCGTGATGCTCGCCCCCTACCCGCAGGCGGCCGACTACCCGGCCGATGAGGCCGCCGAGCGCGAGGCCGCCTGGATCCAGGCGGTGGTGCTCGGCGTGCGCCAGATCCGCGGCGAGATGAACATCAGCCCGGCGCGGCGCATCCCGCTGCTGCTGCGCGACGCCAGCGCCCAGGACAGCGACTACGCCGGGCGCCATCGCGCCCTCATCGAGCGGCTCGCCGGCCTCGAGAGCCTGCAGCTGCTACCCGCCGGCTCGCAGGCGCCGCAGTGCGCCGTCGCGCTCGTGGGAACGCTGGCGCTGCTGGTGCCCATGGCCGGACTCATCGATGCGGCGGCGGAGGTCGAGCGGCTCGGCAAGCTCATCAGCAAGACCCAGGCCGAGCTCGGCAAGACGCAGGCGCGGCTGGCGAATGAGAGCTTCGTGCGCAACGCGCCGGCCGAGGTGGTGGCCGCTGATCGCGAGCGCGAGCGCGAACTCGCCCGCGCCCTGAGCGACCTGAGCGCACAGCTGACGCGCGTGCGCGGAATGCTGCCGCCGTGAGCGCCGCCGCACAGGCAGCCCCGGAGGCGGCCGCGCTGGCGCGGGCGCGCGAGCTGCTCGAGACCGTGATCCTCGGCAAGCCCGGACAGGTGCGCCTGTGCCTGGCGTGCCTGCTGGCACGCGGCCACCTGCTGATCGAGGACGTGCCCGGGGTGGGCAAGACCACGCTGGCGCACGCGCTCGCGCACGTGCTCGGCCTCGCCTGGCAGCGGGTGCAGTTCACCAGCGACCTGCTGCCAGCGGACATCATCGGCGTGTCGGTGTTCGATCGCTCGCACCAGCGCTTCCACTTCCGCCAGGGACCGGTGTTCACGCAGCTGCTGCTGGCCGATGAGGTGAACCGCGCCAGCCCGCGCACCCAGAGCGCGCTGCTGGAGGCGATGGAGGAGCGCCAGGTGAGCGCCGACGGCACCACTTACGCACTGCCCGAGCCGTTCTTCGTGGTCGCCACGCAGAACCCGCACGAGCAGCTCGGCACCTTCGCACTGCCCGAATCGCAGCTCGACCGCTTCCTCATGCGCGTCACGCTCGGCTACCCGGACGCGGCGCACGAGCGGGCGCTGCTGCGCGGCGGGGAGCGGCGCGAGCTGCTGCCGGGCATCGTGCCGGCGCTCTCGGCCGCCGGGGTGCTGGGGCTGCAGCGCGCGGTGCGCGCCGTGCACATCGCCGATGCGCTGCTTGACTACACCCAGAGCTTGATCGCGCGCACGCGCGAACGCGCCGACCTCAAGCTCGGGCTGTCCCCGCGCGCCGGCCAGGGGCTGCTGCGCGCTGCCCAGGCGTGGGCCTACCTCGAGGGCCGCGCCGCGGTGCTGCCGGAGGACGTGCAGGCGGTGCTGCCGGCGGTGGTGGCACACCGGCTCGAGCGGCGCGACGCCGCCGAGGCGCCCGCAGCCGATGAGCTGGCCGCCGAGCTGATCCGCGGCGTGCCGGTGCCCGCGTAAGGGCGCGCGAGGCTCAGGGCGTGGCAGCCGGCGCGCTTGGCCTCCCGCAGCCCCTGGGCGCGCTGCGCCAGCGAGTGCGCGCGCGCATGGCGCGCTGGGTGCGCGAGCGCCAGGGGGAGGATCAGCTGCCGGCCCGCCTCGAGCGGCGGCGCCTCTACATCCTGCCGACCCGCGGCGGCGTCGCCTTCGGCACGCTGCTGCTGGTCATGCTGCTGGCCGGCCTGAACTACGCCAACAGCCTGGCGCTGCTGTTGACCTTCCTGCTCGCCGCCTTCGTGCTGGTGGTCATGCAGCAGTGCCACCGCAACCTCCTCGGGGTCAGCGTGGTCGCGCTCGAGGCGCCGGCGGTGTTCGCACAGCGCCCGGCGACGCTGCTGGTGCGGCTCGGCAACCCGGATGCGCGCGCACGCCTGGCGCTCGAGGCGCAGCTGGAGGGCGGCGAGCGCGTGCGCGCGGACCTCGCGGCCGCAGCGAGTGCTCAGCTCGCGCTCAGCCTGCCGCCGCAGCGCCGCGGGGTCGTGCCGCTCGAGCGCGTGCGCATCTCGACCGCGCATCCCTACGCGCTGTTTCGCGCCTGGACCTGGGTGCACGCGCCGCTCGAGCTCATCGTCTACCCCGCCCCGCTCGGGGCGCTGCCCATGCCGCTGCACGGCGCCGCGCGCGGCGCCGCCCGCCTGCGCGCCGGTGCCGGCGTGGACGAGTGGCTCGGCCTGCGGCCGTTTCGCGACGGCGACTCGCCGCGTCAGGTCGACTGGAAGGCCTACGCGCGCGAGGCGCCGCTGCTGGTGAAGGAATACCAGGCTGCGGCGGCGGACCTGCGCGTCTTCGACTTCGCGCGCGTGGCGCTCGCCGGCACCGAGGCGCGCCTGTCGCAGCTGGCGCGCTGGGTCGTAGACGCCGAGGCGGGCGGGGAGCCCTACAGCCTGGTGCTGCCGCAAGTCACGGTGCCCGCCGATCGCGGCCCGCAGCACCGGCACCGCTGCCTCGCGCTGCTGGCGCGCTTCGAGGCCGGCGGCGCCACCGCCCGGAGCGCATGAGCGGCCTGGCCGCACCGCCGCCCGCCACGCAGCGCGGCACCGCCTGGGCGTGCGTCGCGCTCGGCGGCGGGCTGCTGCTGCACGTGGACCGCGTGCCGGTGTGGGCGAGCCTCACCTGCGCTGCCCTCATCGCCTGGCGGCTGCTGATCGCGCCCCGCGGCCGCTGGCTCCCGGGGCGCGTGGCGCGCGCCGTGCTCGCGCTCGGCATGGCGGCGGTCGTGCTCGCGCGCTTTCATACCCTGAACGGGCTCGCCGCCGGCACGACGCTCCTGATCCTGATGGCGGCGCTGAAGCTTCTCGAGACGCGCACGCTGCGCGATGAGCTGGTGCTCACCGGGGCGGGGCTGTTCCTGCTGCTCGCCGCGTGCCTCGATCGCCAGGGCCTGCCGCGCGCGCCGCTGTACGCGCTGCAGGCCTGGGCCTGCTGTGCTGCGGTGGCCGCGCTCGCCACGCCGACGCTGCCCGCACGCGCGGCGCTCGCGCTGGCGGCACGCTCGCTGCTGCTCGCCGCGCCCCTCGGGCTCGCCCTGTTCCTGTTCTTCCCGCGCCTGCCGGGCTCGTTCTGGGCCATCCCGCGCGGCAACGTCGCGCTCACCGGGCTCTCCGAGTCGATGACGCCCGGCAACATCTCGCAGCTGGTGGCCGACTACAGTGTCGCCATGCGGGTGCAGTTCGAGGGACCGCGGCCGGCGGGCCCGCTCTACTGGCGCGGTCCGGTGCTGCACGGCTTCGACGGGCGCACCTGGCGGCGCTCCGACAGCGCCTTCCAGGCACGCACCGCGCTGCAGTTCCTCGGCGCGCCGGTGCGCTACCGCGTGGCGCTCGAGCCCACCCACCGGCGCTACTGGTTCGCGCTCGACACGCCCGCGCAGTCACCGGCGGCGCGCGTCTTCCTCACGTACGACTACCAGCTGCTCAGCGCCGACCCGGTGAACGAGACGGCCCGCTACCAGGGCGTCTCCTACCTGCAGACGCGCGCCGCCGCCGCGCTCGGGACGCTCAGCCGCCGCGAGGACACGGCGCTGCCGGCGGCCGGCAACCCGCGCACGCGCGCCCTGGCGCAGGCGCTGCGCGAGCAGGCCGGCTCGGACGCGGCCCTGGTCGAGGCGGCTCTTGATTATCTGCGCCGCGGGGGCTTCGTGTACTCACTCGAGCCGCAGCCGCTCGGGCCGGATGCGGTCGATGACTTCCTGTTCCGCACGCACGAGGGATTTTGCGAGCACTACGCCGCCGCGTTCGTGACCCTGATGCGCGCCGCGCAGCTGCCGGCACACGTGGTGACCGGTTACCTCGGCGGGGAATGGAACCCGATCGGGGAGTTCCTCGAGGTACGCCAGGCCGATGCCCACGCCTGGGCGGAGGTGTGGCTCGAGGGGCGCGGCTGGACGCGCATCGACCCGACCGCCGTGGTGGCGCCCGAGCGGCTGCGCCGCGGGGTGCTCGAGCTGCTGCCGAACGCGTTCTCGGCCTCCGAGCGGCTGCTGTACCAGTCGGCGTGGCTGAGCGGGCTGCTGCAGCGCTGGGAAGCGGCCAGCGCCTGGTGGAGCGATCATGTCGTGAAGTTCAACTACGACAGTCAGCTCGAGCTGCTGCAGCGGCTCGGCGTGCGCACGCCCGACGCGCGCGACCTCGGCTGGGCGTTCACCGCGGCGCTGCTCGGCTGGCTGGGGCTCGTGGCCTGGCACTTCAACCGCCGCATCCGCCAGGCGGCGCGCCTGGATCCTCTGGCGCGGGCTTACCTGCGACTGTGCCGCAAGCTCGCGCGGGCGGGTGCCACGCGCCCTGCGCACCTGGGACCGCTCGACTATGCGCAGCAGGTGGGCCGCCAGCGCCCCGACCTGGCCGCGGCGGTGCAGGCCCTGTGCCAGCAGTACGCCCGGCTGCGCTATGGGGCTGCGGCGCCGGCGCGCGCGCAGGTCGAGGAATTCGCGCGCGCGGTGGGCCGGCTGCGTACGGCGCGCGCCTAGGGATTACGGCGGCGGTGTGCGCGCCTACACGGCGTGCTCGCGCGTCTCGCGGAAGCGGATGTCGGGCCAGCGCTCGAGGGTGAGCTGCAGGTTGACGCGCGAGGGCGCGAGGTAGACCAGCATGCCGCTGTGATCCAGCGCCAGGTGCTCGTAGGCGCGGGCGCGGAACTCCTCGAGCTTGCGCGCATCTGCCGACTCGACCCAGCGCGCCGTGTGCACGGTCACCGGGTCGAACACGCACTGCACGCCATACTCGTCCGCCAGGCGGAAGGCGACCACCTCGAACTGCAGCTGCCCCACCGCCCCCAGTAGCAGGTCATTGTTGCGCAGCGGCTTGAACAGCTGCGTCGCGCCCTCCTCGCACAGCTGCGCCAGCCCCTTCTGCAGGGCCTTGGCCTTCAAGGGGTCCTTGAGCACCGCGCGCCGGAAGATCTCGGGGGCGAAGTTGGGCACGCCGGTGAAGGCGAGGCGCTCGCCCTGCGTGAAGGTGTCGCCGATGTTGATGGTGCCGTGGTTGTGCAGGCCGATGATGTCGCCGGCATAGGCCTCCTCGGCCTGCGAGCGATCCGCCGCCATGAAGGTGAGCGCGTCCGCGACCCGCACCTCCTTGTCCAGGCGCACGTGGAACAGGCGCATGCCGCGGCTGTAGCGCCCGGCGCACAGCCGCAGGAAGGCGATGCGGTCGCGGTGCGCGGGGTCCATGTTGGCCTGGATCTTGAACACGAACCCGGCCAGTGACGCCTCCTGCGGCTCGACCACGCGCGCGCGCGTCGCGCGCGCCAGCGGTGGCGGTGCATGCTGCGCGAACGCCGCCAGCAGCTCCTCGACGCCGAAGTTGTTGATCGCCGAGCCGAAGAACACCGGCGTCTGCCGCCCGGCGCGGTAGCTGGCGAGCTCGAAGGCCTGCGTGGCGCCGCGCACGAGTGCGATCTCCTCGTCGAAGGGCGCCGCCAGCTCGCCGAGGAACTCGCGCCCGGCGGCGCTGTGCAGCCCCTCGATGGTGAGGTTCTCGCCCACACGGCCGCGCGCGCCAGCGTTGTAGGCGTAGATGCGATCCTCGCCGAGGTGGTAGATGCCGCGCAGCTCCCGCCCCATGCCGATCGGCCAGGTGACCGGGGCGGTGGCGATCTTGAGCACGCGCTCGATCTCATCGAGCAGCTCGATCGGCGCACGCCCGTCGCGGTCGAGCTTGTTGATGAAGGTCATGATGGGCGTGTCGCGCAGGCGGCACACCTCCATCAGCTTAATGGTGCGCTCCTCGACGCCCTTGGCGCAGTCGATCACCATGAGCGCGGAGTCGACCGCGGTCAGCGTACGGTAGGTGTCCTCGGAGAAGTCCTCGTGCCCCGGCGTATCGAGCAGGTTGACGATGCAGTCGCGGTACGGGAACTGCATCACCGAGGAGGTCACCGAGATGCCGCGCTGCTGCTCGAGGCGCATCCAGTCCGAGGTCGCATGGCGCGCGGCCTTGCGTCCCTTGACGGTGCCGGCCATCTGGATCGCGCCACCGAACAGCAGCAGCTTCTCGGTGAGCGTGGTCTTGCCGGCGTCCGGGTGCGAGATGATCGCAAAGGTCCGGCGCCGCGCGATCTCGGCAGACAGCGGGCTCACGCTGGGGGCTCAGGAAGCGGCGGAGGCCGGCGGCCGCAGGCTGAGCTTGAGCACCGCCGCGTCCTCGCGGCCGTTGACCGCCTGGTAATAGCCGCGCCGCGTACCCACCTGCTCGAAACCGAGCGCCTGGTACAGCCGTATGGCCGTCACGTTCGAGGGGCGCACCTCGAGGAACGCCTCCAGCATGCCGGCGGCCTGGGCGCGCTCGATCAGGCACAGGAGCAGCCGGCGCCCGCCGCCGCGGCAGCGGAACGCCTCGCCGATGCACAGGTTGAGCACGTGCGCTTCGCCTGCGCCGACGCTCATGACGCCGTAACCCTGCACCTGGCGCGCGGCGATGATGACCCGGCACACGTAGCCGACCCGCAGGCAGTCGCGGAAGATCCCCTCGCTCCAGGGGAACTGGTAGGAGGCGCGCTCGATCGCCACCACCTCGGCGACGTCGCTGCCGCGCATGGGGCGGATGAGGATTTCGGCCTCGCCGGTGAGCAGTTCAGGTGCGGTGGCCATCGCTGGCGCTA